>Ga0180430_10001233_pt1 | contig 25623 bp, 14 predicted proteins | sample SS_ome_9_FD_132999 | JGI IMG/M metagenome (GOLD analysis project Ga0180430, IMG submission 132999) | Hypersaline lake sediment archaeal communities from the Salton Sea, California, USA - SS_1_S_2 metaG | ecosystem: Environmental > Aquatic > Non-marine Saline and Alkaline > Hypersaline >... | reverse complement strand
GTTCCACGAAGCGGATTCCGTAATACAAAGGGCACTCTCTATCCGAAGCCGCAGGGCGAGGCCGAACAGTATGTCGATGGGATTTACTCTGGCATTAGGAGCGGCCGCCAAAAGCGCGCTCGGCCATGACAAGTTGGCGGATAGCCTCTACGGTCGCTCCAGAAGCATTCTGGCCCAGCACTTTCCCGACTGGCACCCCATCACAATCAACATGAATCTCTACAGCGCCATTTTCAAGGCCAAGACTGGTCAATATGATGAGAGCCTGAGATTGTTCGAAAAGGCCATGAGCGCTCGAAGATCCTTCGCGCGGTATGGTTTCTCTCTAGCTTCTGAGCGCCAGAAGCTGGACTGGATCGCCAAAAATCGGCTGGTGTCACGGAGCTTTCTGACAACTGCGGTCCAACTGAACCAGCAGGATTGGACCAAGAGCGCGTTCGAGCTTTTGCTGAACGCCAAGGGTGTGGTTATCGACAACGTAATCTCGGGCAAGCGGGCCGCATTCTGCTCTGCAGACCCGGAAGTATCAAGGCTCATTCGGCAGCAGAAAAACGTGAGTTCTAGTGTGGCCTCTTTGGCGCTGAGTGGACTGGGCAACCAAAGTCCGACCGTACGTCAGGACAGTCTCAGTGCATTGTGCCAATCCTATGACGATGTTGAAAGAGCCCTCAGCCGCGTATGTTCGGAGGTTTCCGACCATGGAGCTTTGACCGAGATATCTTACGACGATCTCGTCAACGCTTTGCCCGACTCATCGTCAGTCGTGGAAATCTACTGCTACGATCCGTTTGATTTCACTTACCCGGGCACGGACTTCAAGACTGAAGCGAAGCCCCGAAGATACCTCGCTCTGGTTCTCAATTCCAGGGGGGAATGCAACATCCTCGATCTGGGAGAGGCATCTTTGATTGACAGCCTGGTAGAGTCGGCCTTAGACCAAATCGAGCAGGCCCAGTCCCACATGTACCAAGATATTCTCGGTCACGATGAACTGCTCTTTCGGGAAATCTCAGAACGTCTGAGAGATATCGTCTTCAGTCCCATCGAAAGTCTTATTGGGAGTGACTCAAATCTTTTCGTATGTCCCGATGGAGCCCTCAATTTACTCCCCTTCGAGGTGTTCAGCTCTCAAGATGGTTCGTACTTGGTTGAGAACTACCAAATAAGCTACATCAACTGCACACGAGATCTCATTAGTTGGAAGAATCATGATGCCACCGGATCCGGCCCTGTGGTAGTTTTCGCCAGCCCGGAGTACGATAGCAGGGTCTCGGACGACGAAACTGCCGGAGACGATCGGTACCAAGGATGCCTCTCGGGGGGTTTTGCCGACTTACCTTACACGAGGGATGAAGCAGATAGCGTTGAGGCTTTGTTTCTTCGCTCGGGACATCAAGAGTTGTACGTGAAGACCGGGATTCCGGCTTCCGAAGAGAATCTTAAGAATCTTGAGGTCGCCCCCTATGTCCTTCACATGGCCACCCACGGATTCATATGTCCGGATTTGGTGGACGTTTCGGGCTACTCGGGCGTAGGTGCTCTAGTTGGATCCGGCTTGGCGTTGTCGGGTGCCAACCAGATTCAGAACAGGAAACTCGATTTTGAGTCCGAAAATGAGGACGGTATAGTGACTGCTCTGGAGATTTCGGGACTGGATTTGAGAAAGACCGACTTAGTAGTACTGTCTGCCTGCCGGACCGGATCAGGCAAAACGGTTAACGGTGAGGGAGTTTTTGGGCTCCGCAGGGCCTTTCAGGCCGCCGGCGCCGGAAGTTTGCTGCTCAGTTCCTGGGATGTGCCAGATGAAGCTACAGCAGGCTTCATGACCAGTTTCTATCGAAGTTGGCTCGCGGGCAGCGGGAAGTCAACTGCCGTTCGCCAAGCCTTGCTGGCCGGCATAAAGGACAGCCAAGCCCGACGCGGGACAACTCACCCACTGCTCTGGGCGGGATTCACGCTGGTTGGAAGGACTTCCGCATCGGTAGAGACACCACGAGAATGACGGGAGTAGGATCCGGGATGCTTCCAGACTATCCAGTTCTGCGACTCAGAGACGACTTCAGCTTCGTGTGCAGCATATGACAGAGCTTACTAGTTTGCGTCTGAAAGCCCTGGCGGGCGACTCCACCTCAGAAGACGCACTTTTCTCAGCCCTTATCGTAAGATTCTCCACTATTGCGAAAAGGAGAGTGCAGAAGAGTCACGTGGAGGACGTAGTTCATGATGCCAGTGCAGTGGTGGCCGCAAAGTATCGTGATCTGGATAACAGCGTCAACTTCGATGCCTGGGCCTACAAGGTCCTGAGGAACGTCATTGCCAATCACTTGAGAGCACAAATGGTAAGGAAGGATACTGTAATCGACACGGATCTGGTTGAGAGATCTCCCCAGTCGGATTTCGATGACTCGGCTGCCGCCCTGCGTATTGATCTCAAAACCTGCTTGTCCAAGCTAGTGCAAGCACGTCCGAGATACGCCAAGGTTCTGCATATGTCTCTTAGCGGATATACGACCGAACAGATTTGTGACGAGCTAAATCTCAGTCGCACCAATGTATACGTCACGCTGTGCAGAGGACGAGAGTGGTTGCGTGAATGTCTTTCGAGGAGAACCGAGTATGAATCGTAGATGCACAGATCCAGTGATCGGCCAACTCCTCTCCGGCTACGAACTTGATATGTTGAGCGAGAGCGAACAGGAGTCTTTCGAGATACATTTGATGGCATGTGACCATTGTCGCAAGTCAGTTGAGGAGTTTCAACCACAGATGGATATCCTCAGAAGAGACTCCGACATTGTCGACATTCTTGCGCCCTCAAAACACCAACGACCCCGCGCGGAGACAGCTTGGTCTCGTCTGGTGAGAACTCTCTGGATCAGTCCACCCCGCATCCTCCGTCCGGCGGCACTCCTTCCCGCAATTCTACTCCTTATTGTTGCCGTCTACCTTCAGAACCAGGACGGACCGGGGACAGGTGACGGTCCGGTAGAAGTCAGATCTCTCTTCCAGGGCCGTGGACCCGAGACTATTCTTGAGGTATCTCCTGATCACAGCCTTGTCCTCTCGGTCGCCTGCCGCTTCGGCGTACCCGGCGAGCAGTATGATCTCTCATTGAAGGCGACTAATGGCAGGATTGTATACCACGAGCCGGCCTTCCGTGACGTCGACTCCCAGGGGATCCTGAATATCCTGCTCGTCGACGGACTCGATGAAGGCGACTATGTGTTGACCGTGAAGGGGCAGGACCACCAGACTCAGGAGTTCAAGTTCACCGTTGTTCATGACTAGAGCCGCCTCTCGTTTTCTGTCACTGCCTATTTTTTGCCCCCACACCTCCGAGTGCGATAATCGCATCGTTTCAGTTTCGTTTGCCTGGCATTCCATAAAATCCGTCATCTCCAACCGTTGTCTGCTTTTCTCTCAGATTCCCAGTAAGATTTGACCTGGGTCACACATGATGGGGAGGGAAAGGGCTAGACGTGACTGAGAAGGTCACTGTCCATCCCTGAGTTGCTCGGCAGAAATCAGCATCGCTCCGGGCACGCAGACAGATTGCTGTTCCCACTAACGTTCGGACCAAGCTCGAGCTATCGCAAAGAAGTAATCAAGGTTGCAGACCGTGAACTCACACAGAGTGAGGCTACGGCCGATCGACAGAGTTCGGTTGGTTTCGACTGGCCAAGTGGAGGTGATGGTGAAACGACAGTTCATTTGTGTATGGAATCGAAACTACAACTGGAGAACATCAAACATCGGAGTATATCACATGAAGACGTCTAAGATATGCGCAATAGCGCTGGTGGCCATTTGTCTCGCACTGCCCTTTGGTAGCGCGCACTCGAGTTGCTCACAGAGCCAGGACGTGATTGCGGTAGACCAAGGCAATTCCAACTGGTGCTGGGCTGCGACAATGGTAATGGCTGAGGAATACTTCTCAGGCCGGACTGTCAGTATGTCCAACATCGTGGCCTGGGCATGTTATGAGGGTAAGATCCACAACGCCTCCTATACCTGCGTACCCTGCGGCATTCCTGGACTGGGCGACCTTTGTTTATCATATTATCCCTTGGTAAACTCTTTCGCTGATCTACTAGTGTTGCGAGGGTATGGCTACTCACAGAGCCCGAATCTTAACCTGACCATGCTTCAGGATAATCTGTGCTATGGTGGTGTGTCGATTCTGGCGTATGATGTTGGCGGTCCTAAACATGCTGTCCTCGTACATGGATACAATGATGCCACCAGCGAGTACCAAGTGGTTGACCCTTTGAGCGGCACTCACGAAATCTGGTCTGAAGCTGATCTTTGTAACCATCCCACATACTCGACAGTTGTGAGGTCGTTCTATCTCGAGAGTTATTCCGCTGATGACGATCCCATTGCTCGCGTCAAGTACTTCCTGCCCGTTTACTCCGGCGGCGGAGTAGATCTCGAATGGGAAACCAAGTGGGAACGAGACACCGACTACTTCGTGGTCCAGAAGCTTAACGGTCTGTCGGGTGAGTTCGAGACTGTCGGCGAAAAAGTTGAGTCTCGCGGCGGTTTTCTGGAGGGGGCTCTCTACAAAACTGCTGACCCGAATGGAAATCCCGGTGACACGTATCGCCTCGTCGAGTACGAGACGACCGGACGATCAAGTCAGCATAGCACCGTCAAGGCCAAGAACTCTCGACCGGAAGTGAAACCGCGGAAGAGACTTCAGACTCTATCCTATGAGGAGCTGTTTCAAGCGAACCAGGACATGAGTCAGTCGTTCGCCAAGCCTTCCGGCTTGTCGGAAAAAGCTACGGCACAGGGCCTCACCTGGGTCGCCATCTATCCCGAACTCTTCCAGGAGGAGATCACGCCGCTGATCGCCTGGCGAGCGGCCCATGGCCAAGAGTCGGGTGGGAACACTTATGAGTGGGTCATGGCCACATATGGCTCGATCGATGCCTACATCGAGCACCTTTGGGTCACCGACGGCGGGACTCTGGAATATATCCTCCTGGTGGGAGACGCCAGCGCGTGCGATTATAGCACCCACTGCGATCAGACCGTCCATGACATCATTCCGACGCAACGATTCCTGGACGGGCATGATGACGACGTCTACTACTCCGACGTGGTGATAGCCGACATCGACTCCGACAAGATTCCCGACATTGCCCTCGGGCGCATTCCGGCCCTGGACGAGTACGATGTCGTGTCGTACGTCAACAAGGTCTTGACGTACGAGAATCCGCCTGTTGAGTGGGCCGCCTCCGAAGGTGAGGTATCTATCTTCCTGCATGACAAGGACGCCGGTTTCTGCTCCGGCGAATACGTGACGAAAATCGGGCTGGACTTGGCTCAGGAAGTTCCCCCGACTCACAATGTCAACTACTTCAGCTGGGAAGAACTGGTTCCAGCTCCCAACTACGGCGAGTATGCCGACCGCGAAGCGTTGGCAATCGCAGAATTCGACCAGGGTCGCGCCCTCATGGTAGGTGTGGCGACGTCTTCCAACGTGTCTACTCTGGCCTACTGGCTAAAGACCGATTGGGCGGAGGACGATCCTTTTGACGCTTCCAAACTAGCGCCCAATCAGCTTCCGCCGTTCGTAATCGCGGCCAGTTGTGATGCCGGAACGTATGTCGAGGACTGGGAAGACGAAATGTACCCGCCGCTCGTCGAGGAGTTGCTGTTCGCCTCCGATCGTGGCGCTATTGGCTACTTCGCCCCTACTTCCGGCACCATGCAGTACGCCAACCATCAGATTTCCAGTCTGATGATGAAATACTTCTACGAGTGGGGCGTGGAGTCGATTGGTAAGGCCTGCCTCAACACGCAAAGGAGGATCCTGGAACAAGATGACGGAACTGCCGAGACTGCGAGGTCATACGTATACCTCGGTGATCCGGCCATTATCCTGGTGGGAAGTCTCGGCCAAGATCAGGACTTCGACGGCATTCTCAGTGATGGTGACGGAAGCGGCATTATCGGTGACAATCCCTGTACCGGTGGCGATACCGAAAACTGTGACGACAACTGCATGACGACCGCCAATCCTGACCAGACCGACCTTGACCTCGACGGCATTGGCGACATCTGCGATTACTACTTCCCCGTCTCACAGGTGATCCCGAATCATGACTCGGTTGTGACTTCTCTGGGTACTTCCATCCTTGCCTATTTCTGGGAAGAACTCGACCCAGCAACAGTCAACACTGCGTCGGTTCTGGTGCGGAGCGATATCAGAGGGGCCATTTCTGCCTCGGTCACTTACTATGCCGGCGGCAAGGTGATTGTCTGTAATCCGGACGTCGACTTCGTCAAGGGCGAGAGAATCACCGTAACTTTAACCTCCGCCATCACGACGGCTGGCGGTGATCCCCTTGAGAAGGGATACTCGTGGTCATTCTCGACAACCAGTTGCGGTGCCCTTGAAGGATTTGTGGCCGGTCCGACGTACGATGTTTCCTGGCCGAACGGCGTTGTCTCTGCCGACTTCAACGCCGATGGCGCGCCCGATCTGGCTACTTGCAGCTATCAGAACAATCAGATCTCCGTTCTTCTAAATCTGGGCGACGGCCAGTTTGGAGCGGCGACAACCCTCGACCTTCCCCCTGACGCCCGTCCGGCTGACATTCAGTGCGCCGACTTCAACTCTGACGGTGCTCCGGATCTGGTAACTTCGAATAAGGACAACGGGACCATTACGATTTTCCAGAATAACGGTTCCGGGGACTTCTCGAATCAGGACCATACGTCAGTGCCCTATGCTTCGTGGGGATGTTACCCGGCCGACTTCAACGGCGACGGGTTCATCGACCTGCTCCAGGCTGACAGAGTGTTGTACAACGACGGCACCGGTAGTTTTACGTGGGCTGACCCGATCGTTAATCTCGATCTCAGTCCCTTCGTAGCCGACATCACGGGCGACGGCACTCTGGACATTCTCGTAACCGATCGTTACAACGATCGAGTCAGGATCGTCCACAACGACCACTTCGGCGACTTTGAGGTGGTGCGAACGCTCGACGTTGGGAACTATCCCAGCGACATAATCTCCACCGACGTTGACGGAGACGGCCATCTCGATATCGTCTGGGCGACGTCTGACGATCTCTCCGTGATGCGCGGCCACGGCTACGGAAATTACAGCGATCCCTTCCCCGTATCGGGCACATCGAAGTTCGTGGTTTCGGGCGATCTCGATGGCAACGGTGTCGAGGAGCTAGTGGTATGCAGATTCGACGCGGTCGAAATCCTCTGGTTTGAAGAAGGTGTATTCACTTCAGAGACTGTGAACATTGCGTCTTCCTCCATTGAGGATGTGACGCTAGTCGACGTCAACCAGGACGGCGGTCTTGATATCGTGCTCGCCGAGTTCGACCCCAGCGGTTCGGTGGAAGTGATCTACAATACCACCGCCCCTGATATTCCGGCGCTGGTTAGTCCTGCGGACGGGGCCGAGTTTGTCGACATGAACACGCCCACCCTGGACTGCAGCGATGTCGAGCATGCTATTATGTACATCTTCGAAATCGATGAGGATCCGGCGTTTGGCTCTCCTCTACGTTCAGGAGCCTCAACCACTGGAAACTCGCAATGGACCACTCCCATTCTGCCGGTGGGGACTCACTATTGGCGGGTGTGTGCAGGAGGACTCTGTAGCAATAGCCCGTGGTCTGAGACTCGCTCACTGACTATCACTAAGAGCGGACCGGTGCCCTCCTGCCCGGTGTTGTTCAGCTACGACGGTACTCGTTTTGTGGAGGAGAATCCTCTGCTGACAGCGTGCGAGGAGTCCGGATATACGGAATCGGTGACGGACTATTATCATGTGACCAATCCGATCGAGCCTCGCGATGGTCAGATAGTGTTCCAGCTTCGGGAACTCGAAGATGAGATTACATATCTCGACAACTTCGAACTGATAACCGTCGATCATGAGACAGATACGCGCGCAGTATGTACGGTCGACGGCCAGATCTTCACCTATAAGTCCTCGCTTGGAGCAATTTCTGCAGTCGATCAAAACGGTGTCGATTGGACCGAAGTGGTGTCCGAAACCGACGGCCTCCAGTTCGTCGCCGACGGGCCCGGACATCTGACACTCGTCTTCAAGAATACTCACGTCAATAGCGGGATAAGCCTGGGTGCTCCGCGTAAGCTTCCGTGTCCCGAGGATCCCCCAGGTGGCGGGCCAGCCAAGCTGGCGCAGCAACCTGCCGACGATACTGTCATCCCCAGTGACTTCAGAATCGAGCAGTTGTCGGATGGCGGAGATTGGATCGAATTGTCAAACGTCCCAGCTCGAAGCAACGCTGTCGGCGAGCATGTGATGTCCGACATATTGACGGGAACTATGTCGGAGAACATTACTATCCGCCTAACGTGGGACGGAGAATTCGTGACTGACGAGATCAGGCAGTATCTTCCTTCCGACGAGGAGCCCGTGATATCCGTTTGGCAAACAGCCGAAACTCAGGTTTCGGCCCACAATCCATCGGCCAAGAGATGGTCCGGGTTTGAAGGAGACGGCTCTCTCGTCTTAAAGAAGGGCGAGTCAATTGAACTCCGCTTCGAGACTGATGATGTTGACGATCCGACGATCATGAGAGAGTACATTGTGCGGGCCGCCGGTCGTTATCAACCGGACTACTCCGTATACTCAAACCTCGTTCCCGGCTCTTACCAGCTGTACCACAATTACCCCAACCCGTTCAACCCGATGACAAGGATCGGCTTCGACTTGCCGGCTTCCTCGCAGGTCAAGTTGACTGTCATCAATGTGCTGGGACAGACGGTCGCTACTCTGGTTGATCGCGAGCTGGAAGCTGGACATCATGAAGTTGAGTGGAATGCCAACTCATCTGGCACGGCGAGCGGAGTCTACTTCTATCGCCTGGAGTCTGACAGCTATCAGGCGACCAGAAAGATGTTGCTGCTGAAATAGCAATCTGGCGGAACCTGGCGATTCATAGCCTGGCGTAGGCTGGGTAGTATCGGCCCGGCGGAAAGACAGCACTTTCCGCCGGGTCCTTGTTGTGTTGATCGAATCGTTTCCTGCTGTCCGGCTGACGGATGGACACTTGAGGAGAGGTTGTACTCCGTTCCCATATCCTAGCTGAGGACAACTCCTACCCTGTTCATTTTGGGGACGGGGCTGTCGTCACCGGCCTGTTCGCCGTTACTCCGGCCTATCTGTTCGGAAGGTTCTGAACTCGGACTGACAGCAACTCGGATCGAGCTGATGCCAACCAGTTGCGAAGTTCGTCCAATTGGGGGAACTTTGTCATGGCAGGTAGAGCACCAGTGGGACTAGCGATCACCGCGCCCGCACTACTCCAACCCAAGGTTATTCGAAGGATTGCCGGGTAGCTGGGCGTTTTCACCAACTACTTGGTGGTTAAGTCGTGTTCTTCCGGGTCGGTGCTGGGATACCGATCCTCGAGACACTCGGGGCAAATGCTATGACTGAACTGCGCCTCGGATTTCTGCGTAATGTATGCCTCTACACTCTCCCAATAGTCGTCGTCGTTTCTAACTTTGCGGCAGAAACTGCATATGGGGATAAATCCTTCCAGTTTCTTGACTATAGCCAGAGCAGCTTCGAGCTCGCCGAGACGCTGTGTGAGATTCCGCTCAAGTTGAACAATTCTGACGCCGGCATCAATCCGGGCCCTGAGCTCTTCGGCATCCCACGGTTTAGTTAGATAATCGTCCGCTCCCCGATTGAGTGCCTGCACGATGTCCTCTTTCCGGATCTTGGCGGTTAGGAGGATGACATATGTAAACTGGCTGTCCGGTCGGCCTTTGATCCTGGCACATACTTCAGGGCCTTCTACGCCCGGCATCATCCAGTCCAGGATTGCCATCCCGAAATCACCGTCCCGTTCGAACAGATCAAGCGCTTCGCTGCCGCTTTCGCAAACGACAACTTCATGATTCCATTTCTCAAGATTTGCCGAAAGCAATCTTGAAGAGACCGGGTCATCTTCAGCGATTAGAATCCTCATATTCGCTTCCTCGCCAGCTCTGGACGGCTAGCACTCCTTAATCCATACTATGCGAGCACGATTGCCGCGCACGATGCCAACTGTTCGATCACGTGTGGCATGTCTCGAGTTCTCTTTCAGAATGCTGTATGAATAACTCTACCTGTTCTATCAACTCAGAGTAGGCCTGGCGAACTGCGCCCAGATCCCCGTTCCTACCCATCTCTTCTATAACCGCCGCTTTTCCAGCGGCTTGCTCGGCACCGACCGTGGTCAACGACCCTTTGAAAACGTGAGCTGCGCTTTCCACTCTCTCGGCATCGCCGGCATCAATCGCTTCCCTGATACTAGCCAGATACTGCTCGCGTTTTCCTGACAAAAGGCCGACTATCTCCTTCAGCAAATCACGGTCACCTCCGGTAGCAGCCAGTACCCTGCCCACATCAAACACAGGGACTTCATTGAGACTGGGACCTCGTTTTCCAGGCAGTGGCTCCTCGCGGCGATCAATCCACTTAGTCAGGCAGCGATGCAGAGTCGCCGGGTCGATTGGTTTGGCCAGATGGTCGTCCATCCCCTTAGCCAGGCAGAGATCACGGTCCTCTTGTCGCGCGTTGGCACTGAGAGCCACGATGGGTATCCGTTCCTTCCCGTTCCTGGACTCGTATAGTCTGATTTGCTCAGTCGCTTCAAGCCCACCCATAACCGGCATTTGGAGGTCCATCAGAATCAAGTCGAAGTCTTCGGATGCGACTTTGTCCGCAGCGATGCCACCGTGATCGGCACAGTCTACAAGGCATCCCGCATCCTCCAGCAGCCTCACCGCCAGGACCCGATTGACTTCATTATCCTCAGCTAGCAGTATGCGAGCTTGCGTTCTTGTTCTGGTTGCTATCTGACTGGAATCGGAGACTGACTTGCCACGCTCACCCAGATGCTGTGACTCAACTCCCACAGCCTCGGCCATTTGTCTCAGTAGGCTGATTTGCCTTATCGGCTTGCGTGTGAACTCGAGATTGCGCACGTTGAAATCTCCGTGAGCCTTGCTGTCGGTTATCGACGAACGTGCAAGGATGATTGGTGTGCCCATGAACCAATCTGCCTCTTCTAGCCGTCGCAGTACACCTTCGCCGTCGAGACCCGGCATCTTATCATCCAGGATTACCAGACCATATGGCAGCTTGTTGCGAGTTGCAGTTTCCAGTATGGCTATGGCCTGGTCACCATCGCCAGCGTAGAACGGTCTTCCACCGTTGGAGCTGATCAAGCTACCCAGGAGATTCTGGTTAGTACGGCTGTCGTCAACAACGAGAACACGAGCTCCCAGCAAATCTAGCCCGGTCGACGTAGTTTGCTCACCTGACACCGAAGCGGCGGTGGGTAATCTGAGGATGAAATGGAAGGTTGTGCCCGGGCCACCGACACTCAAGTGGTTGGTCGGACTTTCCAACCAAATGCGACCTCCCATCATTTCCACAAGCCGCTTCGAAATCGTTGTTCCGAGTCCAGTACCACCGTAATTGCGAGTCGTCGAACCATCTGCTTGCGCAAAGCTCTCGAATATGACCGCTTGGCGGTCGGGCGATATCCCGATTCCGGAGTCGCTGCAGCTGAAATGGTAAAGGCACCCTTCTGACTGACTTTCCAACTCCACTCTGAGAACCACCTCGCCCTCTTCCGTGAACTTGATGGCGTTGCCGACAAGATTGGTGACTACTTGACGAAGTCGAACGTTGTCACCCTGTACACAGCGAGGCAAAGTAGAATCTAGATATGTGATCAGTTCGATATCCTTCGGGCCACACGAGATTGATAGCGACTCCATGATCGATTCGATCTCCTCTCGCAAGTCAAACTCTATCGTCTCGATCCCCATCTTGTCAGCCTCAATCTTGGAGAAATCGAGGATGTCATCGATGATACGCAAGAGTGAGTCCCCTGAGGACTTGACCATTTCGAGGTACTCGCGTTGCTCCTTTGAGAGGTCGCTCTTGAGAACCAGAGAAGTCATACCGAGTATGCCGTTCATGGGGGTTCGGATCTCGTGGCTCATATTCGCCAGGAACTCGCTCTTGGCGGCATTGGCCGATTCGGCTTCCTTGGCCAACGTCTCCGCCTCATCGATCGCCAGAAGCAGCTCTGCCGTTCGCTCGCGAACCTTCCCTTCTAGAGCTTGACCCATTCGTTCAAGCTCTAGATCCCTGGAGTAAACCATCTCCATCATCTTATTGAACTCGCGCCCCAGAGTCCCCAGTTCGTCGTTGCCTTGGGCGACAACTCTCACCGAATAATCCTTGGTTTCGGAAACGTTCCTTGTAACGTCAACCAGGGCCAGTATTGGTCGCGATATCGCTCTCTGGAAGAGTCCAGCCAGCGGAAGGGCGAGGAGAATTCCGAAGAACAAAATGGCAACAGCCGCAACAACGCTGCGGGAGGTTAACTGCTCCAGCGCGGAGAGGTCGGATCTAACATATAGAGTGCCTATATGCTCGCCGCTCATGTCCCGGATCATGCGGGTCACTTCGATGTACCCTTCGCCACGACTCGTGGATTCCTCCAGATGAATCTCTCCTAGCCGCCTGGTCTTGGCAGCGATCTGAAGAGTATCTGACACTCTGTCGCCGTATTGCGCAAAGAGATCTCCCCGGGCGTCGAATAGCCACGCGAGTTGTATGTTGCTTTCGGTTCGAAGTGCTTCGAGGACCTCTTCGGCGGCGTCTGGATCGTCAAATTCCAAAGTTACTCTAGAGTTCGTGGCCACCACTCGCGCCGTCGACTGCAACCCTTCCCTGACAGACTCTTCCACCGTTCTCAGCTCAAACCAGAGCAAGCTGGCAACACAGACTATCGTCACCGCTACGGCCGTGACCGACTGTATCGAAATCAGCTTGGTTTTGATGGTGAGAGAGTTTAGTAGATTCATGGCTATTGCTCCGGACCGGCTTTGTTTGCCGCGAGCTTCATTAGTTGAGCTCCGATTTTTATCCCGGATCTGTCGAGGCTGGCGTCATTAACTTCGAAGCGGATCTTCTTTCCCTTAGCCGTCTCGACAGAGATGAAATTGACCATCACCCCTGCCTCTGTTGATCCCGGACCGTCACTGACCGTCAACGTGGGCAGTCCTGCGAGATCCTCGGCAGTCTTTTGGAGGTCCTCGGTCTCGTCGGTTGCCAGATAGACGATATCAAATCCTGACAGGTCATCATCTTCCTGAGCCTGGACAACTTCGATTTCTTGCCTACGGATCTTCTTGGAGGAAATGTCCTGCAGAGCGTCGAACATCTTCTTGTCGCCAACAACTGCGATGCTAATGGTGGAGTCACTGGCGATATCCTCTTCAGAGGAATCGGGCCACTCGACGTAATAGAGAATCTTGTAGAGGAAGACGCATCTTAGCTCTCGCTCTCGACTCAAATCGTCGGCCATCACCAGAGGTGATAGACCCACGATGACCAGGAGTAGCAGAGAGACGAGGAGGCCATATCCTCGCCGTTTTGGTTTGGCCTGTTTGTTGACGCGCCAGGTCATCTTATTCGTCAGCCCCCGTAGAAAATCATGAAGCCGCTGTTTCGCTTGCCACTCGGTAGCCTGGACTAACGGTTTGCAAGCCATTGGGGACGCGGGCGGGAGTTGTTGATTCAGCCAACCTAGAATTCATAGTGAACCCCGCCCCCGAAAGTACGATGTATCGTATGGGGATAGCCGACTTCGTAGTACCGATGATGCCCCTGCGAGCGCTCATCTACGGTAAGGTCCTTACCCCATGCGCTGAGTCTCAGGGAACCGTCCAGCAACACTTTCTCCACAAGAAGGTCGAGACCAAATTCCGAGTCGGGAGGATCTAGTACTAATCCGTCGTTAGTATTGGGAGTCGTTTGGGTCACGTAGTCAAAGCCCTCGCCGCGACCGTATTTTGACCTCCAGTAGACCATCGAGGAGAAGTACCAGCCCTGGTCCGGAAGGTCGACGTATGGTCTAAATCTGAAGATATGTTCGGGAGCGTCAGGCATGGTCCCTGGGGGTGCATAGAAACTTCCCGGCTGTCCCGGTATCTCGCGGCCAGTGCGATCGACTCGCAAGAAACTGTAAGAGGCTTCCACTCTCAGCCAATCGGCCACCATGGACCGGGCAACAATCTCCCCACCGTACATGTCGCCGTTATACACGTTGGCGTAATAAATCGGAAGTATCGTTCTATTGTCTTTCAAATCTGAGTACTGGGGAGGTTTGGACATGAAGTTTGCATCAACTCCCAGGATTCCGTCAACGAATGAGTAAAACAGGCCTATGTCCAGACTTGAACGGGATGACATCTGGGTCCGTAGTCCCAACTCCCACGATGAGTACTTGACCGGCTGAACATCCTGGCTGGGAACTGCGGCTACATACGCTTCATCCGTGTTTGGTAGAAAGAGATGGTCGGTTTGTAGTGGAATATAAGGTATCTCGCTTACCTTCCATTCGATCCGCGACTGCAGAAAACCGGGAGTGGTGATACTGCGGGAGTAGCCAGACCAGATCACAACCTGGTCATTCGGGTTGAACCTAAGCCGCACACTGGGAGAGTATACGGGTTGTTCGCTGATGAGTGTCCAGGTCTCTGCCTTCACCCCTGCCGTAAGATCAAATCCACGAGCGATCTCAATACGGTCCTGAATAAACGCGGCATACATATACTCAGTGGTGTGTCTCACCGTAAAACCAATATCATCGTCTTCGTCGTTTGCCTCGCAGATATCGAATCCGACTACTCTCAGGTTGCCGCCGAAACTGAGGTCATGAACTCCCCATGAGATGTTGTCTTGAGCTTCGAAGTTGGCCGACAAGCTGTGCAAGTCGTAATTGCCGGCACGCATTTCTCTAACGTCAGAATGCAACAGGCTGGTATGCAGGAACAGCGAGTGGCGGTTGCCGAAGTCCCAATCAAGTCTGTGTTGTATAGAGATCTGTCGCGATTTGCGATCCACAACCGTCGGATCCGGGGAGTACAAGGTCGACTGGTACTGCCGAGTACCGGTCGTTCGGTACTCGAACCGGCTGCCACTTTCCAGGATTGGCGACAACCTGGTTTGGAACGAGGCACCTACCGTGGCGGATTCCCTGCCGTCGATGTCTTCGCTGGTAAACTGATTCTCAACGAGCGTGTCGGACAGACCATCTCTGGGCGCTGCCAAGTAGTCTGAGTCGAACAGTGAAGCTCTGTCATAGCCACGTGTGGTCCTATAGCCGCCATACACAAGCAGATGTGAGTTGGAGCCCAGATGGAACGATTGACTCAAGTATGGTGAAACGTATTCCTGGCCACCGCCCTCAATAGTGAGCTTTCCGCCTTCTGCATCGTCCGCCGAGTAAGTGTATATGCTGATAATGCCTGTATTGGCTCCGGCACCATAGATCACACCGCCGGGACCCTTAATAACCTCAATCCTCTTTATGCGATCCAAAGGGATGTCGATGAACTCGTACGGTACTCCACCACTCGTCAGGGAGTTCATAGGTATGCCATCGACGATGAGTGTCACCGACTGTGAAACTGCCGCCGCAGGAGAACGAATACCGGAGGTCACCACGTTGAACGTAATATCAGCGTAGAACGCTCCCGGTACCATGTTGAGAATATCGACTAGCTGCGTTGCCGCCGATCGCCGGATATCCTCAGCCGTGATCACATAGACCGATGCAGGAACATCGACGAAACTTTCCGCCTTCTTGGATACCGATTCAATCTCGACATCCATTAGGTCCTCGATCGACATATCCCAGTAGTCATCCTGGTCCGATGCCATGATTGGCACACCTAACAAGGCGACCATCGCTATAATCAGCCCTGAGCGAATTCTCATGGCAAAACGCTTCGACATGGAATCTCCTGTCCCAGATGGAACTCTTTTATTGAAGCAGCCGTGCATTGGGATGCAGCGGAGCAAAGATGTGGCCACCGCTTTTCAGAATATCTCTTTGGTTATAAATCGGAGATTTCTGGAAGAAACTTGAGACGGCCCGAAAAGTAATCAGACAAATGCATCCGGCTTGCCAGCCGTCACTTACGTCACACAACTTCCTCTAATCCTTGCCTTTGACCGGCTGGCGATGACATCCGAGGTGGAGTTCTATTTGGTCGCAAGGCGATGGACCTGGGTTGAGCAACCGGAGTTTCGGTTGGTGATTTGCTTGCCAATCTCCGCTCGACCTATATCTTTGGGCGAATCAACGGACCTGGTGGCAGAGCCGCCTCCGGTCACTCACAAATAGGAACACTATCGTGAAGTTCATTCCGTCGCAGATTCTGTACTTCGCTCGAAGCCGCACCACCAAGCAGAACATGAAACTGCTGATGCGTTTCCTGACGTTGCTGGCGGTCCTGGTAGCGATCTATAGCGTACTCTTCCACTTCATCATGCTATATGAGGACAAGGAGTACTCCTGGATCACCGGCTTGTACTGGACACTGACCGTCATGTCCACCCTTGGATTTGGCGATATCACGTTCGTGAGTGATCTAGGTAAGGCTTTCTCGCTCGTAGTCCTGCTCTCCGGCGTCCTGCTCTTGCTGGTTATGTTACCTTTCACGTTCATCCAGTTTTTCTACGCTCCGTGGCTCGAGGCGCAGTCAAGAGCTAAGACCCCGCGTGAACTTCCGACAAAGACCAAGGGACACATAATCATTACCAGTTATGACAGCCTCACGGAAAACCTCATTCACAAGCTGGCGAAGTACAACTACGAGTACGCGATCGTCGCTCCTGATCTTAAGCGAGCTCTGGAGCTATATGAGATGGACTTGAGAGTAGTGGTAGGCGAGCTTGGTAACTCGGCGACCTACCGACGCCTGAGGATTCGGAACGCCGCCATGGTCGTTGCCAACAACGAAGATACGCTCAATGCGAACATCGCCTTTACGGTGCGTGAAATATCCAAAGAAGTTCCAATAGTTACCAACGCAGATTCGGACGATTCAATTGACATACTCGAACTTGCCGGGAGCACTCATGTCTTTCAGTTCATGAAGATGCTCGGCGAGTCACTGGCACGACGAACCCTCGGAATGAGCATCGGAGCGAACGTAATCGGCACGTTCGATGAGTTGATCATTGCTGAGGCTTCGGCGATGAGGACGCCTTTAGAGGGCAAGACGCTCATGGACAGTCAGATTCGTGAAAAGACCGGTGCAACGGTGGTTGGCCTTTGGAAGCGCGGGCAGTTCAGGGTACCACGCCCTGATTCGCACATCGACTCGACTACCGTACTGGTTCTGGCCGGTTCCGCCGAACACCTTGAGAATTATGAGAAGACCTATTGCCCCAGTAACACCGTTTCCGGAGCAGATGCCCTGGTCCTCATACTTGGCGGTGGACGTGTTGGACTTGCGGCGGCCAACGTTCTGAAACAGCGAGGTATTCCTTTCAAAATAGTCGAGAAGAACCCGGACCTAATCCGTGACGAGAACTACATTAACGGCGATGCCGCCGATATTCACACTCTCAACGATGCAGGCATTCGCGATGCGACTTCGGTTCTGGTCACGACGCATGATGACTCGATAAATGTTTACCTGACCATTTACTGTCGCAAACTCCGTTCCGACGTACAGATAATCAGCCGAGCAAACATTGATCGTAACATCTCAAAGCTTCACAGTGCCGGGGCCGACCTGGTCATGTCCCATGCCTCTATAGGCGCCAACACCGTCATCAATCTCCTGCTACCGAACCGTACCATGATGCTGGCCGAGGGACTGAATGTATTTCGGGTTTCCGTTCACCATTCGCTTGTTGGGAAATCGCTGGCCGAGATTCCTATACGGCGCAAGACCGGTTGCAGCGTAATTGCTATCGGGAAAGATGATCAGATGCAGATCAATCCTGAACCTTCCAAGGTTCTTCAGGCAGGAGATGAAATGGTGCTAGTTGGTACCGGTGCAGCTGAGAAACGACTGATGGATCTCTATCGATAACGAGATCGCCTTGTCTCCCCCCGTGAACGGCGAATCTTCCGGTGTCATTCTAATGTCAGGTCTCGGTGAGACCTGACCTACTATGACTGATTTTATCAGTCTCTCAGATCGATGTGATGTCCGTCTTGCCTGGGACAGTGCCGCACCGGATGGTTATTTGTTGATAGCATTAAGCGATCGAGCTATCACTGTCCCATGAGGGCGCCAGTTCCGGCGATCTAACGGGAGTCGAAACGTCATGTTGGAGTCTACGACGGTCACATGGGTATTGGTATGCTTCGGGGTCGCAACCTGCGCCCCCCTGCTATACGCCCAGAGCATAATGGTGTTGTCTCCCCGAAGTGAGCGGGCGCGGACGCTAATGATCGGAGCGGGCGAGACATGGCGCGACGAATCTCACTTCAAAACCCAGTATGCTCTCGCCAGGGCTGACTGGCTGCTATTTGCGCCTGTCTTCGTTGCCAGCATTGTCGGACTGTATCTCGAGCGTAGTTGGGGATTCTACCTTTTCGGAGTCTCCGGAGCCATCCAGCTCTATATCAACACATTCTTATGGTTCTTCGAGAAGGAGTTTGTATACCGGGCGCAGGGCCCGCTGGCATACTACACATATTTCTGGGGCAACTTCATGTACTGGGGTACTCTGACGTTAGTCTACTCCGCAATGCGATTGAGCGGTATCACCATTTAGGACCTCGATTCCTTCATCCCCCGAGCCCTGACACGAGTTCTCTGGCCCGGCGAGACCAGAATTTCTGACGTATCTACCTCAGCGACTGAACTGATTGGCCATTTCGCTGTTATGCATTGTGTGGCTGAGCCAACGTTTCCGTCAAGGAGAAAACACGAGGCCGAGTTTTTTCGACTACCGGCTTGACTGGATCCTAGGCCGACCTTAAGTTGACGAATCGAGTCCCCATTTGGGACGTGAGATTTGAAGCATGAATATACGTGTAAAGCAGATACAAGCGGTCTTTACGCTGTTGGTGTTCCTATCCGGAATACTCACGACCGCATTCCATCATCATCTTCACGATCACGATCATCATGGTCACCACGGCCATTGTCATCATCAGCATCATGATCACTGTGAATCCCCGAATAATCTATCGATTTCGTCTAGCCACGGCACGGACGACTATTCGTCGGAACACTCTTCTGAATCGTGCACGATCTGTATAGGTGTTCAGAATATCGCCTCAACGGTGGTCGAATCAGGACCACAGTCGATTCGGCAAACTGTCGAGTTCGTGTCGCCGACGGACTCACAGGAGTTTAAACTTTTTGACGGTGCCGAACTGCCCTCACTCAGGGCGCCCCCGCTCTTCCCGCTCGTCTAGACAGATCCCTGTGGGATCTAGCTACCCACTAATCATTACATCTTAAGAGATTCATATCGGACGTGGAATGTCGCGTTGTCTCTGCACACGGGCATTTGCAGGTAGTCCATTATAGGAGAATACAATGATCCGCAAGTTGATCATCTTCGCTGTCCTCGTTGCCTCTGCCGCCGTTCTAACCGGTTCTGCCGCGGGCCAGACAAGAGGACTTTACATTATTGAGAATAGCACAGACACTTTGGTTAGTGTTCTGGATGGGGTCGTCACCGGAGAGATTGAAATCGAAGAAGGTAGTTCCACCGGCACTCTGGAGATCTTCTGGCTGGACAACTCGTTAGCATCGTTTCAGCCCAGTGGCACCGGTGACAGCTTAAACATATCTCTGAGCGATCTTGTCGAGCTTTCGTCGAGCAAGATCACTACCTGGACCTATACCTTGAGTTCGATTGGCGAGCACGGCATTTACAGCGCCACCTTTGCGCTGTATGTGGGCGGTTCTCTGGACTATACCTCGCCCTCAATCGAGGTTCATGTCGAGGGTGCCCACGCCGAAGCTGAAGGTCTGCGCCTGGTCCAGAACGGCGATACCCTCGTGTGGGTCGACGCTGCCGTCGTTACCGGCGAAGTCGAACTTCACCACGGTGAGACTTCCGACCCAATTCATGTCTGGTTCAAAGACATCAATGGTGACCTATTCCAACCGGAGCATCCGGACGAGTTCTGGCTTGTCGGTTCGATGGCTGATTCCACCATCGCCAACTTCGTTACGCTAGATTCGGCCAACTGGAACTTCACCCTGGAGGGCCTGCTAGAGGGCATGACCGACATGACTCTGGGTATCTTCCACGACGGTCACGCCGACTATACTGCTCCAGCCATTGAAGTACACGTTGTCGAAGAGCACGCTGAGGCCGAAGGCTTCCGCCTGGTGCACGGCACTGACACTCTGGTCTGGGTCGACGGCGCCACGGTCACGGGACATGTCGGAATGGTAACCGGAGAGACGGTGGGACCGCTGGATATCTGGTTCATCGATCATCACTCGGACCTTTTCCAGCCTGAGTCAGTCGAAGGATTCTTCCTCCACGGTTCCGTTGCTGACACCTCGATGGCCAAGCTGGTATCGTTCGATACAACCAGTTGGACCGTCACTCTCGAGGGTTTCGCCAGCGGTACGACCTCACTTGATCTTGGTATTACTCACGACGGCCACTTCGACTATGGACCGCAGTCGGTTCCGGTTGGCGTGAACACACTCTGCTGTGATGAGAGAGGTGACATCAATAGAATGGCATCTATAGACATCGCTGATCTGGTTTACCTGGTTGCCTACATGTTCGAGGGTGGCCCTCCGCCTCCCTGCATTGAGGATGCAGACGTCAACGGAGATGGCGGTGCCATACCCGATATCGCGGATTTGGTCTACCTGGTCGCATACATGTTCTCGGGCGGACCGGCTCCGGTATCTTGTTCTTAAGAGATAGGAAGTCATGAAGTATTTCAAAGCAGTGTTGTATGCAGCGATAGTTCTATCTATCGCTGCCCTCGGATTCGTTTCTTGCACCGACAACCCGGTGGACGACCCTGGAGAAGATTGCGACCACATCGATGCCGATGGCGTGGTGGTTGCGATAGGCGACTCCACCATTTCGGTACAATGGTTGGGTCAGGTTTCGGACACGATCCATCTTCACGTTGGGGACACTCTGGGCCCCATCACAGTGTCCTTCTTGGACCCGGACAGCAATGTCATCGTGGTACCTCCCTCCTGCGCCGATCATGAGCTTCGCTGGACCGGCCACGACGAATCGATAGTGGCCGTCAACGCAGTTTCGGGTCAAAGGTGGCAGGCCACAGCCATTGGCGTCAGTGGCGGTGCAACCTCGATTCGTTTCCGTATCTGGCATGGCCAGCACTCCGACTTTACCTCCCTGGAGTTTCCCATCGAGGTTGAAGAACACCACGGAGAGGAGCATCCGGAGGCCGAAGGCCTTCGCCTGGTTCACGACGGCGACACGCTCGTCTGGGTCGATGGTTCGACCGTCACGGGCGAAATCGAACTGCACCATGAAGAGACCTCGGAAGAGATTGACGTCTGGTTTATCGACGACCACGGCGACCTTTTCCAACCGGATGATCCGGACGAGGTTTGGCTGACCGGTTCTATCGCCGACACTACAATCGCAAACTTCGCCTCGCTCGATTCCGCAGCTTTCGGCTTCACGCTGGAAGGCATCGAGGAGGGCATGACCGAGTTGACTCTGAGCATTGTCCATGACGGGCATGCCGACTACACCTCCCCCGCGATTGAAGTCCATGTCGAGGAAGGCGGACATCAGGAGGCGGAGGGGCTCAGAATCGTCTCTCAGGGCGATACGCTGGTCTCAATCGACGGTTCCACCGTGACCGGCGAACTCGCTCTTTCCACGCCGGATAGCCTGGAATCGCTTGAAGTCTGGTTTGTCGATCACGACGACTCCCTCTTCCGGCCTGAGCACCCCGACGAAGCCTGGATTGTATTGAGTGTCGCCGACACCTCGATTGCCGACGTGTTCGGAGTTGATACGGTAAACTCGACCTTCGGGCTGCGTTCGAAATCAACCGGCGTAACCGAGCTTACGGTCGAGATCTACCACGACGGTCACTCCGACTATGCGTCCCCGGCAATTACCGTAGATGTCAACGGCGGTTCCTCGCCGTCCAGCACCATCACGGCGGTTGCAGTCGAGTACAACAGCAGCATGCTGGCATCGTGGAACTACGACGAGGAACAAGGGGCCAACGAGATATTTGGCTACATCGTCCTGGAAGAAGGCGCTGGCAGCTACTCGTTCGATGCTGTGTGGCTGGACACGCTCCGCGATAGCTACGGGGTGCGTCTGCCTGCCGATATCAGCAACAGTGCATACACGTTGCGGTACAGTTTGACCGGCGGCTCGGCAGCCCAGCTTTCCGAGGATCCACAGGATAAGGCTAGATTCTCACTAACGCCCATGATCACAGGCACCAATACCCTGACGATTGAGCTGCTTCACAACGATGTCGTCTTCAAGACCTCGGGAGCGATACCCATTATCGTAAGAAACTCGACAGTCTCGAATCCAGACAGTGCCAGCTTCATTATCACAAAAAGCGGCGTCTGGTACATCTCCTGCATCGACGGGGTTGTCAACACGGCCGATTCGGTTTGTGACCGAGGACTGGTGGGACAACTGGAAGTCGACGAAGGCGAGACGACGGATCTGTTCTCGTATTACCTTCCGGAGGCGGGCGACGACTGCCGCCGCGACAGTCCCAGCATGAGTTCGCGGACCTTCGTGTTTGAGTTTGCGGACTCCTCGATCGCTCGCGTAGTCAATCATCCGGTGCATTGGGGTGAGGATAGAGTCTTCCATGTTGAAGGGTTGACTTCGGGCATGACACAGATCAGAATTCACTCTGTGAGATCGAATCTGTCCGTGGAATACACGACACCCTGGATACCGGTCGAGGTGCTCAACCCGTAATGCGCAAACTTGTTGCAGAGACACTTGCTCTTGTATTGATCATAGGTATTGCCGCTCTGACTCCCGTCAACGGGGTAGTCAGAGCGGAAACGGAATCAGGCTCAGGCTCTCTGGAAGGAAACGTCGTTGCTTCCGAAACCAGAGAGCCGGTTTCTTTGGCCACGGTAACAATCGCTGCGCTCAAAAGAGCCCTTTCCGTGAAGGAAGACGGATCCTTCGTATTCTCGGACATTGCGCCAGGCAACTACGAACTGCGCATAAGTTGTGTCGGCTACGAGAGTCGCACTGTACCTTTCTCGATTCGAAACCAGGAGACAACCAGTCTCCGAATCGAACTGGAGCCCTTGCCCGCGCGAGTGCGGGACTTGACCGTCATCGGCAAGGATTCGACCTCGGAACTGATCGAAGTTTTTCGCCCACTCTCCTACTCAAGCCACTCAATCCTTGAAGGCCTCGGTGTAACCGTGGCCGAAACGCTGGACGAGGAACCGGGCATTGCCCAACGATCTATGGGACCGGCGCCCTCGCGACCGGTGATGCGAGGCTTAAGTGGCAACCGGTTGATGATTCTTGAGGATGGTCAGTCTACCGGCGACCTGTCGGCTACTTCGGCCGACCATGCTGTTTCCATCGAGCCCCTCAGTTCGGACAGGTTGGAGATTATCAGAGGACCGGGCGCCTTCCAGTTCGGTTCCAATCCTCTCGGCGGTGTGGTCAACGTAGATCGAAACAGCATCCCTCTTCAGGCGGTGGAAAAACTTGAGGGAAAGTTCAACCTCCAGGCAGAATCGGTCAACGAGGGTGGAGCCGTTGGCGGCACACTGAAATTCCCGGTAGCGAACGTCTCCGTTCACATGCACGCCAGCGGACGGACGACCAACGACATCGGTACCCCCACCGGTCGGCTCACAAACAGCTCGATCGAAAGTCTCGAAGGTTTTGTCGGGGGCAGCTACTTCTTTGAGGGCGGTGTCTTGGGTGTGTCTTTGGGCCGGTACGATTCCGACTACGGGATTCCCGGCGGTTTCCTGGGTGGACATCCTAACGGAGTAGATATCAAGTTGAACCGTGACCAGCTGGACGCGCGTCTGGAACTGAGTATCGGAAAGTCGTATCTTCACCAACTCTCGGTCCGAAGTAACTACAACCGGTATTTCCATGAAGAGCTGGAATCGAGTGACGTGTGCGGCGTTTCCTTTGGTGTGGTGACAACGAGTGTATCCCTACAGGGGCTGATTCAGGAACCTTCGCAGCCCTTCAGATCAATCGTCGGCCTCTACGGCGAGTTTAGAGACTACCAGCAAGGCTGCGTCACGTTCGTACCGAAGACGGAAGAGATTTCTCTCGCCGGATACTACATCCAGGAGTATGACTTCGCGGCCTGGGAGTTTCAATCGGCCCTGAGGTTCGACTACCGGAATATCGTTCCGCAGACAAGAGTGAATCAAACTACGAAAGCTGGGCGAATTGCGGAAAAGTCATTCAGCGGCTTCTCCGGAGGTTTCGCTGCAAGGTACAAGTTCTCCCCAGAACTCGATCTCCGTGCCACTGCCATGGTCACTCGAAATCATCCGGCCACCGAGGAGCTATTCTCCGACGGCCCTCATCTGGCGGCGTTCTCGTACGAAGTTGGCAATGTCGATCTCGAATCTGAGTACGGTTTTGGATTTGATGTTACCGCCAGCTACCACGCGAACTCAATCGAGACCCAGGCTTCACTATTTGTGAACCGCTTCAGCAACTACATCTATCCCCGAAACACGGGCGAACTTGAGTTTGGACCAAGTGAGACCGGATACCTGGTGCGCTATCAGTACGAGGGCCAGGATGCGGTCATGCACGGCGGAGAGTTCAGTGTAGAGGCACCCCTCTATCGTCATTTGCGGTTCGGACTAACCGCCAGTGCCGTGATTGGACACCTTCTTGGGGATGATTCGCACATGCCTTTCATACCTCCCCTTAACGGCAAGAGCTGGCTGTCCTACGAGCGCAAGAACGGCCTTTTGAAACTCACTTTCAGGGTATCGGAAAGTCAAGAGCGGTTGGGTGAGTTTGAGGAGAGAACCGACGGATACGTGCTATTCGATGTGATGTATCGCCGCAACATCGTCACGTCGTCCTTGACGCATAAGATCATACTTGGTGTCGAGAACATCTCGGACGTCGAGTACCGCAAACATTTGTCACGGGTCAAGTCCGTTATGCCGGAGCCGGGTAGGAACTTCAGGCTCGTCTACTCGCTGCTGTTCTAGCTACTTGTTCTACAATCCTACCTCCTCCCAGAACTCTTTCTGTCTTCCTGGCGTCCACTAACCGTCCTCGCCCCAAGATTACTTGATTCGTAACATAGATTGAATTATCCTTGTCATTCAGAGTAGGCAGGACAACGAATACTCTTTGATAGCTGGGATGGGGTACCTTTAGCCAGGCAAGGAATACAACGTCATTCACTACAATGGGAGCTCAGCGGCGGAATGGTCTGTCGTGGCTCATGCATTTGTCCGGTAGAACGGAATTACGGACTCCGAAGTCCCGGGCAAAAGTGCCGGTACATTTACGGTTGCTTGAACGGCAGGACCTGGCCAGGTGGCCATAGGTGCATATAGCTGTGCAAAGTGACCAAGCAAATGAGGAGACTAATGAGAACTCGTGCCGCGGGAGAAGGCTATTCGCTTTTCGATAGCAAGAGGCGAAAGCAGTTGTGTGTAGGGCTATGGGCGACCATAATGATCAGCACGTTTCTGGGATGCGACCACGTGCTGGCACAGTCTGCCGACCAATCGAAGGCTGACCCAGCCCATCTGCTGAAGATCAAGAAAAGCTTCCTCAAGTCACCCAAGTTCATTTTGGGACCGGAT
>Ga0180430_10001232_pt1 | contig 25633 bp, 25 predicted proteins | sample SS_ome_9_FD_132999 | JGI IMG/M metagenome (GOLD analysis project Ga0180430, IMG submission 132999) | Hypersaline lake sediment archaeal communities from the Salton Sea, California, USA - SS_1_S_2 metaG | ecosystem: Environmental > Aquatic > Non-marine Saline and Alkaline > Hypersaline >... | reverse complement strand
TTCTCGAACATCGACTGTTTCGACATCGAACTGAACGAGCCCGACCCGGAACGGCTGGCCGAGATCGTCTGCGCGCTGGAGCCCACCTTCGGCGCGATCAACCTCGAGGACGTCAAGGCCCCCGACTGTTTCATCGTCGAGAAGATCTGCCGCGAGCGGATGAACATCCCGGTGTTTCACGACGACCAGCACGGCACCGCGATCGTCGTCGGCGCGGCGGCCACGAACGCGCTGCACGTGGCCGGCAAGCGGTTCGACGAGATCAAGGTCGTCTCCACCGGTGGCGGGGCGGCGGGGATCGCCTGCCTCAACATGCTGCTGAAACTGGGGGTGCGGCGCGAGAACGTCTGGCTGTGCGACCTTGCCGGGCTCGTCCACGAGGGCCGCGAGGCCGACATGACGCCGCAGAAGGCCGACTATGCCCAGCCGGGCGGGCCGCGAACGCTCGACGAGGTGATCGAGGGCGCCGACCTGTTCCTCGGCCTGTCCGGCCCGCGGGTGCTGACGCCCGGGATGGTGGCGAAGATGGCCGCGCGGCCGATCATCTTCGCGCTGGCCAACCCGACGCCCGAGATCCTGCCCGACCTTGCCCGCGCGGCCGCGCCGGACGCGATCATTGCCACCGGCCGGTCGGATTTTCCCAACCAGGTCAACAACGTGCTGTGCTTTCCGTTCATCTTTCGCGGCGCGCTCGACGTCGGCGCGACGGAGATCAACGACGCCATGCAACTGGCCTGTATCGAGGGGATCGCGGCGCTGGCCCGCGCCACGACGAGCGCCGAGGCCGCGGCGGCCTACCGTGGCGAAAGGCTGACCTTCGGGCCCGATTACCTGATCCCGAAACCCTTCGATCCGCGGCTGATCGGCGTGGTGGCCAGCGCGGTGGCCGGCGCGGCGATGGACTCGGGCGTCGCCACCCGGCCGCTGGACGATCTGGCCGCCTACAAGCGCAAGCTGGACGGATCGGTGTTCCGCTCGGCGCTGCTGATGCGGCCGGTCTTCGAGGCGGCGGCGACGGCGGAACGCACGATCGTCTTCGCCGAGGGCGAGGACGAACGCGTGCTGCGCGCCGCCAACGCGATGATCGAGGAAACCACCGACGCGCCGATCCTGATCGGCCGGCCCGAGGTGATCGAGCGGCGCTGCGACCGCGCCGGCCTGCCGATCCGGCCCGGCCGCGACTTCGAGATCGTGAACCCGGAAAACGATCCGCGCTATCGCGACTATTGGGAAACCTACCACCAGCTCATGGCCCGGCGCGGCGTCACGCCCGACATTGCGCGGGCGGTGATGCGCACAAACACCACCGCGATCGCGGCGATCATGGTGCATCGCGGCGAGGCCGACAGCCTGATCTGCGGCACCTTCGGGCAGTATCTGTGGCATCTGAACTACGTCCGGCAGGTGCTGGCGCGCGGCGGCCTCAGCCCGGTGGGCGCGCTGAGCATGATGATCCTCGAGGACGGCCCGCTGTTCGTCGCCGATACCCATGTCAACGCCGAACCGACGCCCGAGCAGATCGCCACCACCGCGATCGGCGCGGCGCGCCATGTCCGCCGTTTCGGGCTGGTGCCCAAGGTGGCGCTGTGCAGCCATTCGCAATTCGGCAATCTCGACAGCGATTCGGGCCGCCGGATGCGCGAGGCGCTGGAGCTGCTGGACGCGCGCGAACCCGATTTCGCCTACGAGGGCGAGATGCATGTCGATGCCGCGCTGGACGAGGGCGTTCGCGACCGGCTGTTCCCCGGCAGCCGGTTCGAGGGCGCCGCGAACGTGCTGGTCTTCGCCCATTCCGATGCGGCCTCTGGCGTGCGCAACATCCTGAAGATGAAGGCGAACGGGCTGGAGGTCGGGCCGATCCTGATGGGCATGGGCAACCGCGCCCATGTCGTCACCCCGTCGATCACCGCGCGCGGGCTTTTGAACATGTCGGTCATCGCCGGCACGCCGGTGGCGTTCTACGGCTGAGCGCGGCCGGGGGCTGCGCGCCCCCGCCGGCAGGCGGCGCCTGCCGCCCCCGCGGGATATTTCTGGACCAAAATCCCCTTGCCGGTGCAGGTTAGCGCCAGCCGTGTCTTTTCGGCGAAGGGCGGGCGCTTGCGCACACAGGTTGTCGTGATCTATGCAGCGGCGCGAGCGGAGGAGGGCATGCGATGGCATACAATGACGTCTACGCCGGCTGGAAGGCGGATCCCGAAGGCTTCTGGATGCGGGCCGCGGAGGCGATCGACTGGGTCGCGAAACCCTCACGCGCGCTGTTCGAAGACAACGCGCCGCTATACGAATGGTTCGTCGACGGGCAGGTGAACACCTGCTGGAACGCCGTCGACCGGCATGTCGAGGCCGGCCACGGCGACCGGATCGCGATCATCCACGACAGCCCGGTGACGCACACCAAGCACGAGATCACCTATGCCGAGTTGCGCGACCGGGTGGCCAGCCTGGCCGGCGCGCTGCGCGCCAAGGGGATCGGCAAGGGCGACCGGGTGATCATCTACATGCCGATGGTGCCCGAGGCGCTGGAGGCGATGCTGGCCTGCGCCCGGCTCGGCGCGATCCATTCGGTCGTGTTCGGCGGGTTCGCGGCGCACGAGCTTGCGGTGCGGATCGACGATGCGCAGCCCAAGGCGATCATCGCGGCCTCCTGCGGGATCGAGCCGGGCCGGGTGGTGCATTACAAGCCGCTGCTGGATGCCGCGATCGAGCAGGCCGCGCACAAGCCCGCGTTCTGCGTGATCTTCCAGCGCGAGCAGGAGGTCGCGCAGCTGACCGAGGGCCGCGATCATGACTGGCACGCCGTCCAGTACGGGGTGGCGCCGGCGGACTGCGTGCCGGTCGCGGGCAACCATCCCGCCTACATCCTTTACACCTCCGGCACCACCGGCCAGCCCAAGGGCGTGGTGCGCCCCACCGCCGGGCACCTCGTGGCGCTGAACTGGACGATGCGGGCGATCTACGATGTCGGCCCCGGCGACGTGTTCTGGGCGGCCTCGGATGTCGGCTGGGTCGTCGGCCACAGCTATATCTGCTACGCGCCGCTGATCGCCGGCTGCACCACGATCGTGTTCGAGGGCAAGCCCGTGGGTACCCCCGATGCCGGCACCTTCTGGCGGGTGATCGCCGAACACAAGGTGCGCAGCTTCTTCACCGCGCCCACCGCCTTCCGCGCGATCAAGCGCGAGGATCCGGAGGGCAGGCTGGTCGGCGACTACGACCTGTCGTCGCTGCGCGCGCTCTACCTTGCCGGCGAGCGGGCCGACCCGGACACGGTGAAATGGGCCGAGACGCAGCTGGGCGTGCCGGTGATCGACCACTGGTGGCAGACCGAAACCGGCTGGGCGATCGCCGCCAACCCGCTCGGGATCGAGGAACTGCCGGTCAAGATCGGCTCTCCCTCCGTCGCGATGCCCGGCTACGATGTGCAGGTGCTCGACGAGGGCGGCCACCCGGTGCCGGCCGGCACGCTCGGCGCCATCGCGGTCAAGCTGCCGCTGCCGCCGGGCACCCTGCCGGGGCTGTGGAATGCCGAGGCGCGGTTCCGCAAGTCCTACCTCGAACACTTCCCCGGCTATTACGAGACCGGCGACGCGGGTTACATCGACGAGGACGGCTATCTCTACATTATGGCGCGCACCGATGACGTGATCAACGTCGCGGGCCACCGGCTGTCGACCGGCGGGATGGAAGAGGTTCTGGCCGGCCATCCCGATGTCGCCGAATGCGCCGTGATCGGTGTCACCGACGCGTTGAAGGGCCAGTTGCCGCTGGGCTTTTTGTGCCTCAACAAGGGCTGCAACCGGCCGCATGACGACGTGGTGAAGGATTGCGTGCGGCTGGTGCGCGACCAGATCGGCCCGGTCGCGGCCTTCAAGCTCGCCGTCGTGGTCGATCGGCTGCCGAAGACCCGGTCGGGCAAGATCCTGCGCGGCACGATGGTCAAGATCGCCGATGGCGAGGCCTTCAAGATGCCCGCCACGATCGACGATCCCGCGATCCTCGACGAGATCGCGGAGGCGCTGAAGGCGCTGGGCTATCCGGCCGCGGGCGGCTGATCCCGTCGCCGGGGCGGCGGAGCAGGCGGCCTGTCCTTTCCGGCAGGTTGGCGAAATGCAAAGCCCGGCGTAGAACCTCCGCAAGATGCAACGCTTCCTTGCAGTTGGGCCGGGCGGCCGGGCCACGGGCGCGGCCATGCGGCGCGGGCGCGGATGACGCGGCCCCGCGGCGCCTCGCATGACGACGCGGCGGCCCGCACGCGTGAGCTGCGCGCCGCGCTCGACGACATCGTCGAGGGGCTGCGCCTTGTCGATGCCGCGGGGCTGGGCGAGGCCGCGCAGCGCCAGCTTGGCCGGGCGCTGGCGGCCAGCCGCGCGGCGCTGCGGCTGGTCGAGGCCGGCGGCACCGACGGGCCGGCGGACCTGATCGGCCTGCTGCGCGATCTGGAGGATCGCTGGGGCGGGCGCGCCGCGGCGCTGGACTCGACCCTGGCGCTGTCGGTCGCGCCGGACGTGCCGCGCTGGCTGCCGCTCGACCAGGTGACGCTGGAACGGCTCCTGTCCAATCTGCTGGCGCATGCGCTTGCCGGCGTGCAGGGCGGCAGCGTGCGGCTTGCCGTGGAACGCACCGCCGAGGCGCTTGTGTTCACCGTCGCGGATGACGGCGCGGTGCATCTCGATCGCGCCGGCAGCGAGGTGACCCTCGGTTTTGCCGAGGCGCTGGCCGCCGCGCTTGGCGGGCGGCTGGCGCTGCGGTCCGATCCGGCCGAAGGGCTGAGCGCGCGCCTTGCCCTGCCGCGCGGCGTCTGGGACCGGCCCGGTCCCGACGCGCGCGACGCGGGCGACCTGTCCGGTCTGACGCTGGCGCTTGTCGGCCTGCCGAGGGCGGAGGCCGCGGCGCTAGCCGATATCGTGGCCGGGCGGGGCGGCAGCGCCACCTGCCTGTCGCCCGACGCGGTCGCGGAGGCGCAAGCGGGGTCGATCCTCGTGCTCGACGCCGATGCCCCCGGCGCGGCCGACCTGCTGGCGGCAAGCCGGCACGGCCCGGCCGCGGTGGTGGCGGTGACCGGGGCGATCCTCGCGGTGCATCGTGCCGGGCTTGCCGATGCCGGGGCCGACGCGCTGCTCGCCCGGCCGCTGCCGGGCCCCGAAATCGTCGCCCGGACGCTGCGATCGGCCCTCGAGACGCGGCAGGCGGCCGACAACGCCGATCCCGGCCGGCTCGACCCGGCGCGGCTGGAGCGGCTGCTCGACCTCGCCGGGGCCGAGGTGGCCGGCGAGCTTCTGGACCGGCTGGTCGACGACCTCGGCACGGTGGCGCGTGGCATCGCGGCCGCCGCCCCGGATCGCGACGGCACCGCGCTCAGGGCCCATACCCATGTGCTGATCTCGCTGGCCGGCGCCGTCGGGGCAGAGCGGTTGCAGCGTCTGGCCGAGGCGCTCAACCTCGCGGCCCATGCCGGCGACGGCCCCGAGATCGACCGCCTCGGGGCGGAAACCACCGGCGAACTCGACCGGCTGGTCGCGCTGGTCGAGGCCGTGCGCGCGCAGCGGGCGGCGGCGTCATGACCGGGTGGCCGGAACTTTTGCTGGTCGAGGACACGCCGGCGCTGCAGATGGTCTACCGGGCCGTTCTGACGGGGGCGGGGCACCGGGTCCGCTGTGCCGGAACCGCCGACGAGGGGCTTGCCGCGTTCCGCGAAATGCGCCCGCCCGTGGTCCTGCTCGACCTGATGCTGCCGGATCGCGACGGGCTCGACCTGATGGGCGAGATGCTGGCGCTGCGCGCGGATGCCGCGGTGATCGTCATCACCGCCAACGGCTCGATCAACAAGGCGGTGGAGGCGATGCGCGCCGGGGCCTACGATTTCCTCGTCAAACCCTTCGACGAGACCCGGTTCCTCAACGCGATCGAGAATGCGCTGGCCTCCGTCGCGCCCGAACCGCGACCCGGCGCGCGTGCCACGCCGGCGACCGCGCCGCCGGGCGAGTTCATCGGCACCTCGCCGCCGATGCAGGCGGTCTACGCCAAGATCCGCTCGGTCGCGCGGTCGATGGCGACGGTGTTCATCACCGGCGAATCCGGCACCGGCAAGGAGCTTTGCGCGCAGGCGGTGCATGAACTGTCGAACCGGGCGCGGGGCCCGTTCATCGCGCTGAACTGCGGTGCGATCCCCTCGGAACTTCTGGAGTCGGAGGTCTTCGGCCATCTCAAGGGCTCGTTCACCGGGGCGATTTCCGACAAGACCGGGGCGGCGGCGGCGGCCGATGGCGGCACCCTGTTTCTCGACGAGATCTGCGAGCTGGACCCGAACCTGCAGACCAAGCTGCTGCGTTTTCTGCAAACCTCCACGATCCAGCCGGTCGGCGCCACGCGGCCGCGCAAGGTCAATGTCCGCATCGTCTGCGCCACAAATCGCGACCCGCTGGACGCCGTGCGCCGTGGCCGGTTCCGCGAGGATCTCTACTACCGGCTGCACGTGATCCCGATCCCGATGCCGCCGTTGCGGGAGCGGGGCGGGGATATCCTGGCCATCGCGCAGGCGGCGCTGGCCCGCTGTTCGGCCGAGGAAGGGCGGCGGTTCCGCGCCTTCGACCCGGCGGTGGAGGCGCAGATGCTGCGCCTGCCCTGGCCGGGCAACGTGCGCCAGCTGCTCAACGTGATCCGCAACGTCGTGGTGCTGAACGACGGCGACAGGGTGACGCTGCCGATGCTGCCGATCGACCTGCATCACGAGATCGAGCGGGTGGAAACCGCGCCCGCCGGGCCGGCCGCGAACGACCGGCCCGAGATCGCGCTCGACGGGCTGATCGGCCGGCCGCTGGCCGAGATCGAGCGGCTGGTGATCGAGGAGACGATCGCGCGGCACGGCGGATCGGTGCCGAAGGCGGCGCGGGCGCTCGACATCGCGCCCTCCACGATCTACCGCAAGATCGAGGGCTGGGCGCGCAAGGACGGCGCGTCCGGCTGAGCCGGTCAGACGAACTGTTCGCGGATCAGCCGTTCCTCGAGCCCGTGGCCGGGATCGAACAGGATCCGGTGCGCGACCGCGGGTTCGGAGCGGATTTCCACCCACAGCACCTCGCGCACCGACCGGCTGTCGGCATCGGCCATCACCGGGCGCTTGTCGGCCTCCAGCACGTCGAACCGCACCAGCGCGGTCTTCGGCAGCAGCGCGCCGCGCCAGCGCCGGGGCCGGAACGCCGCCATCGCGGTCAGCGCCAGCACGTCCGAGCCGATCGGCAGGATCGGGCCGTGGGCGGAATAGTTGTAGGCCGTCGACCCGGCCGGGGTGGAGACCAGCGCGCCGTCGCAGACCAGTTCCTCCAGCCGCACCTTGCCATCGACGCTGATCCTGAGCTTCGCGGCCTGCGGGCCGGCGCGCAGCAGGCTCACCTCGTTGATCGCCAGCGCCTCGTGCACCCGGTCCTTCGTGTCGCCGGCGCGCATCGCCAGCGGGTTGATCACCGCCTCTTCGGCCGCGGCCAGCCGTTCGGTCAGGCCGCCCTCGGCATATTCGTTCATCAGGAAGCCGATGGTGCCGCAGTTCATCCCGTAGACCGGCTGCGGCAGCGCCTGGGTGGCATGCAGCGTGTGCAGCATGAACCCGTCGCCGCCCAGCGCCACGATCACCTCGGCGCGTTCGCGCGGGGCCTGCCCGTAGCGCGCGGTCAGCCGCGCCAGCGCCGCCTGCGCGACCTCGCTGTCGCTGGCGCTGAAATGGATCGGCCCGTCGCTCATGCTGGTCCCCCGGCTCGCCGCCGGCAGTGTTTCGCGCGGGCCGCGGGAACTCAAGCCCCGGCTCGGGATTTCGCGCAAGTGATGCAGGGTGTCGGATTCCACTCTTCCGGGGCGCGGCCGGCTCGGCTAAAAGGGCGCGCATTGCAGCCGGAGGACAGCCCATGAACGCCCCGCATCGCGACGACGGTTTCTTCACCGAAAGCCTCGAGTCCCGCGATCCCGAGATTTTCGGCGCGATCCGCTCCGAACTCGGCCGCCAGCGCGCCGAGATCGAGCTGATCGCCTCGGAGAACATCGTCTCCGCCGCCGTGATGGAAGCGCAGGGCGGCGTGATGACGAACAAGTATGCCGAGGGCTATCCCGGCCGGCGCTATTACGGCGGCTGCCAGTTCGTCGACGTGGCCGAGGAACTTGCGATCGAACGGGCGAAGCAGTTGTTCAACTGCGGTTTCGCCAACGTGCAGCCGAATTCGGGCAGCCAGGCCAACCAGGGGGTCTATACCGCGCTCCTGCAGCCCGGCGACACGATCCTCGGGATGAGCCTTGACGCCGGCGGTCACCTGACGCACGGCGCGAAACCCAACCAGTCGGGCAAGTGGTTCCATGCGGTGCAGTACGGCGTCCGCCAGCAGGACAACCAGATCGACTACGACCAGATCGCCGCGCTGACCGCCGAGCACAAGCCGAAGATGATCATCGCCGGCGGCTCCGCCATTCCGCGCGTCATCGACTTCGCGAAGATGCGCGAGATCGCCGACACGGTCGGCGCCTGGCTGCTGGCCGACGTGGCGCATTTCGCCGGGCTGATCGCGGCGGGCGTCTACCCCTCGCCGTTCCCGCATGCCCATGTCGCCACCACGACGACGCACAAGACCCTGCGCGGCCCGCGCGGCGGCATGATCCTGACCGATGACGAGGCGATCGCGAAAAAGGTCAATTCCGCGATCTTCCCCGGCATCCAGGGCGGGCCGCTGATGCATGTCATCGCCGCCAAGGCCGTCGCCTTCGGCGAGGCGCTGCGGCCGGAGTTCAAGACCTACCAGGAACAGGTGATCAGGAACGCCCAGGCGCTGGCCGACCAGTTGATGAAAGGCGGTCTGGACATCGTTACCGGCGGCACCGACACCCATGTGATGCTGGTGGACCTGCGCCCCAAGGGCGTGAAGGGCAACGCCACCGAACAGGCGCTGGGCCGGGCGCATATCACCTGCAACAAGAACGGCATCCCGTTCGATCCCGAAAAGCCCACCGTGACCTCGGGCATCCGCCTTGGCACCCCGGCGGGCACCACCCGCGGCTTCGGCGAGGCGGAATTCCGGCAGGTGGCCGACTGGATCGTGGAAGTGACCGAGGGGCTGGCCGCGAACGGCGAGGACGGCAACGAGGCCGTGGAGGCCAAGGTCCGCGGCGAGGTGGCCGAGCTTTGCGCCCGGTTCCCGATCTACCCGAACCTCTGACGGCGCGATGCTGCATGGCGTGAGCCACGGCGCGGCGGGCGATGGCCCGCCGCTGGTCATCGCGCATGGTCTGTTCGGGTCGGCCCGGAACTGGAACGTGATCGCGAAACGGCTGGCCGAGGCGCGGCCGGTGTTGGCCGTCGACATGCGCAACCACGGCGACAGCCCGTGGGCCGACAGCCACGGCTACCGTGACCTCGCCGCCGATCTCGCCGAGGTGATCGCCGGGCTGGGCGGCCGGGCCGACGTGCTGGGCCATTCGATGGGCGGCAAGGCCGCGATGGCGCTGGCGCTGACCCGGCCCGCGATGCTGCGCAAGCTCGTCGTCGCCGATATCGCGCCGGTGGCCTATGGCCACAGCCAGACCCACCTGATCGCGGCGATGCGGGCCCTGCCGCTCGATTCGGTGGCAAGCCGCGGCGATGCCGACCGGCTGTTGGCGCCGGCCGTGCCGGACGCATCGACGCGGGCGTTCCTGTTGCAATCTCTCGACATCAAGGCCGATGGCGGCCCGCGATGGCGCCTCAACCTCGATGTGCTGGAGGCCGAGATGGACAGGATCACCGGCTGGCCCGACGACCTTGACGGCCGGTTCGACGGCCCGGCGCTGTTCCTGTCCGGCGCGGCCTCCGACTACGTGCGCCCCGAGGCGCGGGGCCGGATCAAGGCCCGGTTTCCCGCGGCGGTGATGGCGAAGATCCCCGGTGCCGGGCACTGGCTGCATGCCGAGAAGCCGCGCGAATTCGAAGCTGCTGTCGCGGCCTTCCTCGACGCGGCCTGAGGGGGCCGGCTCAGGCCGGCCGTTTCATCCGCTCCATCAGGTTCGTCTTCAGCACGAACTGCTGGTAGAGCGCGCCGACGACATGCAGAGCCACCAGCGCAAGCAGCAGCACCTTCATCGTCTCGTGCGCTTCCGCCGCCGGTTCGACGCCGCCGAACCAGGCCGCGAGGCCGGAGACCGGCATCAGCACCAAAAGCAGGTAAAGCCCGCCATGCGTGGCCTTGGCCACCAGTTTCAGCGCCGGGTGTTCGGCCTCGGGCGGCGGCGGCGCGCCGCGGCGGGCGCGCAGCGCGAGCCGCCAGATCGCCAAGGCGAGGATCGCGATCCCGCCGATCACATGGCCGGCGACGAGCGGATCGAACCCCACCGCGATCCCGTCCTCCACCTTGTCCCAGGCCGCGGCGATGCCGTCATGCAGCACGAACTGCGGCACGATCAGCACGGCGACGATCCAGTGCAGCGCGATCTGGGCGCGCGAATAGCCCTTGGGCGCGGACATCAATCCCTCCTGTCCCGACGAAGCTGACCGTTGAACGCGTGAGACGGGGCTTTCCGTCGGCGGCGCTATTCCTCGCGCAGCTTTTTCGCCACGATCCACGAAACCGGAACGGCCGCCGCGAAACCCAGGACGGCGGCGACGATGATCGAACGGGTGTCGAACATGTTCATCGTCAGCGCGGCGACGATGACGCTGCCGGCAAGGGTGACGCCGACGAAGATATAAATGAGCAAGAACAGGCGAATCATGACACCCTCCGGGGTTGACCGTTGCGGCCACAGGGATGCGGCAGCCGGTTTCGGGCCACCTTGATCCATGTCAGGTGGCGCGCCGGCGCGCTCAGCCTGCGTCAATCCGCGCGAGGATCTCGGCCGCGGCGCTGGCGGGTTCGGCGCGGCCCGCCGCCACCTCGGCGCCCAGCGCCGCCATCCGCGCCGTCACGGCCGGGTCGTCGGCAAGCCGGGCAAGCAGGCCCTGCCGTACCTCGGCCTCGAACCAGCCCCGCGCCTGCTCCGCCCGGCGACGGGCGAAATGGCCCTCGGCCCTGCGCCAGTCCACCAGCGCCCGCATCTCGGCCCAGGCCTCGGCGAGCCCGTTTTCCTCCTGCGCGGAAACCGACAGCGCCTTTGGAAAGCCCTCCGGGTCTTGCGGGCGCCGGCGCAGCAGCCGCAGCGCCCCGGCATAATCGGCGCAGGTCCGCAGCGCCGCCGGTTTCAGATCGCCGTCGGCCTTGTTGACAAGGATCAGGTCGGCGATCTCCATGATCCCGCGCTTGACGCCCTGCAACTCGTCGCCGCCGCCGGGCGCCAGCAAGAGCACGAAAAGGTCGGTCATCTCGGCGACCAGCGTCTCCGACTGGCCCACGCCGACCGTCTCGATCAGGATCACGTCGAAGCCGGCGGCCTCGCACAGCGCCGCCGCCTCGCGGGTGCGCCGGCCCACGCCGCCCAGTTCCGCCTGGCTGGGCGAGGGGCGGATGAAGGCGCGCGGGTCGCGCGACAGCCGTTCCATCCGCGTCTTGTCGCCCAGGATCGAGCCGCCGGAGCGGGCCGAAGAGGGATCGACGGCCAGCACCGCCACCTTGAGGCCCCGGCCGGTCAGCATCGTCCCGAAGGCCTCGATGAAGGTCGACTTGCCCACGCCCGGCGTGCCCGACAGCCCGATCCGCAGCGCCTGCCGCCCCGATCCGGCCAGCCGCGCCAGCAGCGCGCGCGCCTCGGCCCGGTGATCGGCCCGGCCGCTTTCGACCAGCGTGATCGCGCGGGCCAGCGCCCGTCGGTCGCCCGCCAGCAGCCGTTGCGCCAGATCCTCCGCCGTCGTCGCCATGTGCCCCCCGTGGCGCCCACCCGTGGCGGTGTCATCCGCCGGTTTCCGTTCCGCGTTATCTGCGGGATCGGGCCGGGCCTGTCCAGCCCGCGACCGATGGAACCGCCATGCGTCTGCCGCGCCACGTCCTGCTCTGCCTTGCCCTTGCCTGCGCGTCGCCCGCGGCTGTAGCGGCCGAGGTCATGGCATTCGACGTCAGCCTCGCGGGCCTGCCGGTGGCGCGGCTGACGGTGAGCGGCGCGGTGCAGCGCGGGCGCTATGCCGCGGCGATGCAGCTCGGCTCCACCGGGCTTGCCGCGATGCTGCGGCGGGTCCGTTTCGCGGCGCGGGCCGAGGGCCGCGCCGGACCGGCCGGCCCGGTGCCCGAGCGCTATGCCGAGGATGTCGATACCGGGCGCCGGCAATCGCGCACCGATCTGGCCTGGCAGGGCGGTCTGGTCACCGCCGGCGCCGGTGCCGGCTGGCCCGCGCCGGTGCCGGCGGCGGGTGCGGTCGACCCGTTGACCGCGCTGTTCTTCGGGTTGCGCGACCGGCCGGCCGCGGGCCTGTGCCGCTACCGCGCCCGCACCTTCGACGGCACCCGGCGCGCCGAGGTGGCGCTGGCCCCGGTCGCGGGCGCGCCGGACGCCTGCCGCGGCAGCTTTCGCCGCCTGTCGGGCTATACCGCCGCCGAGATGGCCGAGCGGCGGACCTTCGCCTTCATCCTGCGCTACGCGCCCGCGCCCGGCGGGCGGATGCGGGCGGTGCGGATCGAGGCCCAGACGATCTATGGCCAAGCGGTGCTGGAACGCCGATAACCGGGGCATGGCCGCATCCGCGCTTCCCATCGATGACGTCCTGCCCGATCTGCTGGCCGCGCTGGCCCGCGCGGGCCGGGCGGTTCTGTCGGCGCCGCCCGGCGCGGGCAAGACGACGGGCGTGCCGCTCGCACTGCTGGCCGAGGGCCGGATCGGCGGCCGGATCGTGATGCTGGAGCCGCGCCGCATCGCCGCCCGCGCGGCGGCGGAGCGGATGGCCGAGGTTCTGGGCGAACCGGTCGGCCGCCGCGTCGGCTACCGGATCCGTGGCGAGGCGAAGGTCACGCGCGAGACCCGGATCGAGGTGGTGACCGAGGGCATCCTGACCCGGATGATCCAGTCCGACCCCGAGCTTGCCGGGATCGGCGCCCTGATCTTCGACGAGTTCCACGAACGCAGCCTGAACGCCGATCTTGGCCTTGCGCTGGCCTGGGAGGTGCGCGGCGCGCTGCGCCCCGATCTCGATATCCTGGTGATGTCGGCCACGCTGGAGGCCGCGCCGGTGGCCGCGATGCTGGACGACGCGCCGGTGGTGGCGGCCGAGGGCCGCGCCTTCCCGGTGGAAACCCGCTGGCTCGACCGGCCGGCCGACCGGTCGATGCGGTTCGAGGCGCGGGCGGCGGCGCTGATCGACCGGGCGCTGGAGGAAACCGCCGGCGGCGTTCTGGTGTTCCTGCCCGGCGAGGGCGAGATCCGCCGCGTCGCCGGGCTGCTGGAGGGCCGGCTGCCGGCGGGCGTGCAGCTGCGCCCGCTTTACGGCGCGCTGCCCTTCGCCCGCCAGCGCGCGGCGATCGCGCCGGAACCGGCCGGGCGGAAACTGGTGCTGGCCACCGCGATCGCGGAAACCTCGCTGACCATCGAGGATGTGCGCGCCGTCGTCGATTGCGGCCGGGCGCGGCGGTCGCGCCACGATCCGGCGACCGGCATGGCGCGGCTGGTCACCGAACCGGTGAGCCGGGCCGAGGCCGACCAGCGCCGCGGCCGGGCCGGGCGGGTGGCGGCGGGCATCTGCTACCGGATGTGGGCGAAGGCCGAGGAGGGCGCGCTGCCCGCCTTCCCGCCGCCCGAGATCGCCGAGGCCGATCTGGCCGGCCTCGCGCTCGACCTCGCGCTCTGGGGGGCGGGCGCGGCGGAACTGGCCTTCCTCACCCCGCCGCCCGGCCCGGCGCTGGCCGAGGCGCGGGCGCTGCTGGAACGGCTGGGCGCGCTGGACGCGGCGGGGCGGATCACCGCGCATGGCCGGGCGCTGGCGGCGCTGCCGCTGCATCCCAGGCTCGCGCATATGCTGGCCGTGGCCGGCCCCGCCGCCGCGCCGCTGGCCGCGCTGCTGTCCGATCGCGACCCTTTGCCGGGCGCCGGCGCGGACCTCGCCGACCGGCTTTCGGCGCTGGCCGCGCCGGGCCGCGCGCCCGCGTCCGCGCGCGGCGCGTTGGACCGGATCGCGGCGGAGGCGCGGCGGCTGGCGCGGCTGGCCCCGGCGCCGGAGTCGCCCGGTCTCGGCCCCGGCGCGATGGCCGCGCTGGCCTATCCCGACCGGATCGGCCAGCGCCGGGCGGGGGAAGCGCCGCGCTACCTGCTGTCGGGCGGCCGCGGCGCGGTGACGGCGCCGGGCGAGGCGCTGGGGCGCGAGCCCTTCCTCGTGGCCACCGATCTTGACGGCGCGGGGGTGGAGGCGCGGATCCGCAGCGGCCTGCCGCTGACCGAGGCGGAGCTCCACGCGCTTTTCGCCGACCGGATCGGCTGGCATGACACCTGCCGCTGGTCGCGCCGCGCCGGCCGGGTCACGGCCCGGCGCGAGGAGCGGCTGGGCGCGCTGGTGCTGGCCGAGGCGCCCTGGCCCGACGCGCCGGCCGAGGCGCTGGCGCGGGCGGCGCGCGAGGGGCTCAGGCAGATCGGGCTGACCTGGCCCGCCGCTGCGGCGCGGTTGCGCGACCGGGTGCGGATGCTGCTGGCCGAGGGCGCAGACCTGCCGGACCTGTCCGATGCCGCGATCCTCGCCGATCCCGACGACGCGCTGCTGGCCCATCTGGCCGGGGCGCGGACCGCGGCCGATCTGGCGCGGCTCGACCTGATGGCGGTGATCGAGGCGCGGCTGGGCTGGGAGGGGCGGCAGCGCGTCGACCGCCTCGCACCGGCGGAGTTCGTCACGCCGCTGGGCCGCCGGGTGCCGATCGACTACTCGGGCGAAGCGCCGGCGGTGGCGCTGCGCCTGCAGGAGCTTTTCGGCGTGACCGAGCATCCGGCGATCGGGCCGAAGCGCCGGCCGCTGGTGATCACGCTGCTGTCGCCCGCGGGCCGGCCCCTGCAGGTCACCGCCGATCTGCCGGGGTTCTGGGCCGCCGCCTATGCCGAGGTGCGCAAGGAGATGCGCGGCCGGTATCCCAGGCATCCCTGGCCCGAGAACCCGACGCGGGCGGCGCCGACGCTGCGCGCCAAGCCGCGCGGGACATGAGCGTGGCCGGCGTCGCGGCGGGGGCTGTCTGCCCCCGCACCCCCGAGGATATTTCCGGACCAAAACGGGCGCGGGGCGCGCCGGTTGCCCGCGCCGCGCACGTCGCTAAGCTGGGCGCGGCGGCAGGCGGAGGGTGACATGCGCAAATCGGGTGACGAGGTGCCGGGCTGGCGGCCGCCGCCACGGCCGGAGGCGGTGGCGATCGAGGGGCAATACGCGCGGCTGGAACCGCTGGCGCAGGCCCATGCGGCGGGGCTGCATACCGCCTATGCCGGTGCGGATGCGCTGTGGGACTATCTGCCCTACGGCCCGCATGCCGATCCGGCCGCGCAGGCGGCCTGGGTGGCGGATTGGGCCGGGCGCGACGATCCGGTGTTCTTCGCGATCCGCGACCGGGATGCCGGGGGGCGGATCGGCGGCGTGGCGAGCTTTCTGCGGATCCAGCCGGAGGCCGGGTCGATCGAGGTCGGCCATATCAATTTCGGCCCGGCCCTGCAGGGCAGCCGCGCCGCGACCGAGGCGATGGCGCTGATGATGGGCCATGCCTTCGCGCTGGGCTATCGCCGCTACGAGTGGAAATGCGACGCGCTGAACCTGGCCTCGCGGCGCGCCGCGGCGCGGCTGGGGCTGAGTTACGAGGGCGTGTTTCGGCAGGCCGCGGTGGTCAAGGGACGCAACCGCGACACTGCCTGGTTCGCCGCGATCGACCGGGAATGGCCGGCGCTGTCGGCGGCGTTCGAGGCCTGGCTCGATCCGGGGAATTTCGATGCCGCCGGCCGGCAGAGGCGGCGGCTGTCCGACCTGACGCGCCCGATCCTTGCAGCGCGCGATCCGGTGCCGGCGGGCTAGAACCGGGTTCCGCTGGCGAGGCGATCATGCACCATGCCGGCGAGCCGCGTCACCTCGGGTGCGGCGGCGCGGTCGCGGACCACGGCGCGGGCGGCATCCTCCAGCGCGCCGTCATGCGCCGAAAGCGCGACGCCGGAGAGGAACTGCGCGGCATAGGCGACGCGGCTGGCGTCGCCGGGCTCGGCGAGGAGGCCGGCGGCTTCCTTCAGATCGTCCTGCAGGGCCAGCGGATCGGGGCGGATCGTTTCGTCATGGACGGCGCGCAGGCCGAAGGGCCGGGCCTCGGCCGGCAGGGCGCGCAGCACCACGCCCTGGAAGGCCGCGAGGCTCTCGATCGGTTTCTCGAGGAAGTCGTCGGCCCCGGCCGCTAGCGCCGCATCGCGCAGCTCGCTGCTGCCCGAGGTGCCGAGGATCACCGGCACCCGCGGCACCGCGCGGGCGAGATCGGCGATCAGGTCGAGCCCGCTGCCGTCGGGCAGGCCGAGATCGACGACGATCACCGCGGGCCGGTAGGTCGCGAGATGGCGGCGGGCGGAGCGCAGGCAATCGGCCCGCCGGATCCGGGCGCCGGAGCGCAGGCACAAAAGCCGCATCGCCTCGCAGGCGAAGCGGCTGTCCTCCACGACGAGCACGGTGAGGCCCTGCAGCGGCCGGTGTCCCGATGCGGGCCGCAGGGCGATGAAGTCGTTCAGGTCGTCGGTCATCGGTTCATTCCATCCCCGGAAATCGTGCAACCGGGAGTAAAGCGGAGACGCCCCTAACGAATCGTAAAGGCGTGGCAGCTTGTGCGACGGTTGCGCCCCTTGCACCGGCCCGGCGGCGGGGCATATCACTGCGGGGTGTCAACGGAGGGCAACCCATGATCGGACGACTGAACCACGTGGCCATCGCCGTGCCGGACCTCGCGGCCGCGGCCGAGCAGTACCGCGCGGTGCTGGGCGCCGATGTGGGGCCGCCGCAGGATGAGCCCGATCACGGTGTCACGGTGGTCTTCATCACCCTGCCCAACACCAAGATCGAGCTTCTGCACCCGCTTGGCGAAGGCTCCCCGATCGCCGGTTTCCTGGAAAAGAACCCCGCCGGCGGGATCCATCACATCTGCTACGAGGTCGAGGATATCCTCGCCGCCCGCGACCGGCTGAAGGCCGAGGGCGCGCGGGTGCTGGGCACGGGCGAACCGAAGATCGGCGCGCATGGCAAGCCGGTGCTGTTCCTGCACCCGAAGGATTTCAACGGCTGCCTCGTCGAACTGGAGCAGGTCTGATGAGCATCACCGGCGGTCTCGTCCTGTTCGCGGTGATCTGGTTTCTGGTGTTCTTCGTCACCCTGCAGATCCGGCCCCGCAGCCAGGCGGATGCGGGCGAGGTGGAGCCCGGCACCCCGCCCGGCGCGCCGGCCGATGCCCAGGTCGGCCGCAAGGCGCGGATCGCCACGGTCGTGACCCTGGCGATCTGGGCGGTGATCGCGGCCGTGATCCTGTCGGGCGCGGTCACGATCCACGACCTGGACTGGTTCGGCCGTCTCGGCCCCGCGCCTGCGACGAATTAGCGCGGCTCCGCGCCGGTCAGCCGGTGGAAGAGATGGGTGAAGGTCGCGACGCCCAGAACCGGGATCGCGAGGTTGACCACGGGAATCGACAGCGGCGCGGCCATAAGCACCCCGGCGGCGAGCACCGTGCCGGAATGGCGCTTGCGCAGCGCCTTTGCGGCCTTGCGATCCATCCGGCGCATCGCGACGAGGGTGAAGTATTCCCGCCCCAGCAGCCAGCCGTTGACGAACCAGAACAGGATCGGCCCGAACGGGCCGACCATCAGGTAGGCGACCAGCGCCAGCAGGTTCACCGCGATCACGACGCCGAGGAAGTTGATCGAATCGATCAGCGCCTCGGCGAAGGGGACCGGCCGCGCGGGCGGCAGTTGCGGGTAGTGCCGGTCCTCCACCGCGTCGGCGATCCGTTCGAGGAACAGCCCGACGAAGGCCGAGGCGACCGGCACCATCAGGAACACCGACAGCCCCAGCATCATCAGGATCGAGGCGGCGCCCAGCACCCCGCCGATCCAGGTCACCTCGCCCACGAAGGGCAGGGTGATCGCCTCGGGCACGAACCAGCCCACGGCCATCACCACGACGACATGCAGCCCGAACAGCAAAAGCAGCGTCAGGCCGACACCAAGTGCGAAGACACCAAGGAACCGGCCATCGCCAAGCTGGCCCAGCGCGCGGGAAAAACAGCCGAGGATCACGTCGCCATCCAGCGGGTAATCGCGCCCAGATCGGGGCGCGGGCGCTCCGGCGGCGCGGCGGTTTCGGTGCCGATGTGGATCAGGCCGGCCAGCCATTCGCCGGGGTCAAGGCCCAGCCCCTCGCGGCCGAAGCCTTCGTCATGCGCGGCCCAGCCGGTCAGCCAGTTCGCGCCCCAGCCGGCGGCCAGCGCGGCGTTCAGCAGCGCGAGGCAGACCGCGCCGGTGGACAGCACCTGTTCGATTTCCGGGATCTTGTCGGTCGGGCGCGGGACGTGGATGACGGCGACGGCGAGATTGCCGGTGCGGAACTGCGCGGCGGCCTTGTCCACGCGCTCGGGCGGCAGGCCGGCGGCCTCTGCCCGCGCCGCGGCGAGGCCGGCCAGCCGCTCCAGCGCCGGTCGTTCCAGCACGATGAAGCGCCAGGGCTCCAGCTTGCCGTGATCGGGGGTGCGCGCCGCCGCCGTCAGGATCGGCATCAGCGCCGCGCGGTCGGGCACCGGCAGGGTCAGCGTCTTGGCCGGGCGCGAGCGGCGGGTGAGCAGGAAATCGAGCGCGGCGGGATTCGGGTCGGGCATGGTCACTCCTCGGTCGTGTCCGATGTCGGGGGCCGGGCCGGCCGGGTCAAGGGCCAAGCAGCATGTCGGCCAGCCGCCCGATATGGGCCGAGACATGGGCCTGCCACTCCGGCCCCGGCTGCCGGGTGGCGAGGGTTGCGGCCATCGGGTCGGGGGCGCGGCGGGCGCTGCCCGCCAGCGTCTCGATCGCGGCATGGCCGCAGAACGGCACGTAGACCTCGGAATAGCCGCCCTCGTGCACCAGCACCAGCCGGCCGTCGCAAAGGTCGTCCGCCGCCGCCATCGCGCGGGCGGTGAGCGTGCCGAAGGTTTCCGCGGTGGCCAGCATCCGGCCCAGCGGATCGAAGGCCGAGGCGTCGTAGCCCGAGGCGATCACGATCGCCTCGGGGTGGAACCGGTCGATCAGCGGGCGCACGATCCGGTCCCAGGCCTCGAGGTAGCTGGCATGCCCGGTGCCCGGCGGCAGCGGGATGTTGGCGTTGAACCCGGACCCCGCGCCGATGCCGCGCATCTCTGCCCCGCCGGTGTCGAGCGGGTAGTTGCGGTCCTGGTGCAGCGAGATCGTCAGCACCCCGGGATCGTCCCGGAAGATCGCCTCGGTGCCGTTGCCGTGGTGCACGTCCCAGTCGATCACGGCGAAGCGGCGGGCGAGGCCCGCGGCCTGCGCCGCGCGGATCGCCACGGCGATGTTGTTGATCAGGCAAAAGCCGTTCGGATAGTCGGGCAGGGCATGATGGCCCGGCGGGCGCGACAGCGCATAGGCGTTGCGCTGCCGCCCCTCCAGCACCGCGAACAGCGCCGCGCGTGCCAGCCCGGCGGACAGCGCGGCGATCTCGTAGCCGCCCGGCCCGAACGGCGTGCGCAGCCCCAACTCGCCGCCGCCGGCGTCGGAGGCGGCCTTGAACGCGTCGAGATAGGCGGCCGGATGCACGCGCAACAGGTCGTCGCGCGTTGCCTCCGGGGCCGACGAGACCTGCAACTCCGCCAGGAGCCCGGTCACGGCCAGAAGGTTGACCAGCCGCCGTTTGGTTTCCGGCGATTCGGGCAGCCCGCCGCCGGGCTGCACCAGCCCGCCCACCGGCAGCGTCAGCGCGTAGTTGCCGCCACCGTGCCAAAGGCAGCGCTCGTCATGGAAAAATCCGGTCGTCATCGGCCCCTCCGTCGCGACCGAACCTATCGGGGCAGGCGGGGAGGCGCGAGGCCAAAGCGCGGGAAGCGCCGGTTCGCCCGGCGGTTCAGGCCTTCACGCCCGGAACCCGGCGGTAGACGCCTTCGGGCAGGTCCAGCGCGGCGGCGAGGTCGCGCAACTGCGCCAGCGACAGGGTGATCCGCACCACGGTGTCGCGGCGCGGGTCGTATTGCTCGACCGTGACGCAATCCTCGAACCCGTGCACCGTCACATCCTCCTGCAAGGGCGCGCCGCCCTCGTCGACGAGGGTGATCACGGTCGCGTCGAAGTCGTGCTCGATCGAGAACATGGCACGAGCCTAGCCGAGCCGTCGGGGGGCCGCAACGGCCGGCGCGGCGGCCGGTCCCGCGACGGTTGATCTGGATCATGGCGGCAAGTCCCCCCGCGCCGCGATCCTGCCCCCGTGGACCAGCGACGGAGGGCCCGCGATGTTCGGAGCCAAGACGATCAACCGGCATGCCGCCCTGATGAACAGGATGGCGGAAACCCTTGGCGTCGACCTCACCGAGGCGATCGCCGATGGCCGGCTTCCGGCCGAGGCCTGGCGCGAGGCGGTCGTGCGCTGCACCGGCTGTTCCGACCCGGAGGGCTGCCAGCACTGGCTGGCCGAACATGCCGAGGACGAACCCGTTCCGGCGGCGGCGCCGGGCTACTGTCGCAACCGCGACCTGATGCAAAGCCTGCGCCTTGCGCTGGCGGAAGAGTGACGGCGGAGGTCACGATGGCATTTCACGCAAGCCTCGACATGCATTTCTGGCTGACCCGCGGGATGGCGCGGCGTCTCGGCATCAACCTGACCGAAGCGATGCACCAGGGCCTTCTGACGCGGGCGGATTTCGCGCAGATGGTCGCCCGCTGCCGGACCTGCACCGACAGCCAGCGCTGTCTCGATTTCCTTGCCGAGCATCCCGAAAGCGTCTCGGCCCCCCCGGAAGGCTGCACCAACGCCGAGGTGCTGAGCGAGCTTCGGAACCTGATCGACGAGACCCGCTGAGACCGGCGAACCACCGGACGCGCGGGCCGTCCGGCCCGTGCCCCCGGGCACGGGCCCGGGCAAGGCGAGGGCGGCAATCGCAATGACGGACCTGCTGGTGCTGCGCGATGTCGCGCGCGATCGCGGGTCGCGCTACGCGGTGGCCGGCGCGCCGGCAGCGACGCGCGCCGAGGCCGAGGCGGCGGTGGCCGACCTGCGCCGCGACCGGAAGTTCGCCAGGGCCACGCACAACACCTGGGCCGTGCTGCTGGAGGCCGATGGCCGGCGCGAGCCCGTCAAGCAGGACGATGGCGAAAGCGGCGCGGGCATGGTGATCCTGCGGGTGCTAGACGGCGCGGGGGTGACAAACCACGTGGTCATCGTCACCCGCTGGTACGGCGGGGTTCACCTGGGCGGCGACCGGTTCCGCCATGTCGCGACGGCGGCGCAGGCCTATCTGGCGGCGCGCGGGCTGCGCTAGACGCACCGGCCCCACAGGTCGTACTCGCCCGCCTCGTCGACCTCGACGGTCACGATGTCGCCCGGTGCCAGCCCCTCGAACCCGGCGTCGATGTAGAGGTTGCCGTCGATCTCGGGCGCGTCGGCCCGGGTGCGGCAGGTCGCGCCCTCGTCGTCCACCGTGTCGACGATCACCTCCAGCCGCCGGCCGACCTTCGCGGCCAGCCTGGCCTCGGAAATCGCCTGCGCCCTTTCCATGAACCGGTGCCAGCGCTCGTCCTTGACCTCTTCGGGAACGTGATCGGGCAGGGCGTTCGACCGCGCGCCGGCGACATTCTCGTAGCGAAAGCAGCCGACACGGTCGAGTTGCGCCGCGTCCAGCCAGTCCAGCAGGGTTTCGAATTCCGCTTCCGTCTCGCCGGGATAGCCGACGATGAAAGTGGACCGGAGCGCGATGTCGGGGCAGGCCGCGCGCCAGGCGGCGATCTCGTCCAGCGTCTTCGCCGCCGCGGCGGGCCGGGCCATCCGGCGCAGCGTGTCGGGATGGGCGTGCTGGAACGGGATGTCGAGATAGGGCAGCACCAGCCCCTCCGCCATCAGCGGCACGAGGTCGCGCACATGCGGATAGGGATAGACGTAGTGCAACCGCACCCAGGCCCCCAGCCGCCCCAGCTCGCGCGCAAGGTCGGTGATGTGGCTGCGGACCTCGCCGCCCTTCCAGGGGTGCCGGTCGTGCCTTCGGTCGACGCCGTAGGCCGAGGTGTCCTGGCTGATCACCAGAAGCTCCTTCACGCCGGCCTCGACCAGTTTCTCGGCCTCGCGCAGCACCGCGTGCGCCGGCCGGCTGACGAGTTTTCCGCGCATGTCGGGGATGATGCAGAACTTGCAGGCGTGGTTGCAGCCCTCGGAAATCTTGAGGTAGCTGTAGTGCCTTGGCGTCAGCTTCACCCCCGCCGGCGGCAGCAGGTCCACGAACGGGTCGGGCGCGGGCGGCACGGCGGCGTGCACCGCGTCCAGCACCGCCTCGTATTGCTGCGGGCCGGTGACCGCCAGAACCGAGGGATGCGCGCCGGTGATGTAGTCGGGCTCCGCGCCGAGGCAGCCGGTGACGATCACCCGGCCGTTCTCGGCCAGCGCCTCGCCGATCGCCGCGAGGCTTTCGGCCTTGGCGCTGTCGAGAAAGCCGCAGGTGTTCACGATCACCGCCTGTGCCCCGGCATAGTCGGGGCTGACGGCATAGCCCTCGGCCCGCAACCGGGTCAGGATGCGCTCGCTGTCGACCAGCGCCTTGGGGCAGCCGAGGCTGACCATGCCGATGGCGGGCTGGCCGGTCCGGCGCGCGGCGTCGAACACCGGCGCGGGCGCAAGATCGGGGCGAAGCTCGGGCGGATTGGCGGACATGGGGCCGGATATAGTCGTGCCGGGGGCCGGTGGAAAGGCCCCGCGCTTGCCCCGACTCGGGCGTCGTCCTAGGCTCTCGGTGGCGTCCGTTGGGAGGTGACCATGCGGTGGGTTCTGCGCATTCTCGGCGTTCTGGTCGGGTTGGTGGTGCTTGTCGGCCTCGCCGTCGCCCTGATCCCCACCGAACGGATCGCGGCGCTGGCGGCGGGAGAGTTCCGCAAGGCGACCGGCCGGGCGCTGACGATCGGCGGGTCGGTGCGCCCGACGGTCTGGCCCGAACTTGGCGTCCGGCTGGGCGAGGTGGCCGTCGCCGATGCGCCCTGGGCCGGGCCCGCACCGATGTTCGAGGCCGAGGCGCTGGCCGTCGGCGTCGATCTTGCCGCGCTGGTCTCCGGCGAGGTGCGGATCACCGGGGTGGAGGCCGTGGCCCCGGTGCTGCGGCTCACCCGGGCCGAGGACGGCCGCGGCAACTGGGAGGTTGCGCCGCCGGGAGGCGCCGGTGCCGCCGCGCCCGTGGCCGATGCCGCCGCGCCCGTGGCCGATGCGCCGGCCGATGCGCCGGCCGCGGCCCGGCGCCCGTTCAGCCTTGATCGCGCGACGGTCGCCGGCGGCCGGGTGATCTACCGCGATGACGCCGCCGGGCAGGTCTTCGACCTGACCGATCTGGCGCTGGAGACCGCGATCCCGGCGCTGGACGGGCCGGTTTCCGCCACCGTTTCGGGCCGGCTGAACGGCGCGCCGCTGACCGCCCGGATCGATCTGGCGCGGCTGTCGGACGTGCTGGCGGGACGGGTGAGCGGGATCGGCGCCGATGTCGCGCTGGCCGGCGCCACGGCCCGGTTCGAGGGCCGTGCCGGCGGGACGCCGACGTCCGTCGAGGGCCGGATCGCGCTGGCCGCCGAAGGGCTCGCGGCGCCCTTCGCCGCGCTGGGCCTGCCCGCGCCCGACCTGCCCCGCGGCGCCGGGCGCGACCGGTTGTCGCTCGACGCCGGGCTGACCCTGGACGCCGCGGGCACGCTCTATCTGCGCGACATGGTCCTCACGCTCGACGACAACCGGATCGCCGGCGCCGTCGACCTTGCCACCGGCGGCGACCGGCCCCGGCTGACGGCGGATCTGGCCGCCGGTGCGCTGAGCCTGCCGGCGGCGGCGGAATCCCCGGCCGCCGGGGGCGGCGGCGGCTCGGGCGGCGGGGCGGGGGGCGGCTGGTCGACCGCGCCGATCGACGTCTCGGCGCTGGGCCTGCTCGACGCCACCGTCGCGCTGACCGCCGAGGGGATCGATGCCGATCCGGTCGCGCTCGGCCGCACCGCGCTCCTTGCCCGGCTCGACGACCGGCGGCTGGTGATCGAGATCGCGGACCTGCGGGCCTATGGCGGCCGGATCACCGGCGAGGCCGTCGTCAACGGCCGCGGCGGGCTCTCGGCCTCGGCCGATCTCGACGCGAGCGGCATCGCGCTGCAACCGCTTCTGTCGGCCTTCGCCGGCACCGACCGGCTGCTCGCCGCGGCCGACGGCCGGGTGCGGCTGCTGTCCTCCGGCGCCTCCGTGGACGCGCTGGTCCGCCGCCTGTCGGGCGAGGGCCGGATCGCGCTGGGCGAGGGCGAATTGCGCGGCCTCGACATCGCCGGGATGATCCGCAACCTCGATCCGGGCTATGTCGGCGAGGGGCAGAAGACGATCTTCGACAGCGTGACCGCGCGCGTCACGATCGCCGACGGCGTCCTGAGAAACGACGACCTCGCCTTCACCGCGCCGCTCCTGACCGCGGCGGGGCGCGGAACGGTCGACCTGGGCCGCCAAAGCCTGGACTACCGGCTGACGCCGCGCGCCCTGCCCGGCGCCGACGGCACCGGCGGGGTCATGGTGCCGGTGACGATCGCGGGCCCCTGGGCCGATCCGCGGATCGCGCTCGATCTCGAGTCGCTGGCCGAACAGCGGCTGAAGATCGAGGAGGAAAAGATCCGCGCCCGCGCCGAGGCGGAACTGCAAAGGCAGGCCGAAGACCTCGGCATCACGCCCGAAGCCGACGAATCGCTGCAGGACGCGGCGAAGCGCAAGCTGGAGGAACGCGCCGAGGAGGTGCTGAAACGCGAGGGCGACAAGCTGCTGCGCGGGCTGCTGGGCGGCAACTGAACCCGCCCGGCCGGCCCTCAATCAGCGGCGCCGGTCGCGGCGCGACGACATCGGCTGGAACGCCACGCCGACATGCGCGTCGCAATAGGGCTTGCCCTGTTGCGTCGGCAGGCCGCAGAACCAGAAATCCGGCGTCGCCGGATCGCCGATCGGCCATTTGCACGTCCGCTCGGTCAGTTCCATCAGCGACAGCTTGCGCGCCTTCTTCTCGGCCTCCCGCACCGTCGCCATCGCCTCGGCGCTGATCTCGCCGGCCGACGGCTGCGGCGGCAGCGGCTGCCCGGCCGTCGGCACCGGCTTGCGCACCGCCGGGGTGGCGGCCGGCGCGGCGGCCGCCACGGCCCGCGGTTCCGGCGCGGGTTCGGGCGGCGGCGGCGGCGGGGCCGGCGCGTCGCTGCTGCCCGCGGCCTCCGGTTCGGCCGCCGCAACCGTCTTCGGCGCCTTCGCCGGCTCCGCCTTGGCGGCGGCCGGGGCCGGGGCCGGGCCGCCGGCCCGGTTCGACAGCCCGAGCCGGTGAACCTTGCCGATCACGGCATTGCGGGTCACGCCGCCAAGCTCCTTGGCGATCTGGCTGGCCGACTGTCCCTCGGCCCACATCTTCTTCAGCGTCTCGACGCGTTCGTCGGTCCAGGACATCCTCGGCCCCTCAGGCTGGTGGGGCAGGGCCGGGGCCCCGCCGGTCGCGGAAAACCATTCGCCCCCATAGTAATGGCGACGGGTCGAGATACAAGGCGGCGGCCCCGGATGCAAGGCGCGCGGCGG
>Ga0180430_10001231_pt1 | contig 25634 bp, 12 predicted proteins | sample SS_ome_9_FD_132999 | JGI IMG/M metagenome (GOLD analysis project Ga0180430, IMG submission 132999) | Hypersaline lake sediment archaeal communities from the Salton Sea, California, USA - SS_1_S_2 metaG | ecosystem: Environmental > Aquatic > Non-marine Saline and Alkaline > Hypersaline >... | reverse complement strand
TGCTGGCGGCCAAGTTTGTGGTCTACATCGTCTACTTTGCGTGGCTCCTGTTGACCGGTCGCGATCAGCCGCTCAAGCGCGGGGACTGAGTCCGGGACTGCAATAAACGCACATTGCACAATATGTTGCACAAATCACTTCACGCCGGTGCGCAACAATGAGCTCGCGCAAACGCCGTCTCTCCTCCGAGTCCACCGGCAAAAAAGCGCCGGACCGCACAGTCCATCGACGACATTGCTGAACGCCTCGACGACATCGAGACCGCTGTCACTTCCGGCCTCGACGGAATCGCTGATTGCATTCGTGAACACGACCCGAACAATCTGGATATCACGGGTGCGATCGAGGATGTCCGTGATGCGATCAAGGATGGCACCTCTCACGACGACAACGGTATCATCGAAAGCCGCCTGGAAACGACGAACGACAACCTGGACAAACTCAACGACTCGGTGCACGGCATCAAGGAATCGCTCGAGAAGATCGCCAGCGTACTCGGCATGATGTACGACCACCAACGGTCGTTCTAGACCCGCTCGACCGGGTCGGACCTCCGCTGCAGCCAGTCGCCCACGCGCTCGCACAAGACGGCGCAGCCGATCAATAAACCCACCGCCGCAGCGACGGCCGGGATTGCATACACGAACCCCGTGGTTCCCATTTTATTGCGAGAACGATATGGGCCCTACGGCTACCCCGTCTGCTTCATTTCGTAGCCCGGCGGGTCCCGCAGGCTCGCCTCCATGTGCATCGCGGCGAGATAGGTAAACTCCCGCGGGTGATTGATCCACACCTCCGGCCCCGGCGGAAACGGCGCCACACGCCGCGCCGCGCCGGTGTCGAACTCGGGCCGCGTCGCCACGAAAAACGCCTTGCACGCCTTGCCCGGCTTGCCGGCAGCGGTCGGTCCCATGACTGCCTCGACGTCGTTGAGACCGAGCCCGGCGGCGAGCAGCTCGCGGCGTAGCTCGGTGCGGCGGGCCTGCGTCGTGACGCGCGAGAAAGGACACGTGCCACGCATCTGTTTGGTCGAGCAGCGCGAGAAGCAGCTCGACCGACGGTCGGCCTCCTCGTCGTCGGCGCCGTTGGCAGCGAAGTAGGCCCGCGAGCGCTCCTTGGTCTTGCGGCACTGGTCGGGGCAGGTCTGTGCGAAGCGGCGGTACATCTCCTCGAACTTGTCCTCCTTGACATTGCGCATCATGTGCACCAGCACGCCGCGCGACGACACGCCCGGCAGCTCGAGCGAGCGCAGGTACGGGTAGTAGTTCATCCGCGCCGCGTCCTTCGGGTGCTCGCTGCCCTCGATGTTGCCCCGTGCGTGGCGCAGGACACACAGGGGCATGCCCCTGTTGCGGTACACGTTCTCCACCAGGTCCTCGATGTCGTCGCCGCCGTCGCCGTCGCCTCCGCACCCGCCGCCCGAGCCGCTCGACGAGACGAGCGACAGCGCCTCCGACGCCGAGTCCTGCAGCGGCGTGAATTCGGAGCCGTCCGACGCGTTCGGGTCGCCGTCCGGCTCGGCGGCGCCGATCTCGATGTGCCGGCGGTGGCGGCGCTCGCGTTCGGCGGGCACAAACTCGCGCAGCCACTGCCGGAAGCCGCCGTCGCGGGCCACGGTGCGGTCCGAGTCGAAGGCGTAGTCGGCCTCGGCCAGCGTCGCGTGGGAGCGGATGAGGCCCGACTTGCGCAGCGACGAGGCCTCCAACGCGTGGTTGCTGTTTTCGCCGACGAGGTGCCGCCGCGCCTCGCTGGGCCGGTGCATCAGTGTGTACAGCGCGCTGACCGGCACCGGCACCGGCCCGTCGCTCGAGCTGACGGTGAACTGGTGCGCCGTGCCCGCCTCGAGCTCGGCCGGCGTGCGGCTCAGGCCGTTGACGGCGGCGGTGTTGTAGGCAAACAGGCGCAGGCCGCGCGCATCCGGCGACCCGCGCACCGGATCGTCGAGCTCGAGCGGCCGGTCGGAGCGGTAGTAGTTGCCGGTGAACGGGATGTGCGGCTCGAACCGGGTCAGCTCCGGGTCGAAGCCGGCCTCTTTCAGCACGCGGTCGCAGCGGGCCGCCGCCGCGCCCGAGAGCGGCACAATAGAGCCGTAGAAGCGCTCCAGAACGCGCGGGATGAGCGCGATGGCGGCGGCCGGCTTGAGGTAGACCCGGCCGCGGTCGATGTGGACGCCCTGTTCGCGTCGCAGCGACGTCTCGACGGGCCACAGAAGGCCGTCCAGCTCGGCGGCGTGAGCGAACAGGCCGTAGCTCAGCTCGCCGCCGGAGACGCGCAGCTCGAGTCGGCCGACGTCGCGGTTGCCGGGCCAGACGTTGTTGTGGGCGGTCTGCGCCAGCGCGAGGAACAAGTCGTGCGCCAGGCGCAGCTGCACGGCGTCGTCGAGCAACGCCAGCTCGTCGCAGCAGATGAACTCGACCGCCGAGACGAACTGCGTCTGCACGAACGCCCGCAGCCGGTTGCTGCGCGCCAGGCGGCTAATGATGCTGAGCGCCGCCAGCAGCCGGTCGCTGGCAAAGAGGGCGATGCGCGCCGGCTGTGCCGTCATGTGGCGGAACGTGAGGCTGCCGAGGTGCTGGCGCAGGATCTCGTCGCGTCCGGCGGCCCGCTCGGCGTTCTTGGTGCGCGAGGCGCAGTGCCAGCGGATGCAGAACGAGACCAGCTGGCGCATGAACTGCTCGAGCTCGTCGGCCGTCACCTGGCCGGTCGGGCTCGGCAGGAACGGCGTGACGGGCCGCAGGCGGTGCAGGCGCAGGCTCTGGGCCTCGGTGAGCTGGTCCGTCGGCGTATTGGGCACCAGCGACGAGATCAGCGCCGCCTTGCGGTCCGACTTGCGCGTCCACTTGATGTCGCCGTAGCGGCCGACGGCGAGGACCGCCGCGAACCACTCGTTCTCCTCGCGCTGCTCGCACAGCACCAGCACGCAGACCGAGTCCCGCGCCAGGTCCGAGAGATCGGCAGAGGCGTGGACAAAGGCGCAGTCCCGGAACTCGTCGGCGCGGAACCGAGTCCGGCCGGCATTGGCCGCCGTGAGCATGTACCGCGGCACGTGGCAGCGGATGTAGACGGCCGAGTCGGCACAGTCGCCGTGGACCTGGTCGTTGGCGTCGAGCCAGTCCCGGAGCACGCTGCCGAGCGGCTGGCTCGAGCCGAGCATCCGCGCCGCGCGGGCAAGGAACTGCGGTCCCTTGTGTTTCTGCGTGAACTCGCGCGAGAGGTACGCGCCGAAACTGGCATGGCCTCCGTATTGGTGATTGGGCGTGGTCTGGGTCATGGTTGGGGCGGGGTGTTGGGCGTGAAGTCCCGGTCATTGTCCGACTTATTTTCGCGCGCCCGGGCGAGTCCCGGACTCGGACCGGCGCCGGTTCCCGGTCCCGACTCACCGGCGTCCCGGACCACGGCGGTGTGTGCAATAAAGCCGCAGACCTACCCAGAACCCGCCCTCCGCGCAACAACTCAACGACACGACCAACAATGCCCGCCACGACGCACCAGTGGGTCAACGCAAGCCTCCGCCGCACCTCCCACGCCTGGCTCGAGCTCAGCATCGCCGTCCTGGCGCTGCTGCTCTCGTCGCTCGCGATCAGTAACCGGGCCTACTGGTGCCAGCTGCAGGCCTACACCGTGCTGGGCCTGTTCGGCGTCACGCTGCTGCTCTACGTGCGCCAGTACACGCGCCGCCTGCACGAGAGTGTCGCCGTGCGCAACAACGTCTACTGCGTCGACTGCAAGCGCGAATCGCGCATGACCGTCTTCATGGGCGCGCGGCTGCACCGCCAGCCGTCCGTCTACGAGGCGCTGAACCCGCGCCCGATCGACGCCTGGCTCATTGTGTTCGTGTGGGCGGTCTGGGTCTGCTACGGCGCCCTGTTTCACGACGGCAAGCACGTGCACGACGAGAACGAGCTGCTGCACGAGGCCACCGGCGGCATGTTCGGCGACAACCTGCCCGGACTGCTGCGCGACGCGCGCGTCGTTGCGCTCTACTTTGTCTCGCTCGAGTCGTTCTTCTCCGGACAGGCGCGCCTCGGCGGCATCGGCGCCCTGCTGTTCCTGGCGCTGTTCCCGGACTCGACGTCGACGCCGCAGTCGCTCGACACGCCGGCGCTGATTGTGCGCAGTCTCGTCTTTGTGTCGCTCTTTGTGGCGAGCGAGGTCATCGAGCGGCTGCGGCCCTACGCCGCCTACATCGCGGCCTACGACCGATTCAACTCGGCCACCGTCGTGGTCTACCAGATGGCCCTGCGCAAGGCCCTGCGGCGGTCGATCTCGAGCTCGATGACGGCCTACCTCTGCGCCAGCGGGCTCGCGTCGACCGACCAGCACAGCGCCACGGCCGAGGAGCGGGCCGACTACGAGACGCGCCGCGCCGCCGAGCGGGTCCTCGTCCGCCTGTCGTCGCCGCTGCGCTCGGCCTGGGTGCTGATTGTGTCGCCGATGGCGTACGCGTTTGCGCTGGTCCAGATTGCGATGAGCCTGGCCATCGTGTGGTACAACTGGAAGCGCGTGCGGGGCAACGTGGGCGCAAAATCAGAAGTGGCCAGGCTGATCCACGCGGAGCCGAGCGGCCAATCACACAAACGCCGCGCGCGCAGTCCGATCCTGCCCGTCACCAAGAAGGACCTGCCGCGACGCAGCAGCGGCTCCGCAGCGAAATCACAGCCGTTCAAAAAGTCCCGCTCCCCGCCGCCGTCGGTCCCGGCAACGCCGCCGCCGTCGCCGGCAGTGTCGCGAGCATCTTCTTCCGCGCGGCGGCGGCCGAAAAAGCCCCTGCCGGCAACGACAACCAAGCGACGCGCGCCGCGGCCCGCGACGCCGAAAGCGCGGCAGTCGCCCGAAGTCTCCGAAGACGCGCCCGTGGCCAAAAGCGACAGCGAACTGGAGAGGCCGCCGACGATCGACGGCGCGCTCGCCGAGGCGATGGCCATCGCGCTGCGCCAGGGCGCCAAGTACGCCAGCCCCAAGGACCCGAAGCACCAGGACTAGCCGACCTCCTGGCGGCGCACCCGCGCGCCCGGCGCGTTGTTTTCGACTTTGAGCAGCAGTGTTTCATGGTCCGCTCCGCCGCCGAGCCGCTCGCGCCGCCGCGCCGGTACAGCGGCCTCCGCCGGCACCTGGAGCGGGTCTGCTACCCGGACTATGACTACAAGCGGGCGATGCGCACCTGTCCGCAATCGGCAGGCCAAAAACGGGCGACGGGTCTCTCGCGGCCGTGGCACGGCACCTCGCGCGGCAAGCTGATCCACGACCAGATGCGGCTGCTGGTCAACGGCGGCGGCGAGCGCGCCCTGCGCGCGGCGTACGGCACGCAGGCAATTACGTGCGACCACCTGGTGCGGTTTTTCGACGCCCTGCGCCGCAAGGGCCTGCGACCGGCGCTGGCCGAGTTTGCCGACTTCTACGACGAGTACCGGCTCGCGTCGGCCATCGACTTGATGTGCGTCTCGGAGCGGACCGGCGAGGTGAGTCTCGTCGAGATCAAGGTGGGCGGCGAGAACTACTTCAACCGCGCGACGGGCCCGCTCAAGCAGCCACGGTCGCTGCGCGGGCACAACAACTCGCCGTTGAACCAGGCGTTTTTGCAGCTTTTATTTTACCGCAAGATGATCACCGATCACTATCCGGAGCTGCGCGTCGGCTCGTGCTACGTGGCTCAGCTGTGCACCGACGAGGTCTGCTTCTACCGGCTGCCGGCCGCCTTCGTGGCGGCTCAGTGCGATCTCCTCGAGTGCGTCGGCGCGTCGTCGGCCGGCACCGCCACGCGGACCTCGAGCGGGTGGCAGTAGACGCGCTCGCACAGCGCGAGCCCCAGCACCGTGAGGACGACGACGGCGATGCCCGTGGCTTGCAGCGCGTCCATCGTTGAGGCTTCAGTGGCTGGAGTCTGCTCAGGGACCGGGGCTCAAGAAGTCCGGGACAAATAAACGCACACTGAGCAACTATGTTTGCGCCTGACGACGACGATGGCGAGTGTGACGCCTGGGTCGACGAAACTGCGCCGCGTGCCGCGCCGAAACCAAAACTCGCACGCAAGAGGCCAAATCAGGCCCCGCTGCCTCTCGAAGCACAGGACGACATGGCCCAATTCAAGGCCGAGCTGGAGCGCGAGGTCGAGGCCAGCCTGCGCCAGACCGAGAAGAAGCGAAAGCGAACCAACAAAGCGACCTTCAAGTCGAAGCGGGCGCGGACGATTGCCGACAAGCCGGCGCGCGAGAACAACGCGCAGCGCGGCATCGGCACCAAGACAACGAACAAGGAGTCGATCGAGGCCTACATCCAGTCGATGATCAACGACAACCCCGACGTCGACGCCGAGCAGCTGCGCAAGGACATCCTCCAGGCGCACCAGGAGTGCGACGCGGCGTGCAAAAAGTTCGACGAGATCATGGCGACGGTGACGCCGACCTACGAGCACGTCAAGTACTACAGCGACATCCTGAACCGCGCCGAGACGACCAAATTCCCCGGCAAGCGGATCCTCGTCAACCTCTCCAAGGCCCTGCGCCGGTGCCTCTACGAAGTCGACCGGCAGCTCAAGACGTCCGACGCCCGCTCGCGCACCTACATCTCGCTCCTCGCGCGCACCGAGGCGCTGGCGCAGCACGTCGCCGGCTCGGGCCGGCCGACAACGGCCAGCGGCCTGCCGCCGTCGGCGCGCGCGTCCCGGTCGACGGCCTCGACGACGACGTCGTCGGCCATGGTGCTGTACGGCGGCGGCGTCGGCAGCCAGCTCGTCACGACGGGCGACGACGGGCAGCTGGTGGTGGGCGACAGCGCCAAGCCGGTGCAGTTCGCGGTGCCGCTGGGCAACGGGCGGGGCCTGGTCGAGGTGCGGGCGACGACGGCCGAGCAGGTGCTGACGGGCCAGCTGAACGAGTCGTACCTCGAGTGTTCGCTGGCGCGGCAGAATCACATGCCGGTGCTGACCGAGGAGGGCGAGCTGACGCGCCGGACGCAGCACAAGCGCGTCTCGCAGCTGCGCAAGGCCCTCGAGGCGCGCACCTCGATGTCGGCCATCCACGCCGCCGCCAACCGGCTCATGGCGCCGGAGAAGAGCGCCCCGGCGAGGATCGCGGCGCCGGGTCGGCGGGGGATCGCGGCGAAATAATAAAAGACCTCTGTTACACGAAAATCGCTCATTGATCCTTGAGGCAACACAGTCCGCGCAAGACTCATCGCCCATCCGCCACCGCTACAACTAACTTTGCCCAACTGTGAAGGATGTCTAATTTCTCGGACAACGTCGACCACGTGTCGGCCCAACAACACCGCTACCGCACTCTGGGCGGCCGTGCCCCAGGCGTTGATCGCCTGGCCGTCCTCGAGCGCATGTTCGGTCGCCCGCCGGTCGACCCGCGCCACCACTACGGCGAGAACGTGAACTACACCAACTACGACCTGTTCGACCTCTACAAGGGCAAGAACATGTACCTGCGCGACACGATCGAGGGCTACATCCTCGAGGACATCGAGTGGTACACGCGCGTCATGCCGTGGCTGGAGACGTCGGATCAGCACATCAAGTTCAACACGTTCCAGTTCCAGACCACGCTGGCCACGCCCGTGCCCAACGAGGGCATCTCGCGCCTCCTCTCGAGCAGCTCGCGCACATTCGAGGACTCGGTCGAGCGCTACGGCATCGGCTTCATCATGGAGGGCGATCTGCTCGGCACGCCCGAGGGCGAGCAGCAGTACCGCCGCAACATCGCCGGCATTGCGCAGTGTTGCCAGGAGACGGTCAACTACCACACCCTGGTGGCCCTGCTCGTGTGCAAGAACTACTACCGCGAGATGCAGGACCTGTACAACGAACACCGGCTCACCCAGGAGCGCATCGAGGAACGCGAGGCGGCCCGCTTCGCCGCCCTGGCCCTCAACGAGGAGACCTTCGACCGCATGGTCGTCGAGGAGCAGATGCGCATTCAGCGCCACCGCGGCCGCGCCGACACCCTCATTGTCTTCAAGAAGTTCCCGTGGAACGAGTCGATGGTGCGCCAGGGCTCGATGACCCGCTACTACCAGCTCGGCCCCGACGGCCGCGCCCGCTTTGTCGAGGGTCCGCAGTCGAACGGCACGTTCCGCGGCGAGATCCCGATCTTCGAGACGCGCGAGTTCTCCGTCTACGACAACGGCGAGCGCGCCGACCCGCTCGTCCGCGACATCGCCGTCGGCGAGTACTACGGCATGCTGTGGGGCGACTACCGCGGCCGCATGTACAAGAACTTTGAGACCGACCACCGGTCGATCTACTTGTACGACTTCAACGCCGACGACTACCGCAAGCTGACGTTCATCGAGGCGCTGCTCGAGTCCAAGACCTGGGGCGGCGACGAGTCGGACCCGGACGGCCTCTCGCCGGCCACCAAGCAGCTCGCGGCGCGCATCAACGCCCAGCTGGCGCAGACCGGCGCCTTCGACGCGTTCAAGAAGTACGAGAACCCGGCCAAGTTCGAGCACCTTGTGGGCGAGTCGCACCCGGAGCGCTCGCTCTACATGATGCTGGGCGTCGACGTCAAGAAGATGGAGGTCTTCCCGGCCGACTACCTCGGCCAGCTCGACGTCGACGTCTACACCACCAAGGACCTGCGCGACGCCGCCGGCACCGCCGCCGAGAAGATGTTTGGCGGCGTGCGCGATTGCCTCGAGTACTGCGAGGAGATCGACAACATGTTCTCGCTGCTCAAGGAGTGGGAGGCCCAGGAGTACAAGGCCGAATACTTCAAGGCCCTGGCGGCCAAGAACATCGGCTACTCGGTCGACGCGCAGCTCAAGTTTGTCGGCGAGAAGGCCGGCGTCACGCAGTGGGCGTCGAACGCCTACGGCGGCCTCGACCTGCCGGCGTTTGTCGACGAGGCCACGTCGGGCGTCTACCCGGGCGGCATGGCCAACTGGCCCGGCCTGCAGACCTTTGTGGCGCAGGCCGAGTCCAAGGGCTGGGCCGACGCCGGCTCGAAGGGCGCCGCCGTGCTGGAGAAGGCGGCGAAGGCGGTCGATACGGTCAAGACCGTGGCCGGCCGCATGCACGACTTCTTCGCGCAGTCGCGCCTGCTGCACTCGGACTACACGCCCGAATGGTTCCGGCCGAAGAAGGACACCGAGCTCGCCGTCTTCGACATGCTCTACGTCACGCGCCAGCCGTTGTTCCTCAAGGCGCCGACGACCGGCGTGGCGCAAAAATCGCGCACCGAAGATAAGGATGGCCGTCCGTCGACGTTCCAGCCCAAGTTCACCGGCCCCAACGATGGCGAGTTCCTCAGCGCGCTGCCGATTGTGTCGTACATCGACTTCATTCTGGCCAAGGGCGCCCGCGCCGGCACCTACACCTCCGGCGAGACGGGCAAGCTGTCGGCGTTCTTTGCGCAGCTGTCTGACAGAGGGATCAACGCCGACCTGGCCAAGACCGAGGACGCACGCACCAAGCTGACCAACGCGCTCTACAAGCGCATCTTCGCCCACAACAACGACGAGACGATCGCCGCCGCCGTGGTGCGCGAGACGGCGGCTCAGGTCGAGACGCAGTTCATCGTCGACGCCGCCAACCAGGCCACCGTCGACCGCGCCGTCGCGCTGGCCAAGAAGCTCGACGCCAGCACCGCCAAGATCGTCCGCCAGGCCAAGAAGGAGTACAGCGACGCCAACGCCGCCGGCAAGAAGGAAATCGAGGAGGCGGGCACCGCCATCCTCGAGGCCGAGCAGGAGTCGGCCGCCAAGGCGCAGTACCAGGGCGCCGCGCCGTTTGCGATGGCCAACGTGCCCGACGCGATTGCCCGCGGCGTCCAGGAGGCGGTGCCGGGCGGCACGCAGAACTACCTCGAGGCCGTCCGCGCGGCCCGCGAGGAGCTCGAGCGCCTCGGCCGCAAGTACCAGGCCATTGCCAAGTTTGGCTGGTCCGCCGCCCAGCAGAAGAAGTGGGCCAAGGCGCTGGTCGACAGCAAGAAGCTGACCGACGCCGAGCTGGGCGAGCTCGGCACCGCAAGCGAGGCCCACAAGCGGGCCATTGCCGCGCTCGACGCCAAGGTGGCCGAGACCGCCGCGTCGGACAGCTCGCTGTCGTCGATCGAGGCCTCGTTCCTCGACGCCGGCGAGGCGATCACGCCGACCAAGGCATTCTTCTTCCGCGCGCCGCTCACCATGACGGCGACGCTGCTGCGCGGCATCTCGCGCGTCGACGAGCCGGAGATCCTGCCGGCCGACTCGCGCACCGGCTTCCGCACGCCGATCAACCTCTGGTCGACCGGCGGCAACGGCGCCGCGCCGTTCGGCAAGATCCAGCCGATCCTCGGCCACCCGATGCTGGCCGGCGCCGACATGGGCAACAAGTTCCACCCGAAGGCCAAGAGCTTCTTCAACACCTCGTACGCCGCGGCGCTCACGACGCTGCCGGAGATCTCGGACGAGGCGATGGGCCTGCACGAGTACCGCGCGCCGGCCAGCGTGGTGCCGGGCCTGGTTGGCGACCTGATCGACGTCGACTTCCGCGAGGCCGACGAGATGTACGGCGCGCCGGCGTACCGCACCGCGAGCGACCTGTTCGCTGCGCGCCGCACCGAGGCCGAGCAGCGCCGTGCGGCGGCCGGTCTGGGCCCGCGCGGCTACGACCGCGACATCATCGAGGCGGCTCGCCGCCAGCGCGAGCAGCAGCGCGCCGCGGACCGCGAGAGCGAGCTGGTGCGCCACCGCGAGATGGCCGCCACCAAGGCGGCGATGCACAGCGCCGGCTCGAGCGACTACCAGGCGCAAGCCGCGGCCCTGGAGCGTGGCCGCACGGCGATGAGCAGCGCCGGCGCCATGTTGTCGCGCAACCCGCTGTCGCGCTTCCGCGCCATGTCGAGTGCGCTGGCCGCCGGCGCGCACGACGGCGAGGAGGGCCGCGACGAGGCGATGCAGGCGATGGCCAACCAGAGCTACCAGATCCAGGTCTCGCCGGCGCTGAAGAAGATCGTGCGCGGGCACTTTGCGTACCGCTGGAACAAGGTCCACGAGGAGTCCGATCCGGTGCTGCGCATGATTATGTCGGCGATCCTGCTGATGCCGAACCGCATGTCGTCGTGGCTGTCGATGGCCGAGAAGGACGTCAACCCGCTGTGCAACATCCTGGTGCACCGGCCGTTCATCGAGCTGCGCATGTACACGTGCATCCTGCTGCAGTCGGGCTACGAGATGGGCTTCAACGTCATCGGCCCGTCGAACATGGCGATCTCGTCGACGTCGGGCGACAAGATGATCCACGGCTCGTTCACCTTCCACCACGCGTCGATGGTCGTCAACGAGAAGCTCGTCTCGCACCTGCGCGACGTCTACCCGATGGGCGTCCGCGCCGGCTGGGGCACGCACCCGATCCGCACGCCGTCGGAGATCTACGAGGGCGAGGAGCGCGGCGACTGGATGTCGACGCTCATTCCGATCACCGAGAACAAGATCCCGCGCCGCATCAACCTCATCGACACCACCGTGTCGCGTTTTCTGCCGCCGAACACCAACCGCACCAAGGGCGTGGACAAGACGCCAAACTACTCGGCGGCGGCGTGGTTCGAGCTCGTCTGGAACCTGAACGAGAGCAACATCAACTGGCAGATCGATCTCCACAAGTACCACAAGCAGTCGGAGATGATCAACGTCCGCGAGTCGGTCGGCAAACACTGGCGCTACGACCCGTCGACGCGCCGATTCTCGCGCCTGGTCGAGGGCGCTGGCCAGCTGTCCGGCAACCGAACTGGCCGCGGCGTCAAGAATGTCTGGCTCGGGTACGCCGAGCAGATGTTCCCGGACCAGAGCCAGATCGCCTACAACCTTCCCTAAGTACACCAACAAGTCCGCACGCGCGCGCAACTGGGCCGACTGGGCACCGGTCTGGGACCGGGCGCCGGGGTTCGAAGTGTATAATGAAGGATTTATTCGTCACCACGCACGGGCCCGGGTCTTTAGTTCTTGACTGCGCCAAAGAAGATGCTGCTCATGTCGAACTCGGCAGCCGCAGGCGCGGGCGCAGGCTCCGGCGACGGGGATGGCGCGGGCGTCGCAACAGCCGGCTGCGGCGCCGGCGATGGTTTCGGAGCGGGCTTGGGCGTGGCCTTGGTTTTCGCGTCGACCTCCTTGGTGGACGGCAGGCGGCCGAGCAGCATCGACGTGTAGTTGGCGGCCGAGTCCCACTCGGCGACAATAAAGTTGGCCTCGAACGGATCGATCATGCCAACGGAGCGGGCCACCGCCGTCAGCAGACCCTTGAGCAGGTCGAACAGCTGCGCCGGGTAGCGGATGTTGTCGGCCAGGTACAGATTGGCTGCACGGTTGGCGTAGACAAACTTGCCCGAGCGGGCGTTGCGCCACGGACCGGCAAAGACCTCCTCGACCAGCGCCGCCTGGAGGCTCTTGGCCTTGCGCGAGTTGGCCTCGCGCGGGCCGGTCTTTTTGCGCATCGCGTCCTCGGCGCTGGCCGCCAGTGCCATCATGGCGCCGATGTTGCGCTGGATCGTGGTGGCTGGCGAGCGCGAAACGGGCACCGCGGTCGAGCCGGCCGCCTTGAAGAAGGCGTCGATCTGCTCGAGCAGCCGCAGTGACTCGGGCGTGACGCAGTTGTCCTGGTCGATGGCGGTGAACATGTCGCGCAGCATAGCGGTGCAGATCGTCGACAGGACGTGCAGGTTGTCCGAGTCGCCGGTCACCAGCTGCGCCACCACGCCGCCGCCGATCGCCTCGGCGATCTTCTGGCGCTTGGCGGAGTCCTTGATGGCGGCGGACTCCTGCACGTAGGCGCGGAACGCCTCGCGCAGCGGGTCGTAGTCGAACGCGTCGTCGGCCGCCGTTGGCCCGAAGACAGCGCCCGATGGCAGCGCGGTGCCCAGTTCGCGGCCGTCGAGTGAGCGGGCGGTGACGGCCGTCGTTATCGTGTTTTCGGTTGGGTTGTAGACCCACTGACCGAACGTCTCGCCTTTGCCTTCGCGCTGCCAGCACGGCAGTCTGACGACACCGCTCAGAACTCCGCGCACCAGGTTCTCGGTGAACTCGTTGGCCGGAAAGGCGGCGTGCAGAATCGGGTCCGACGGGTCGTCGACGCGGAACGACAGGAGCACCAGGACGGCGGATCCCGGCGGCAGGTCACGGCCCATGGCGGCGTACAGCGGAACTGAGTTGCCCTGGTTTTTGCCGTAGATCTGCGACAGCTTTCGCGAGGTGTTGACGACCGCCTCGCCGCTGGTGTCGTTCTGGAAGCCGATCACCAGCGTGGTCACGGCCTCTTGCTCGATGCCGGTCTTGCGGCGCAGTTCCTCCGACAGCGGAAACGGACGATCGTCGGCGTCGCGCGTCTTCTCGAGCCCGCGCAGCTGGTAGAACACCTGGATCTGCTCCGGCGAGTTGGCGCCGCACTTCTCGCCAACAGACAGCGCGGCGCCGGCGGCCTCGGCGACGATCTCGTCGACGCAGCGCGGCTTGACCTTCTTGCACGGCGTCGTGATGACGCACGGCGTCTGGACGACCTTGACCTGCTTGCACTTGTACCGCACCACCTTCTTCGGCGCACACGGCTCCGGCTCCGACTGCTCGCAGCCGTCGTCGTCGTCGTCGACCAGCGGCGGCATGCAGTCGTCGTCCGGGATCAGGTCCTCCGGATAGAGCTCCGGGTCGTACAGGTCGATGACCGTGTTGGCTACGCGCTGGGCGCGCAGGTCGACCAGCTCGCCCGACTTGTACGCGTCGTAGACGCCGGCCTCGTAGGCCGCCTCCCAGTCAGCCGACTCGCCGCCGGCGAGCAGCGCCGAGCACATCTTGGACTGCGCCGCCAGCTGCTTCTGCCACTCGACCTCGGCCACCTTGCGGTCGCCGTAGGCCTTCTCGAGGACATCGAGCAGCTCCTTGGCGTTGGCGTCCTGGGCCGCCTTGCCGTTGTCCGACGCGCAGCACTCGGCGCCGGCCTCGATGAACCCGCCGTCGCGGTTGGCGTAGAACGGCGCCAGCTCGGGCACGACGACGGGGTCCTTGCCCGACGCGCCGCAGTTGAACTTGAAGATGGCGAGCTGGTTCGCCTCGCGCAGCGGCTCGCGCGCCGCCGCCTCGTCGGCCTTGGTGGCGCGGACGAGCTGATTGGCGACGAGGTAGTCGACGATGTTGTCAGTCGACAGGTCCAGGTCGGCCATGGCGCGCGTCTCCATGGCGGGCAGGCCGCGGTAGCGGGCCACCGTGTACCAAACCAGGGCCTGCGTGCGCTGCTTGAAGAAATCGGCCATGCGCACGCCGCCGCGCGCCGCCAGGACGCCGCCGTTGGCCGGCTCGCGGAGGCGGCCGGTCTCGTCGAGCGCGAGCGGGCGGATCTGCTGCTGCTCGAGGAACGGCGCGAGCGGGAAGCGGGCCGTCTGGAAGACGTGCGACAGCGCGTGGAGATCGGCTCCGATTTCGGCGCGGTCGTCCGGCTCCGAGACGAACATCTCGGTCTCGTCGTGGCGGCCCTCGCGCAGCAGCGCCACTTCGCGGATGTAGTCGTTGGCGGTGCGGCCCGCCTCGACAAAGTGCGCCGGCGAGTCGATCGAGTCAAAGTGCGGCTCGAGGTTGCGGCGCACGGCGCGGTAGGTGCCGGCCAGCTCGCTGTTGGCGAACACGATGCCGTCGACGATGCACGCGCTGTGGTTCATCTGGCCGAGGTGCGGGTGCACGTCGGCGCCGGCCTTCTTGGCCAGCGCAAAGGCGCGCGACTTGGCCTTGGAGGCGAGCTTCTGCTTCGCCGCCGCCTTGGCGCCGCTGTAGCGCGCCTTGAACTGGCTCGGCGGCAGCAGGACCTTGTCGATCACGTGCACGGCGCCGTTCGAGGCGAGGACATCGGCCGTGACGACCGCGGCGTTGTTGACCTGGACGCCGTCGCCGGCCGCGTCGACGAGCACCGTGGCGCCGTTGACGGTCGCAGGCGAGAGGACCTTGCCGGCGAGGTCGGCCGACAGGACCTTGCCGGGGAGGACGTGGTACGTCAGAATGGCGACGAGCTCGTCCTTGTTCTCGGGCTTGAGCAGCCGCTCCACGGTGCCGGCCGGCAGCTGCGCAAAGGCCTCGTTGGTGGGCGCGAAGACCGTGAACGGTCCCTCGCCCGACAGCGTGCCGACGAGCCCGGCCGCTGCCAATGCGGCGGCCAGCGTGCCCAGGTCGGCCGTGGCCTGCGCCAGCTCGACGATGTTCTTGGTGGGCGCCGGCGGCTTCGTGCGGCGGCAGCTTTCGGCCGGCAGCGGCTCGTTGGTCCGCACAGGTGCCGGGCCCGTGGTCGGCTGCGCGGGCTTCGGCTTCGGCGAGGGCTTCGGCGCGGGCCTCGGTTGTGGCGCGGGCTTCGGCTTCGGCGAGGGCTTCGGCGCGGGCTTCGGTTGTGGCGCGGGCTTCGGCTGTGGCGTGGGCTTCGGTGTCGCGGGAGACACGCTGACGCCAGACGGCAACAGAACGCCGTTGATGGCGTGGATGATGCCGTTCTCGTGGCGAATGTCGGTCTTGACAACGAGCGCGTCGTTGACAAACACTGCGCCGCCCTGTGTGCCGTCGACGGTCACAAGGTCGCCCGACAGTGCGATGAGGCTCTGTTTCTTGCCGACCAGGTCCTTGGCCTTGCGCCGCTCGGGCAGGACGTGGTACGTCAGTACGCGTCGCAGCAGTTCTGGCTGTTTGACGAGGGCTTCGGCGGCGCCGGCGGGCAGCTTGGCAAAGGCCTCGTTTGTGGGCGCGAAGACCGTCGTCGGACCGCCTGATTGTTCGAGGACGACGACCAGCTTGGCTGTGCGCAGCAGCGACAGGAACGTGCTGAACTGGCTGTTGTTCCCGAGGACGGTCGCTAGGCCGCGGAAGCGATCGAACATGCCCTCGGCGTCCATCATCTCGTCGTCCTCTTCGGTCCCGGAGCCATCCTCCTCGTCCTTGGGCGGACTGTCGCTGCCGTCGTCGAAAACGCTGAACTCGACCTCGGGCTTGGCCGGCTTCTTGGCCTTGTCCTTCTTCTTTTCGTCGCCGCCGCCGCCGCCGCAGACGCCGCAGTCGATGTCGACGCCCCAGTCGTCCCAGTCCTCGGCGGCGGCTTCGTCGTCGCTCTCGCTCGCCAGCTCGACGCCGAGGTCGGCAATCGACTGCGAGAGCTTGTTGGCCGGCGCAGCGACGAACTCCTCCGGCGCAGCGCCGGCGACGGCGTCCGCCACTTGACGCGGGCTTTCGATCAACGAGGACTCCTCGTCCTCGCTGCTGCTGTACTTGGTGGTGGTGGTGGATGCCATACACAGACTAATACAGACGGGTTGGTTGACTCTGGGACACAGCCGCGGCAGACCTCTACGAGGGCGGAATACTTTCTCGCGGACTTTTTATTGCACCGCCTACGGACGCGTCATGAGGATGTCGATGTCGCCGCCCGGCTTGCCGCTCGACATCGAGATGCCGAAGATGCGATCGCGGACCGAGCGATCCTTCATGAAGAACGCCTTGGCGAGCCGGTCGAACTGCGCCGCCTGCACGCGCGCAATCTGGTGCTTGCGCTCGTCGGCCTCGGTGTCGATGCCCGCGCGGGCGATCGGGAAGGCGAGGTTGTCGTCGCTGGTCTGCGACGTGCCCGACGCGGCGTCGAAGCGGGCGCCGAACACCGAGTCGGCAAAGTTCTTGCGAAAGTCAATGGCGCGCTTGTTGGCCTGCGGCGTGTCGGGCGTGGCGAGGCCCATGATCTCGGCGACGAGCAGCTTGTCGGCGTCGGTGAGGCCCTGGCCGCCGCCCATCTGGTCGATCGCCATCAGCGCGCCGGTGTAGGCGATGGCGAGCAGCTGGTCAAAGATGACCGAGTCGGCCTGCTTGTCGCGGCCGGCGCCGGTGTCGTCGTGCAGGGCGTAGGTGGGCGAGCCCATGATCTTGTGCAGGTTCTCGTGCACCTGCAGCGAGTTGATGCCGTTCTGGACCGGGTTGTACGGCTCGATCTCGGCCAGAGCGCGGCCGAGGTTCTTCGGGTCGTTGTTGGGGTTGCGCGGCGCGCGCCAGACGAGCGGCGTCATGACGGGGATGTTGCGCAGCGACTGGCAGCGGATCGTCACCAGGCCGGCCATGATGATCGCGAAGCGGCCGCCGCGGTCGCGGCCCTCCATGTCCTGGTGCCGCGGCCGGTTGCGCGTGATGCCGACCAGCGCGTAGTTCTTCTCGGTCGCCTCGCGGGCGTTCTCGGTCTCGGTGATGCCGGCCAGGTTGGTGAAGACCTCGATCTCGGACTGGATCGACGCCGAGTCATTCGACCGCGCCGGAATCTTGTCCTTGCGCACGAAGCAGAGCTCCTTCGGGAAGATAAAGTGCGCCTGGCCGCGTTGCGCAAACTGGCTCGTGATGCCGGCGCGGGTGTCGATTTCGTGGTGGTCCTCTTTGCCGTTGACGACGACCAGGCCGGCGTTGAAGATCGTCGAGCGGCCGTTCTTGGCGTCCATGCCGTTGATGAGGTCAGACATTGTTGGTGCGGGTATGCAGCGATGTGTGTGACGGGCGGGCTCCGGGGTGGGTGTTGAGTTCCGATTGAGCGCCGAGCTCGGATGTCTTGCGACGCAACAAAAATTCCGTCTATAGTTGGGTTTATTGCACCACCGCCGGCGGTCGCTCAGACGCAGCGCTGGATGTCGATGTAGACGCGCACGCGGCCGCACTTCATCGTGTTGTGCACGCTGTACGGCGCCTTGGCGCGCGTCTCGGTGTCGGTGTCCTCCGGGAATCGCTGCAGCATCCAGCCGACGCGGATCGCCACGCCGTAGCGCTCGATGCCGAACGGGTCGATGTACTGCAAATCGGCCAGCGACGGCTCGCGGAAGCCGAGCGGGTCGTTCCACGGCACCACTTGCAGCGGCACCGACGACGTGTTCTCCGGCAGCCGCTCGACGTGCGACGGGTGCTCGGCCTCGATGTTGTACGTGCCGGCCGGCGCGCCGCCGTGCGCGCGGATCTTCTCGACCGGAACGCCCTTGATGATGATGTAGAGGTTCTGGCCGACCTTGGGGTTGTCCCAGATGTTAAAGATATCGCCCGGGCCCTGTGCCTCGAAGACGATGTTGCGGTTCTGGCGGTTGCCCGGGTGCGAGCCCAGGCCCGACAGCTTCGAGCCGACGTCGACGCGCACCGAGCCGGCCAGGTTGTAGTTGGCCAGGATCTCCTCGGGCATCGCCACGTCGGCGCGGGTCTGCGGCGCCAGCTGCGACGCGGCGATCGCCATGTTCAGCGCCACCAGGTTGTAGCCGTCGTGGAACGGCAGCGGCGCCCGGCGCGTCTCGTACTGGTTGAGGTACGACGCGCGCGGCACGTCCTTGGCCTTGACGGCGGTGAACCAGAGGTGGAAGCGCTGCTCCTCGGGCATCCACTCCTGCGCCGCGTCCGACACGCGGTGCGTGTACGGCACCAGCGCGTTCGGCGCGCCCGTGGCCGAGCGCGACTCCATCTTGGCGCTGGCCGACGCCGAGAACGACATGTTCATCAGCGGGTTGCCGGCCACGCGCGACGCACGGCCGCGGTCGCCGAGGTCGATGAACATGTCGTTCGACGCCGTGCCCGGGTAGGCGGCGCCGCCCGGGCCCTGGTTCTGGTAGTTGCGGTCGAACGGCGTGTCGGGCAGGTTCGGAAAGCCGCCCCAGATCATGTTGCCCGAGCCCGGCTGGCGCACCGACGGGCCGATGTTGCGGTAGAAGTCGGCGTCGACGGAGCCGTGCGAGGGCATGCCCTGGAAGTAGACGAGTCCCTCGACGTCCTTGGCGAGCCGCGTCAGGTCGGGCGTGTTGACGCCGACCTTGGGCGCCGCCTGGCTCTGCGAGGCGAGCTGGCCGATGCGCCGGCGCTTCGCGTCGGTCTCGGCACCGCCGCCCAGCGCAGCCTTGGGCTCGCGCGACGAGCCGTTGATGAGGAGGCCGCGCTGGTCGACAATGGCCGTGTTGAGGGCGCGCTTCTCGCCGTTGCCGCGCAGCTCGCGCTGCCGGTTGGCCTGGCCGATCCGCTCGTCGCTGAAGCCGCCGACGATGTCGAACGGCCCGCGCGGGCGCTGCGTCGTCACGGTGCGCTTGCCGGTCGCGATGTCGGTGCGCGTCGGCAGACCCTTGCGCGAGCTCGGCATCTGGCGCAGCGACTGGCCCATGGCGGCCGTGCCGCCCGTCATTCCGTAGCCTCCGGTGGACATTGTTGGTTCGAGGTGGGTGTGGTGCGGCGGTGGCTGCGGGTTGTTGACTGCTGAGTGGTGTTTGGTCTCCGACGGCGCACTCGGTGTTTATTTCTCTGCAAGCCCCCCCCCCGCCTGCTTCGCCGCCGCCAAGACCGCCTCGTCGGCCCAGGTCTTGTACTTCACAAGGAGTGCCATCGTACGAGCTATTAGTTCTTTGCGTGCCCCGATCACACAATAACACACCAACAGTCTATTTTTTGCCAGACAAGCGGGCAATTTATTGGAGCAGCTTGTTGACCGTGGCGCGGTGCTGGCGGATGCGCACCGAGTGGGCTCGGTACTCGGACTCGGCGAAGCGGATGTTGAGCTCGGGCTGGTGGAAGTTCATCTTCGTCATGTCCTTCTCCATCAGCTTCCAGTACAGCTGAAGCAGATCGCGGTACTCGCGCATGTTCTTGTGGTGCGGGTGGACGACGCCGTCGCCCGACTCGAAGAAGCACATCGAGTTCAGCGTCTCGAGTTTCTGGTCGATCTGCGACAAGTGAATCTGCAGCTTGATCTTCGGCTCCTTCTTGTGCTGCGTCAGGCAGATGTGGATCGCCTGCGAGCGCCACACCGGCAGCTCCTGGTGGCGGAGGACGGCGTCGCGGTAAATCTGCGTCATGTAGAACTTGTGCGCCTCCAGCGCAATGATCTTCATGTCCGTGCCCGGCTGGCCGTACAAGATCCGGAACAGCTCCTTGATGTGATCGTTGTCGACCATCGTGTACTCGTCGCGGCCCCAGCCGCACAGAAAACACCGCGTGACCCGCCCGACCGCCGTCGCCACGCTCGGCGCCAGCGCCCGCTTCCGCGTCCGCGTCAGGCGCCTCTCCGGGGGCGACGTCGACGCCTCCGACCGTCCGAGCGGCTGCTCGTAGAAGTCCTTGCGCCGGTAGTCACTGTCGCTGTCGTCGTCGTCATCGTCGTCGTCGCCGCCGTCGAGGCCCACCTGGCGCCGCAGGAAGTCGCGGTCGACGTGCTCCAGCGAGGCGCTGTGGATCGACCCGTGCCGCTCGTCGGCCGCGTGCCGGCACAGGCGCCGGTTGCGCCGTCCGGTGCGCTGCGAGCAGGTCATGCGGCGCCGCTTGGCCGTGTCGCGGCGCACCTGGCGCTCGATCTGTTCGCGCTCCAGCTCCTCGCACGAGGTGTGCTCGAGGTCGATGTCGGCGTTCTGCAGCGCCTTCTCGCCGTACTTGTTGACGATGTTGCGTCGGGCCATGTCCTCGGCGCTGATGTACTTGATCGCCGGCTTGGCGTTCGGGTCCGCGTCGGCGGCTCCGGGTCGCGCCCTCCCGGGGTTGTTGGCGGCGCCGGGAGCCATGAAGTGTTCGACGGAGCGGCTCCGCTCCGCCTTTGGCGGCGGCGGCGGGCGCGTGTCGGGCACGATGTCGCTCGGCGGGCTCATCGACGGCGCGGCGTCGATCTGCGAGTCGTCCGAGGTGGAGCCGAATTGGTCGAGCAACCGCGTCAACATGCTGCCGCTGCCGCTCAGCGAGGCAGACCTGCCCCGCCCGCGGCCGCCGTTGTGGTTCGGGTTGCCAAAGCCGCCGCCGCCGCCTCCGGCGCGGCCAGTCGCGCGGTCGGCGTGCATGTCATCGAAGTAGTCGCCGCCGTCGTCGTCCGGTGGCGCAAACATAGTTGCGCGTGGGGTGGGCTGTGTGGTTTGTGTAATAACAAATTAAACCCAAAGGATCCTCGGGCCCGGAACTAAATCCCACAGCGCAACCAACTCCACCGATGGACGGCTGCACACGGAGCTCCGACATCGGCGCCGGGTCCATGTCGAGCGCCTCGGTCTCGCGCAAGCGACGCCGGCCGGCGCGCGACGACGCCCGCGCCAACGACACGCGCACGTACATCGCGATGGACACCAAGTACGACAACGACCCGCTGGCGCCGTTCCACTCGCGCATCGTGCGCATGATGCGCACCAACGGCACCATAGCCGACCTGCGCAACGACGCCGAGTTCGTCCCGAAGTCGAGCCCCGATCTGCTCTACCGGCTGTCGAAGGAACAGCTCGACCCGCGAAACCACGTCGGCCTGTCGCTGCACCTGTACGTCCTGATCCGCGAGACGGAGCGCATCGCCGCCGCCGTGGCCGACGAGACCGAGCGGCCGTCGGGCGCCGACGCCTCGTCCGACGCCGAGACCGACCTGCGCGCCAACGTGCGCAATCTGGAGCGCATACTGAGGAATCTCAGCGACTTCGGCCTGCGCCACCGGCACAACGACCGGCAGATGGACGAGGAGACGCAGAACGGCGGCATGGCCGGCCTCGACAACGACACCGGCGGCGGCAAGCCGCTCACCGAGGCGGGCGAGGACCCCGACGTCCTGCGCGAGTCGCACCGCACCGTGCTGTGGATTGCGCGCTGCAAGATCATCGACCTGCTGCGCAACGTCGCCGGCGCGCAGCCGCGCGTCAACGCCATCAACGAGCCAATGCGCCTGCGCGCCGCCGCCGTCAGCGATGAGCAGTTTGCGCGGTGGATGCAGCAGCGGAACGTGTGCGACCGGTCGATGCTGGTCTTCGACGCCGACGGCGCCGTCGTCGGCCACCGGATCCAGCGCGCCAACCTGGTCTCGCTGTGGCTCACGCTGAAGCTGGCCATTGGCCGCTGGCCGCACCTGCCGTTCGACGAGTACGCGTTCCGCCTCTACGACGAGCTGCTGGCGCGCGCGGCGTTCTTTGTCTCGTACCGCGAGCACGTCGACCCGCAGTCGGCCGGCGGGCGCGCGCTGCTCGGCATCACCGGCACCGCCAAGAAGAAGGTGCTCGGCCTGTCGCTCAACATGTGGCAGGTGCGCGACCTGATCGCCCGGTCCCGCGCCCGCCAGGTGGCGCCGGGCGAGCGGCTCGAGTCGCCGACGCTGCTCAACATGGCCGCCTTTGTGCGCCACTCGGGCCAGTACGCCCACGTCAACGACCGATTCGTCCGCGAGACCGAGCGGATCTTCGCGTCCCTGGAGCGCGTCCTGCGCACGGCGTCGGGCTTCCGCTGGCACATCGGACAGCCCGTTGGCGACGGCGGCGGCGGCGGCGGTGGGTGCCTGGCGTGCGAGGAGCTGGCGCGCGTGACGCCCGAGCACGTGCGCCGCTTCGAGGACTTCTGCGCCGACCAGATGCGCGGCATGTTCAAGGACTTTGTGCGCGAGTCGTTCCAGGAGCGCGTCTACTCGCTGTACCTGAAGCCGTCCGACGCCGAGCGGTTCCGCCGCCTCAACCCGGCCGACCTGTCGTCGGCGCGCAACATCATCGCGCGCGAGCAGCGCGAGCTGCACCGGCGGCTCAACGAGAGCTACATCTCGCCGCAGATGTCCACGATCTGGGACAGCCTGCGCGGCCAGCCGGCCGAGCCCGCCTACACGCTGCTGGCGGCGCTGGCGGCGTCGTACAGTGTGCAGCAGCTCGTCGACGGCGCCAAGATGACCCGCTACCTGCACTCGCTGTCACTGCTCGAGCCGTACGCCTACAACGACGAGCGGATCCCCAAGACGCGCAGCGTGTACGGCGAGCTGCACACGCAGCTCGAGACGACGGGCACGCTGCGCTTTCGCAACAAACTGGTCCGCTCGCTGGGCCTCATGGCGCCGGCCGAGGAGATCAACTACCAGCACCCGGTGCTGGCGCACGCGATGAACTCGGTCCTGCTCTGCTACGACGGCCACATGCACGCGTGTCCGCTCGGCTTTGGACAGGCGTTCGTGGCCTGGCTCGCCGTGATGTGCCGCGACGAGGCGATCGGCGGGCAGATGAACAACCGCGGCTTCCTGCACCGGCTGTGGTACCAGCTGGCGCCCGAGCGGACCGCCGAGGCCCAGCAGGCGCTGCAAAAGTCGGAGCGGCGCGTGCACCGCTGGGACCCGGTCAAACAGCTGCTCAACTGCGACGACGAGCTGGCCCGCGTCGGTCGGGGCCTCAATGAGACGCAATTTTAATCAAATTGAGCTACGAGGGCCGACCGGCGCCGCGCCAGACACACAAACGCCCAACGATGTCCAAGTTTGTCGAGCTGCAGAACGAGGACCCGTCGGCCATCTACGCCTCGGTGCGGCAGTCGTCGCGCGAGAACACGGCCCGCAAGCACGACATTGTGTACATCCCGCTGCCGCACCAGCAGATGCTGCGGATCTACGACTTTTACCACACCCAGGAGCCGCTGATCGGCATCATCAACCAGATCAAGAACTTCAACTCGCTGGGCGACGAGACCGAGGTCGAGGCCACCTACGGCGGCCGGCCGCTGCAGGACCCGGAGCGGCGCCAGGTCAACGAGGCGCTCAACAGCCTGCTGCCGCAGATGCGCGCCTGGGACGACATGTTTGGCTTTGTCGGCCTCTACGACCCCAACGCCTACCAGGACCGGCAGGTGGCCGAGATCGTCGAGGACGACCACGCGTCGGGCTCCAACGCCTACGAGCTGCGCAACGACCTCATCGACAACGTCAACACCGCCATCGACCGGCTCGGCCCGCTGCTCGGCGACGGCGGCGTCGCGCAGCTCAAGGAGTCGGTGCTGGACAAAACCCAGACCGTCTCCGACGCCACCGAGCAGGCCGACGTCGGGCTGCGCGCCGACGAAACCGAGGTCGTTATCAGCAAGGAGCCGCGCATCTCGGCGACCAGCGCGCCCAACTCGACGGCTGTGATTCGCGAGCGCGACACCGTGGAGCAGGCGGCCGGTGGCACGCGGCGCGATCAGGCGCTGGCCGAGACCCGCCGGACGCGCGTCAACGTGCGCCGGTCGCTGCTGCAGACGATTGCGTCGATCGCCGAGTTCCAGGTCGTCTCGCTCAAGGAGGGCCGGTTCTACCTCGAGCGCGACCGGCTCAACGGTCACGAGCGCGTCGTGTACGCGCGCAACGACAACAACACCGACCTCTTTACCAAGTACGACCAGTCGACCTACGACGTGGCGCGGCTGCAGCCGACGACGGCGCTCAACATCGACCAGGACGTGTTTGTCTACGTCTGGCCCGGCGGCCACCCGCTGTACGACGGCAAGATCAACACCAAGATGGAGGAGGTGATGCGCCTGCGCGACCTCAACGCCGAGGCCGAGGAGAACCTGTCGCACGCCGACCGCGAGTCGGCGTTCCCGACCGCCGTCTACCAGTACCAGGCGTCGCGCAACGACGGCGACGTGACGCGCCTCACCGACCAGCAGATCCACTTTGGCCGCGGCATGGACGAAGACGCCGCCCTGGCGCACCGGCTGCGCGAGGAGGGCCGCCGCATGGCCGCCTTCGAGGCGCACGCCGAGCTCGTCAACGGCAAGCGGCAGGACGAGCTGACGCAGCGGCTCGCCCAGGGCGTCGAGAGGCCCACCGTCGTCGGCGTCGACGGCCGGCGGCGGCTGCGCGATCTGCCGAGCGACAAGTACGTCAACCTGCCCGAGGGGTTCACCTTCGCCGGCATCCTGCCGTCCAAGACGCTGGCCAACCCGACCGAGCGGCGCCACAACTACCGCACGGCGCTGGCGTCGGCGCTCGGCGTGCCGCTGTCGGTCGTCGAAGGCGGCGCCACGTTCTCGGGCGGCGGCGGCCGATTCACGGGCGCGTCGGGCGGCTCGGTGTCGACCGGCTCGGCCGCGCTGTCGACGACGGCCCTGACCAACTCGATCATGACGGACCGCACGCGGCTGGCGATGTCGGTCAGCGCGCTGTACGACCTGATGTTCCGCGAGATCGACAACGAGATGCTGGCCGACATGTTGTCCGAGGAGACGATCAAGAAACGCCAGGCGCAGACCGAGATCACCAGCGCCGTCGACGACCTGCGCCGCAAGCTCGAGGCCACCAACGAGGCCACGGAGCGGGCCAAGATCTCGCAGGACATCGAGGCCAACAACTCGTACCTCACCGCCATCGCGTCGCGCTACGACCGCATCGCGGCCGAGCTGCGCGAGATTGCGTCGATGAACAACCGGTTCGAGATTGTCTTCAAGAAGATGACGCACATCGGCACCGAGGACCTGATGCTGCTGCGCGATAACTTTGCCATCGACGAGCTCACGTTCGTCAACGCCCTGCGCCAAAAGGTCGGCCTCAAGGCCATGCGCAGCGAAGCCGAGATGAACCGGAACCGCGAGGCGCTGCTGAAGCGACAGGACGATACGCAGGAGCGGCAGCTCAAGCTGCAGGCCAAGTACGCACCAAAGCCCACCGAGCCCTCGGCATCAGCGGCTCCGTCGGCTGGCGCAAAGAAAAAGTCCGCCGACCAGGCTGCCGGTCCCGAAGCCAAGCGGAGGCGGACGGAGTCGCCGCAGGAGAAGGTCAAGAAGGCAACGGGGCAGATTTCGAAGTGAATCGGGGACTTTTGGGGGAAAAAATAAAAACTCGTCCGATCGGGCTAAGATTGAAATTTTTTTTCGGGCTGCTGCCAGTTTCGCAAAGTTCAAGATATGGGAGGTAAAAGATGGGCGAGGTAAAAGTGAAAATTTGCCCATTTGGACTGGTAGTGTTGATCCCGATC
>Ga0180430_10001230_pt1 | contig 25635 bp, 20 predicted proteins | sample SS_ome_9_FD_132999 | JGI IMG/M metagenome (GOLD analysis project Ga0180430, IMG submission 132999) | Hypersaline lake sediment archaeal communities from the Salton Sea, California, USA - SS_1_S_2 metaG | ecosystem: Environmental > Aquatic > Non-marine Saline and Alkaline > Hypersaline >... | reverse complement strand
TGGGATAGTGCCGAGCCTGGACGGTGGTGGCGGTCAGGGCGAGGCTGAGGACGAAGGCCGTAAGGGTCCACGGCAGACGTATCCATCCCCTCGGCTTCGCGGCCTGCGTTCCGTTGTCCACTGGTCCAGGCATACGGCTCCTCTCGGGCACGATCCTTCCCGCATTTCCTATCGGTACATTGGGGAGGAAAGATGACTCTGCTGGGCTATTTTATGAGAGTTGTGTTAGATTTCATTGGGTGCGGGAGGATCGGATCAATCCACCAGCTGGACGGCACTCGGGTCCCTGAGGGCCTCACCGAGGAGCGTGGCAAGTTTGCTGGCGAGGCTGCGCCGGACGGCGAGACGCAGGCGCACCGCCTCGCCGTAGTCGCTTTCCAGCTTCACCGCCTCGAAGCGGCTGACCAGCGGCTCCACCACGCCGGTCTGCGGAAAGCCGAAGGTTACTTCCAGCTCCGACTTGTGATAGCGGATCCGGTGCGGGGTCTCTTCCAGCACCAGGGCCGCCGCCTCGCGGTAGGCCCGGGCCAGGCCGCCGGTGCCCAGCTTGGTCCCGCCGAAGTAGCGAGTCACCACCACCTGGAGATCCACCAGGCCGGCGGAGGAGATGGCGGCAAGAATCGGCCGGCCGGCGGTGCCCGATGGTTCGCCGGCATCACTGGCGGCCTGCTCTCCCGAGCAGAGGCGCCAGGCCCAGCAGTGGTGGGTGGCGTCGTGCATCTCGCGGGAGATCTCGTCGAGCGTTCGTCGGGCCTCTTCGCCGGTGCACACCGGTGTAACCGTGGCGATGAATCGCGAGGCGCGGATGCGGACCTCGCCGCGACGGGGCTCGGCCGGCGTCTCGTAGCGGTCGGGATCGTCGGGGTGGCCGGTCATCAGGCGAGCAGCCTCCGGTAGAGCGCCTCGTAGCGGTCAACTACCCGGTCGGGGGAGAAGCGTTCGCTGGCCGCGGTCCGCCCGGCCTCACCCATGGTGCGCCGGAGATTCTCGTCCCTCAGCAGGCGCAGGGCGTCGGCGGCCATGGTGTTCACGTCACCGATGGGGGCGAGGAAACCGGTCTCCCCGTGGCTCACCACCTCGGGGAGGCCGCCGGCGTTGGTGCCGATCACCGGCACGCCGCAGCCGAGGGCCTCCAGGGCCACCAGGCCGAAACTCTCCGAGGCGCTGGGCAGCAGCAGCAGGTGGGCGTTGTGCAGGATCTCGTTGACGTTGGCCTGCTTGCCGAGAAACAGCACGTCGCAGCAGGCCTCCCGTTCCCGGCACATCTCCTCGGCCTTGCCCCGTTCGGGCCCATCGCCGATGAGCACCAGTTTCACCGGCATCTTTTCGCGAACGCGGAAAAAGACGGAGAGTACGTCCTCGACCCGCTTCACCGGCCGGAAGTTGGAGATGTGCAGGAGCACCTTGGCCCCGGGGTCGATGGGGAACCAGGGCTCTCCGTTGGTCGGAACGTTCTCCAGGATGTCCCGGGGCAGGAAGTTGCCGATGACCTCGATCGGTGTTTCGATGTCGAAGGTGTCATGGGTGACGCGTTTGAGATACTCGGACACCGCGGTCACCGCGTCGCTCTGCTCGATGCCATAGCGGGTGACCTCGAGGTAGCTGGGATCGTTGCCCACCAGGGTGATGTCAGTGCCGTGGAGCGTGGTGATCACCTTGAGCTCCCGCCCCTTCCGCCGCAGCATGTCCCGGGCCAGTAAAGCACTGATCGCGTGGGGGATGGCGTAGTGCACGTGCACCAGGTCGAGCCGCTCGTGGTCCGCCACCTCGGCGATCTTCGTCGCCAGGGCCAGGGAGTACGGCGGGTACTGGAACAGGGGATAGGCGAAAACCTTCACTTCGTGGAAGAAGATGCGCTTGCCGGTACGGAAGATGCGCGCCGGCACGTCGTAGCTGATGAAGTGGATGTCGTGCCCCCGGCGGGACAGCTCGGTGCCCAGCTCGGCGGCGACGATGCCGCTGCCGCCGAAGGTGGGGTAGCAGACCACGCCGACTCTCATGGCCCTTCCTCCGCCGGGCCGCGCGCCCCGGGTATCAGGGCCATCGGGTCGTCCACCCGCGGGGGGGTGCGGGTGAGGAAGGGCTCGCCGTGCGCCACGCCGGCCAGCCCGCCGAAGTGGCGGGAACGGGCGAGCAGCCGCTCGAGGAACAGCGGTGTGCTGATCGGCGTTTCCGGCCCGTCGGCAGGGTCGATGCCCACCGCGGCCCCGGAGAGCGTGCCCACGGCGAACTGGGTGCGGTAGCAGGCGATGGCGCGCTCCTTTGCCGGCTGGTCCTCGCTGATATCCACCACCAATGAGGGGGCGAAGGGATGGTGGCACATGTAGTGCAGCAGCAGTTCCACCCGGTGGGGTGGCTGACCGGTATCCACCTTCTCCAGGCCGGCCTGGAAGGCCGCCGCCCGGATCAGCCGTGAGGCCCCCTCGTGGTCCGGGTGCCGGTCCTCGTCGTGGGGCAGGAGCACCAGGCGCGGCCGCAGCTCGCGAATCGACGCCACGACCCGCAGACGATTGCCGGGGGTGTCCTCGATGGCCCCGTCGGGGAGGCCGAGGTTAAGGCGCCGCTCGACGCCCAGTTCACCGGCCGCGGCGGCCGCCTCGGCCCGGCGGGTCTCCACCGTACCGCGGCTGGAGAGCTCCCCTTCGCTGATGTCGACAATGGCCGTGCGGTAGCCCAGCCGGGCCAGCCGGGCCATGGTCCCGCCGCAGAACAGTTCCACGTCGTCGGGGTGTGGTCCGTAGGCCGTTGCGTGAACGCCCGTGTCTGTCGATCCGTCCATTGCCAAACACGCTCCTCCGCTTCGCGCCGTCCGTCTTCCCGGTCAGCGCAGGGCCATCAAGCGGTGCGCTCCGGAGCAGGGCTCCGTTGCCGCCAGAAGGCCGTCCAGCAGTTCGCTGCCGTGACGGCAGATCCAGGGCAGCCCGGAATGGGCCCGCTCCTGGGGTTTGCCGTTGGGGCAGATGCCGTTCAGAGTCCGTTCCAGGGTCTTGAACGTGGTCTGTTCCCGGTTGCGCAGGGCCGAGCGGACCTTCTTCTCCACCTTGTCCAGGCCCTTGAACCCGCCGCCGCGTACTCGACCCACCGCACCGGAGAGCGAGGGGTCGAGCGGCGTGATCGCGTCCTCCAGTTCGTCGAGCAGCAGGCCCATCCCGTGTCTCGCCTTTTCCAGCGCGCCGTTCAGCTCCGGGCCCGCGGCTTTCCTGAGCAGGGCGGCGTGCAGCTCGTCCGGGCGGGTCAACCCCGTCTCCGGTTCGAAATCGTGACGCTGGAGGAAGCGCAGCGCCCCGCGGTCGAAGAGGGTGAACGAGGGGCGGTGGACCACCGCCGGGATGCTCATTTCCAGCACCGGGTAGAGGGCCGCCGACTGTGCGAGGTAGGCCACCTCCCCCGGGCCGCCCACGTAGGCCGCGGTGGGGAAGAGGTAGTCCTGGAAGAGGCAGCGGGTCAGCGCGCTGCCGCTGAAGCGCCAGGGCTCCTCCGCGGCCAGCGCCTCGAGTCGGGCCCGGTCCAGCCCCTCCCCCCCGGCCCCGCCGAGGACAAAACGGTCCAGGGCGCCGGGACGTTCGCGCAGCAGGGCCCTGCGCCGGCCCTGGTCATCGACGATGAACAGACCGGTTCTGCCATCCCGGGGCGGGACCTGCAGCGGGTAGCCCATGGCTTCCAGCGTGTTCTCACGCTCGTGCAGCGCCGCCTCCAGCGGGTCGAGCCGCTCGATGAAGCGGGGCAGCAGCGGGGCGGCGAGCCGTTTCAGGGCCCGGTCCGAGGGGTCGGCGAAGACCAGGCCGAAGCGGCTGAACAACCCGGCCATCACCCGGCCGAAGCTGTGGGCCATCCCGCGGGAGTTGTCGTAGGCCGCGAGAAAGGGGGCCATGGGCAGGGTCGTGTCGCCCGCCAGCGCCAGCACGCGCGCGGCGGTTTCTTCCCAGCCGGTCCCGGGATGGCGGGAGCCCACCGGCATGCCGTCTTCGTCGTCATTCCCCGAAAGCCGGATGGTCTCCAGCAGGCCGCCCTCGCCGACGGTGAGGGTGAACGGGGCCACTTCCCGGAAGTCATGGTCGTCAGAGGCGATCCAGAAGACGGGCACCGCCTCGATCCCGTCGGCGGTGAGCCGCCGGGCGGCGGCAATGGCGCCCAGCGCCTTGTACAGCGTGAACAGCGGTCCGCCGAGGAAGCCGGCCTGCTGGCCGGTGACCACGGCCATGGTGCCGGGCCGCGACAGTCGCGCGATGGCCTCCGCGGTCTCCTCCCCGCTGCCGAAGCCGCGGTTCTGTTCGGTCAGCACGCGGGCCAGCTCGTCTCGTGGAGCGGCCGGTTCGCCGTCTGCCAGGGCCCGGCTCCGGGCCCCGGCGGCACGGGCCAGGCCCTCGGGGCCGCCGGCGCTGTGCGGGTAGAGGGCCGGGAAGAGTTCCGGCTTTCCTTCGAGGAAGTGGCGGGCCAGGTCGCCGGCCGGCGGGTAGCGGCCGGGGGCCAGAGTGGCAATGGTCTCGATCATTCCCTTCGACTCCCGATAAGCACCATGCGGGGCGCCTGGGGCCCGTACGCCGCACCGGCGGCAAAGTCGCCGTGAACGCTGTCCAGCACGAGCCCGGCCGCGCCGATCATCCCGCTCATTTCCTCCAGCGAATAGAGGCGCACCGACTCGCGGTAGCGGCATTCCCGGCCATGAGCGTTCCTGATCAGTATATCCTTCTCCACCCGCCGCGTCTCTTCGTCGATGCTGCGGCGCTGTTCTACCTCGCGGCCGTCGGGCAGGCGGTCGAGACTCAGCGGCACCAGGGTGCTTTGCACCCGGTCCGGGTTGAGGTAGTCGACGAGGAAGCGGCCGCCGGGGCGCAGCACCGAGGCTACGGCCCGCAGGATGCCCGCGTTTTCATCATCGGTGGCGAAGTAGCCGAAACTGGTGAAGAAGTTGGCCACCAGGCCGAACACCGGGCCGAAGGGCAGCCGGCGCATGTCGGCGCGCACCAGCTGGTAGTCGCGGCCCGACTCGTTGGCCCGGGCGAGCAGCGCCGCGGAGAGGTCGATGCCCACCGCCCTGAACCCGCTGCCGGCGAGCAGGCGGGTGTGGCGGCCGGCCCCGCAGCAGAGGTCGAGCACCGGGGCCCCCGGTTCGAGGCCGTCGATCCGGTCGAGCAGGAAGCGCACCTGCCGCTCGGCTTCGGCGGCGTTGCGATGGGGGTAGAGGCTGACGTAGTCGGCCCCGAACCAGCTGGCGTACCATTCATCCAACGGTCGGTATCCTCCCGGTAGGTCCAGCCGTAGTTATAGCACAGCCCCTGCTTGCCTGGCTCCCCCGTGGGCGGTAGACTCGGTGCTGTCAGGGAAGCAGGCACCCGGTTCCAGCACAGGAGAGCACCATGGCTCACAGAATCCCCCTAGCCGCCCCTCTCGTCTTATTCGTTCTGACCCTGCTCGTCACGCCGGGGTGTGGCGAGCGACCGGGAAACGGTGGTCCGGAACCCCTGCCGGCGGACCTGCTGGCGGAGATCATTCGTTGCGAGGACCGGCGCACGGCAGACCTGGAGTTGCTCCGGGAGCTGGTTGGTCACCGCATGGCTGAAGTGCGCTCCCGGGCCGCCCTGGCCCTGGGACGGATCGGCGACCATCGCACGGTACCGCTGATCGCGGAGGTGATGGGGGACAGGAATCCCGCCGTGCGCGGCGATGCGGCCTTTGCCGCCGGCTTGTCCGGCCTGCCGGATGTTTGTGATCCGTTGAAGGAGCTGCTGACCGACGGGGATCCTCATGTTCGCGGGATGGCCATTCAGGCCCTGCTGCGGCTGGGGCCGGTGGATGGGGGCGCCGGTACGCTGGCCAGGGATCTCATCGCTGCCGCCGGCACTGCGCCGGGGCCCTCCCTGGAGAGCCTGCTGGGCAATGCCTGGCGGCTGGAGGGCGATCACGGCGTCGTCGGCCTGCTCATGGGCTGGGCCGCGAAACCGGCGGACAGCGGAGGGGAACAGCGATCAGCAGCGATCTACAGCCTGGCCCGCCGGGGAGAGGTGGCGGCGGCCCCACTGTTCATAAGCCTCCTCGCCGACGGCGATCCGCTGGTGCGGGCACTGGCGGCCAAAGGCCTGGGCACGGCCGGAGCCAACGGGGCCGATCCGGAAGCGATCGGGCCCGCGCTCTGCGCCATGCTCGAGACTGATGATGACTGGCTGGTCCGGGTGGAAGGGTTCAACGCCCTGGGCCGGCTCGGCATCGCCCCCGACAAGGAGGTGCTCTGCCGGGCCATGGCCGACGAGCACCCCCAGGTGCAGACCGCGGCGATCCGCGCCGCCGGGCAGATGGAGGAGGTTGGCGAGCAGGCCAGGGAGTGGCTGGCCACACTGCTCGGTGCGGCCGAGGCCGGGGTGGCCCCGGATGCGGCCGAGGCCCTGGCCCGGCTGGGGGACGAGCGGGGGCTCGCCTGGGCGTTGGAGCGATCCCGCGATGAGGTCCCCCTCCGCCGCGCCGACGCGGCCCCGGCGCTGGCCCGCTTCCCGGCGGACGACCGGGCCCGCACCGCACTTCGTGCCATGCTCGGTGACGAGGCAGCCCCGGTGGTGCGGGCGGCGCTCACCGCGGTGGCCAATACCGGACAGGCCGCCGAATACCGTGAGGACATCGTGCGCCAGTTGATCGACGGCGGCCACCCCTTGACCCGTGCCGCCGCCGCCGAAGCGCTGGGCGCCATCGAGGACCGGGCCTCGGTACTGCCCCTGCTCCTGGCAGCCGATCCCCGGGAGTCGCGGCAGAAAGCCGCCGACTGCCGGCTGTCGGTACTCGGCCTGCTCGCGGATTTCCAGGAGAACGCCGATGCGCTGGCCGCGGTGACCGGTGCGCTGGAATCGAAGGACCGGCTGGTGCGCCAGCGGGCCGCCGAGGTGCTCAGGGGCTGGGGCCTGGGTGACAGGGTGCCCGACGGGGCCTGCGAAGCCCGGGGCCGGGTGGCCGCAGAGCGCTACCACCGGGCCGCAGCGCTTTGCTCGCACACGGTGACCGCATTCATCGACACGGCCCACGGCACGGTCACGCTCGAGCTGCTCCCCCGGGAAGCCCCGCTCAACGTGCTCAATTTCGTCGACCTGGCCGGCGAGGGCTACTTCGAGGGCATCCGCTTCCACCGCGTGGTGCCCGGTTTCGTGGTCCAGGGCGGCGACCCGGAGGGCGACGGCTGGGGCGGCCCGGGTTACAGCGTCCGTTGCGAGAACAGCCGGCTGGCATACGAGCGGGGCATGGTGGGCATGGCCCTTTCGGGCAAGGACACCGGCGGCAGCCAGTTCTTCTTCACCCTTGCCCCCCAGCCGCACCTCGACGGGCGCTACACCATTTTCGCCCGGGTCACCAAAGGGATGGAGGTGGTGGACCGTATCCGGCGCGGGGAGCGGATCGGCACCGTTCGAGTGGCGGTTGACCCGTCCTGACGGCTGCCCTATGATTAGCGTTTCTTCTACAGCGGTTCGAAAAATACGGCCCGTAGACCGGGTTTTCAGCAGTGCCATCAGGGGAGTCGAGCGATGAAGAAATGGGTCTATATCAGCGATATCGCCGATCATGTGGGCGAGGAAATCACGCTCAAGGGGTGGCTCGCCGGACGCCGGGGCAGCGGAAAGATCCACTTCCTGCAGTTCCGTGACGGCACCGGATTCATCCAGGGGGTGCTGGCCAGGGGCGACGCTTCGGACGAGGTCTTCGAACTGGCCGGTACGCTGACCCAGGAGTCGTCGCTGGAACTGGACGGCGTGGTCAAGGAGGACCCCCGCAGCCCATCGGGCTTCGAGCTGGGGGTCACCGATGTGCGGCTGCTGCACCTCACCGAGGATTATCCGATCTCGCGCAAGGAGCACGGGGTGGACTTCCTCATGGACCACCGCCACCTCTGGCTGCGCTCCAACCGCCAGCACGCCATCATCCGCGTGCGCAGCGAAATCGAGCAGGCCTTCCGCGACTACTACTACGAGCGGGGGTTCGTGCTCATCGACAGCCCGATCCTCACCCCGGCAGCCTGCGAGGGGACGAGCACCCTCTTCGAAACCGACTACTTCGGCGAGCCGGCGTTCCTCAGCCAGAGCGGCCAGCTCTATCTCGAGCCGGCCTGCGCGGCCCACGCGAAAGTCTACTGCTTCGGGCCCACCTTCCGGGCCGAGAAATCGAAGACCCGTCGGCACCTCACCGAGTTCTGGATGCTGGAGCCGGAGGTGGCCTTTGCCGACCTGAACGATGTCTGCGACCTGGCCGAGGACTTCCTCGTCACCGTGGTGTCCCGGGTGCTCGACCGCTGCGGTGAGGAGCTGAAACGACTGGAGCGGGACACGGGCAAGCTGGCCAACGTCACCGGGCCCCTGCCGCGCATCACCTACACCGAGGCGGTGGAGATCATCAAAAAGGCGGGCAATGCGTTCGAGTGGGGCGGTGATTTCGGCGCCCCGGACGAAACCGTGCTGGGCGAGTCGTTCGACCGGCCGGTGATGGTCACCCACTGGCCTGCCGAGGTCAAGGCCTTCTACATGGAGCGCGACCCCGGGGACGAGAACATCGCGCTCGGTGTGGACGTGATTGCCCCCGAGGGCTACGGCGAGATCATCGGCGGCGGCCAGCGCATGTCGAGCCATGACCTGCTGCTCAAGCAGATCCACGACCACGAGCTGCCGGAGAAGGCCTTCCAGTGGTATCTCGACGTGCGCAAGTACGGTTCGGTGCCCCACGGCGGCTTCGGCATCGGCCTGGAACGGACCGTGGCCTGGATCTGCGGCCTGAAGCACGTGCGGGAGACCATCCCTTTCCCGCGGATGCTCAACCGGCTCTACCCTTAGCCCGGACGGCACACGGGCCATCTGCTGCGAGGCCGGATACACGATGATCTCTGGTGCTTTCTCGAATTCGCTCGGTCAACGTAGCTTCCAGCTACGCCTCCCATCGCTCATCCTTCGAAAGCACCAGATCTCAATGCCTCTCCGGCCTCTCGCGACGATGCCCGAAGAGCCGCCCGGGCTGAGCCGATGAAAACCCTCTGTCTGATCAACCTCGGCTGTCCCAAGAATCTCGTGGACGGCGAAGTGATGCTCGGCCGCCTGGCCGGGGCCGGGTTCCGCCCGGTGGCCGATCCGGCCGAGGCCGAGGTGATCGTGGTCAATACCTGCGGGTTCATCGAGGCGGCCCGGGAGGAGGCGGTAAACGTGATCCTCGACGCCGCGGCGTACAAGGAAAAGGGCGCCTGCCGCCTGCTGGTGGCCGCCGGCTGCCTGGTGCAGGACCAGAGAGCGGACCTGGCCGACGCGATCCCCGAGCTGGACGCCCTGGTGGGGCTGGACGAGGCCCATCGCATCGTGGAACTCTGCGGCGGCGACCCCGCGGCGGCGAGCGGGGTGGTCCGCCCCGGAAGCGGTGCGCCGACGCGGATCCTCGGCACCCCGTCCCACCTGGCCTACCTCAAGATCGCCGAGGGCTGTGACAACCGCTGCACCTTCTGCACCGTGCCGCGCATCCGCGGCCCGTTGCGCAGCCGGCCCCGCGAGACGCTGCTCGAAGAGGCGCGGGTGCTGGTGGCGGGGGGGGTGCGCGAGCTGGTGCTCGTGGCCCAGGATACAACCGCCTACGGTCACGACGCGGAGGGTGTTGATGCCGGCAGTGCACCGCTGGCGGCCCTGCTCGAATCGCTGGACACGGTCCCCGGGTTGCTGCGGCAGCGGCTGATGTACGCCTACCCCGAGCGCCTGGATGACCGGCTGGTGCAGGCCGTGGCCGGGTTGCCCACGGTCTGCCCCTACGTGGACATCCCGCTGCAGCACGTTTCGGCGCGCATTCTGCGTCGCATGGGCCGCGGCGCCGGCGCCCCCGGCGGCGACGCCGGGGGCGGGGCATACCAGGAACTGGTGGACCGGCTGCGTGCGGGGATTCCCGGGCTGGCCATCCGCACCTCGCTGATCGCCGGCTTCCCCGGTGAGACCGAGGCCGAGTTTGCCGAGCTGGAGGACTTTCTTCTGCGCAACCGGCTGGAGCACGTGGGGGTCTTCGCCTACTCGCCGGAACCGGGCACACCGGCGGCCCGGCTGCCTGGCCAGCTGCCGCAGGCCGAGGCCGAAGCCCGGCGCAACCATCTCATGGAAGTGCAGCAGTCGATCTCGCTCGAGCTGAACCGCGAGATAGTGGGCCGCACGGTGCCCGTGCTCGTGGACGGCGTCTCCCGGGAGACCGACCTGCTGCTCGAAGGCCGCCTGTGCACACAGGCCTGGGAAGTTGACGGTGTGGTGCTGATCAATGATGGTGAGTGCCATGCCGGGGAACTGGTGCAGGTGGAGGTGACCGAGGCCCACCCCTACGACCTGGTGGGCCGGGTGGTGAAGCGGGAAGGGGAGGGGAATGGCGATGGATCGTGACGCACCGACACTGCTCGACCGGTTGGCCCTGCTCTGGGGCACCGGCTTCGGCACCGGCTATTCGCCGGTGGTCTCCGGCACGGTGGGCACCCTGGTGGGCATTCCGCTCTACCTGCTGCTCCACCGCCTGACCTTTGCCCGATTCGGCATGGCGGCGGGGCTCGCCCTCTTCCTGACGGTCACGCTGCTGCTCTTCCTGGCGGGCGTGGCCGCGGCCAGCCGGTTGGAAAAACGGTTCGCCACCAAGGACCCCTCGCAGGTCGTGGCCGACGAAGTGGTGGGCTACCTGGTGGCCGCCTGCGCCATTGAGCCCTCGGTGGCCGCGGTGGTCGCCACGTTTATCCTCTTTCGGATCTTTGATATAGTGAAACCGTTTCCCGCCCGCCGGTCGGAACGCCTCCCCGGCGGCTGGGGCATCATGGTCGACGACGTCTGGGCCGGCCTCTACGCCAACCTGGCCGCCCGGGTCTGCCTCTGGCTCTGGGGCCTGCTGTAGGGATCTGGCCTGATCGGACGACATGGACATTCTGCAACAGTTCGCTGTCGACGATTTGCCCCGCCTGGTGCGGCAGCGGGGGGACGACCGCCCGGCGGTGGTGACCATCGGCAACTTCGACGGCCTGCACCAGGGGCACCGTTTGATCCTCGACGGTGTGCTGCAGCGCAGCCTGGAGCTGGGCGGCCAGAGCGTGCTGGTCACCTTCGACCCCCATCCGCAGCAGGTGATCCGTCCCGAGACGGCGCCGCCGCTGCTCATGACCGTCGAACAGAAGGCCTGCCTGCTGGAACTGCTCGGTTTCGACCTGCTGGTGGTCATTCCCTTCAGCAGGGAGACGGCCCGGCGCCGCGCCGGCGAGTTCGTCGAGCGGGTGCTGGTCCGCTCGCTGGCGGCGGTGGAAGTGCACGTGGGGTCGAAGTTCCGTTTCGGTTACCGCCAGGAGGGCGACCTCGAGTTCCTCCGCGAAGCGGGGCGCCGCCACGGCTTTCGTGCCGTCGGGGTTACCGAGGTGGAAGCGGGGGGGGCGGTGGTCAGCAGTTCGCGGATCCGTGCGGCCCTGGCCGAGGGGAACGTGGGGCTGGCCGGTGACCTGCTGGGCTACCCCTTCCACGTCACCGGCCGTATCGTTCATGGCGCCGGCCGCGGGCGCAAACTCAAGTTTCCCACGGCCAACCTGGCCACTGACGCCGAGATCCTGCCCCGGCACGGTGTCTACCTCACCCGTTTCGAGATCAAGGGCGGCACCTTCTGCGGCCTGACCAATGTGGGCGTCAATCCCACCTTCGGCAAGAACCGGGTCAGCGTGGAAACATTCCTCCTCGACTTCGACGGCAACATCTATGACGAGTCGGCTCGCCTTTTTTTCCTCGAAAGGGTGCGCGACGAGATCCGTTTTCCCGATGCGGCAACGCTGGTGGCGCGGATCGAAGAGGACCTCGAGGTGGCCCGGGTGTTTTTCCGGCTGCCCGAGCCTCTGGGGGCCGGTCTTTCCTCCGGCGAGGCCGGCGAATAGAACCGGGGGCCGGGTCGTATGATCCCCTGACAGCGATACATCGCCCGGCGTGCGGTCACGGAGGGGCGGGTCTACTTGAACAGGTCGTCGAAGGCGCTGCGGGCCTGGCCCTGCTTGTCGCTGCCCCCGGACGCCGTCGACGGGTTGAGTTCGAAGTACTCGCAGAAGTTGCTGCGGTCGCGTACGCCGACGAATTCCGCCACCGGCTCGTCGCACTTGTTGTGCGCGCTTTCGTTGTAGAAGCGGCAGTTCAGGCAGCACCTGACGTCGCTGCTGCAGCCCGGGCAGATATCATCGCGGCTGACCTTGCCGTCGACCGGCAGTTCCCTGCGGCAGTGGTGACATACTGGCACGGTGATGACCTCCTGTTTCCGAAGAAATCGTAGCGGCCCTGCCCCGGGCTGTCAATGGAACTCGGGATCCTGAACGAATGAAACGAACCAGGACCAGGAAGGCCGGCGAAACCTTTCCCTCCCGCTCCCGTATACACGATGTGGAGGCGGAGGACGGCGGCCCTGATCGGCGTGCCGACGGTGACGAGGAGATCGTTCGCCGCGTTCTGGCCGGGGACCGGAACCTCTTCGAACAGCTGGTGTTGAGACACCAGCGCCGGGTGATGCACTACCTGACCCGGATGGTGAAGAACCCCGACCTGGCCGAGGACCTGGCCCAGGTCACCTTTGTCAAGGCATTCACCGCCCTGGCCTCGTTCGACCCGCGGTACCGGTTCACCACCTGGCTCTACCGGATCGCCTCGAACGCCGCCATCGACCACCTCCGGCGAAACCGTCTCCGGCCCTTGTCCCTTGATCAGCCGCTGGAGACGGAGGACGGCACGATGGAGCAGCAGATTCCGTCCCCGGGCTTGGGGCCGGACGACCTCGCGTCCCGCGGGGAGGTGCGGTTGCTGCTCCGCCGGGCCGTGGATCGGCTGCCTGCGGAATACCGGCAGCTTATCGTGCTGCGGCACGGCTCGGAGTGCAGCTACGATGAGATCTGCGAGATCACCGGGCTGCCCATGGGCACGGTGAAGAACAGGCTTTTCAGGGCCCGGGCCCAGTTGAGGCAGTTTCTTGCCGGGTCCGAACTGGAGCCCCGAATTGCCGGTGGGGAGGAGGACGATCGTTGAGCGGACGAAACGACCATCCCGGACAGGATGTGCTGCAGGCCCTGCTGGACGGGGAACTGTCCGCGGAAGAGCGGCGTCCCGTGGACGGCCACCTCGACTGCTGCCCGTCGTGCCGCAGCGAAATGCAGGCCCTGGAAACGCTCTTCTGTGAACTCGGCGCGGTGGAGCGGGATGCCGCCGTGCTCCCGTCACCCCGGTTTTCACGGCACGTGATGGCCGAGATCCTGCACCGTGAGACCGCAGCGCGGGTCCGCCGGAACCGGGTGCTCGTCCCCGCCTCGGCGGCGGTGCTGGCCGCGCTGGTGTTGGCGGCCCTGCTCATGCCCACGGCCCTTCCCGCCGGCCCTTCCTCCGCCGGCGGGTCGCTGGTCATGGGGGCCTTGCTCAGCGTGGTGCACAGCATGGTGGTGATCGCCGTCGAGGGTTTCGATCTGGCCGGCCGGCTGGCCGGCACCGTTACCGCGCTGGGGGCGGCCCTTCCCACCCAGGTCTGGGCCATCTGTCTCACGCTGACCATTGTTGTTCACGGCGCACTGGCCTACTGTCTGCGGCAGTACGGGCGTCGCCGGCTTGCCGGGGCAAATCGACCGCCCGGCGCATGGAGCGTGTCGAGATGAACCAGCGCCCCCCTGCCGTGATTGCTCTCCTCCTGCTGCTCCTGTTCATTGCCGCCGTGCCGGGGACCGCTGCACCGGCGGGTCCGGACACGATCTACGGCGAGGACCTGGTTGTGGAAACCGGCCAGGTGGTTTCACGTGACGTGATGGTGGTTTTCGGGTCCGTAACCGTGGATGGCGTGGCCGAGCGTGACGTGGTCACCTTCGGCGGATCGGTTCGGGTGCGGGGCGAGGTTCGCGGTTCGGTGACCGCCCTGGGCGGGGCCGTGAACGTGGAGCCGGGTGGTGCCGTGCTCGGTGACCTGATCTGTTTCGGCGGATCGGTTTCCGAGGAAGAACGGGAACGGGTGTCGGGAAAGGTGGTGATGCTCGGTTCACCGGGGCGTCTCTTCGGCATCGGGGGGGAAGCCCCCCGGCGCACGTTCCTGCAGTCGTTGCGCTGGCCGCTGGTCCTCTTGCTCGGCTGGCTTATCGTCACCCTGGTGGTGGGCCTTGCCTTTCCCGGCCAGGTGGCCGTGGCCGCCGGCGAGCTGGCGCGCCGGCCGCTGTACAATGGCCTGGCCGGCCTCCTCGGGCTGGTGGCGCTCTGCCTTTCCCTCGCCGCCTCGGTTCTGCTCTCGGTGGTGATCATCGGCATCCCCCTGCTGGTGATCTTCATCGTTGCCGCCCTGGTGCTCAAGATCTTCGGCATGGTGGCCGTTTTCCACCTCGTGGGGAGCCGCCTGGGCGGAAGACTCTCCGCCGGCGATCCGAACCCGCTGCTGCTGACCCTGATCGGGTTTCTCGCCGTGGGCCTGGTCCGCCTGGTCCCCATGGTGGGTTTGGTGGTCTGGCTGGCGGCCAGCGTGCTCGGGGTCGGGGTGGCCCTGACCACGAAGTTCGGCTCCGGAGATCCCTGGTTCATGACCCGGGGCTCACGCCGTCAGCCTGTTGCGGGGCCGGCGAGCGCGGTTGATGATCCATCCATCTGATTTTGCGGAACTTATCATAGTCATCTAAACAAATGCCCGGCCTGTGCCGATAGGAAGGGTGGACGCCGGTGAAGACCGACGGCCCCCGGAGGCGGCAGGATTCGCCCCGGGAAGGGGTAATGGCAGCAATGTGACTCGCCCCGTCGTTGGCCGGCGAGGGGAACCGGCCAGGGGCAGTACCCGGGAGGTGATCCGGGACACGGGATAGACGACAATGTCGAGAAAGACCAGTGCCGCGCTGAGGAGCAAGCTGTTTTATGGCGAAATCAGGTTGGGATGCGGACGGGGGGGAGGCGAAATCGGACCTCCTCCCGGTGGCTGGCGGCGCCTCGATGAGTCCAACGGACTGGGTCGGGCAGGCCGGCCAGGCTGATGGCGATCCCGGCGGTGCCGAACCGTCTATCGAGCGGAGCGAGGCACTGCACGAGGTCTTTCGGCTGATTCACAAGATTAACAACCATCTCCAGGTGATCACGATCAACGCCGAGATGATGGAGATGATGAACGGAGGGTCGAACCGCTACATCTCGAAAATCATGGATGCAGCCATCCTGATCCGGGAGCAGATGGATGATTTTCGCGATGCGCATGGAGGCCAGCGCGGACGCCTGCAGGAGGCCGTCGACCGCCTGGACCTTGATGACTTCGGCATTGGCTAGTTGTGCACCCGACCCGCAGCGCCCACCAGGAGAGCGCCGGGCCGTGGTTCTGCTGTCTCCCAGTCTTCCCCGGAATGTCGACCAGCGGTGCCCGGTGCGGTAATTGACTCACTCGAGAAATTCCGCTAGATTCACGCCCGAAAGGGCGCCATGGGCGTTGTGTGGCTCCGCATCTCTCCGTCCCCATCCATTCAGTGAAATCAGGCGATCCTTTTCCAGCCGCATCCGCTACGCCATGCCGTCCGGTAGTTGTTGCCGGATCGTCGAGCGGCCCTGACCGCGAGGTTTGAGGATATGGAACGCATTGCCCGGGAAATCCGGCGGCAGGTCAAGCGGGATGAAACCCTGAGGGGCGTCCTGCGCTCGCTGGCCGGCCCCGGCCCCCTGGAAGACCGCCTGGCCGGGGCGCTGGCCGGTCTTTCACGGCTGCTCGCCTTCGAGGCGTTCGAACTCCTTTTTCCCGATCCGGCGGGCGGTGCTTCCTGGACTGAACTGCGTGCTGACCGCCGCGCGCTCTCCTCGGGCAGCGGCTTCAGCCGTCGCGAGGTTTCCCACCCGGGTGGAACCGAAAGCCCGTTCTCGCGGGCCCTGCTGCTGCGCGGCCCCATCTCCGTGGACCGCTTCGGCACCGCCGGCAACGGGCGGCTGCCCGAGGGGTTTGACACGTCGTTGACCGTGCCCCTGCTCAGCGGGTCGGAGGTCAGCGGCCTGATGGCGGTCTACTCCCGGCAGTCAGGGAATTTCACCCACGGGGATATCGGGCTGCTCCAGCAGTTCGGCGACCTGCTCACCCTGGCCCTGGAACGGCAGAAGGCAGCGGAGAACCGGGACCATGACGGTGAGCTGGCCGATACGCTGGCCCGGCGTCTGCCGGCGGTGTCCGCCTGCTCCCGGGCCTCGCAATACCTCGCCGACCTCGAGGCCGGCCTGAAGGAGGTTTTCGGGCTGGATACGGTCCGGCTCTATCGCCTGCAACCCCATGCCGGCGGGATGTACATCATCGAACAACCGTCCGGGACGGCGGCCGGTGAGCCGGCCGCGGATGGCCGGCGGCGGGATCTGCCGGCCGACGATGCCGCCGCTTTTGCTGCCGGCGAGCTGCGGGTTATCGAACCGCGGCGCGGAGCAGCGGGCCTGCACCGCTCATCGGCAACCGTGCTGCTGCCCCTGCGGGTGGAGGGCGATCCGGCCTGGCTGGTCAGTGCCGCCGGGGACCCGGTCCTGCTCGAGGAGCCGGGCACCGTGGCGTTGCTGCGCCTCTGGCGCAACACCGTCGAGCAGGCGCTCTCCGGCATGGCGGTGTATCGCGGCCTGCGTGACGAGCAGGCGCGGCTCAGCGGGCTGCTCTCCCTGGCCAAGGTGCTGGCCGAGCTCTCGCCGGAGAGCGGTGTCTTCCACGTGGTGATCGACAAGGTCGGCGAATTCCTCGATTTCGACGATTGCACGCTCTACCTGCTGGACGGTGGGGAGTCCGGTCTCATGCCGGTGATCTCCAGCGAACCGCCGGGCCCCGACGGGGAACCGGCCGGTGCGGGGGAGCGCCGGCATGAATGGCTGCGCAGCGTGCTCGACCTGGGCGAGTCACGCTTGCTCAATGACTGCGGCCCTGCCGGGGGAGCAGATGAGCACCTGATGGCCAGTCCGATGCTGCACAAGGGCCGGCCCTTCGGCATCTTCTGTCTCCGGCGCACCAGCGGCCGGCCCTTCACCGGCGGGGAGCTCACGCTGCTTTCCACGCTGGCCGGGTTCACCGCCGACGCGATGCACCGCTCGCTGGAGCAGCAGAAGCACCGTGCACTGCGCCATACGCTCGACCTGCTGGAGGAGCATGCCGGCGAGGGGCTGGTCCTGCTCGACGGCCGGATGCGGGTCGTACGGGCCAATCGCGAAGCGGTGCGCCTGCTCGGCGGCGCGACCGACGAACTGCTCGGCGCACCGCTTGCGGGCCGACTCTTCCGCAGCGAGGGCGAGGCCGCGGGCCTCGTGCGCGACCTCGAGGCCGGGAAGCCGGTCACCGGCTTCCGCACCTTTGCCCGTCCGGCCAGTGACTCGCCGGTGCCGGTGGAACTGACGGCCGTGCTGTCCGCTGAGGAGACCGGCGCGGCCGGTGGCCTCATGCTCGTGCTGCGCGATGCCCGCGGGCAGCTGCGGCTGGAGCGTCGCCTGAAGCAGGCCACGGTGACCGACCCGCTCACCGGCCTGCGCAACCGCCACGAGGCCTACCCGGCCCTGGCCGCCGAGCTGGAGCGCGGCCTGCGCCGTGACCGGTTCCTCTCCGCGCTGATTTTTCGCGTGACCGACCTCGACGGGTTCTATGCCCGGCAGGGCTGGCCCGCCGGCGACCGCATGGTGCGCAAGGTGGGGGGGATCGTCAGCCGGCGGATTCGCGGCCACATGGACGCGGCCTACCGCTTCGGTGACGGGACGTTCCTCGTCATCATGCCCGACACGCCGGGCCGCGACGCACGGGCGGCGGCGGACCGCATTGTCGCCGGCATTGATGAACTGTTCAAGGGGCGCATCGAGGTCACCTCGTCGGTGACCCAGAGCCGCTTTGCCGACACCGCGGACAGCATCCTCAAGCGGCTCTTCGTTCGCCTGGAAGCAACTGAAACCGCAGCCCCGGAATAACGGCTGCGCTGAAGCGTATGCTGCGTTTCCTCCTCAGCCGTTGCCTTGTCCTCGAACCATAGCTGAGGTCTAGTAATCTCGTGCGTTGATCAGCACCACGTTTTCCCGTGAGACCATCCGTGCGCTGCCCGCGTCCGCGGCGAGCACCAGCCTGATCATCACCCGCCGGCCGCCGGTGGGGCCGCCCATCATCACTTCGAAGCCGTGGGGGAAACCGTCATCGGATGTGTCGGCCGTGGCGAAGGCCGGCACGGTGTCGCCGAGATCGAAATTCTGGCCGGTGTTGAAGGCCACGCTGTAGACCATCTTCCCGCCGATCCGCGGGCTGTTCAGGTGTTCGATGGCCGAAGCCACCGTGTCACGTTCGATCTCGTAGCTGCCGTCGGGCGACGACGAGAGCGAGCCGCTGGCAAAGCTGTAGAAGGCTTCGTCCATGTCCTCGTCCGGGCTCCAGGCCATGGAGATCGCCGGCCGCTCGGTGGCGGCATCGGCCGCTTTCAATGCCGTCAGCGTGCTCGAGAGCGTTGCCCCCCCGTCATCGAGGTTGTTGAGCTGGTAGAGCTGGTTGTAGTCGGCGAACCAGACGCTGGTCCAGCGGTAGAGGTCGAGGATGTTCGATTCTTCGGCGATCGTTCGTGAGTTGTCCTTGCCCAGGTAGTAGTAATTCAGGCGGTAGAGGTCGATGCGTACGCCGCTGGAGTCATCGAGATAGGGCCTCATCGCCTGGGCGAAGAACAGGGCGTTGCCCACGCTGGCCGGGTCGAAGGGGTGATCGGCATCGCCGACCAGGCTGGGCGAAAATGACCCGTTGACTTCGATCGTCGGCAGGCTGCAGGTGTCGATCGGCTCCGGCGCCCCGCTCATCTCCAGCGCCGCCAGGTAGTCCTGCCCCTGGCTCGAGCGTTCGATGAGTTTTTTCGACTGCAGCATCTCGGTCTTGATCTCGTTGACCAGCCGCTGCCCGTATTCGCTGAGATCGTTGTTCGCCTCGAGATAGAGATTGGTCCGGGCGGTGCCCACCAGCAGGTCGTAGACCATGATGCCGAGAATGCTGAAGATGAACATCACGATCAGCAGCTCGGTGAAGCTGACCCCCGTGTCCCCCCGCCCTGTTTTCCGTTTCACGTTCGCTATGGCTTGTTTCATCGTCATTCCTCCGGCACCTGCTCGACGGTGCGCCCGACGGGTCAGCGCTGGATAAAGATCCGCCGCTGGTGATAGGAGTAGTGCAGCGGCTTGTCCTCGCGGTAGACCTCGGTGCGGATGATGTAGCTGCCTTCGGGGAACGTCGATTCGTTGGAGACGTTCCAGTTGTAGTGGTCTTCGCTGCTGCACTCGTAGCCCGACTCGGGCGGAACGCCGGTGCGGCAGGAGGAGTTGTCCTGCATGTAGCGCCAGGTGGCCCCGGAGTCGATGGAATACTTCACCGCGTAGACCAGGGTGTCCGACTCGCTGAAGCCGTCAGGGTAGCTGGAGAGGTATTTCTCGTCATCCCAGCGCCGCCATTCTGTTTCCCAGGCGATGGGGATGGAGGTCGGGTCCTGCAGGCTGTCCACCTCGGAGGGGCTGGTGATTTCCAGCCGCGGCAGCTGGTGGATCCGGCCGTCGGTGCCGGGAACGCCGGCGTTCATCACGCCGTTGATCAGAGCCAGCACGGCCAGCCGGCCGAGGAACGCCTCGCCGGAGTTCACGCCGCGGTCCAGGCCGCTCATGACGAAGAACCCGTAGTCGTCGTCGGTGAGATTCATGTCCGGGTTGTCCGCGCTCTGCAGCGCGACAAGCCCGTTGCCCGTCCGCGAGGAGCTGTTGGTATAGAATTTTTTCAGGATCTCGGTGTTGTTGCGCACCGTGCTGTACTCCGAATAGTTCCACTCGTTGGGGTAGCGGGAGCCATAGTCGAGATGGAACGGACGTGAGGCGGTGAGCGCGTCGGGCATGGGGAAGTTGAAGACCTTGCCCATCTCCTCGCCGTCCTCGGTGACGTAACTCGCCTGGCCGTCGGCGAAATAGTGGCTGAACGGCCCGTTGCCGCTGCCGGTGGCGTTGAAGAAGGTGGCGCAGCCGCTCTCGCTGGTCCGCCGCAGGCGGTTGTAGCTGTTGGTGAAGTCGAGGTCGGTGTGGGCCATGGATCTCCAGGTGATGTTGCGGAAGGTGTTCGCGGAGAGGTTGCCGTTTGTCTGGTACGTCGAGCCGGAGAGGAACTCCGCATCGGGGAACAGCTCACCGAGCCAGGGGATTAAGAACCACTTGTTATTTCCGCTGTTGGCCAGTTCCTGGACACCCCTGGTTGAGCCGATGATCCCCTTCATGTAGATCGAGCCGCTGGAGCCGTCGTAGGGTTTGCCGTTGACCGGGATGCCGCTGCCGAACCCGTTGCTCGAGTCGGCGCCCACCTCGTGCCCCAGCCCGACATAGTAGAAGGAGAAGCCGTTCATCGTGGTGAACATCGCGCCGGTATTCAGAATGCCGCTGCGCAGGAGGTTGGCCTGGCGCGGCCAGTCGAACTCCACCCGGTTACCGCTCCATCCCATGCGGCAGCGGTTGAACCCGGCGTAGTCGCCGCTGAAGGACCCGGTGGAGGTCCAGGCACCGTCGTCGCGGTAGAACCAGTTGTAGCGGTGGTCAAGCTTGACGTCGGCATAGGGGCAGTGTCGTGGGTCGCCGAGGATCTGGCAGCGCTCGGTCACCGGGGCGTTGATTCCGATCCAGGTGTAGGTCTCCGAGAGGTTGTAGGGGTGGTTGTTCACCGTGCCGGTGAGGTTCACCGGCAACCCCGCGGCGTCGAGCAGGCCGAGATCGGTGACGTCGACATCGAGGTCGGTGATCCTCGTCTGGATTGTCAGCATATCGTTGTCCGGCAGAACGTGTTCCTTGAGTGTGATGATCCAGCGCGCGGTGTTCTTCGCGTAGTTCGATGTATCGCAGAGGTCGTAGTCGGAGAAGACGCCGGTCCTCGTCGGGCAGGGGATGTACTCCTGGCCGTAGAGCCAGTCCTCGATGCGGTCCATGCCGCTGCCGTTGGGCGCTTCCGGGCATTCCAGCGGCGTGTAATAGAGCGAGATCACCGAGGCCGTCTCGTCCTCTGGTGTTCCCGCGTCGTCGGGGATCAATTCCACTTCGTAGCAGGTGTAGGGGCCGGAATACATCACCTCGCCCATCACCGAGGTTCGCCACTCGCGGTTCAGGTCGAAGCTCGTGCCCCCGGCCACCGCCGCACCGACATCGATCATGCGGTAGTTGAAGTCGTCGGCGACGTAGCCGGCGCCGTTGAGCGAGGCGTCGAGCCCCGGGTTGTCCTCGAGCACGCCGCCGTAAATGGGCCGGATGTCGAAGTCGGCGCTGCCGTCGCCGTTGGTGGAGTGCTGTGTATCGTTGAGCACCACACCGGGAATGCGAATGACGATGGCGTCCTGCATCAGGCGGCGATTGTCCGCGCCGGCATAGCTCCCGTAGCTCGGCGTCGTGTCGGTGTAGGCCTTGCTCAGGTAGGCGTAAACCCGCAGGGTCACGTCGTCGGTATTCTCATACTCCAGGTTTTCGGGGTGCACGACGACACGCACGCCCTGGCGGTTTCCCGGGCCGTAGAAGGGGTCAGCGCTCGTGCCGTCCGTTTCCGGGTCCTTGGCCGCATCGGAGAAGTTGCGGATCGGTGGGGTGGGCAGCAGCTCGCCGTGCAGGTTGAGGATGATCGCGTTGTTGAAGTTTTCCGGGTTGCTGTTCAGCTCTTCGAGCAGCTGGCGCAGGCTCGGTTCGGTGTCCTCGGCCGCCCGGGCGGCGCGCATTTCCAGCTCCCTGGGATAGCGCACGCAGTGGTTGTACTCGTCGGCCAGGGCGTAGGACGCCGCGTTCTGGATCGCGCCGTCCACGTTGAGCCGCGCGCCGATCTTTTCCGGGTCGTAGTAGAGGAAGTTGTCCGAGGTGCGCACCAGTCCCGGGTAGTGGTAGACCCAGTCCACCGCCACGTTCGGCCCGTCCACCAGGTTGAGGAACGGGGTGTAGAGCGGGTCCCGTCCGTAGCCGTGGCGGGTGATCCAGTGCACGCGGAACTCCAGGCCGGGGTTGCGCGACTGCAGGTCGTTGATCGAGTTCTCCACCAGCGGGCGGATGGTCGACATGTGCACCCACCAGCCGGGCACGTTCTCCACCGCGATACAGTAGATGTCGTAGACCTGGCTCGGCGGGAAGAAATCGCCCACGGTGCGGATGATGGTGGTGATGTCGGCCAGCGTCTTGTGTTCCAGGCCGTTCTCGGCCTTGAAGATCTTCACGTGCACCATGCGCACGTCGCGGGAGTTTTCGTTGGGCACGGGGTAGACGTTGACCCGGCGGAGGTAGTTCCAGTTGCCGTCCGGGTTGAGCTGGTTCTCGCTCAGCGGGTCGGCCGGTTCGGTGACCCCCTTCTGGGTCGTGAGCACCGGCAGGCTGACGATGCCGTCGTCGTAGTTGTCCAGCATGTCGGCGTGGGTCTCGCCGCCGCCCTGGACGTAGGCCCGCAGCTCGTTGACGATCTGGATCGCCTTCTGGGTCGCGAAGTCCTTTTCCTTGTTCGCCTTGGTCGTGGTGAAGGAGACGCCGATGTAGTGCACGACCATGAGCAGGGTGGCGGTGAGCAGGAAGAGGGAAATCAGCATCTCGGCCAGCGAGACGCCGCGGTCGCCCCGTTTCCCCCCGGCGGCAGACTGTATCAGCTTGTTCATCGTTCTCCTCGTGTTCTCCTGCGGCCCCGGAAACAGTACCCCGGTCGGTTCAAACGCCCCTGTTGTCCACGTGGTAGGGCGAGCGCGAGGCGCGGTACTGCCCCAGCTTCTGGCGCACGATGTCCATGATGTCATCGTCGTACATGATTTCGGCGATGTCCAGGCTGCCCCGGATTTCGGAATTTCCCATCACCATCACCGTGCCGCTGATCAGCGACGGCGATTTCTGCGTGTAGTTGCCGGTGACGAAGACGAGCCCGGAGTAGATCGAGGCGCTGTTGTCGTCGATGAGCATGTTCCCGTCGACGATGAGGATGCCGCCGCCGGTGAGCGGCATGCTCGAATCGAAGGTGGCGTCGCCGTCGATGTAGATGATGCCCAGCGTGGGCAGGACCGGGGGCAGGTCGTCGGTGTCGGTGACGTAGATGTCGGCCAGGCTCTTCAGGTCCTCCGGCGTGGAGGCGAAGACCTGGCGCACCAGGGCGGCCACCGAATCGTCCTGGCCGGGGAACACCGCGGCCTGGTTGCTGCCGCCTTCGATGGTGCCGCCCCAGTTGCGCACGGCGCCACCGCCGCTGCGGTCGTAGACGATGGCGGTGGTGCTGATGCCGCGGATGCGGCCCTTGGAGCGCACGGTCACGTTTCCGGTATCGGAGATCAACGCGGCGTCTGCCGTGGGGGCGATGGCCAGCCGCTGGATTTCGCTGGCCAGGGTCACCTGGCGCACCACCCGGTTGGGCGACTCGTTGTAGGCCTTTTCCGCGTCGTTCCGTTCGTAGACGATGCCCTTGCTCTCCACGTACCACACCGTCCCCGGTGCGGCCTCTTCGGCGTTGATGATCCGCTGGGCCGAGATATCGCGCACCACGGTGTCCGAGGTCACCGGGTCGACCTTCATCACCTCGTAGCGGCCATAGTGGCCGGTCTGGTTGCTGATCTCGAACTCACGCACGATGCCGATGCTTTCGTCCTCGGTGTCGATGATCTGCTGGTCCGGGTCGTAGACCGGCGCGAACGTCGCCACCGGTTGGGTCGACTGCCGCCGGAACCAGGAGAGCGCGTCGGTGATGCCCGCCTCGGCGGCGCTGGTGGCCTGCCCCTTGAGGTTCAACTCGTGGACGATGGCGTCGCGGGTCGTGGTGAGCAGGGTCAGGCCGACGATGATCATCGAGGAACCGAGGAGGATGACGAAGAGGGCCAGCAGGATCGTCGATCCCTCCTGGCCGAGCAGCTTTCTGGCGATCCGTTTCATGCTCACTGTATCTCCTCCCTGCGCTGACGTCGGGACACTATTCCTTATCGGTCGTTACTACAGTCAGCAATATCCCTGCCAGTAATTTGTTTTCCGTTTTAACTGAGGCAATCAATGCAGATAATTCGGTGGCGGATCCGGGGGGGGCCGATGGTGCCGCCCGGTTTTGTTACAGTGTTGTAACCCGATGAACGCCGGGTTCCAGGGCGGGGCCACGGTTTGACGGCGGGGCAAGCGGGTGTTACCATTTCCCGTCGATACTCATCCGAACAGTGGCTGCGGCATCCGCCCGGCGGCGTTTGCCGGAGAATGACGGGGAGAGGCGGGATGACCGTCCGGCAGTTTCGTGACCGGTCCGGAGGGTTGTTGGGGAAGCGCTGGTTCGCCTGCTTCCTCACCTTCTTTCTCCTCTACCTGCTGGCGGATACGTTTCTCGAGGACGGCGCATTCGGCTCGGCGGTCACGTTCAGCGCACTGGCCCTGGCGCTGGCCATTTTTTTCAACGGCGGTCTGGCACGGGCCCCCGGCGGACGGGGGCGTGATGGAGGCGGAGACGGATGACGGAAAAGGCCATCATCCTTGACAGTTCGATCGCGAAAGTCCTGCACCGGGTGATGTCCACCGGCGACCCCGGCATGCGGCTGGAGCTGGCCCGGGCTTTCAATATCCGGGCGATGCACGCCGAAGCCCTGGAGCAGAGCCGGCGCCTGATCGACGACGACCCGGCCAACGGCGACGCCTGGCTCGAGGCGGCCCGTTCGCTGTTCCACCTCAGTGAGGAAGCGGTACCAGAACTCCGTGATGCCCTGCTCAAACAGGCCGCGGCCTGCGAGGGGGAGGGCTGGTACCAGTTGACCCTCGGGCTGCTGCACTTCTATGCCGGTGAAGAGGACCTGGCCCGGGAACTGGTGGAGAAAGTGGTGCAGCAGAACGCCGGGGATGCCCGGGCCTGGGAAGTGCTGGGGAACATTCAGCTCAACCTGGGTGATATCCAGGCCGCCATCGATTGCCTGGGCACTGCCCTGGAGTGCGACCCGGAAAACCTCTCGGCGATCCACCTTCTCGGCACCTGCCATTACCGCGCCGGGGATACCGAGCGGACGCTGATCTTTTACCAGAAGGCCATCGCCCTGGAGGAGAAATTCGCCCGGGCCTGGATTTCGCTGGGCGAGTTCTTCCTGCGTGACGAGGGGGGCTACGCCAAGGCGTTGCAGTGCTTCAGCCGGGCCATATCGATCAACCCGCACAACTACGACGCATATTTTTTTCTCATTGACTACTACATCGAACAGCGGCAGTTCGAACTGGGCATGGCCGAGGCGCATCGCATCCTCCAGCTGCAGGCCAACGACCACATCCAGGCCGAGGCGCACAACTACATCGGCTACATGCAGTTCAAGCAGGGCCTCTACGAGGAGGCCGAGGTCAGCTACAAGCGGGCCCTGGACCTGGACGACGGCTTCGCTTCCCCCTGCCAGAACCTGGGGCTGCTGCACCTCAGCCGCAAGGAGGTCGACCATGCCCGGATCTGGTTCAAGAAGGCCATCGAACTCGATCCCACCATTGCCTGGTCGCACACCAAACTGGGCTACATCTATTTTGATGAGCGGGTGACGGACAAGGCCGAAGAGCACTTCAATGCCGCACTGGGGAACGATCCCGAGGACTACTGGGCCATGCTCGGTCTTGCCGAGGTCAATCGGGTGCAGCGGAAATACAAGGATCAGCTGGACTTTTGCCGGCGGGCCGTGGCGCTGCAGCCCGATCACACGAACGTGCAGAACCACCTGGGCATCGCCTGCGAGTG
>Ga0180430_10001229_pt1 | contig 25636 bp, 27 predicted proteins | sample SS_ome_9_FD_132999 | JGI IMG/M metagenome (GOLD analysis project Ga0180430, IMG submission 132999) | Hypersaline lake sediment archaeal communities from the Salton Sea, California, USA - SS_1_S_2 metaG | ecosystem: Environmental > Aquatic > Non-marine Saline and Alkaline > Hypersaline >... | reverse complement strand
TACTGTAGCGCATATACCGATAAGCGAACCCAGTATCATAAGTATCCTGTAAAGCTTCTTCATCTTTTCCACCTCCTTTATAGAGATCACCTTGTTGATGAAATAAATCACTACCATCTTACTGTAGCGCATATACCGATAAGCGAACCCAGTATCATAAGTATCCTGTAAAGCTTCTTCATCTTTTCCACCTCCTCTTATTATTTGCCCGGATTTTCATTTTGGTACCAATCCATGAATATCCCTATATATTCTTCCAGCTGATCTTTGAATATCAGTACCAGTATTAATATTATTAAGACCGCAATTACTGCTATGGCTGTCTTCTCCCATACCGTAAGGCTCCTTTTTTCTCCTTCTCCGGTCATGATCTCCTGGTCCTGCTTTCGATGAAATCATCCAGACTGTCAGAAGGTATCCGCCAGGAACTTCTTCCTTCCCTTATCTTGAAACCCTTAAGTTTTCCTGTTTTTAGCAGGTTCCATATATTGTCAATAGAAAGCTTCAATATCTTTGCCACCTGCTCCGCCGTGTACAGGACCCGGTCTGGTGATGCTTTTTCCTGCTCCTGTTCCCCCACAAAACTGTCCAGGAAATCCTCCAGCTCCTCTTCCTTTATCCTTATAGCTTTCCCCACCCTTATTGCTTTTAGCTTCTTGAGCATGACCACTCTTATTATCTCTGTCTCACTTATACCGGTCAGTTCTGAAACCTCGCTTATGGTATAAAGTTTTTTTTCATCTCCCATATCAAAAAACCCTGCTTATAAGACCGTCCATGCTGTCTTGAAGGTCTATTATCCCTGCAGGCCTTCCGCTGCTGATCAAATATTTCCTTTTTGCCTCGCATATAAAGGGAATCTTTTCACAAAGAGCGATGCCGGTCATATCCTCCAGTTCATCAGCGGTAAGCCGGTTTGTATCATCAGCCCTGTTTAAGACAGCCAGTTTTTTCTGTCTGCCGGGAAGGAATTTATTAAATGCCTTTATCCTCTGGATCATGTCTATGTCCTGCGATATCACCAGCACTGAAGTAGTGGATATGTTTATCATCTCCAGTGAGATATTGTCATATCTGAAGGGCAGGTCAGCAACTATCATGTCGTATTCATTACGGGCAGAATAGACCAGGTCGTCCAGCATATCGATACTGAACTTTTCACCCCTGTAAAGGGAAACGGGCGGGCATAATACATCAACCCCCTCAAAGCTGGATATATCCTTCCAGACATCTTCATCACCCGCCAGGACATCTTCTGCAAAATGGTCCAGGCTGCGCGGATTTTTCATGCCAAGAGCCAGATGCATATCCGATGGCCCCTCACAAAAATTAAGGTCTATTACCAGGACCTTTCCCATATCCCTGTCATTGAATCTTCTGGCCATATTGAAAGCCATGGATGTCCTGCCGGTCCCTCCCTGTACGGAGTAGAAAGAGACGACCTCCTGTTTCAGGAACCTGTATTGCCCGGCATCATTTTTTTCTGCAGGTCCAATCCTGTCTATGGCCTGTAGTATATCCTGGAAACCCATCTTTGTGTCGGGACATCCTGTGCATGCAGCTCCCGGGAGTATATCGTTATTCCTGCTGCTTCCTGTTATTATTAGCTTTGAATCCGAATTTAGAGTAATAAAATCAGAGATCTCCCTGAATTCCTCTATTTCATCTGATAGTAAGATATAATCCGGCATATATTCTTCTATATAATGCCTGTAATTATATTGGAGGTTTAGTGCAGTCAATCTGTGGCCTCTGGATTGGAAGCTGCCTATATTATCAGATATTTCCCTGTTATTTCCTATATAAAGTATCATTCCCATGCTGCAAATATTATTATAATTTATTATTACTTTTATTAATATTTTATTATTATATTTTTATTTATAATAGTATTTATAGATGTGATAATATTAAACAATTTTTAACCATATCTGATATATATTTTATATATATTTGACATTTCTATAATAAATCTATTATACCGCTATGTCAAATCTTTTTGTTATTATCTGGTATATGGCGTGGTTTTCCGGTTATGGCCGGTATTTACTGGCAAAATTGCAGTTGATGGTGAATAAATAGCTGATGTTTTCGGCAGAAGCTGTTATTTCTGTGATTATTGGCCGGGAGCCTTTTAATTACCGGATTTTCTGGCTGTTTTTTAGCAGGACACCTGAATAATCTATCGACTGGTCTCCTTCAACCTGTATCTTCTTGTAATTTGATGCAGCGCCAGATATTATCCTTATCTTTTTCTTTGCTACTCCGGTGATCTCCGAGATCAGACTGATAAGCTCCCGGTTTGCTTTTCCTTTTTCTGGGGCTGCTGCCACCCTTATCTTTATCCTGTCCCCGTAAAGGCCGTCTATTTTAGTCCTGGCAGCATTGGGTCTTATATAAAAGTCATAGATATCAGTCATCAGTTTTGAAGAAATCATTTATAATATCAGGATTAGCAATATCTATCTTTTTCCTGTCTTTTTTTAATTCTTCTTCATCTTCTTTATCTTCCGGTCCTGCATTATCTTCTTTTACGGGATCCGTTCCACTTTTTTCATCACTTTCGCCGTCGTCCAGCTTTTCCAGCATCTCATCCGTAAGTGCCGCCAGGTCCTTCAGGTCGTTTTCTTCCAGGCTGCTATCCCTGCCGTCTTTCCTGGCATGTTTGTAGACAACCTCTTCCCTGATGTTGCTGCTGCTGCCGGGCTGTTTTTCCCCGATTGCCGTTTCCTGGCCGCTGCTGCTGTTTTGTCTCTTGCTTTCGTTTTCCGCAGCCTCAAGGGAATCCATCAGTTTCCCGTCCCCCACCGAGGCCATCTTCTGTTTGAAATCATCGGCAAATCTTGATATCTGCTGTTTAAACTCAGAATATTCTTTCCTGAGGCTGGTAATGCCGGATTCCAGGGAGACCTTTTCATCGCGGAGCCTCCTTAATTCCTGTTCTTCCTCTATCTTCTTTTTTCCCATCATCTCTTCAGCCTCGATCTTTGCCTTCTGCTTGATGTCTTCTGCCATGCGGTGAGCGGATATGAGGGCTTCCTGTATTACTTTTTTCATCTTGGAGGATTCGGTATCGCCTTCATATTTGATGGTGTCTATTCTTTCTTCCATTTCCCTGATCTTTTTCTGCATCCCTTCAAATTCCATAGCCAGAAGATCAAGGAACTTATCTACTTCTTCAGGCTTATAGCCCTTAAAGACTATGTGGAATTCCTTTTTGTGAATACTTTCAGAACTTAAACTCATAGCTACCTCCGAAATTGGCTAATACTTATTACATATTATTGCTATATATATCTTACCGCTACATATCTTAAAAGTACTGTTATCAATTGTATCACTAAAATGGCTGCAATATAAGACAGGTCCAGATATCCCCTGCCTATCCGCACCAGCGGTATTATTTTCCTAAATAATACCAAAAATGGTTCAGTTATGTCGAACAGGAATTTATAGACTCTTCCTAAAAAACCCATTCCAGGGTTGATCCTGAACCAGGACAGTATGAGCCGGAAAAAAAGGATATAGGAATATATGCGCAGGATAAATATGATTATTTCAAAGAATACTGCCATCTAGGTCATTTCCCTTTCAAGTTCCCGTGAACGTTTAAGCGCGCTTTCTACTGCTTTTTCCACTATCTCAGGCAGCCCTTTTTCCCTGAAAGCCAGAAGAGCCCTTTCAGTGGTCCCTCCGGGGGATGCCACTTTTGATATAAGCTCTTCCATATCTATGCCCGATCTCATTATCATCTCTCCTGACCCGGTCATGGTTACCGCAGCCAGCTTCCTGGCAGTACCGGGGTCCAGCCCGTTTTTTATGCCTGCTTCTATAAGCGCCTGGCAAAAAAGGAAAAAATATGCCGGACCGCTCCCGTTTATAGCTGTGGATATGTGCTGGAGGTCCTCATCGATGATGCTGCATTTTCCCACTGATCCCATGAGCTCCATTACAAAGTCCAGTTCACTCTGAGCCGCATACTTTCCCCTGCTAATGGTTATCATACCTTTTTTATAAAGCGCGGGCGTATTCGGCATCACCCTTAAAACGGAAGTCCCCTGGCCCAGGTTTTTCTCATAATAGGAAGTGCTGATACCGGCAGCTATGCTTATTATGCAGTTATTTTCTTTCCTGAAACAATCACCCATGGTCTTTATAAGTGCGGCAATATCCTGGGGCTTTACAGCTATTATGAGATATTTTGATCTTTTTACTATAGTGCAGATGTCTGTAAAAGACTCGATCATGTATTTATTTATTATATAATCCCTCCTGGAAGCATCCTTTTCCAGGAAACCCACATCATCCGGCCCCAGGAAAGACATCTCCAGAAGACCATTGAGTATCGCCTCACCCATATTTCCGCAGCCTATAAATGAGATCTTCTTTTCTTTCAATATATATCCCCTTAAAAAGACTTGAGGAATCCTTCCTCATTCAAGATGCCGTTTTCCCCGGTATTGACTTCCACACTTGAAGGTATTATCAGGAATACCCTGTCTGCCACTTTCTTTATATCGCCTTCCAGGGCATATGTCAGTCCGCTGCAGAAATCTATTATACGCTTGGATATATTGGTGTCCACCTTCTGGAGGTTTACTATGACCGGGATATCATTCTTGAAATTATCAGCTATCCCCTGTATCTCCTCGAATTCGCCCGGCTCGGCTACAAAGACCCTGTTTTTGCCTGACTCACGGGCACTGCTTATAAGGGATACCTTTTTCCGGGGAGGTTTTCTTGAAGACATCCTCTCAGAAGCAGATATATTCTCTTTCGGTATCTTGCTTTTCTCCCTCAGTGGCAGTCTTTCTTCCTCTTCCACTTCAATTTCCTCTTCGTCTGACAGTCCGAAAAAGGATAATGTCTTTCTGAAAAAACTGCTCATAGTTCCTCCTGGCCTTAATTCCTATTTAAAAATGCTGGAACCTATCCTTATCATGGTAGCTCCTTCTTCTATAGCTGCCATAAAATCATTGCTCATCCCCATGGACAGTTCGGAAAAGTGACCGGTTATCCCCAGACCGGATATCCTGTCCTTCAACTGCCTCAACTGTTTGAAAAGGCCCCTTATAAGCTCCATATCACCGGTATAGGGGGCCATGGTCATAAGACCTATTAACCTGGTGTTCTCCACCTTTTCTGCCTTAGTAATAAAATCTATCATATTGTCAGGATTCAGTCCATATTTGGTTTCTTCGCCTGATATATTGACTTCGGCCAGGACATCCTGCACCTTGCCGCACCTGCCTGCCTGTTTCCCTATCTCTTCCAGGATCTTAAGGGAATCGATAGAGTGTATATAATCGACTTCAGGGACCACATCACGCGCTTTCCTGCTCTGCAGGTGCCCTATGAAATGCCATACTGCTTTACTTTCTACATTGGCCTTCTTGCTCAGAAGTTCATCTGCACGGTTTTCTCCAAAATTATCTATGCCCAGTTCACTTATCATCCTTACACCTTCGGCATCCGTATATTTGGTAGCAGCTACAATTGTCACCTCCATGGGATCCCTTCCCGCATTCCGGCATGCGGATGCAACCTGTCCTTTAAGCCTTATTATATTATTCCTGTATTTTTCTATCATATATCCCTTAAATGATCATCTATCACAAACCATGGCCACTGCCGCCTGCCTGCCCGTGACCTTTTCCCTGCGATAGGAAAAATACTGGCTGCTGCAGCAGGTGCAGGCACCGGTATCAAAAATATTTTCCGCAGGTATGCCAAAATCCAAAGCCTGCCTCCGGTTGAGGCCGGCCAGGTCCAGAAATCTTCTTCCATTGCGGGATGCAATGCTGCCGCCTGCATACTTTTTTCCGGCAAATCCCAGCGCCAGGTCATCTCCCACCTCATAACAGCATTGCCTGATGCCCGGCCCTATAAATACCATGATGCTGTCCCTACTGGAGCCGAACCGGGTGCTGAAAGTCTCAAGGGCCCCGGCAGCCATGCTTTTCTGTGTGCCCTTCCAGCCGGCATGAACAGCGCATACAGCCCTTTTTTTGATATCTGCAAATACCATGAGCATGCAGTCTGCCCCCATAACCATTACCGGCAAGTCAGTACAGCCAGTCATAAGGCCGTCTGCATCCTGCTGGATATCCCCGTCTAAATGCTTGGTGTCTTCCCTTACTTCGATCATATTATTACCGTGCACCTGGCGGGCAGAATAAAGGCAGCCGTCCAGATCCAGTATTTTCTTTAGCAAAAGGCGCCTGTTCTTTTTAACTGTTTCCCGGTCATCCCCAACATGGTATGCAAGGTTAAGTGAATCATACGGACTCTGGCTAAAGCCGGTATTCCTGGAGGTAAAACCGCAGAAAAGTCCGTACCTGCCTAAAAAAGAAAAAGCCAGAAAAGACAGTCCTGAGATCTTTTTTTCTTCCATCAACCGCATTATATGCCTATTTTTTGTCTTTTCTCAGAAAAGTGGGGATATCCAGGTAGTCGTCATCATTTATAGCGGCGAAATCGTCATCCCTGAACTTATCCCGGGCAGGTCTTTCTTCTTCCTCTACCAGCTCTTCTTCCAGCTCGTCCAGCTTCTTTCCTATTTCTTCCTTTTGCTTCCCTGCTTTTTCCTTTTTTTCTGCCTGGCCGGCTGGGGCCTTGATGCTGCCGGAGCCAAATCCGGTAGCTATAATAGTCACCTTTATATTATCATTCATCTTTTCATCTATGACAGACCCGAAAATAATATTGGCATCCTGGCTGGAAGCATTCCTTACTATCTCTGCAGCTTCATTTATCTCATAAAGCTTAAGGTCAGGGCCGCCTGATATGTTCAGGAGTATCCCGGTAGCACCATCTATGGAATCTTCGATGAGGGGACTGCTTATGGCACTCTGGGCAGCCTTTATGGCCCTGTTGTCGCCTGAAGCTGTTCCCTCGCCCAGTATGGCATTTCCTGCACCCTTTATGATAGATCTCACATCTGCGAAATCGAGATTTATAAGGCCGGGAAGGGTGATAAGGTCAGTGACTCCCCTGACACCTGCCTTAAGTACATTGTCGGCAAGCTTGAAAGCATTCAGCAGGGTCGTATTGTCATCAGCTATCTCCAGCAGCTTGTCATTTGGTATCACGATAAGTGTGTCTACCATGGACCTCAGTGCATTGATCCCTTCTTCTGCCTGGACCATCCTCTTCCTTCCTTCAAAGGTAAAAGGTTTTGTGACCACAGCCACTGTAAGGCAGCCGGCCTCGCTGGCAATCTTTGCTATTGTGGGGGCAGCCCCGGTTCCGGTACCTCCTCCTTCACCCAGAGCCAAAAATACCATGTCCGCATCCTTGACAGTCTCTCTTATCTCATCTGCTGATCTCTCGGCAGCATCTTTTCCCATTTCGGGATTAGAACCGGCTCCCAGGCCTGATTCGCCGATGAGTACTTTTTTATCTGCATTGGACATCATAAGCGCCTGGGCATCTGTATTTATTGCTACAAACTCGCAGCCGCTTAGATTGTCCTCCATCATCCTGTTTATGGCATTGCTTCCGCCGCCGCCGATTCCGAGAACCCTTATGACCGCATAATAACTTTTATCAAGATCCAGAGTCACTTTAATACCTCCTGTTTAATTTTTTATCATCCTGGAAATGAACTCCCTGAACCGGCTCAAAAACCCCTTTTCATCACTTCCATTATCAGTACCATCCATATCCGCCAGGCTTTCAAGCTGATGTGCATATTTAAGCAGGCCTACACCGGTAGAATAGAAAGGCTCGCCGATCACTTCCTGGGGCCCTTCGACTTCTTCCGGAAGCCCCAGCCTGACAGGCATATCGAATACCGATTCCGCAAGCGCTTTTATCCCTTTAAGCCTGGAAGAACCTCCCGTAAGGACCAGTCCGCACGGCAGTGAATGCATGTAGCCGTGTTCCCGGACTTTTTCTTTTACAAGTTCAAATATTTCCTTCACCCTTGAATTGACAATATTATACAGTCTGATATTAAGGGTGGTCTTATTCCTGTTTATCTTTATCTCGCCCATATTCACCTTGCTCAGGTTCTCGTAGAAATCATAGTCTACATTTGCATACTTCTTCTTTATTTCTTCCGCTTTGGCAAATGTTATATTGAGACCCACGGATATGTCATTGGTCACAAGGTTGCCGCCCACTGGAAGGCAATAGGTGAATATCATCTTCCTGTCTTTGTATATGGCAATATCGGTTGTCCCGCCCCCGATATCCAGAACCAGGGAGCCGCTTTCCTTTTCCTCCGAAGTAAGCACTGCTTCGCTGGAAGCCAGGGCTTCAAGTATTATATCCTCGACTTCTATTTTAGAGGACCTTACCGTATTTATCACATTATTTATTTGCAGTGATGACCCGTATACTGCCAGCAGCTCCACTGCCAGTTTTCTGGCTGAGAGCCCTATGGGGTCTATTATCCCATTCTCGTCATCTATGACAAACTGTTTTATAAGTGTGTGTATTATATTATTGGAAGACGGCATGTTTACCCTGTTTGCCTGGGCTATAAGCCTGTCCACATCAGCCTTCCTGATAAGGTGGTTGGGGGTATTGATGCTGATCTCGCTCCAGTTGGTTACAAATGATATATGCTTCCCGGTCACGCCGATAAATGCTTTGTCTATAAAATATTTGGTCGATCTTTCAGCTTCATCTACGGAACTAAGGACTGACCTTGTAGCTTCATTTATATCGACAATCAATCCCTTCTTCATGCCCCTGCAGGGAGAGATGCCATACCCTATTATCCTGAGGACATTGTTTTTACCTATTTCTCCTATCAGGGTAACTACTTTGGTGGTACCGATATCTATACCGACAATATAACCATCCTTGGCTGACAACAAAACCTCCGCTTAATATTTGAACACCGGGTTATCAGGGTTCTTTAAATCTATTATATTATAAATCCTATCTTCTTTTAATAATAGTTTTAGTACTTCTATCTTTTTTATAGTCTGGGTGCTGTCACCGAATATTATCTCCAGCCCCTGGCGGGTGGTAAAATATATATCGCCGCTGACATTATCCCTGATGCCGGCACCGGTTATAATTTCCCTGAGACCGTCATCAAAGCCTGCATATATGTCAGCGCAGCTTAAGACATTCTTCTTTGCAGCCACATCGCCCGGTTCAAGCCTATAGCCTTTGGTATCCCTGACTTCCAGGAGGTCTGTATATTCTTCGGGAGCGTTTCTCCCCAGATCCTCCAGCACAATTCCTTCCCCGTCCAAAAGATAGCGGATGTCGCCGCGCAGCAGTATAAGTAAAGGCTTTCTTTCTGCCAGGTTTATATCAATAGAGTCAGGAAAGATCTTTTTGAACTCCACCGACCTTATCCATACAAGCTTCTCCAGTATCGCATCCTCTGTCTCCTTCTTGTCGGCCTCGAATATATTCTTTCCCTGGATGCCGGGAAGCAGCTCCATTATGAGCTCGTCTTCATAATGCGTATTGCCATTTATGTCAATATTCTTTATCCTGAAATAATTACTATTGTAAAAGTAGTTCAACCCCCACAGGGCAGCCGCAAAAGACGCCAGCACCAAAATGGTCTTTAGTGCCATCCACATCCTCCTGGCAAAGATCTTTCTTCTCCTTGCACCTACCAGGTTTTTTGTTTTTTTTGCTTCTGCCACGTCAATAGATCTTCAGGTCAGCACAGTCAAGTATTATTTCTACCAGGTGGTCAAAACTTATGCCAGCCGCGCCGGCAGCCATTGGGACCAGGCTGGTGGAGGTCATGCCAGGCATGGTATTGATCTCAAGTATATACGGCACATTTTCCTTATCCAGGATGAAATCGGTCCTGGATATACCGCGGCAGCCGAAATCCAGGTGGCATCTAAGGGCAAGATCCATAACCCTGTCTGTTATTGCCTTATCTATTTCTGCAGGGACAATATACTCGGTAAGGTTTTTAGTATATTTTGACTCATAATCAAAAAAGCCGCTTATGGGCTTTATCTCGATCACCGGCAGAACCCTGAGTCCCTGGCCCACTCCTATGACCCCTGCCGTGAGTTCTCTTCCGCTTATATATTTTTCTATCATCACCCTGCTGTCATATTGTGAGGCCAGTCTTATGCCAGCCTCCAATTCTTCAATGCCGGAAGCCCGGCTGATTCCGATGGTGGAGCCTTCGGCGTTTGGTTTTATGACTACCGGGTAACCCATGCCCCCTGAGATCTCCCCGTCTACCTGCATTATTTTTTTAAGGGGATCCCCGGAATCCACTTCAAGAAAAGCGGGCGTGGGAAATCCTTCCTTTGACATTATCTTTTTTGACAGTATCTTATCCATTACCAGGGCGCTGGAAAGCACTCCGGACCCCGTATATGGTATCTTAAGGAGTTCCAGAAGGCCCTGCACGGTACCGTCTTCGCCATAACGCCCGTGAAGTGCCAGGAAGGCAATGCCCGTCTTCTTTATACGTTCAATAAAATCCTCTTCCCGGGGATCTATAAGCACGGCAGAATAGCCGGACCTGTGCAGGGAATCAAGAATATTATTGCCTGTCTTTATGGATATTTCTCTTTCCGAAGATATGCCTCCAGCCAGTACCCCTATTATGATGTCCTTCCTTTTTTGCCTTATCCTTAGTCCGCCAATATCCGGCATGTTTATTTCCATTTGATCATCCTATCAGTTTTACTTCATATTCGAGAAGAATCCCGTACCTTTCCTTTACCTTATCCATCATTATCCTGGATAGTACCACAATATCTTCCGGCGAGGCATCTCTTACATTCTCAATAAAATTTGCATGTATGGGTGAGACCCGGGCGCCGCCATAAGAAAAACCTTTCAGCCCGCATTCATCTATAAGGGCTCCGGCAGGACTGTCAGTATTTTCCGGATTCTTAAAGAAGCATCCGCTGGTCCTGGCACCCACAGGCTGTGTCTTTCTCCTCCTGTCCATTTCCTTTCTGATCCTTTCTGCCAGTTCATCTTCCCCGGACCTGGCAGGCTTTAATACCGCGGATACTACAGCAGTCATCCCCGGTATGCCCTGGGACCTGTAGCCGGCATGCAGATCGCTTCCGCTGCATTCTTCTAAAGTAAATCCCTTCTCCGTCTTCCGGATATAATCCAGTTTGATGATGCTGCCGCATATCCAGCTGCCGGAGGAGCCGCTGTTTCCGGCCACGGCTCCGCCCAGCGTACCCGGTATGCCGGTCATAAAAGCCAGGTCAAGTCCCCTGGCTGCAGCTTTTGTTACCAGCAGCTTCATTTCCGCGGCTGCCCCTGCGGTTATATTGCCCGATCTGTCTATTTCTATATTTTTCATCGGCTTCCCCAGTTTTATGAGAACCAGATCAAGGTACTTGCCGGTAAATACTATATTGGTGCCGCCTCCGATCATCAGGTAGCGGATATTTTCTTCTTCCAGCAGATTCAAAAGTCCTGCCAGCGAGGGGGCGGCATCTACCGTGATCAGGGCAGCAGCCTTTCCCCCTGCCCCCATAGAACATAATCTAGCCGTATTGCAGTCGGGGACAGTGTCTTTTATACCTGCCTTATCCGCTATTTTCTTTATTCTTGAATAATTCATCGGTTACCCTGGTTATGTCTCCTGCACCCATAAGCAGCAGCATGTCTCCCGACCTTATCTGGCTGTCAATATAGCCGGAAATATCTGACAGGCGCGGGATATATGCAATTTTACTGCTAAAATCATTGTCCAGTATGGAGTCTACCAGCGCCTTTCCGTTTATCCCTGGAAGGGGCTGCTCCCCGGCACCATAGACATCAGTGATGACAAGGATATCGCTTTTCTGGAAAGCGCTTCCAAATTCCCGGCTCAGGTGGGCCAGCCTGGAATACCGGTGAGGCTGGAACACCGCTATCACCCTGCCCTCTCCTTTGCCGGTAAAGGCAGCTTCCAGGGTGGCTTTTATCTCTGAAGGATGATGGGCATAGTCATCAAATACTTCGGCGCCTCTGATCTGCCCCCTTCTTTCAAATCTTCTTTTGACACCGGTAAAGCCTTCGAGGATATGGGCCGCTTTTTCCATGTCCTGGCCCAGGGCTCTGCAGGCGGCCAATGCTGCCATGCTGTTTTTTATATTATGGAGCCCGGGCACATTAAGGTTTATCCTGAGGGAACTGTTTCCGTAATCCAGGGTATAGGATGAACCCAGGCCGCGGTATCCGATATCGGAAGCAGATATATCATTGCCGGCTGAAAGGCCGAAAGTTATTATGTTCAGGTCATCCCTGCGGGGTATGCTGCCAGGGTCTGTCTCGTCGCCGTTTATCAACAGCCATCCGCCTTTTTTTATATTAAGCATAAACCTGGTAAAGCTTTCCTTTAACTGGTCCATACTGCTGTAATGGTCAAAATGGTCCGGTTCTATATTGGTTATGATCCCTATGAACGGCCGGTACTTTAAAAAGGACCCGTCGCTTTCACAGGCTTCGGCTACCACATACTGGCTATTGCCGCTTTTGGCATTTGAACCCAGCTCATTCAATTCGCCGCCCACCACTATGGTAGGATCAAGGCCAAGCCCCCTGAAGACCATGGATATCATGGAGGTAGTGGTGGTCTTTCCATGGGTACCGGCTACAGCTATGCCCTGCTTGAGATTTATTATCCATGACAGTATATCAGACCGGCTGAAAACCGGGATACCTGCTTTACCTGCCCGGAGCAGCTCTGGATTATCTGCCGGTATGGCGGCAGAATAGATGACTGCCTGGGAATCTTTAACATTTTCACCGCAGTGTCCTATGATGACAGGTATGCCTTCCTTCCGCAGGAGCAGGGTATACCTGGAATCCTTCATATCGGACCCCCTTACATCATATCCCATTCCCGCCAGCACCAGCGCTATGGCGCTCATGCCGGCTCCGCCTATGCCTACCAGGAAATATTTCCGGTATTTATCAAATCCATTATCTTGTCTCAATAAACATCCTCCATCAGTTTATTGCATATTATAGCGGAGCTGTCCATATTTGTTATGTCCTGACAGCAATCCCTCATCTTATTATATACTTTCCTTTCCCCTTTAAGCAGATATTTTATCTTGTTTTCCAGCAGTCCGGGCTTGAGGTCTTTTTCTTCTATCAATATCGACCTGCCCTGCTTTTGCATATAGCGGGCATTATATGTCTGATGATCATCTATGGCAAATGGATAGGGTATAAGGATAGAAGGGATACCTGCTGCCGCTGTCTCGAATATGGTATTCGCTCCCGCCCTGGCGATTACCAGATCGGTTACACGATAGACTTTTTCTATATCATCTATGAAGGGATATACCCTGATATCTATGCGGCCGCCGGGATCCATTCCCCTGACAGCGGCCGCCACATGCTCATAAAACCTGGTGCCGGTGATAAGGAGGACCTGTATAGAGTTCTCCCCGTCCTTCATCGCTGTCAGCTCCAGCAATGAACTGTTTATCCTTTCGGCTCCCTGGCTTCCCCCGAATGCGGTTATAGTGAATTTTCCGGGCGCAAGCCCCCATTTCTTATAGTCTGGGGCCAGTTTTGCCGAATTCTTTATGCTTTTCCTTACTGGATTGCCGGAAAATATAATATTTACCCTGCCCTTTCCCAGGTATTTTTCCGTATCCCTGAAGCTGGAAAAGAAATAACTGGCTCTCCTGGAAAAAAGCCGGTTAAGCCTTCCCGGGATATAATTCTGCTCATGCAGGGCAAAACCGGTCCTGGAAACAATTGCTGCCAGAAGTACAGGGGCACAGATATAGCCCCCCATTCCCAGGACTGCATCTATGTTTTTTTTCCTGATTATCGACAGCGACTTAAAAAAACCGGGTATAAGCTCCAGCAAAAACATCAGGTATACTGCCGTTTTCCTCAGCAGGCTGCCGCCGCCGGCAAGTCCCCGTCCCCGCACGGCATGGAATTCTATTCCCATGGCTGTTATCAGCCTGCGGCCGGAGCCCCTGCCGGATCCTATAAAGGTCATGGATGTCCCCGGATAATAATCCCTGATATGTTCTATTATTGCCACTGCCGGGTAAAGGTGTCCCCCGGTCCCTCCCCCGGCTATCAGTATGTTCTTTTCATTCATCATTCACCTTGCTGTTGATATCCTTCTTTATCCTCCTGACCAGCAGGTTCTGCCTGGAAATATTGAGCAGTATGCCTGCACCAGTCATATTTATCATAAGGGATGAGCCGCCCCAACTTATAAAGGGGAGAGTAAGCCCGGTTACGGGGATCAGCCCGGTTACTACCGACATATTTATGATCGCTGGTATTGCGATCATTCCTGTGAGTCCTGCCGCCATGGCCCTGCCAAAGTCTTCTGTAGTCCTTGAGACTATCCTTATGCCAAAGAAAGCAAATAATAAAAACAGAAGGACTATTATCATTGTCCCTATAAGGCCCAGTTCCTCACCAGCAATGGCAAAGATAAAGTCAGTCTGGGCTGCAGGAAGATAGGAGTATTTCTGGACGCTGTTGCCCAGGCCCAGGCCTGTTATATTGCCCGAGCCCAGGGCTATCAGGGACTGGTTTACCTGGAAATTGGCGCTTTCCCCCCCGGCCGTACCGTTAAAAAAAGCAAGGATCCTTTCCCTCCTGTAATCCTCCAGGAATGAATATGCGGCAGCTACCAGGATCCCGAAAAGGCCAAGCCCCAGCATGTGATGGAGCCTTGCCTGGCCGACATATAATACCATAAACACTATGAGCCATATGACTATTACCGTACTCAGGTCAGGCTCCAGGAATATAAGCACGGTTATCAGGCAAAGCACAAAGAAAGAAGGCCAGAGCAGCCTTTTTATCCCTGGCTGCTTCCGGTAATCCCTGTTTATCCTGTCGGCAAAAAATATTACCAGGGCAAGCTTGGCAAATTCTGAGGGCTGGGGGCTGAAAAACCATAGATCCAGCCATCTCCTGGCTCCGCCTGATTCCACGCCGAAACCAGGTATCAGGACCAGTGCCAGAAGCCCTATTATGATGAGTATTAAAAAGCTGGAGAACCGGCGGTATTTTTTATAATCTATCCTGGAGGCAGCCAGGAAGAATATAAAGGATATAAACCACCAGATGACCTGCCTCCTTATAAACCAGTAGGGGTCATTGAAAAATCTCTCACCTACTGATATGGAGGCGCTGGAGATCATTATTACCCCTATTATGGAAAGGACAAGGGTTATTATGAACAGGAAATAATATTCCAGCCCTATGCTGAATATCCTGTGTCTTTTTATATGTGGTACATCTGTCATATTTTTTGCCTGGCAAAAACAGCTTTTTTGAACCTGTTCCCCCTGTCCCTGTAGTCGGCGAACATGTCCATGCTGGCGCATCCGGGAGACAGCAGGAGGACATCCCCCCTGGAGGTGATGTCGAGACCTTTTTCCACCGCCTCTTCCATGGTGCTGCAGATATAGATGCCAATACCGGCTTCACGGCTGAATAATCTCTGCATCTTTTCCGCTGAGCTGCCTATGAGGATTATATTTTTTACCGAAGTCCTGAGTGAGGGTATGACCGCCCTGAAGTCCATTTCCTTATCCAGTCCGCCCATAATTATGGTGACTACCCTGTCGAAATCCCTTAGCGCTGCTATTATGGAACCGGGGTTGGTAGACTTGGAATCATTTATGCACCTTATGCCTGATACCAGTCCCAGGTATTCCATCCTGTGGCTGAGGGGCCTGAAATCCCTTATGGCAGCTCCGGCGCTATCCGGGTCTGCACCCATTATAAGAGCTGCAGCCGCAGAAGCTGCCGCATTGGACATATTGTGCATGCCCTTAAGCATGGCCCCTTCTATATCGATCTTTCCCTCCATGGGGGGTATCCGGTAGTGGATATGGCAGTCTTCGTACCAGACTTCGGGTTCACTGCCGGGATCCAGGCTGTATCTTATCAGCCGCGGTCCCTGTTCCCTGCCGCTTATGCAGGGTATCAGGGAAAAAGCCATGCTGTCATCCATATTTATTATGGCAAAATCCTGGCTGTCCTGGCGGGCAAAAAGCTTCATCTTTAACCGGGCATATTCACTGATGTCTCCATGCCGGTCCAAATGGTCGCTGGTGATATTCAGGAGTACTCCCGCAAAGGGCTTAAAAGTCTGTGACCTTTCCAGCTGGAAACTGCTTACTTCCACCACTCTTATAATATCATCATCAAAAGCGCATCCTGAGATCCCGTCGATCTTTATGGTATCCAGGACAGGCGACCCCACATTTCCGCATACCCTGTTTTCCAGTCCGGCACTGTCCAGTATAGCTCCTATAAGTCTTACCGCTGTGGTCTTGCCATTGGTGCCGGTGACTGCTGCCAGCCTTGATCTCTGCCCTGGATTTAGAAGCCTGAATGAAAGCTCCAGTTCATCCCATACCGGGATACCGGCTTCATCGGCCAGTGAAAGAAGCCTGTTGGCAGGAGGTATCCCGGGACTGGCTATGACCAGGTCTACTCCTTCCAGTATCCGGCTTTCAGCATCATGATCAGGCTTTAACACCACTTCTATACTTCCCTCTTTAACTGCGCCGGCAAAGAGACCCAGTTTTCCCGGATCAAGAGAGGTATTGTTGTCAAATGCGGTTATATGGTTTCCCAGGCCTGCAAGAGTCCTGGATGTGTTTATGCCTGTAAGCCCCAGGCCCATTACCAGTATCTTTTTTTTCTGGAAAATAATATCAATACTTTTCATGACAGACCTGATCAGTCAATGAATTTTAAATAATATATGAAAAAACCTGTGGCAGCAAAAATAGCGCAGACCAGCCAGAACCTTATTATAACCCTTATCTCCGGCCATCCCAGCAGTTCGAAATGATGGTGTATGGGTGCCATCTTGAACACCCTTTTTTTAAACGCCTTAAACCAGAGGACCTGTATTATTACTGAAAGAGTCTCGGCTACGAATAATCCTCCTATTACTATAAGCAGTATCTCCTGCTTCAGGACTATGGCTATGGCGGCAATAAGCCCCCCCAGGCCAAAAGAACCGGTATCACCCATAAAGATCTCCGCCGGTGATGTATTCCACCACAAAAACCCTATGCAGGCAGCTATGGCGCTGCCGCCTATTACAGCTACATCTATGCTGTATGAAAGGTCAAGTATAGTCCACTCCAGAAAAGCAATAAAACAGAAAACGGCTATGACTATCGAGGCAGAACCGGCAGCCAGACCGTCCAGTCCGTCTGTAAGGTTTACGGCATTGGTAGAAGACAGGATTATAAGTACAGCTATCACATAATACCAGTATCCAAGCTCCACGCTTATGTCTGTAAAGGGAATATTGATATATGTGCCCAGGTCCAGGATATGATGGTAGAATAATATGAAATATACGCATATGAGTACCAGCAGGAATATCTTTACCCATCCCCTGAGGCCTATGGAGCGCTGTTTCCTTAATGCCATATAGTCATCGATAAAGCCTACTATGCTGCATAAAAGCAGTATGGAGGTCACGAAAAAGCCCTCCATGCTGTAATCCTGGTATCTGTAGTACTTGATAAGGGTGACTATTATAAAGGCGGCAATGGAGGAAAGTACTATTACTATGCCGCCCATAGTCGGGGTACCGGCTTTGGCGGTATGGGTCCTGGGGCCGTCTATCCTTATCCTTTCGCCTATTGCCCTTGCCTTCTGGAACCTTATAAACAAAGGAGTAAGTACCAGCGAAAGAAATCCTCCCAGTGTTATCGATAAAAATATCCAGTTCATTAAAACCTGCTCCTTAAGGATAGCATTATTGCTGTTCTATAAATCCTTCCCCCGGGGCCATTTTTTTAAGGTATTGGACAATACCCTCCATTTTAGCCGCCCTTGATCCTTTTACCAGGACTATATCTCCTGTCTCAATGATATTTCCCAGGTCTTCCAGCAGTTTTTCCCCGTCATCATAAGCCATGCATCTCTGGCTTTTCCCGCAGGTCTCCATGAAACCACGGCATATGTTTTTTGCCAGTTTACCTGATGTCACTAAAACGTCAATATCTTTTTTCGAGGCATATTTACCGGTATCTGAGTGCAGCCCGGCGGCAGAATCTCCAAGCTCCAGCATATCCCCCAGGATGGCTACGGATCTTCTATTGCTTTTTTTCGATATCAGGTCAAGTGTATCCAGGGCTCCCTGCACCGATACCGGACTGGCATTATAACAGTCATCTATGACCATAAGTCCCCCGCATCTCAGTACTTTCATGCGGTGCGCCTCCATGTCAGCATCCTCCAGGCCTTTTTTTATCATGTCGATGCCGGCTCCTGCCATATGGCATACTGCTGCTGCCAGGCATGCATTATAAATATTGTGGTAGCCTGGATGGCTGCCCTTTATATGGACCAGCCTTTCTCCTGCTTTATACAGGTCAAAGCTGAACCTTCCCAGATGGTCGCTATCTTTTTCAATAAAGTTATAATCCCTGCCGCTGTTTCTGCCGAACTCTATTATATCCACACCTGCCAGTCCCTTTATAAAAGGTGTCATATCATCATCCGCATTCAAAAAAAGCATGCCCCGGTTTGCCCTTACCGGGCCGGCTATCTCGGCCTTGGCCGCAGCCAGACTCTCAATAGAATCAAAAAACTCCATGTGGGAGCCGCTTATGGAAGTTATTGCCCCTATCTTCACATTACTGGCATCAGCCAGGGGACCTATCTGACCGCCTCCCCTCATCCCCAGCTCCGCCACAAAAAAATCGGTACTGCTGTCTATATTGAATATAGTCTTTGAAACACCTATTTCAGTATTAAAATTTTTGGGGGTCTGCACTATACCGAAACCCCTTTTAAGGACTGAGGCGACAAGACTTCTGACTGTGGTCTTTCCCAGGCTGCCGGTTATTCCTATGGTCACCACATCAAACTGCCTGATATAGCCTCCTGCAAGTCTCATAAGGAAATCCCTGCTGTCATCTGTCTCCATGATCATTAGGTCCCGGATTTTCCCTGTCCCTTCATATGCCGGCGGCAAAGGGACCTTTGCCTTTTTCTTTTTTTCATATACCAGGCCCCCGGCACCGGATCTGACTGCAGCATCCATGAAATCATGGCCGTCAAAGTTTTCTCCCGAAACGGGGATAAACAGGTCTCCTTCTTCCAGTGTCCTGCTGTCTGTGGATATGCTGCCGATCAGGCTTTCCTTATTGCCGGACAGCATCCTGGCGCCCGTCCATATAAGGGCATCATCCAGTCTTATCTTTTTTCTTATCTTCATAATATTTTTCTACTACTTCAGTATCACTGAAATGTATCCTCCTGCCTTTTTCAAATTCCTGATAGTCTTCATGGCCTTTACCGGCTATAAGGACTATGTCGCCGGGACGGGCTTTGTCCATGGCTGTAAATATAGCCTGTTCCCGGTCAGTTATCCTGGCATATCCTTTAATGCCTTCCTGCCTGAAGCCTTCCTCGATCATATCTATTATTCTTTCGGGGTCCTCGGACCTGGGATTATCTGAAGTTATTATGGAAAAACCGGCAAGCCTGGCTGATATTGCCCCCATCTTTTTCCTTTTATCCCTGTCCCTGTCTCCTCCGCAGCCGAATACAGATATCAGCCTTCCCCCGTCACTCAAAATATTTGCGGCGGTCTCCAGCACATTCCGCAGGCCGTCAGGAGTATGGGCATAATCCACTATGACTGTCTTTTCGGGGTCCTTGCCTATTTTTTCGAATCTTCCCCCGAATCCCTTCATCCTGCTTATGCCGGTCAAAATATGGTCTGTGCTTATCCCGGCTTCCAGGCATACCGCAGATGCAGCCAGTATATTATATATATTGAATATGCCGCAAAGAGGAGTCCTGACTTTCAATGCGGGTATGCCGTCGCCCGTGATAACCATTTTTATACCATCCACGGAGCTGGTAATATCAGCTGCACGTATCCGGGCTTTTTCATTATTTATGGCATAAGATGTCTTTTTCATGCCGGTTTGGCGGAAAAGCCTGAGCCCGAAACTGTCATCTATATTGATAATAGCTTTTCCATCACCATAATACTGCCGGTTTGCAGTGTTAAACAGCCTGGATTTTACTTCAAAATAATCTTCCATACTGCCGTGATAATCAAGGTGATCCTGGGACAGGTTGGTAAATACCAGGAAATCAAAATCAATTCCATCTACCCGGTGAAGGTCTATGGAATGGGATGAAACTTCCATGCAGGCAAACTCTGCCCCGCTTTCAAGACTCCTGGAAAAAAACCTCTGCAGTTCTATTGATTCAGGTGTGGTCCTGTCAAAGATGACTTCTCTGCCGTCTATAAATGACCTGTATGTAGTGATGGTGGAAGTCTTTTTTCCGGCTGCCTTCAGTATGGAATCTATAAGCCAGCAGGTGGTGGTCTTACCGTTGGTGCCTGTGATGCCTATCACTTTGAGCGACCTTGAAGGATCCCCGAAAAAATTCCTGCTTATGGCGGGAAGAGCCTTCCTGGTATCATCGACGATCACCTGGGTTACCGAAGGATCAAGGACCAGCTTTTTATTGCATATAACTGCCACGGCACCATTCCTTACCGCATCCAGCGCATGATCATGGCCATCCTGCCTGAATCCCTTTACCGCAGCAAATAATCCTCCCCCGGCTGTCTTCCGGGAATCCAATGTTATATCATCTATAGAAATAGCCGGGTCTCCGTAGATCTTTGTATGCCTGACCCCATCCAGTAACTTTTCTAATCTCAATGCAGACCTTTCCTAAAATATTTTTGCATGACCATTTTACTATATGATTATACATCATATAGTATCATTTAATGACCTTTATCCTCTGCAGCGAAAACTCCATTATCTCCCTGAACACCGGAGCGGCTACGGTGCCTCCCCATACTGTCCTTTCCTCGCCCTGAGGCTCATCCACCACTATTATTATTGCAATTTCCGGATTTTCATAAGGAGCAAAACCCACAAAAGAAGTAATGCTCCTTCCCTCGCTGTATCCCACACCGCTCCTGTTGGCCTTTTCTGCAGTCCCGGTCTTGCCGCAGACATCTATTCCCTCTATTTGGGCATTGGTGCCTGTGCCGTCCTGGACCACTGAAAGCATCATATCCCTTACAGCAGAGGCTGTCCCGGCGCTTATTATCCTTTTATCCTCCAGGTCCAGCAGGCTTTTTTCTTCCGGATCACCCGGCATCAGCCCGCTTACAATAGAGGGCTGCAGGAGATATCCGCCATTCGCGATAGCACATACCGCCCTTAAGAGCTGAAGCGGGGTCACTGAGATGCTCTGTCCTATAGCCAGCGCGCCTATGGTGGAAGCGGGCCAGCTCTCATGATCATGAAATATCCCGTTTTCCTCTCCCGGAAGTTCAATGCCTGTCCTGGCCCCGAACCCAAAAGCCTTTATGCCTTCCCAGAAGACCCTGTCTCCCATGCTCAGGGCAACCACTACCGCCCCCACATTGCTGGAATTCTGGATTATCTCTGAGGTAGAGTATTGAATATTAGATCTCCTGAATATCTCCTTTATGGTCCTGTCAGCAACTCTTATAGACGGCGGCAGATCGAAAACCTGCTGGGCGCCGACAGTACCCCGCTCCAGGGCGGAGGCGATGTTTACGATCTTAAAGGTGGAACCCGGCTCATAAGTAAAGGATGTGCCGGCCGGCTTATAGAGATCCCCGTCATAGTCCTGGTAATTATTGGGGTCAAAGCCGGGATATGAGGCCATAGCCAGCACTTCACCGTTACGGGGATCCATTACCACTGCTGCAGCGCCTATGGCATCATATTGCCTTACAACCTCCTCAAGGCTTTTTTCAGCCATAAACTGTATCTGTGTATCTATAGTCAGGACTATATCTTTGCCGTCTACCGGTTCCAGGTATGTCTCTATATTCCCCGGGAGGATATTACCGAACACATCCCTGCCTGCTTCAGCCCTTCCGTCAATGCCTCTTAATATAGTCTCATACTGAAGCTCTATACCGTACAATCCATTTCCATCTGTACCTGTAAAACCTATGACAGGCGCCCCCAGCATATCCTGGGGATAATATCTCTTTCCCTCATCCTGTATATATATACCTTCAATTCCCAGGCCGGCCACCTTCGAGGCATCGCTGGAATCTATCTTCCTCTGTATATATACAAATCCCATATCCCGGTTGGAAAGCTTTTCATAGATCTCCTCCCTGTCCATATCCAGGACTTCTGATATAAGAAAGGCTGCCTCCCCGGGATCATCTATCTCCCCCGGATTGGCATATATAGTCTTTTCTATGAGGCTGACAGCCAGCTCATTCCCATTGCGGTCCAGTATCTTGCCCCTTTTGGAATAAAGCTTGAACTCCCCCATGTGCTGATAGCGGGCATAGGTCTGGTATTTGGAAGCATCTAGATATTGTATGGATACCAGCCTGTATGAGATGATACAAAAAGCTGCTAAAAATAAAATAAACAGGAAATATATTCTTTTCCTGTTTATCCTGCTCTCTTTTTTTTTTGCTGTCATTTTCTTACATATCTACATCAGGGTATAAAAAATGTCAATACGCTTTCTGATACCACCAGCACTATATCCTGGAAATAATATAAGGTCCCCAGCAGATTGTCATAATTACCTGGTATTGCCGGCAGGCTTTCCCTGGATATATAATCAAATATCTTTTCATTATTTATGATATCGTCCCCGGAGATAGCTATGACTTCCATGGGATCCGACTTCATCTCCAGCCTTTCACCGGCAGCTGCAAGTATGCGTGAAGGTGACCTCAAAGACGATATCTCCAGCTTCAGCCTGTCAGACCTGTCTTCCTCTACAGCTATCATGCCATTGAGCCTGTATATCTCTTTCTGGTAATTTATACTCTGCACCTTTAGCCCTATATTCAGCAAAAGCCCCAGGCAGGCAAACAGGATAACGACCACCATAATATAAAAAGGTCCGCTATTGCAGTATAATACCTGTCTTCCCTGCCGTACTCTCTTGTCTTCTTTAACAAGATAAAGTACAGGTTTCTGGAAATCATTAAGTTTTTCTGCTGTTTCCGGCATCATCTTTTCAAACTTTCTTCAATGCTCTTAGCCTGGCGCTCCCCGAACGGGGGTTTTGCCTTATTTCGCTCTCATCAGCCATGACCGCCCCTTTTGTCAGGGTCTCTGCTCTTTTTTTGGCTCCGCACCTGCAGACAGGCAGGCCCGGGGGACATGTGCATATGCCTTCAAATTCCCTGAACATCGTCTTTACCATCCTGTCTTCCAGTGAATGATAGGAGATTATGATCATCCTGCCGCCTGTTTTCAGTACCTGGAAGCCGTCATCAATTGCTTTTTCAAGGTTCTCCAGTTCCCTGTTTACCTCTATCCTTATAGCCTGGAATACTCTTTTTGCAGGGTCTCCCCTGCGCCTGCCGTGTGAACCGGGGGGAATGGAGCCCCTTATTATAGCGGCAAGTTCCCCGGTTGTTCCTATAAATCCATGCTTTCTTCTTTTCTCAATATTGGCAGCTATGCGGCGGGAAAACCTTTCCTCACCGTATTCAAAAAAGATCTTCTCCAGCTTTTCCCCGGGATAACTGTTAACCACATCTGCCGCTGTCAGTTCCTGGCTTCCTGAAAACCTCATATCCAGGGCTTCATCCCTTCTATAGCTGAATCCCCTTCCCGAACTGTCTATCAGGAAAGAAGACAGGCCCAGGTCCAGCAATATACCGTCTACATCCCCTATTCCCAGTCTCCTCAATATCTGACTTATATTTGCAAAGTTATCATTGACCGGTATCATATATACGGCCAATGACCCTAATCTATTGGCGGCGGTGCTTAAGGTCTGACTATGAAGATCTACTCCAATTACTTTGCCTGTGGGGGCAATGGCTTTAATTATTTCTGCAGTATGACCCGCACCGCCAAGTGTCCCGTCGAAGACTATGTCTCCCTGCTTCGGGCTCAGATACTCCAGGACCTTATCAAGCAAAACTGGTATATGGAAGAAATCTTTACCCATACCGGCCCGCTTCTCTAAAATCCCAATTCCTCAAATGCATCCTGGTCCTCAGAGAACTGGGAATCAGCCTTATTATAATAACTGTTCCAGTTTTCCTCTGACCAGATCTCTGCCCTGTCCGATACTCCTACCAGGACTATTTCTTTTTTCAAACCAGCATATTCTATCAGGTTCTGGGGGATCCTGGTCCTTCCCTGCTGGTCTATACTTTCCATGGAAGCTGATGAGAAAAACCATCTTGAGAAACTCTGTATATTCCTCCTGGCCATGGGATTCTCCGCTATCTTATCCTCTATCCTCTTCCATCCTTCCCTGGAAAACATAAACAGGCACTTCTCATCGAAACCTTTGGTGATTATTACTCCCTTTATTATTTCTTCCCGGAACTTTGCAGGGATGAATATCCTGCCTTTACTGTCTATTGTCCTGCGATGTTCGCCTAAAAACATTTACAGCCTGCCGGACCATTTTTAACAAAATAGTGGGAAAACTATTCCATTTTCCACCACTTTCCCCCACATCACACCAATAAAGTACCATATTAAACATCATTTGTAAACTAATTTTTAAAAAAATAGTAAAAATAATTATTATTATTTAGTGGATTTTTTATTCAATAATAATATCTAACTATATATTGTTATTGAATAAGACAATATGATATGCATACACAATATATTGTGCAGACTGTCAGTTTTCCCTGTCTATCTCCAGTTCCCTGGCAACCAGCCTTCCTTCTTCTGACCTGGTAAGCTCTTCTATCTTCTGTTCCGCCTGGTTCAGCTTTTTGAGGCAATGGGAAGAAAGCTTTATGCCCTGTTCAAATCTCTGCATGGAATCCTCCAGAGATATATTTTCATCTTCCAGCTTTTTAACTACCTCTTCCAGTTTCTCCAGCGCTTCCTCAAAATCCATTTTATCGATGTTCATGTTAGATCCCCGACCCGGATAATCTTTTTGTTAATATCTCAAGCACCCTGGCTTTGATGCTTCCGTCTCCCAGCTGTATCCCAATATCATCGCCGGGAGAAACTGCTTTTACGCTTTTTATGCTTTTATCCTCTATGGTGATTATGGCAAAACCTCTTTTAATTATATTTGCCGGGCTGTTTTTCTCAAGGCTTTCCATGGTAAATCCGGCAAATCTTTTTTTGCTCTCTATATGGTTGGCAATACTGTTTTTCCACCTGAATATATTATTCTTAACAGTAAGCCTGGCCGAACCGATGCGCGAGATTATCCTTTCCCGCCTCAGCCCGGCATTCCATCCGGCCAGGACCTTTCTTTTCTTGCCGGTGATGTCTTCCATATTGTCTTCTAGACCCCTGAGCGCCATGACAGTATCCTGGTATTTAGCCCCCAGGAGAGTGTCGGGCCTTAGAAAATATTTTCTGTCTATAAGGGACCGCAAATACCTCCGGTAGTTTTTGGCCAGTCCCAGGGATCTTTCCCGCATAGCTGCCGCCGCAGTCTTGATATCCCTGGTGATCTTTTCCTTGTCCAGGATCACGTTTTCAGCTGCTACCGATGGAGTAGCAGCCCTGAGGTCTGCCACAAGATCTGATATGGTAAGATCTGTCTGGTGCCCGACTGCCGAGATAACAGGGATGGTGCAGTCATATATGGTGCAGGCCAGTTCCTCGCTGTTAAAACCCCACAGGTCTTCCAGGGAACCGCCGCCCCTGGCTATTATTATTACGTCCACACCGTACTGGCATAGATCTTCTATGGCCTGGCAGAGATCTGCCGC
>Ga0180430_10001228_pt1 | contig 25637 bp, 33 predicted proteins | sample SS_ome_9_FD_132999 | JGI IMG/M metagenome (GOLD analysis project Ga0180430, IMG submission 132999) | Hypersaline lake sediment archaeal communities from the Salton Sea, California, USA - SS_1_S_2 metaG | ecosystem: Environmental > Aquatic > Non-marine Saline and Alkaline > Hypersaline >... | reverse complement strand
CCCCATGCTCTTGAGGAGAAGAAGCTTTTCCATCACCTTGTCTGGATCTTTCCCTTCGACGTAGGGAACACACCAGCCGTCTTCCGTGGCCTCGACGTCGTACTGGTCAAGGTGAAACTTCTCAACCAGATGGTCAGGAAAGAAAATTCCCATGTCCATGATGATGCCCATCAGTCATCCTCGTGGATGCTCTCGATGTAGCGGACGATCTTTCCGACGGCGCGGCGGCGGTACTCGTACACGAATTTTCTGTACTGAAGGGTCGGCGCGTTCCTTGTGTTCGCTGTTTTGTCGGTGTCGTACTCACTGCACAAAAGTAAGGCGTCCGCGCACTGAAAGACGATGGCGTGCATGGCGCGAGCGATGCCCTGGAAGTCGTATTCTCGCGTTTTCACTCCCAAGAGGTCGCCTGCCTCGATGATCATCGAGAACAGCATGGCTCTCATTGCGCCGATCATGTCGGCCCATGCTTGGTCTCCGAATGTCGAATCGAAGCGGGCTACCATTGACTCGTAAGCTCGTGAATCCTCATCGAAATCCTTGTACAGGACGTGCGCCACCCGGGGGTCTATCCTCCCGGCGCGAACCATGGCCTCGATCTTCTTCGTCTTTACCCGGTACTCCTGGGCGATCCGGTGCCCTTCGTCGCCTTTTTGCGTGCCTGTTTCTTTGATGACGACTTTGAGGGCAGAGTCGACGAAGTTTTTCTTGACATACTGGCAGATGTCCCAGCCATCGACGTGGTCGACGATTCCGACACTGATCAGGTGGGACGCAAGCTGCCTCGGGTGCGCGTTCATGTGCTCGATTTCACGCTTGACGAGCCTGTCGCTGCATGGGTCGTAGCCCATGGACCGGAGGAGCCTGGCCTTCTCCTCGGGCCCCTCTATTGCTGGCAAGACCTCGCCGTTCTCTGTGATCTCGACATCGCAGGGCGTGTAGTCATCCGAGAAAAGCGAACTCATCAGGTCAGAGATGTCCAGGATGATGCTCATGGGTCACCCTTCGTGCTTCTTTTCCATGTACCGCATGATGCCCCGGGCGGCGTTGCGCCGACGTTTCGTCACGCCCCGCTCTCGCTGCTCTGCCGATATTTTTTGGTGCGCTGTCTTTGGGAGGAAGTCTCTGATCAGAAAGTCTCCCATGAGGATCTCATCGACGATGTCCTCGATCATCAGGGACGGGGTGTTTGTCGTGGACCAGAGCCCAGAAGCGGTTTCTGGGATTTCGATGCCCCTGTCGATGAACGCGACGGCAATCCCGCTTCCCAGGAAGTTGAACAGCGCGTCCGAGATGTGCCTGCGACCCACCCTGTCCGTGTCCTGGTAGCGCTTCAGGCTCCCGGCCCACTGCTCGTAAATCTCTTCCTTGGCGTTTTCGTACTCTTCCCACCTGTGAGCAAGCTCCTCGAAGGTGAGGTTGCCCTCGCGGAAGTTGATGATCGCGCCCGCCACGCTGTGGTAGTGGCTGAGAGCAATCTGCTCGTAGTCCTCGTCTCGCCTCAGGTGGTAGAGCGCCGGGTCGACAAAGTTTTCTTTGTAGTACTCGTATATCTCCCACTCGGAGTCAGCCCCGAGCGTGAGCATCAGAAACATCAGTTCGTAAATGCTCTCGTTCAGTTCGACGATCGCCTCGATGCACAGGCTCTCTCTGCCCATCGAGTGGACGAGGCGCTCCTTTTCCCACCATTTCTGATCGGCTTCGTCCTCGAAAACAGGTGTGACGACCAGGTCGTCACCCACCTCGATGTCAAACTCTTTTCCGCACCAGGATTCGGGCAGTGTCAGAATGAGGCTCATCCCCGCGTCTCCTCCAGGTAGCGAACGAGGTGGTTGTACATTTTCTTTTGGCTCCCGATGTACGTGCGACCTGCCACCACCCCTCCCTGGGCGTAGGCGACGTCGTTGATGATGTCTCCAATGACGCGCGGGCTGACCTTGTATTCCTTACCCAGGTAAAGATCCACTGATCGCATCACCCAGTTGTAGGCCGCGCGACCATAGTGGTAGGCCTGCTTGCTTTCGGTATCGTCGACGAACGCTGCCTTGACGTCTTCAGCAGCCTCTTCAATGAGGTCGCTCATTTCCATCTCCTGGTCGAGCGCCAGGAGATTTGAGATGTCGTCAAGCTCGCTCTTGAGCGGCTTTTTCTTTCGCCTGCTCGGGCTCTTGCTCAGCCCCTTGAACCTTTCGGGGTCGAAGAGGATTCTCCCGAGCCTCATTGCCTCGCTGAACGTGTCGTCGCCGTAGAGGTTGTTGTAGTAGTCGGCGTGGTTGTCGAGTTCGAGGTACATATCCATGTCCTGAAACTCGTCGAGCGCCAGCCTGCCGATCTCGACAAGCTCACGAGGGGTGAAGTCTGCGTTTTTGAGGATGAATCGTATTTTACGGCCCCATAGGTGCTTCTTGCTGAGGCTCTTTTGCACGTTGATGTACTCGGGGGTTCGCCCCGTCATCGACGTGATGAGGTTTTCTTTTTTCTCGTCGAAGTCGTCGGAGACAATCCAGACGATCGGGTTATCCACCTCGAACTCGAAGTCGATTTCCCTGCCATCGAAGTCCTGGGTCAAGATGATGCTCATGGCCCCTCTTTCCGCTTGCACCCACCTGGCCCTGGCGCTGGCAGTGATCAGTCGTGGATGTAGACCTTCTTGCCCCAGGGAGGACCGGCGACAAACTCGTTTTGCTCGGCCATCTCGCGGCTGACGCCTACCAGACCGATGACCATCTTGACCCCAGGGGGCGGTGTGTCAGGCCAGTAAAGCTCACCGTCTGTCAGAACCACGATGACGTGGGGCTTGGGCTTTCCGTGGTATGCCGCCTTGATCCCTGGCCCCATGTCGGTGCCGCCGCCCGGGATGGGGGCCTTGAACTGCTTGGAGCCGAAGACGCGCTTGGCCGCAACCACCTCCGTGTCGACGGCGTAAACAGCCACGCCAACATGGGGGCCGTAGATCTTTACGATCGCTTCAAGCTCGGCTTTGGCCCGGTCGTAGAGCGTGTCGACGCCCGGGGCGGGCTCTCCACCCGCTTGCTGCATCGAGCCAGAGCGGTCGAGCACGATGGCGATCTCGGGGACGGGGTGAACCAGACCGGGCCTGATGAAGTCGCTGTAGGCCTGGCGTCGGCTCATGCGGCTTCGCGAGTACTCGGAGTTGCCCTGTGCCCAGGCGACAGCCTTCTTGACAGCGCTGCGAAGCTCGTTTTCCCACTTGACCTTGGGAGGCGCCAGCGTGGTTTCGGCCCACTCCTTGGCTTCTTCGCTGATGGAACCGGGCTTCATGGCGCTCTGTTCGATGATCTTCTTGGCAGCGGTCTTGTTCATCGCATCTTCGCGAGTACGGCTGATGCGATTGTCGGGCGGGTCCTGCCAGTCGGTCGGGATGCCGGTCGCGACCTCGCCGCAGTTCCCACCGCCGACGTCCGGCTCGTCATCGCCCTCGTAGTCTCCGTCCTCGTCGACCTCGCCGCCGCCGCCGCCGCCGTCTTCGTCTTCGTCGTCGTCATCGTCAGGGATTCTGCCGGGACCATAGCCGCCTTCCCCATCTTCATCGTCGTCGTCAGGGGTTCCACCGCCACCGCCGCCGCCGCCGCCGGGGTCCTCGCCCTCGGGGATCAACTCGTAGTACTGCTCGGCGAGCAAGCCTTCGGGCCAGCCCATCGACGCGGCGGTGACAGGCTTGGTGTCCAGGAGCATGATCCGCTCGACCAGGGAGGGGTCGTTGTGGATTTCAGCGTCGGCAGCGTAGTTCCAGGCCGTGGCGTTTTTTCTGGTGATGCCCATGGCCTCGGCACGCCTGTGATGGCGCTTGAGGATGTGCCAGATTTCGTGCTCGATGATGGCCGCAACACCCTGGACGTTGTCGGTCACAAACGATGGCTCGAAGTACATCCGGTACGACGAGTCGATCGCTGCGGTTTCGATCCCCGGCCTCGGAATGAGCGCGAGGGCTTGGAGGTGAGCCGCAAGATAGGGCCTGCCACCGCTCTGCGATGGACCCATCAGGTAGTAGAGCGCTGCCCGCACCCACTCGACCGACTGGTTGATCTCTTCCTTGGTGTACTTGCGGATTTTCTTCTTCTTTTTCTTTTTCGGCTTGGGCATCGTCACCCGGCTCGTGTTTCGGTGGAAGCTCGGGTTCATTACTCGAATTGCCATCTCTGTCTCCCTCAGTCGCTACACTCTTCGATCATCGCAAGCGCAGCCTCTATTTGCCACGATCGCTCCCGGCTCATTTCTTCGTCTGCCTGGTCATCAAGCCCGTTTTCGAGCATCCTGTTTCGCACCGAGACGACGCACAGGTCTGCAATGCGAGAAATTTGCGGGAAGTAATTCTTTCGCAGTCTTTTTTTGATGCTTGACAAGTGTATATAGTGCAGCATTTTCGCCAGGTCGTAAAGTACAAAAACACCAGTAAGTACTGATTTTTCCGCCGGTGACCGCGTTGAGGAAATGAGCCTGCCCAGGTGCTTCTTCGTGTTATTGATCAGGTCGATGTTTTCAAAGTCGCCTTTGAGAAGGATCTTTGCACGACCCAGTGCCCGGTCGTAGATCGGAAGCCAGGGGCCCTCGGGAAAAAGATCGCCGGACTCGGAAAATACCCACCGGGCGTGCTGGAGCCAACGGATCGCGACGGCGAACCAGTCTTCGAGCGAGCAGTCGATGAACTCCTCTGCCAGCGTCAGAATCGGTGCCTTCTCGTAGCGTGACAGGAGCTTGCCACAGCGAGAGCGTCGCTCGGGTCTTTCAGGTGATTCGTGGTCGTGGGCGTATGCCCAGTCAGGGGAGAATTCGACGACGTGAACGTAGCCGTCGCAGACAGTGGTGAGAACGACGCTCACGGTGCATCACTTCTTCGGCTTTCCGATACGAACGCCCTTTTTGCCAACCCGAACGCCCTTTTTGCCAACTCGAACAGCGCTCTTTCCTTCTTTCTTGTAGGAACCGGCCTCGGAAAGCACACCCGCCTTTGCGGCCAGGGGGGCAAAATGTTCGAGAATTTCGTCAGGGACAGCCTGGGTTCCCATCATGATTTGCGGGTATTCGTTCAGAAGCTCCTGGGCGACCGGGAAGAACGCATCAGCGGTCACGCCTCCCAGTTTCATCGCCGTGAAGATGACATCCCAGACGGCGAGCCAGCGCTCCGGTGTCGGGTCCTTGGCAATCGCGTAGGAGAGCCCACGGTCGATGGCGTAGTACTGGTCCCGGCGAATGTCTTTCCATTCGAGGATCTTGCCCTTTCGGGTCACGATCTTGGTCGGGTCCTTGAGCAGGTCTTCGGGGTTCGGCAGATTCTCTTCGGTGATGAACTCCTCGAACTCCTGGGCGATGCCGTCTCCGACAGCGCCCTTGACGAGAATCATCTGGACGTCTTCGCTTGCTCCTGCCGCTCGCGCGGCACCGAGGACGTCTGCGGCCATCTCCCAGCTTCGGGGGCTGGGCCACGCGAGACCGCGCTCGGTCTCGGTCGCCGGGAGCTTGAGGAAAAGCTCTTCGCGCGCCTTGAGGAACGAGAAGACAGCCTCGCGAGCGGCCTGGGCGTGGTAGGACTCTCTCCAGTTGTCCGGAAGCCTCTTGATCGCGGGCTTTGCGAATCCCAGCGAAAGCCCGATTCCCCAGAGCATCCCCATGGGCTTCTTCCACTTGATGTGGATCATCCTGTTGGCCGCAGGCGGCGGCAAGTCGACCGACCCTGCTCCCTCGGAAGAAGGGTTTGCCGCAGCGACGACGAACACGTACTTGTTCTCGGGGTCCAGTTCGAGTTCACCGGCGATCTTCTCACGGACCACTCGAAGAAGGGCCGCGTGGACCAGCGGGCTCATCGAAGAGAACTCGTCGAGGAACAGGAGCGAGCGCTTGCCCTGCTTCGATCGCTCGGCGATGTCCTGGGCCCACGAGGGGGCGATCAGGCTCCCGTCGAGCTTCATCAGACCGCCGATGTCAGCGGGGTCCTTGGTCGAGCCGATGACCGTGAAGACCTCGGCATCCATGGCGTCGCCCAGCGAGTTGAGCCATGCTGTCTTTCCGATTCCAGGCTTGCCCCAGAGGATGGTGGGCTCGCCAGCCTGGACCGAGATGGCCGCAGCCTGCTGAGCAAGCTGCAAGTCGCTGAGCTTTGCACCGGGTGCTTCCGGGTTTCGGAGGATGCCCGAACGGTTGACCATGTAGATTCCGGCCCCGACGACACCACCGAGGGCCAGCCAGTGCCACCACGGGCGCTCGTCGAAGAGCCCCATGACGCCCAGTGACGACGCCTGCTCGATGTTCGAGCAACCGGCGCACCGCTCGATAGTTCCCGGGACGAAGGGCTCGATGGGAGCGGCCTCTCCCATCGGGACCGACTGCTCGTAGAAACCACCGTTTTCGTATTTCTCGTAGCTCATGATGGTCTCCTAGAACTCCGTGACGCCTTCGACGCGGAAGAGGTCGACGTCCTTCTCCATCGGCATCTCGACACCCTTGAGCTTCTTTTTCATCTTCGGGTCTTCGAGCATTTCGAGCATTCGCCCCGCAGCGACCGACAGCGCTGCCGGGTGCTCGACCTTCTTCGCGGCTGAGACCAGCGAGCCCCAGACGTGTTCCCACTCCTCGGCACTCGGCTTCTTCCTCACCGTGTCGACCAACTGCAAAGACATCGCGTAGGTCTTCGAGGGCGTGAACTCCCTGAAGAAACTCTTGGGAAGCTCTTTTGCCTCGCGGCTGAACTTTCCGAAGGTCAGCGGGTCTTCCCAGTCCTTGTCGTACCACTCGAAGAACTTCGCAGTCGGAATCGTGCCGACAGCGCCGGACATCAGCCGAAGCTTGACCAGGCGGGGCGCATCGACAACCAGTGCAGCGCCCAGGGCCTCTGCGGCGATCTCCCAGCTTCGGGGGCTGGGCCATGCCTGCCCCTGCTCCGTCTCCCCTGCCGGGAAGTCGAGCATGTAGTTTTGCTTGTCTGACAGAAATGCCGCGACAAGCTCCCTGGCACGCCTGACCTCGGGCCTGCGGCGCCAGTTGTCGGGCAGGGCGACGAGGCGAGGCGCGATGACGTTCCAGCCTTCGAGAAGCCCACGACCCCAGTCGGAGATCTGCGGCTTTTGCCAGTCGATGTGGATGAGGCGGTTGGCCGCAGGGGGCGGAAGGTCGACCGAACCCGCTCCCTCGTCTGACCTGTTGGCGGCGCAGACGACGTGAACGGCCTGGCCGCTAAATGGCGTGGCCTTACCGACGAGTGAAGCCTTGACCTTGCGGCGCTTTCCGGTCCTGGGGTCGGCAGGGCCCGGATAGTACTTCGGATATCGCTTTGGGTCGAAGTTGAGGTCACCGGCGACCTTCTCGTTGACGACCCGCAGCATGGCCGCGTGGACCAGTGGGCTCATCGAGGAGAACTCGTCGAGGAACAGAACCGAGCGCTCGCCGTTGATCGACCGCTCGGCAATCTCCTGGGCCCACCTCGGAGCGATGAGTCGCCCCTCGCGGTCCATCATGCCGCCGATGTCGGCGGGGTCCTTGGTCGAGCCGATGACCGTAAAGACCTTTGCGTCCATCACACGACCGAGCGCTTCGAGCCACGACGTCTTTCCGATCCCGGGCTCACCCCACAGGATGGTGGGGAGTCCAGCCTGAACCGCAATCGCCGCAGCCTGCTGGCTGGCCTCTACATCCGAGGGGTCTTCTGGGTTTCTCGACATGCCGCGCTTGGCCAGGTAGAGAAATCCTCCGACACCAGCGCCGACGGCGAGCCAGAACCACCACGGGCGCTCCTGGCCGTTCTCCTGCCCTGCCTGGGGGACGTTGGAAAGTCCAGGGTTCTGACACCCGCAGCCGCAATCTTCGATATTCGAGAAGATCTCGGCTCCCGAAGGCTGGATCACGCCCATGCCGGGGTCGAAGATCTGGGCCTCCGATGACCGGATCTGCCCCAATCCCTCAGAGTACATCTGAGCCCGGTTCAGGTTGAAAAGACCCATGGGCCGCTTGTGTTCGTACATGGCTCGACCTCTGAGACCTCGCTGAAGCGCGGCCTCCTGCTGCCCGACAGCAACAGCCGTCTGAGCAATCAGGTTTTCGATCCGACTTCGCATCAATCCTCGTCCTGGCGGCTTCGCCACCAGAAGTACCCGCCGACCCCCAGCCCGCCCAGGAGCAGAACGCCCAGAAGCGGCAGCACCCAGCCACCGCCCGAGGGCTCGTCATAGACCAGCGGCGGAAGCTCGTCGCTGCTCGGTGGCGGAAGCTGGTCGCCGCCGCCCGAGGACGGCTGACCGTTCTGTGCAGCAACGGCTCCTGCGGTGACGAGCCGCATCCGTTGGGCCACCTGAGCCATAAGCTCGGGGTCGATCGCCGCTGGCTCGGGTTGCTCTACCCTGTTGATCGCGCGCTCGAACATCTGCCGACGACGCTCGCGCATCGTCTCGACGTCGAGTCCCATCGACCCCAGGCCAGAGCCCCCAGCAGGAATGCTGGAATACTCGTACATGGCCGGGGCCTTACATCTTTTTGATGGCCCAGATGCCCACCACGAGAGCCGCCGGAATCAGCAGCCAGCCCATGTTGCTGCCGCCGTTGCCGTTTCCGCCGTTGCCGTTTCCGTTGTCGTTGCCGCAACCGCAGCCGCCGCTCATGGCGGGAACGGGCGTGGCGCCGTGTGTCATCGCACGGACGTCGCGGATCGGGGCGTTCGACCCGATCGTCGGGGGGTGGCTGAGCGCCGCGCCGCTGACCAGCGCGCCGATGCTTCCAGGACCATCGCTCTTCGTGACGTACTCGCTCATTGTCTCTCTCCTATCACACTGGGCTTCACCCAGTGTTTCGAACTCTACCTATAAGGACCAGCGGCAACGCGCTTGCGCTGACGTCGCTCGAACAAGATCTCCTCACGCCTCTGATCCCGCTCTTGCCTCTCCATCTTTTCTTTCCAGTGCTCATACAAGGCCACGACGCCCATGCTGGCACCGAAGAGAAGAGTACCGAGAACAAGGTTGCGAACGAGCTTTTGCCGCTCTTCAGCCGTGGGCTCATCAGGATCAGGGGTGCCCATGGCGCTCGGCCCAGCAGAGCTTCCGGAAAAAGGCATCTGTGTGATGTACTCACTCATAGCATTCTACTGGGCTGTATAGCTCTCAGTCGCAGCAGTTCGACTCCAGCCTACGCCGCTTGGGGATTCGCACGCTGACCTTGCCGCCCTTGCGCTCGATTTCGTAGGAACGGTTCTCGAAGATGCTCCCCCGTGCCACCCGGCCTCCGAACTCGTCGCGCTTCTTCGACTTCCACAGCATGTAGCCGACGACTCCGATCACCGCACCGATGCCGACGGGCATCGCCCAACTGGGTAGATTCTGCCCGAAATTGCCCATTCCGTACAGTGCAGCCTGGTAGACGCGCGTCATGGCGTTCGAGCCCATGGCGAGCACGCCCGCCTGCTCGACCGGGGCGCCCCCGTGCTGGGGCGTGAACGGAAATGCTTGCTTGATCGGGCGACCGACATCCTCGGCTCCGATCGTGGGCGCGCGGCTGGTCGCTCCGATGGTCGGGCCGAGCGCCGCGATATCGCCAGGTCCGTAGGTCTTTCGCACGTACTCGCTCATTGTTTACTCCGTCTCGTCGCTGCCCTGGATACGGCTGCGAATGAAAAACCAGGTCCCCGTCGCTGCGGCGAGCGCCAGGAAGCCAATGCCGATGACCTTGATCGGTCGCTCTCGTCGCTCCCGCTCTTCGAGAACCTGGACGAACTCGGCGCCTTTCGCAAAACGCCTTTGCAAGCCGGTGATCCCGGCAACGTTGAGAACCTGTTCGGTGACCTGGTCGCGGAATCCCTGCGATGCGATTTCGGCGGCAGCGGAAAGCTCTCGCCCCTCGCGCCACTCTTGGCATCGTCGTTGCCGCCACGGGTCACGGGTGCTCGCGCCCTGGTGCACGCTCTCGGGACAATTCGTGTCCGGCATGCACGAGCAGACGAACGTCGGGCCGAGCCAGTTGAGGATTTCCATCGAGTACGGAACGCTGGTCCGCACGATTTCTTCGCGTGGCGCGTCCTGGTAGCAGCGGCACTTGATACCGTTGACCACCACCTCGGCAATCGCCCAGGGCGCCACTCGTCGCGTCATACTGGGCGGTCGGTAGATATCCCCGAGCGAGTATTCGTACTGGCTCATCACTCGTCTCCCGCCGCGATCAGCTTGTAGATCGCAAATCCGCCTACCGCAGCGGCCCCGACGCCGAATGCGACGACGGGCCACCTTGCGCCCCTGCTGCCGATTTTCGCTGGAACTGGCTGCATGTTCGGCATGAACTTGATCGCGCTCACGATCGGAACCATCATCGGGGCGACGACAACGGTGCGGGCCCGAGCCCGTTCACCCTCAGGCTCTCCGTTCGGGTCTGCAACAGGTTTGCCAGCAGGAATGTAGGGCTTCATTTCGATCAGAATGGCCCGCATGTCCCAAAAGGAAACGTGCTTCAGAACCGGCCACCATTCGAAGGGGACCTCTTCGACGTCGTAGGTCTTCCCGCCCTTCATCTCGTCGATGGCAGTGATGGCGGCGGCTGGGGCGTTGGCGCGCTGGAAAAGAGCTTTCATCGTGTCCCAGCCAAGGGTCTTGCCCAGGCGCCAGATGTCGTTCATCATCCAGACGATCGACGAGTACCACCGGCTCCCGCGCCGCCGCTTCTGGTTCTCTGCCGAATCCTCTTCGAGCGACCGGGTGTTGGTGATGATCTCTTCCATGCACTTCATGGTGCGGCACAGGATGCCGTCGCCCTGAAGCCAGTTCAGAATCGCAGTGACCTTCCATGAGCGCGAGTAGTAGCTTCCGGGCTCGCTCTTCCAGGGCTCACTGACGTCGCCCTTGGCGATGACATTTCCGTCTTCGTCGAGCGGCATGTAGTCGGCGCTCTCTCGCCAGGTCTCGGTGCACCCCGCGTTGCCGCCGCGACCGATTCCGTTGGCCCCACGAAGCCTTCCCGCGTTTGTCGGTGTGCCCCCGGCCCCCTCGTCGATCTGCTTTTTGTTCAGCCCGTTGATGACCAGGCCGTCGTGCAGGTAACGGATAAACGAGCACGTATGCCCGTAGTACTCGCACGAGCAGTTGTCCTTCGTCTCCCAGTACGACTCGCTCCCTGGGTTGACGCCGACGATCGCTTTTTGCCGGTTTCGATAGTACCGGCGCCGTGCGTTGGTATTTCTCTCGTAGCCCGTGCAGTGTCGTTTGTCGCACTCGACGTAGAACAGCCTCGCCAGGTACTTGACGATGGCCCCGATGGCCGCGATGACGATCCCAACCACTGCGCCAACGACGCTCGATCCGGCGATGGTGACGATCCCTGCGCCGATGGCCATCAGCGCGTCACCGGCAAAGTCGGTCCCCGCCTGGTTGGCCTCGTTCTGCGCCTGGGCCAGAGCGGCCATCTCCTGGGTCGAGGCCTCGATGACCGTCGGCCCCTCGGTGCTGCCCTGGAGAACGGCGCCTCCCCCGTCCATGAACTGCTGAGTGCTGAACGGGTCCATCGTCGCTTCACGGCATAGGCCGTAGAAGTCGAGCCAGGTCAGGGTCAGGGTCGTTCTTTCGTGCACAAAGGCCATTTCGTCTGCCTCAGAGTTCACCGCGCTGAGCGGCGCCCCACCAGTGAAGCACCTCGAAGCCGATGAACATACCGGCTCCAGCGATCAGCACCGGAATCATCCACCAGGGAGTCCCCTCGAAGATGCCCATTCCGGCCATGGTCGGAGGAGTCGGAGATCCGATGACCATCGACCCGCCGGGACAGCACCATTCCTGGCTCGGAGCGCGAGCCGGTCCACCGCAGCGTCGACCGGTCGGCACGCAGCCCTGGCTCATCAGGCTTTCTTCCTGAGGTCCGACCTCCGGGGGCCAGCCGCGCCCGGTCTCCAAACCCTTTTCGCCATAGGGCGCTCCGACGCACCGGCGAACGCCGCCGGTGACCTGGGAGCAGGAGCCGGGTCCAGCAGGAAGCTGACCAGGCTTGGTGTACATCGGCCCGATGGTCATCCCGCCGCCGGGACCGCCCGGAGCGTAGAGGTTCGCCCCGTAGGCGAACTGCCCACGCTTCCAGATCGGCACGCCGCCCAGCGTCGTGTATTCGTAGTTGCTCATCGGCTTCGAGCCCCTCCCCTGAGAATCGTGTAGCTCATCCAGGTCGTCAGCGGACCACCGACCAGAAGTCCAGCAGCCGCTCCAGCCGCTGTCCAGCCCCAGCATCCATCGGACTTTCTGTACGAATAGTACCCAGTGGCGATCGGCAGGACGAACCCGATCAGTGCGGCTATTCTGCTCGAAGGCACATACCGAGAGCAGGGCATGTTGGTCGGAACCATCAGCGCGCATTGACCAGAGGCAATCCAGCGGCGCGTAGCCATGTTTGCAGAATTTGCGATCCACTCAAAGGCGTTGTGTCCCATACCGCGAGGACCAGGGTACAGCGGCATATTGTCCCTGAACCACAGGTCGAGTTGCACGCCGGGGCTGTCCAGGTTCTCGCGGTCGTGGATCGACAGCCGCGCCAGTTCGTCCGGCGAAAGCCCTGTTGGGTTCGAGGGCGCCACCCTTGGGTTGATGGGAGCGGGTCGCCGTGCTTCAATCATCGTCCGTCTCCGTCGGCCTTGTCCGGGTCGAAGATCTCGGGGATCGGCGAGATTTGCTGCTCCAGGTTCTTCACCCGGTCGCCCAGCCTGGACATCACCGACGTGCACGAATCTGCCTGGTTCGTGTACTGCGTCTCCAGAGCAGCATGTCGCTTGTTGATCGCGGCCTGGCTGTCGGAGATCATCTTGATTTCCGCGTCCAGCATGTCGAGGCGCTTGACGATGGTGCGGAGCACCGTGTTCTGGTCCTTGACGTAACCGAGGATCTGGTCGAGTTTTTCGTCGCTTCCGCTCATTTTTGTCGCTCCACCGCCCCCGCTCAAGAAACAGCCCAGGTCTGGTCCGCTCCCTCTTCCCGATTTTCGATAAAACGGCCCACTCTGTAGAGGCCCAGCGGGAGCAGCGCCCCAGCGAGCATCCCCAAGTACGCCCCCACAACGACCGTCCATGGTCCCCCTCCCCAAATTTTTCTCGTCAGCCAGATTCCGAGAAGCGGGCTGGTGACGATGAACATGGTCAGGTACTGGCTTCCGACGACGTCCTCCATAGCGTATGCAGCGCTCTTGACGTAAATCCGCGCAGGCCAAAATGCCTTTCCGGCGAACGCGCGGTCGGCCCAGTTGACAACTGAGCGCGCAAGCTTGTACCGACCATAGGAAAGCGTGTGCACTGGCTCGCGCAGCGGCGGCATGTCCCGCTCTGTCCTGCGAAGCTGGTACTCTTCGTACAGCGCGCTGCGCGCCTCGTAATTCCTGGTCGCTTGAACCACGCAGTACGGCCCGTTGCACCCCTTGAGCCGCCACCCTTCCGCGATGGAGTTGTTCAGTTTTTCGACAAGCTCTGCGTCTGTCAGTGTCGAGATCACGCCCGCAGATGGTGCGTCTGTGACAGGAGAAGTGCTCTCCGGTGCCAAGGCCGCGCTCTCGCGCTCCATGTCAGCCAAGGCACCGAAGGCACTTTTGTTTTGTTCAGATGGCGTTGCTCCGAGGCAATGGAGCGAATGGCTCGCACCTTCCGGGCCTATGTTCTGGCCCCAGGTCCGGCAGGTAGGCGCCATTCTTCCGCCACCGATCGGGTGGGAATAATTCCGGCTGAATTTTACGGGTGGACCATACGTACCTGCGCGACCGATACGCTGGCCATTCCAGACACCAATGGCCCCGGGATACACGCTCTCGACCGCGTAGACCGGCGAACCGTTCCGCTTTCGGTCTCGAACCCTGGCTTTCGCCTTTTTGATCCCGTAGCTCATGATTGCTTATTTTCTTCTAAGGAGGAGACCCACTTTCGAACCTTCTACGCATGTAACCCTTTTTGACCTTGCGACACGGGCACGGTCTTCAGCGACGTCTTCGAGACCTTCTCCGTATGTCCTCTTTGGCTCCACCTTCCCCGCAAGGACGGCGTCGACGACGACGTCAAAAGCATCTTCCTTGCTGTCGATTCCCTCTACCTCGCCCTGGGCTCCGATGCCTACCCGGTAAAAGCCATCGTTTATGTCGATGACTCCGAAAACCGGGCTTTCGTACTCCGATTCTGCGTCGTGAGAAAGCACCGCCCAGACCCCATCATCCACTTCCTTCATGTAGAGGCTTCCAGCGTCGACGATGCCGTGCCAGTTGCGGCTCATGCCCCGACGCCCAGCGAGCATCGCCGCGCCCAGCCCAAGAATTGCTCCAGTCAAGATCGGTCCCAACATCGTTCTCTCCTATCACCCCGGGACAAAAATCATCGCCAGCACACACGGCGCGGCGGCTGCGAGGAGCCAGCCACCAGCGGCCCATCCTGCCATCTCTTTCGACGCGCCGTGTGTGCTGTATCCGTAGGCCCCGCCGACGATGCCACCGAGAACGGGCACCAGCGGAAACCACCCCTGGCCGCGATGCCCTCGGACGTTCAAGAGCGCTGCCTGAGAAATCGCACAGGTCAAGTACTCTTGCGCTGGCCGGTTCGTCGTGACGTTTTCCCCGAGCCACCGGCGAAGATGCCGCCTCGGGTCGTCGATGTCGGGCGGATTCGGGGCGTCTGAAACGACCGGCTGAGTACCGCACCCACCGCGTTGCCGACAGCGCTGTTGAGTCACTGGGCCAATCTGCTGAATTTGCGGACGCATTCGAGACAGGTCGATAATCGGAGCGAGCCCCATCCCGTAGGGGCGCAAAGGGCCTTCTGCTCCCTGGGGACCGATCTGCCTCGTGTAGAGCGAGGAGACGGGACGGACGGCGCCGCCGCCAATCGGCTGAGCACCCTTGCGCTGAAACTGGCGAACGTAGCCGGTCTCACCCTGTGGCGTGATTTCGCGACCGTACCAGGTCCCGGTCAGGCGCGTTCCGATGCCTTCAGCGGCGTAGATCTTCGCCATCGCTATCGCCCCGCCATCCACTTGCCGATGACCGCACCGGCAAGAAGTCCGAATCCGACAGAAACGAGCGGCCAGCGACGGATGCGCTCGCGCGCTTCGACAGTCACAGGACCCATCCCCGCCTCGACCTCGTCGATCAAGGCCTGGGCGTCGGCGCTCACCTCGTCGGCCACAGGCGCGATGCCAGCTTCGACCTCGGCTCCGATCTGGCGAGCTTCCTCGGCGAACAGGTCGGCTTCCTCGCGGAGCGTCCCGTTATCCGAGCCCATGGGCAAAAGGTCTTTTCGCCAGTTTCGCGGCATCGCGTAGGGCGGGCAGCAGTACGCTCGACCCGGCTTGATCGTGTCGCACTTGGCAAGAACGCTCGCGGGAGCAGGGGAGTGCTTGAACGAAAGCAGACGGTCGGGAAGCCTGCACCGGGCCGACATCTTCCGCGTATCTGCGATCCGGTCGAGCGCGTTGGCGTAAGGACGAGGCTCTTTGCAAATCCGCATGTGCGGCTCGTCCCAGGCAAAGACGCCCGGGTCGAGGATCAGCGTGCCCTTGTTCCAGGTGTAGAACTGGTGGTAGTTATCGTGCGCCATTGCCACGCTCCATGATTTCGAGCCGGGTGTAGTAGTCGGGAAGCTCACGCAAGTGGGCCCAGGCGATTTTCCCCGTCATGTAGGGGTCGTCGTAGGTCACGTTCGTGTCCCAGTCGACGGTCCCGTGCTCCATCTCGACGTTGATTCCCCTGATGAACTCCGACGGAGGGAACTCCTCGACATCCCAGTCGATGCCGATGGCCGCAGCGATATCCATGGCTTCCTCCGGGCTGATCTGCTCGGTGTTTCGCAGCATGGAAGCGCTTCGGTTGATCTGGCGAATCAGCCACCACGCGGCGCCCACCATGGCGGCGCCGATGACCCAACTCGTCAGTTCCTGTCCCTGGTCGTTCATGCTTACTTCAGCATCTCGTTGAAGTCGCGGCCCAGCCGCTCCTCGTACGCCCTGCTGCGCTTGTAGGCGCGGTGGTAGACCTTGTGCAGGTATTCCGCCGCACGGTGCAGCGATCGATTGATCACGCCATCGCGAAGCATGAACGAAGGCAGGTCGGTCTCGACGCCCAGTTGATCGTAGAAGGTGACGGGGAACGCGCGGAACGTTCCTTTCGCACGCCGCTCGATCACACCGATGAGATCCTCTTCATCGGTGCCGGGGCGACCGGCAAAAACAAGGAACGACCCCTGCTCGCCACCCTCGTACATGCCCCCCTGCCGGATGAAGATGTCGTGATCGCCCATCCGGTAGTGGAGCCCGCCGCCAGTGCGGTTCGGGACCATTCCACGCTTGTTCAGCATGTGGATCAGGCCGAAGCCCAGAATCCCGCCACCGATGGCGTAGAGCCAGCGGTTTTCCTGCATCATCTCGCGCCCGATATTTTCGATCTGGTTCATCATGGTTAGCCCCACTTCTCCTCGAACTTTTTCAGTTCAGCGACTTCGCGCTCTTGTTCCATTTCGTCCTTGGTCAAGAGACCCGCTTCCTTGCGCGTCGGAAGACTGTCAATGTCTCCATACCAGCCCACCTCGCCGCCAGGTCCCCGCATTCCAAACCGATAGACATATCGGCTCGAAGCCCGCTTTTTCTTCTGAACCGTCATGACTCGACGGCCACGCGAGCCTTTCTTGACAGCAGTGGTCAATCGCTGCGTCTCGCGGACGCGAACGCCGTAGATGAGATTCTTTTCTGCAAGAAGCTTTGCGTACTCTTCGATGCTCTTTTGCGGAGCGCCGATCGCTCGGACAATCGCGTGAACCTCGACGATGTCGTAGTGGCGCTTGCGGGTCATCCGGCGCTTGACACGCTTGCGCTGGCCGCGCTTCTTTGGCGGCAGCGTGATCCACCTGGGGTCGGCCTGCTGCTCGCCGCCGCGAACCCCGGGGAGCGCTGTGACCGGCATCAACCTGCCGAACGAAACGCTCTTCGACAGAAAGTCGAGGATACTGTGCGCCGTGTAGATTGCACCGACGGCTCCGGGTCTGCTCGTCCCCATCTTGAGGAGAAGCTTTCCCCGTTCAGTGAACAGGTACGCATCGTGTGTGCGTCCGCGCTTGTCAATGACTCCGATGGTCTGACCCCGCAGTACGACACGAAAACCGCTTTCAATCGGCCAAAGCTCGACCTCGCCCTCGGGCAAGTAGTCGGGCTTGTCGGCGACGATGAACGGAGGAGCCTGAACGGGTGCAGGCTTGGCGCGTGGCTTTCGCTCCTTCTTCGCCGGGGTCTCGCCCATCATCTCGGCAAAGGCTGCTTCCAAAGCTTTCTTACGGCCTCGGTCCCAGACCCTGAAAATGGCTTTCGCGGCATCTTCTGCGGACTTGAAGCCCTTGGCTTGCATTTTCAGCGCGGGGTCCTCGGTCGAGCCGAGCCAGGGCGGGTCACCACGTCGACCAGTGCCCTTGATAACCGTGCCGATGACATCGCCACCGACGACGACTTCGGCGTATTCCTGATCCTCGTCGTCGTCTTCCTCCCAGACCAACTTCCAGTCGGGATTGGACAGAAGCGGACGCCCCTGCATCAGCCGGACGAAGGCGTATCCGCAGGCCGCACCAGCGGCTATGGCGAGCCAATCACGCATTACGCCCTGTGTGCATCCACTCGGATGGTGTGCGTTCCGCCGCGAGCGTTGATGGTGCGCCTCGACGCTTTTGCCTGAACGTCAACCTCGTACTGGCCATTCGGGACGGTGAACGTGCCCGAAGTCCTGGGGCCGAACCAGCCGCCGGTTCCAGGCGCCTTCACCCGTCTTCCGCCGACGACTTGGTAGAGCGTGAAATGGACCACGGCGTTGCTATTGTTGGACCAGCGGATCGTGCTCGTAGCAGGCTTGCCCACGCGCGGACCAGCAGCACCCATCCCACTCATATACTCGTAGCTCATGACTCCCGTCCCTTCATTGCCCAGACGATGGCACCGACGCCGATGCCCGTAAATACGATCCAGCCCCAGGGGATTTCACGGCGCGGACCCTGAACTTGCTGGCCCTGATGCTGCGGGAGAGGAGGCGGAACAACCGTCGGCTGTCCCGGAATGGGCGCAGGAGGGCGCACCGTCTCGCGAGGCTGGCAGCAGACCTCTTCCTCGGTCACCGTCGTGATACCGCGAGTTCCCGGAATCGGCCTGGTGACGCTGCGCTCTCGTCCCGAAGGGAAGCACGACTCGCCGGGGCCCCTTCGACCGATCGCTTCAACCAGGCCTCCCCAGGCCCTCTTTTCACGCCATCGCATCGTACCGCTCGCAGCGACACACCGCTGATAGGACTCCGCTCGGCGCTGACTGCGTTGGCGTTCGAGTTCTTCCTGATGCCGATCCGAAACATCCTGTGGACAGCAGAATTGTGGGTACTGGTCGACGCTGGATCGGCTCCTGTTTCGCTGCGTGTGCATCGTACCGGTCGGGCGACAACCGTACTTGGCCAGGTCGATCGTCCGGTGCCACGTCTTGAAACCGCCCGAAACCTGAGAGCACTCGCCCTGGCTCGGGAACATGATCCGAGAAACTGCGCTCGTGATGCTGGCCCAGTCATGCGGACCAACCGGACCAAAGCCGCCGCCGCGACCCATGCCCCCGCTCATGTACTCATACGACACGGCTCAACCTCGATTCGCCCTTGGTCAGGAAGTCGACGTCCTCGCCTGCCTGAACACGCTTCTTGTAGTGGTTCCAAGCAGCCCAGAAGCCCAGGCCCACAAATCCGAAGATGATGACCATCACGATTCGACGCCGACTGGCGTAGCCGGGGCTCTCGGTCCACTCGCGGAAGACCTCTTCGACCCGCGACTGGCTCGGGCAGCACCACGAGTCAGTGTAGGTCGACGTTGGGCCGACACGGCTTCCATCGGAAGAGAATCGAATCCCAGTGGTGTGCCTCGCGGCACCCATGTCGATGCACCCGGCCTGCCGGTAGCGATCTCCATCTGTCCAGTCATTCGAGATGAACCGCGTGCCCCTCACCGGAACTTCGCGCGAAGGACCGCAGGATCTTCCGGTCGCCCTGCGCTCACTCGGAGAGCCCGTGTAAAGCTCCTGATACGCACGGCTGTTGCGATCCAGCGTCGACTCGTCGAAATTCAGCGGGATCGCACCGAACGCCTTGACGTACTCGTACATCAGCGTGCCCTCAACGCTCGCTCTCGCATCCGTTGATTGAACGCAGCGCGCCCCTCTTCGGTGCCGAACTTCTTGTAGGCCGTCCAGAGCCCGTAACCGACGAGCGCGAGAATGGCGACACCGTACCAGTTGGTACGATTGCCACCACCCTCGGGCTCGCCCGAGCCGGGAGAGGACAGACTGGTCGCGACGTAAGACATCAGGCCTCCGTCACCGTCCTGTTAAAAGGACGATGTACTAAAAGGCCTCTTCCATCTCGCGCTTCTCGCTCCACTTCTTGTAGCCGTAGTACGCAAGCACGCCGACGCCTGCGGCCATCAGCCAGTGCTTCATCGTCCAGCCGCCGTTGCCGTTCGTGGCAGGACCGACGGGCTGGGTCAGAAGCTGGCCACCGGGGGGCGGCGTTGCGGGCGTCATCGCGGTCGGGGCCACGGGAGGCGGAATTTCCTCGACGGGGCTCGCGATATCGAAGAGCGTCGCGTCCATCACGGGGCTCGGGGCGTCGAAGATACCTTCACCGTTGCTGAGAACTCCACTGGACTCCATGATCTCTCTCCCTTTTTCTCTCAAACCTTCCGCGCGTGCGAAAAGGGTTTTCGGTTTCTACCTGTTGGCCATGATCTGCGGCATCGGAATGCCCGCTTCCTTGACCGCGTCTGTCGCCGCCTTGTGCTTCATCCACGAGAGAAGCGAAGCGCGGTCGTTGGAGAACTTCGTCGGGCCGTAGGCGCTGACCGCCTTCCAGCGGCGCTTGCCACGGCTCTTGTGGATCTCGCCGAGATCCTCGCCGTCACTGACGACCCTGAACTTGGTCGCGAGCTTCATATTCTTCGCCGTCAGCATGCGGCGGGTCGACGCGCTGAGAAGCGGCTGAAGCTCGAACCGTCCGCTCTTCAGTGCGAGCGTGGTCCCCCACCCGGTGCCGTAGCTCGCAGCGGGGTTCGCCATCATCTCGCGGCTCTTGTTCTTCAGGTACAGCTTCGCGCCGATCGCACCGCCGATCAGGCCACCGATGATCCACGTCCAGTTGCCTTGCAGCATCCCCATGATGTCCCAGCCCTGGCCGATCAGGTGCGGGGGCGGCGGGGCGTCGCCGTTTGTCTGCTTGTAGAAAGTGAACAGGTCGCCGGGGACGAACGTGGGCATCGGCATCGCGCCGTTTTCGCGAACCGCCGGGTTCGCCGCGACAACGCGAAACGCACAGCGCCCCGGCTTGTCGTGTTTCTGCCACCACGCACAGAACCCCATGACCTCGTTCGCGCCGAGACCCGACGTCACGACCTTCGCCTGTTTCTCGACAATGCTCTGGATGCGAGCCATCGCACTGCGGAACGTCGAGAGCAAAGACGTCTTCACGCGGAAGTTTTCGCCCTTGACCCAGTCGGGCACCGCTGCGATGTGCGACGGTCCCAGCGTCCCGGCCTTGAGCAGGGCGACCTTGGCGAAGTAAGCCTCGAAGCCCGGTTCGTAGCAGTACATCCACGCGAGGAACCGCTGGCCCTCGGGCGAGGAAAGCGCGATGAAGGAAAAGGGTCCTGTCTCCTGCTTGAGACCATTTGCGAATGCGAGAAGGTCGTTCATTTTTCCTCTCCGCGCTTCTTCAGCGTCCGGCGTACCAGGGCAGCACCAACGCCTAGCCCGACAGCACCGCCAACAATCCACAGCGCAGTGCCGTATCGCTCGAAGAAACCATACTCTGGCTCTTCGCTTTCGTACAGAACCTGTTCGATTTCAGCAGAGCGCTGACGAAGCGCCTCTTCGTGCGCCTCGATCTGAGCCACCGTCGGAGCGTCTGTTCTCAGGGTCATGTCGCCGATTTCGATCGCGCTGACCCGGTCCCTCTTTCGGCAGCACGCAAGCTGGTAGTCGTTGTCAACGACACCGAGGAGCGGCTCGCACGTAGACGGCATGTAGTGTTCGAGGTGGAACCAGCGAAGCTCTCGATCGTAGGTCTTTCCCGTCCGCTCGTCCTGCACCGGGGTGCAACGAGCAAGATGGTCTTCTTCGTTCTGCCGCGTCACCACGCGCTTCGGTGGTTTGACCCGCTTGGGGCAGCAGTATTCGACACCACGGGCAAATCCGGCCTTGCGCGCCTCTCTGATTCGCCCCGTCCTGACACACTCAAGGTCGGGGGTCATGCGGTGATTGAAAATTCTTTTCGGGGGGTTGCTCCCGGTGCCCATCTTGCGTTCTTTGCTCGGCGGGCAGGGCGTCGTCTCCTCGGTGATGAACTTGAAGGCGTTTTCAGCACTCCACGGCTGGTCGGGCCCAACAAAGCCCATGCCTCGATCTGTCGTCGGGCACTGGGTGACGCGGTAGTTCGGAGAAATGAAGACGTAGCTCATGACTCTTCGCCCTTTTTCTTCGACCACCACCAATAGCCGCCGCCTGCCACTGCGACCAGCGCGACTGCGGCGAGATACCACTTGTAACGGGAGAAAAATCCCCCGCTTGCCTGCTGGCCGTAGATCGCAGAGCCGTCGTCGTAGGGGTTCGTGGTCTGCGTTCCGCCTTCCTGATCTGTCAGAGCACCAGGCATCGACGTGAAGGGGAGGGTTAGCGTCTCCACCTCCATCGGGAGTGGCTGAACCGTTGTAACGTCCAGGTTCTCCTGAGCCTCGGCGGGAACAGCGCCCTCCATCATCAGTATCGATCGAAGGGAGTCGGACGGAACGCCGCCGGGGCATTCTGCCTTAAGCTGCGTGAGCGTCTTGTTCTGCGCTTCCTCCCACATAGATCGTGGAACGGTGTTGTTTCCGACCTTTGCGGGTCTAGACATCATCCCAGCGGTCCACAGATTCATGCCGATTGGATCGCACGTCTCCCACCACTTGAGAACTCTGACCCGGTCTCCGTGTGGCAGCTTCGTAGCAACGCCGTTTTTTCTGATTGCCTGGATTCGAGCCGCAGCCGTCGTGAACATCTCATGAATGTCTGGCTCGGCCCATGTGAAACCAGGGTCTTCTGAGCGGTGCGCGTCATATGCCGCCCTGTCGTGGCGCTTCAGAAACTCGCGCAGCCATGAGCGGTTGGTTGCAGCAACGGCAACCTTGCCCTCTGGCACAGCACCGAGGCCGGTCATGTATTCGTAGCTCACGACCGCCCCCTTACAGCACGATGTTGCGGAGCTTGTTCTTGTAGATGCCGCTCGGTCGCCTCGGGTCGGTGGGCTCGGGAAGCTCGTAGTTCTCGGTCATCCCGACCTCGGCCTTGTTCTTCGACCACCACCAGTAGCCGACGCCAGCAAGTACGAGGACGCCGATGCCGATGTGCCACTTGTAGGCGCCGAACCAGTCGCCCGATTCGATCTGGGCGGTACGGACCTCTTGCTGAATGGAGCTTTGCTCGCCGCGAGCGTCTTCGAGGCGCTGTTGCGTATCGGTGAGTTGCTGTGTCAACTCCGCGACGCGAGCCGTGAGTTGCTCGACCAGGGCGGCGTCGGCTCCGTTGCCCGTCCCCGCCGCTGCCAGCGCCGCCGTAAGCTGGCTCTGGAGATCGGTGATGGTCGCGTTGAGGTTCGTGACGTTGCCTTCGAGGTTGCTGACTTGCTGGTTCTTCTCGTCGAGCGCCGTATTGGCCTCGTCGAGCGCCTGCTGGGCCGCGCGCCTGCGAGCCTCGGCATCGTCGATCCTCTCGTCAGCCGCAGCTTCCGCCGCAGCCGCTGCGTCGATCTTCGACTGGAGGTAGCGTTCGAGAAGCTGTGGGCCGGTGACGCGCTCGGAGCCACTCGTCCGCTGCCACAATGAACGAACAGAAGCGCAGGAAACGCCCACGATTCGACCAGAGTAGCCCTGGAACCGGTTGTAAATGGACCTTGGCATTGCCATCGAGGCGACAACGGTCCCCGGCGCGCTTTTCCAGGCCGTAGCGCCTTCGTCATCGCACCGCTTCCAGAATTCGAGGATGTGATTGCGCTTGGTGACGGCTGCGGTACGAAGGAGACCCGTCAGAGGTGCTCCACCAGCACCGACGGCCATGTTGTAAACGCCCGCGCGCTTGAGCCGCATCACCTGAGCTTTGCCGTTGAGGAACTTGGCGTAAACGTTCGGGTCGAACCAGGTGAACCCGCTGTCGACGGCCATGTGCTCGGTGTAAAGCGGCCCGCTGTGGGTTCGGACAAAGCTCTTGAACCACGCGCGTTCTGCTGGGGGGACCGGGACGTTTCCGGCGGGGATGTCACCGGTGAACACACGAGCGACCGTGCCGATGATGGCGCCAATGTTTCTCGTATCCGAAGACTCGCCGCCCGCGCTCACGTCCATCGGGCCAATCGAGGCCACGCTGGCGCCGCCGCCAACCGTCGAGGCCACTGGCGAGATCGTCCGCGAACCTCCGACCGTTGCTGTCGAAGTTTCTGTCTTGAGAGCGGTCGCACCGACGGTTTGAATCGGACTGAGAGTCGGTGTGCTGCCTTCGGGCGTGATGCCCTTGGCAGCAAGCTCCTGGGCTATGTTCCGGGTGGCATAGCCCATTCCGGTCATGTACTCGTAGCTCATCGAGATTCCTCTCTTTTTTCGTCACAGGAGACAGACGTAGGGATAGCGCTGGAGGGTGCGCGGTCGTCGTCCTGCGGGGTGGTGGAAAGCGAGGTGAGCGCTGTTCCAGCCATCAAAGCGTTGAATTCAAAAGACATTTCTTTCCCATCGAAGGTAGAAATGTCCTTGAGTCTTTAAAGGCTGGGGCCAGCGAGAATGAACATATCACGCCTTTTACTCTTAAAGCAAGGTTCTGAACGAATTGGCAAAAGACATCCCAAAAGGACATCAAGGACACGGTGTCTCTTAGGCTACGACAGTCGAGGTTGATCTTGAGCAATCCGCTGAGCCCTGTCCCTCATCACGACGTGTCGAATCCTGTCTTCTTCGCCATCATTAGCCATCATCATGGCGGCGAGGACGGTGAAGCTGACCGCAGTCATGGAAACGACAGGGAGGTCTCGACGGTGGGGCCACTGCCTCATGACGAAAACGCCGACAGGAATTGCGAAAAGCGCTTGAAAAGCACTGACCTTGAGTAGTTGCTTGGTGATGTACCAGTTGACACCGCTCATGCCCAGCGGTCCACGAGTTAGCTCGTCTCGCGGCTCACCGGGGGCTGGGCCGACTTCTTTCAAATCGTACACGACGCCCTCACGCTAGCACGCGGCGTCGAAATGGGTCAACGCTTGCGCTGAACAACGGGCTTTTCGAGAACGCGAAGACCGCCCCACTTATGCGGGTTGCGGACGATCTTCTTTGCACCCCTGACCATCTGCTCGTTCCGCTTGGTGTACTTCGAGTTTTTCGTCGGGGTCTTCCTGTGCTTCTGATGCATCGCCTTCGGGCATCCTTCGTCGGACAGATACACCGTTCCAGAACGCTTCATCAGCCGATAGTACAGGTCGGTGTCGATCATCCCCCAACCGTGCAGTCGCTCGTCAAAGCCGTGGATCTCCTCGAACGCCCACCTGGGAACCATGATATTCCCCACCCCGACCCTCTGATCCCTGAACGATTCCGACACCTCTCGCCATCGCCTGTCATTTCTGATGCGAAATATGTCAGACTCTGGTTCATGCGGCGTTCGCGCGACAGGGACGACTGCGCTCGTCCCCCCGATCAGGTGGCGCGCTGCATACCGGAACGTCTGGGGGTGAAAGACAACGTCCGCGTCGAAGCACGCGATGACGTCCCGCTGGCCGCAGCGAGCAGCAAGGTTGTAGGCCTTTCCGATGTTCCAGACGGGGTCGCTCCACCTGTTGAACATGATCACGGCTTCGAGGTCGCAACACATCGAGATGATGCTGGAAATGTCCACAGGCGGCGTGTCGTAGAAGTATGAGATGTAGATCTTGATCAAGTCCTGTGGGTACTCCTGGTCCCGGATAGAGGCGCAGGCGTTTTCCAGGTACGGCCCCAGCCAGGCAGCACTGACAGGGAAGATGACGTCGACCGAGGGCAGGAGACTCTTCGCACGGCCCGAGGCAATCATTCTCCCCTGAACCCTTCGTACTCGTTGTAGAAGCCCTGTGTGATGAAGATGCCCTCTTCGAGCTTCGTCTCTGGCTTCCACCCCGTGAGGAGAAAGAGCTTTTTGTTCAGAAGCGATGAGTAGCTGACGCCAGGCGACACGTCGCGCCTCTCGGTGACGGTCGTGTGCTCGGGTGCTGAGCGCCTCACCATCGAGGCAATCGATCCCTCTCCTCCGCTGATCGAAACCGCCTCTCCGGACGAAACGTTGACAGGGATGCCCGCGAGACGCTTCTTTCGGCTCTCACAGATCGAGATGATTGCTCGGCACAGGTCGTCGACGAAGATGAAGTCCCGTTTTTGAGAGCCGTTTCCGTGAATCTGGAGCGGCTCGCCTCGGGCCGCAGCGCGACAGAACGCATGGACGACCGAGGTCTTCTCTTCGCTGTACATCCCGTAGACGTTCGAGAAGCGAAGCGACGTTGCCGGGACGCCCTTCTCGCGCCACGCAGCCTCGCAAAGCTCCTCGCTCGCGCTCTTCGATGCGCCGTAAGCCGTGATGGGAGCACGGGGGAATGACTCGTGAAGT
>Ga0180430_10001227_pt1 | contig 25641 bp, 12 predicted proteins | sample SS_ome_9_FD_132999 | JGI IMG/M metagenome (GOLD analysis project Ga0180430, IMG submission 132999) | Hypersaline lake sediment archaeal communities from the Salton Sea, California, USA - SS_1_S_2 metaG | ecosystem: Environmental > Aquatic > Non-marine Saline and Alkaline > Hypersaline >... | reverse complement strand
GAATTGGTCCTAGACTACCCTGACCTCTCGTTCAAGGCTGATTCCAAACTGCGCATCCACATCTTCCAGGATCTGTTGTGAGAAATCAAAGATCTCCTGGCCGGTGGCACCCCCGTAGTTGACTAGCACCAAGGCCTGAGTGGGCCAGGTGCCCACATTACCGATCCGCTTACCTTTCCATCCCGCTTTTTCAATGAGCCATCCTGCCGGTATCTTCATCTGGTTGCCATTACCGGGATAGAACGGGACCTCCGGGTATTCCACCCGGATGCAGTTATAGATGGTCCGGTCCACCATGGGATTCTTAAAGAAGCTCCCTGCATTTCCGTATTGAGACGGATCCGGTAGTTTTGCCTTGCGGATATCTATAATTACCTTCCGCAGATCCCGGGGCGATTTGCCTCCAGCTTTCATGAATTCCTCTGAGACATTCCCGTAGTCCAGCTGAAGCGCTGGTTTAAGTTTCAGGCGGAAGATCACATGGGTAATAATATACCTCCCTGATGCATCTCTTTTAAAAATGCTGTCGCGATAGCCGAAGCCACAATCCTGATGATCGAGCTTCACAGCCTGGTTTTTCTCCAGATCCCATGCTTCGAGCCATTCAAAATGATCCTTGAGCTCCACGCCATAGGCGCCAATGTTTTGAACCGGCGATGAGCCCACCGATCCGGGGATCAGGCTCAGGTTCTCCAGCCCGTACCATCCCTGTTCAATGGAATACTGAACCCAGTGGTCCCAGTTTTCGGAGGCACCCACTTTTACCACCACTTCTTCCTCATTTCTTTCAAGGCATTCCACACCCTTCATACCCGGCTGAATGACCAGTCCGTCGAAATGATTCCGGAAGAGGATGTTGCTGCCTTCCCCCAGGACCAGGAGGGGCATCTGATGTAAGCCACTATCATTAAAGAGCTCGTTCAGCACATTGACATCTGTCGGTCGGGTGTAGCGCCCGGCACGGACCTCCAATCCAAAGCTATTAAATTCTTTAAGTGGACTATTCGGGTGTACAGGGATCATAGGGTAAATATAGCAAGCTTTTCATATCTTTAAGATTCTAATTATCAATATTGAAGCGAGTCTACATATCGGTTATTAATGACCTGGCAACAGATCAGCGGGTAGGTCGGGTGGCAAAGCTTCTTGCAGAGAAGGGATTTACTGTGACCTGTTTGGGACGGAAGTTGAAGAAGAGCCCCGACCTGAAGAACCATGCTGTGAAGTACAGGCGATACAGGATGCTTTTCAACCAAGGACCGCTGTTTTATGCCTGCTTTAATTTCAGATTACTTTCATGGCTCTTATTTGCCAGAAGGCCGGTACTGCTGATTTCAATTGATCTGGATACCCTTCCGGCCAATTTCCTGGTAAGCAGGATCAGAAGATTGCCCCTGATCTACGATAGCCATGAATTGTTTACCCAGGTTCCGGAACTGATTCACAGGAAAACCGTGCAGTCGGTCTGGAAAGGATTTGAAAGCTATCTGCTGCCAAAACTCAAATACGCTGTCACAGTAAATTATTCCATTGCGACCATTTATCGCAGACTTTACGGCACCCGCTTCAGAGTTGTTAGAAATGTTCCGGAGAAAATGGCTTATACTCCCCGGGAAGATAGCGGGCAGGAAAGGCAGCTTATCATTTATCAGGGGGCCCTGAATGTGGGAAGAGGGCTGGAGTTGATGATTGATGCCATGGAGTATCTTGAGAATGTCGGACTGGTGATCGTGGGAAGCGGTGATATTGAAGAGGAGCTGAAGGCCCGGGCAGAGCAAAAGAATCTTGGCGACCGGGTTGATTTCAAAGGAAGGTTGATGCCTGAAGAACTTGTTCCCCTTACGAAGTCGGCCGACCTGGGCATATCGCTGGAAGAGGACCTGGGACTGAATTATCGTTACTCCCTGCCCAATAAACTATTTGACTATATCCAGTGCCGGGTGCCTGTACTCTGCTCTGCACTTCCTGAAATGAGCAGGATTGTGAACTCCTATGGGATTGGTATTGCAAGCAGGGAGCGAAACCCTGAGAAGCTTGCAGGCATTATCAGGTATATGTTGAAGGAACGGGAAGGAGGAGCCTGGATGGATGCACTGCACAAGGCAGCCGATCAATTATGCTGGGAGAATGAATCGGCAGTCTACCTGGAGCTCTTAAGGGACTGCGGTGTTCTGAAGTAGATTCCATAACAAAAGCAGCTCTTATCCGTTATACTCTCATATTTATATTCGATATTCCATGAAAATAAGATCCTACACGCTTTCTGTATTTCTGCTGATCCTTCCTATGAGCATCATTGCCCAGGTTAAATTCACGGAAGTTGAAACCCTTGAACAGATGAAAGCTGCTCAGAAGAAGGCATCAGACCAGATGCTGATGCTTTTCGTTGATGTTTATGCCACCTGGTGCGGTCCCTGTAAAATGATGGACAGTGAGGTCTACACGGATCCAAAGGTGGCGGAGTACATGAATGCAAATTATGTGAATGTCAGGTTGGACGGGGAATCCGACTATGGCCGGAATTATGTAGTTGAACAGCAACTTGAGGGTTACCCCAGCATGTTCATATTCAGTGATGCAGGGGAACGGGTAAGCAAAATTGTTGGCTTTACACCCGCAAGTGAGTTGATCGCAACTCTGACATCTGTATCGGAAGGATTCAGGGAGGTCAAGAATTACAGGGCCAGACATCAGAGCGGCACCCTGGATCCCGAAGATTTTGCCAATTACATAAGCGTGGTCAGGGATATGGGAAATCAGGAAGAGGCCGAAAAGCTGGCAGCTGAATATGTGGAGCAGGTGATGGTATCAAAGTCGAAACCTACAGATAATGATATCAGGGTGGTCGCTTTTTATATGGATCTGGATGACACCTGGTGGGAGGCATTTTCCTCTGATTCTGAACGCCTGAGAAGGGTGCTGGGAGAGGACTATATGCTGGCCATGGAAAAGATTTACAACAATACCCTGGTCAAGGCAGTGGATGAAGGTCGTGTCGACCTGATCAGCCTTATGGCCAATGAACTGGCGCCCCTGGTGGAAGAGGAGACCTCGGCCTGGGATCTGAGATCGCTTCCCTTCATTCAGTATTATTACTACAGCGGTTTTAGCGAAGAATTGATCTCCTACATAGATCAGCGTTTTGCAACGGACCGCAAAGGTGATCATCGCTGGCTTTACAATGCCGCATCACAAATCACCGATATGGATCAGCAATACCGGACAGAGGTTTTGCTTAAGAAAGAGCTTGAGTGGTATCGCATATGCATCGGTCTGGAGGAGCATTTTGACTACTATTTTTACCAGGGAATGGTACTTGTGTTCCTGAGTGAAAATGTAAGCGCCAAGGAGTCCTTCCTGAAAGCTGAATCCCTGGCCTCATCGCAGGAGCAGCGGGATATGGTAGCCCAGGTACTGGGGTATATCGGGGGCAGCTAAGTGCTTCTTTTGTGATTGTGGATGGGAACAGTTACTTTTAGGTTCTTAATTGCTAAACTGTCCCCTTATGAAATCTGTTTTAAGTTTCCCGGTATTTTTGCTATTAGCTTTACTTGTTTCCTGTTCAGGCGGATCAAATGATCTGGACCGCAATGGATTAAAGGGGAAGGTGAAGGCAACAAGTGAGTTTCAGTGTGATGCCACCTATGTGAACGAGGAGTGGGTAGCAGATGTTGAATGCGCCGATGGCTACCGGGTGACGGAATATGATGAGGAAGGCAAGTACATCCAGGCCTATAGTATGGCAGAATGTGGCGATACCACCAGTCTGACCACTGCAAAACGTGAAAACGGGGAGGTCGTTGAGGAGTTGTATTATATCCGGAGGAACCTGACACCAAAACATGCAAAGATGGTCCTGGTGTCCCGCACGGTCATGGACAAGGTTTCGGACGACCAGACCAATTTCGAAGTATGGCAGAATGAACAGCTTCGCTTTGAAGGGGCCACTTACTACGATTCGAAAGGAAGGATTGACAGACAGGTACAGGTGGTAAATAGCCGGGAAGTAATCGTTCATCACGAATATGAAAAGAACCTTCTGGTGGAAATGTGGATTGAGGAACTTGACGGTACCCGCTCTGCTACCCAGTTATATGAATACAGTCAGTTCGATGATCATGGGAACTGGACGCTTCGACTGGTCTATCCGGGGGAGGAAAAAATCACGCCCGAAATGGCGATTACCCGGGTGCTGGATTACTATTAGTCTTTCACCTAGATCTCCAGCAAATACTGTTCAGCTGCCTGTTCGCCGAAGATCAGGCTCACCGGCTCTTCCAGCAACTCTTTCACGGTTTTCAGGAAACCCACGGAATCCTTTCCGTCTATCACACGGTGATCATAGCTCAAAGCAATGTACATCATGGGTCTGATCTCCACTTTCCCTTGTATGGCAACAGGCCTTTCAAGGATATTGTGCATGCCCAGGATCCCTGACTGGGGGGGATTCAGGATGGGAGTAGAAAGCATGGAGCCATAGATGCCACCATTTGAAATTGTAAAGGTGCCACCGCTCATTTCCTCAATACCTAGTCTGGCCTTCCTGGCTCGGGTAGCCAGATCGGCGATTTGCTTTTCCAGTTCCGCCAGGCTCATGGCCTCTGCATTTCGGATCACCGGAACCATCAAACCTTTGTCTGTCTGCACGGCGATACCAATATCACAATAAGCGGGCGAAACTACCTCTTCTCCATCCAGGTATGAATTCACCGCAGGAAACTGCCGGAGGGCTTCGGTGACCGCCTTTGCAAAGAAGGACATAAATCCGAGTTTTATTCCATGTTTCTCTACAAACTGCTCCTGATATTGTTTTCTGATGGCCATAATGGCACTCATGTCCGCCTCGTTAAAGGTGGTGAGCATGGCTGTCTCGTTCTTTACGGCTACCAGCCTTTCAGAGATTTTTTTTCTGAGCTGGCTTAGCTTTTTACGTTCTTCATCCCTGGAGGCGGTGAGGGATCTTTCGGGGATTCCATCTGCTGCCCTGCTTTGCATGACCTGCTTCACATCCCCTGCACTGATTTTTCTCAAGCCATTGAGTATGTCGTCTACCGAGAGCCCCTCTTTTTCCATCATCTGCTTCGCTACCGGGGTTGCCTTAATATTTGACTGTTCGGGTACAGTTTTTTTAACTGCCGGTTTTTTTTCTTCTGCTGCCGGGAGATCCTCTTTGCTTTCCTCTTTGCTTTCCTCGGGTTCCTCTGGCACTTCCACGCTTGTATCAATGGAGGCTACCACCACTCCCACCTGAACGGTTTCTCCTGCCTGGGTCAATATTTTCAGCTGTCCGGATTCCCCCGCAATCAGGGGCAGGGTAGCCTTCTCAGATTCAATTTCACCAATCTCCTGGTTTTTTGTAACCAGAGCACCATCCTCCACAAACCAGGATGCCAGTTCAACTTCTGTAATGGATTCTCCAGGACTTGGTATTTTTATCTCCAGGGCCATGTTACTTTGTTTTGGGTTTCTCTTTTTCGAAGTAGTAATGTTGTTTCAATATTTCTGTTCGTGAGCTTCCAATCACACACTGCAGACCACAATATACGTTCAGAAGATCGCATGTACACTCCCGGAACACCTTGTCAATAATCTCCTTCTGACTGATTTCGTGTAGTTTGAACAGGCCGGTAGCCGGACTTCCGGATGGCTGGCGGGTAACAGGGATCAGCTCTGTTTCCTTCATGGCATTTCGGATGTAATACCAGGCACCCATATTTTCGGGTTCTTCCTGCACCCAGAGGGTAAGCATGTTGTTCCGGTATTTAAGCAGGATCTGCTGAATCTCATTTTGCGGGAAAGGAAAGATCTGATCCAACCTGATCAGGGCGATATCACGGGCTCCCAGCTTCTTTTTCCGGGCCAGCAGATCATAATAGATCTTGCCACTGCACAGCACGACCCTTCGTACTTCGTCCACATCGTTATCATTGTCATCATATACCGGCAGAAACTTTCCTTTCTCAAGGTCACCCAGTGAGGAGACACATTGCGGGTGGCGCAGGAGACTTTTGGGTGTAAATACCACCAGGGGCACCCTTGATTTTTTCTTCATGTGGTTCCGGAGCGCATGAAACAGGTTGGCAGGTGTTGTGGGGTTAATGATATGCATATTGTTCCCTGCTGCCAGGCTGAGAAATCGTTCGATACGCGCACTTGAATGCTCGGGACCCTGTCCTTCGAATCCGTGAGGGAGATAGAGGACCACTCCGTTCATGACTCCCCATTTCTCTTCTGCGCTTGAAATATACTGGTCAAGAATGACCTGTGCCACATTTACGAAATCGCCAAATTGCGCCTCCCAGACCACCAGGTTTTGCGGACAGGTCATGGCATAACCATATTCAAAACCAAGGACGCCATATTCGTTAAGAGGTGAATTGTAGATATTAAAGGGGGCCTGGTCCTTATCCAGATACTTGAGTGGAAAATATATTTCAGTGGTATCCTCCATTACCACACCGGCGTGCCTGTGGGAGAATGTTCCCCGAATCGAATCCTGACCACTGATCCGGATCGGATGATTTTCAAGCAGGAGGGAACCATAGGCCAGCAATTCACCAAGAGCCCAGTCCACTCGGTTTTCCTTGATCATCCTGGCCCTGTCCTCCACAAGTTTGATTGATTTCTTGAAGAAAACCAGGTCTTCTGGCAAGGTATTTAACTGCTTGGCAATGCGTAATAGCGTGCGGTCCGGCACCCCGGTCTCCACCGGCTCTTCAAAGTCCCTGGTGGAGGCATATTCCATCCCTTCCCAGGGAGTCTCCATAAACTGCTGAATGCTTACCTTCTTCTCCTTCCTTGCTGCTTCCAGCTGCTTTTCCATGTGGGAGTCAAATTCAGACTTAGACCGGCTGATATCGGACCTGGTGAGCACGCCCTCTTTTTCCAGCTCTTTGCTGTAAAGATCCCTGAGATTAGGATGGCTGGCGATGGTCTTATAAAGCGTAGGTTGGGTAAATCTGGGTTCGTCCCCCTCATTGTGCCCGTATTTCCGGTAAGCCAGTATATCAATGAATACGTCCGTATGGAAGAGCTGACGGTATTCAATGGCCATTCGCATCACATGTACCAGCCCTTCCACATCATCGCCATTTACATGCCAGATGGGTGCCTTGGTTACTTTTCCCACATCGGTGCAGTAGGTACTGGAGCGGGCATCCAGGTAGTTGGTTGTAAAGCCTACCTGGTTATTGATGACCAGGTGGATCGTTCCCCCGGTCTTATAGCCTTCCAGTTCCGACATCTGAACCACTTCATATACCACACCCTGACCCGAGATGGCGGCATCGCCATGAATAATGATGGGTACCAGGCTGTTGTTGTTGCCTTCGTAAATGTGATCGATTCGTGCCCTGCTGACCCCCTCGATAATGGGAGCGGAAGATTCCAGGTGAGAGGGATTGGGGACAATATTCAGGATAACTTCTTTTCCTTCACTGGTTTTCACTGTATTGCCGTAGCCCAGATGGTATTTTACATCGCCAAGACTGATCCTTTCTTCATAGGATTCGCCTTCAAATTCCTTGAATATATTCTGAGCCGGTTTTCTCAGGACATTGGCAAGCACATTGAGCCGGCCCCTGTGAGCCATCCCAATGTTGAATTCCTTCACGCCCAGATCCGCACCCTTTTCAACCAGGTCATTTATGGCCGGCACCAGGACTTCAGCTCCTTCAAGTGAGAATCGCTTCTGTCCTACAAAATTGTTGTGAATGAATTTTTCAAATCCAACAGCTTCCACAAGATGTTGATACATCTTTCTCTTCTCATCGGCTGTAAATACGGTCCGGTTTTTTCCCTGCTCAATACGTTCGGTGAGCCAGCTTATTTTCTCCGGATTCCGGATGAACATAAATTCCGATCCGATGTGTCCGCAATAAGTAAGTTCAAGGTTTTCAACAATATCGCGCAGCGGAATTTTTCCACAACCAATCTCTCGTCCTGCATGATAGGAAATATCCAGCTTGTCGTCTGAAAGTCCGTAGTTCTCAAGATCGAGAGTGGGGAAGTACTTTCTGCGGGAGCGTACCGGATTGGTCTGGGTGAACAGATGTCCCCGTTTCCTGTAACCATTGATCAGGTTAAGGACTTTAAATTCTTCATCAAAAGTGAGGGATTCAGATTCGGGGTGACTGAAATCTTTTCTGGCCAGGTCAAAACCCTGGAAAAAGTGGTGCCAGCTGGGATCCACCGATCCCGGATCCTTCCTGTATTTCTGGTAGAGTTCCTCTATGGCCTCGGTATCGAGGCTCTGCAAAAACGATAGATCGTCCATATGCCGCCGCTACAAATTTTAATAGTAACAACCTGGCCCTGGAATTGTTGCTCCGCTGGGCTCTTATCTTATCTCGCTGAAATGTTTCATGAACTGCATCCGTTCAAAAGCTGCAGGATCAGCGCCATACATTCGCGATATTTTCCCTCTGAACTGCTCCAGTGAATCGAAGCCCTTTTCTTCCATCCAGGCATTGAGCTTGGCCAGCAAAGCGCCGATCCGGTCCGGACCATTTTGATATAGGGTCGACACGACCTGAACGGTTGTTGCCCCTGCCAGCAACATTTTTATAAGATCTTCACCGGTGTGAATACCGGTGGAAGCAGAAAGGTTGCAATTCAGGCGTTCCGACATAATGGCTATCCAGCGAAGGGTTTCATGGATCTCCTCTGAAGAGGAAAACATCCTGGGGGATGCCAGCTCCATTTTGTCAATATCTATGTCCGGTGCATAGAATCGGTTAAACAGCACAAGCCCGGATATACCCGTTTCGGATAGAGCCTTCACGGAGAGACCCAGGCGCGTGAAATATTTGCTGATCTTAAGGGCAACGGGAATCTTTACATTCGCCATTACTTTCTCAATGATCCGGAAGTAGGCATCCATAAACTCTTTCTCCTTAAAATCGGCCGGATTCATGAAGATATTCAGTTCCAGTGCATCGGCACCAGCTTCTTCCATCTTTCTGGTAAAATGAGTCCAGTCCTCATCTGTAATACAGTTGATACTGGCAATGATTGGAATAGAGACAGCCTTCCTGGCATCCCGGATTAACTGAAGATATTTTTCCAGGTTCTCTTCACGAATGTGAAGGTCAAGATAATCAAGGGTTTCCGATAGTCCGGAATAGATCATGGGATTTTCTTCAGCTTCTTTATACTGCTCCTTTACTTCCCGTAGAATCTCTTCCTCGAATAGAGATTTCATTACCACAGCACCTGCTCCATGTTTTTCAATTGAAACAATGCCATCAAGAGTCCCGGTCAGACCGCTGCTTCCGGCAATGATTGGATTCTTAAGTTCCAATCCCAGGTAAGATGTTGTCAGGTCCTTCATATTTTGGATGTAAATAATTGACTCAAAGTAAAAGTATAAAAAACAAAACCTGTCCCGGCATAATTTTTTTTATTCTTTATAACATGTACTGGACAATTGGCACTAAAAATGATCTTTTTTTCATGTAATATTATGCTCCAAACAGCACCCTTACAAAACAATAGAGTATGAGTAAGATTATCGAGAAGGAGTATTTTTCAGAAGCTGTGGTTCGGCTTGTGGTTGAGGCTCCGCATATTGCTAAAAGCAGGAAGGCGGGTCATTTTGTGATCGTAAAGACCGGAGAAAAAGGGGAGAGAATCCCGCTTACCATTGCAGCGGCTGATATTGAAAAAGGAACCATTACCCTGATTATCCAGAAAGTAGGAGTTACTTCGACAAAGATTTGTGAGCTTGAGGTAGGGGAGGAGATCACCGATGTGGTAGGTCCGCTGGGTTTACCAACCCACATTGAGAAAGTCGGAACTGTGCTGGCTTCCGGAGGAGGGGTAGGTGTGGCTCCCCTGTTGCCCATTGTGGAGGCATTCAAGCAGGCCGGTAACAGGGTGATTACAGTTCTGGCAGCAAGGAAGAAGGAGCTGATCATCCTGGAGGAACAGATGCGGCAGCATTCCGACGAGGTGATTATCATGACCGATGACGGGTCCTATGGGAAGCAAGGCTTGGTTACAAACGGTATGGAAGAGGTGATCCTGAGGGAGAAAGTAGACCTCGCTGTTACTGTGGGACCGGCTGTTATGATGAAATTTGTCACCCTGCTGACGGGGAAGTATGAGATTCCCACAGTGGCCAGTCTGAATACCCTGATGGTTGACGGCACAGGGATGTGCGGAGCATGCAGGGTGTCAGTTGGCGGGAAGACCAAATTTGTATGTGTGGACGGACCGGAGTTCGATGCCCATGAGGTTGATTTTGATGAGATGCTGCTGAGGCTGGATTCTTATAAGCCCTCAGAGGCCGAAGCATATGAAAATTACCTGAGTAAAATCTCCAAATCGAAGTAAGACAATGGCTGAAGTTTCAGAATACTTAAAAAACGAACGGGAGCAGGAATGGCGAGTGGCCCTCAGGGGACAGATGAAAAATAAAGAACGGACCCAGCTTGAGCGGGTCAGCATGAGCGAGCAGGATCCGGAAAAACGTAATCAGGATTTTACCGAGGTAAACTGTGGCCTCTCGGAGGAGGAGGCTCGAATGGAAGCGAAGCGTTGCCTGGATTGTGTGAATCCTACCTGTATTACAGGTTGCCCGGTTGGAATTAACATTCCAAAATTCATTAAGCGTATCGAGACAGGTGAGTTCCTGGAGTCGGCCCGGGTATTGAAAGAAACCAACACGCTTCCCGCAGTTTGTGGCAGGGTATGTCCCCAGGAAGTGCAATGCGAAGAGGCCTGTTTTTATACACAGAAGCTTAAAAAGACGCCTGTGGCCATTGGCCACCTGGAGCGTTTCATTGCCGATTATGAACAGAACAGCGGTGAGATGTCTGTTCCGGAGATTCCTGTGAAGAATAGGATCAAAGTAGCTTCCATCGGCTCAGGTCCGGCCGGACTGGCTTTTGCAGGTGATATGGCTAAGATGGGCTATGATGTAAGCGTTTTTGAGGCCCTGCATGAAATCGGGGGAGTGCTGAAATATGGCATCCCTGAGTTCAGGCTCCCAAACAGCATTGTGGATGTGGAGATTGATGTGCTGGAAAAAATGGGAGTGAAATTCATAAAGAATTTTATCGTGGGAGCCACAGCTTCCATAGAAGATTTAAAAGAAGAAGGTTTTAAAGCGTTTATGGTAGGCAGTGGTGCCGGTCTTCCAAACTTCATGCACATTCCCGGTGAGAACTACATCGGGATCTATTCATCCAATGAATACCTGACCCGGGTGAATCTGATGAATGCGGCTGATCCGGACTACGATACCCCGGTTCTTTCCGGAAAGAAAGTGGCAGTGATCGGAGGTGGCAATACGGCCATGGATGCCGTCAGGACTTCCAAGCGCCTCGGAGCTGAACGCTCCATGATCATCTACCGTCGTTCCATTGAGGAAATGCCTGCCCGTAATGAAGAAATCAAACATGCGAAGGAAGAAGGGATTGAGTTTATGAATCTGCACAATCCGCTTGAATATTATGCCGATGAGAACGGCAGGGTATGCAGGATGAAGGTACAGAAGATGGAGCTGGGTGAACCCGATGCTTCCGGAAGGCGCCGCCCCATTCCCATCGAAGGATCAGAGTTCATGATGGATGTTGATACGGTTGTGGTAAGTGTGGGTGTGTCTCCCAATCCATTGATTCCTTCCAGCATGAAGGAACTGGATGTTTCCAAATGGGGAACCATCATTGTCAATGGCGATACCATGCAGAGTTCGGTTGAGGGAGTATTTGCCGGCGGAGATATTGTTCGCGGAGGAGCAACAGTGATCCTGGCCATGGGCGATGGAAGAAAAGCCGCCGAAGCCATGGATCAATATCTTAAAACAAACTAATTATATTGAACATAGTACCCGGATGTGTTGTTGTGGGTATAACAATTCTTAAACGATTAAAAAATCCAATAGATGACAATCGGAGTATTGAAGGAAGGCGGCAATGAAAACAGGGTTGTTCTTTTGCCCGAGCACGTTGCCAACCTTGTAAAAAAGGAGTTCCAGGTCCTGGTGGAAAAGGGTGCAGGTACTGAGTCACATGCAAGCGATGAGAGCTATACAGAGGCTGGTGCCATCATCAAAAGCAGGGCCGAAATTCTTAAAGGCGCAGATATGATATTCAGTATCAATGCACCTGCTGAAGGCATTTCTAAAGGAAAAATCCTGATCTCGATCCTGGGGGCGCTCTCCAACAAAGAGGTTGTAGATCGCCTGGCTAAGGAGGGAGTTACCTCTTACAGTCTGGATATGATACCACGCTCCACACGAGCCCAGGCAGTGGATGTGCTTTCATCCATGGCCACCGTCGCCGGTTACAAATCGGTGCTGGTAGCAGCCGGATCGGTACCGAAATTCTTTCCCATGTTTATGTCAGCCTCTGGTACCATCAAGCCTTCCAGGGTGCTGATTCTGGGAGCAGGTGTGGCGGGATTACAGGCCCTGGCCACTGCCAGAAAACTTGGGGCTATCGTTGAAGTGTTTGATGTGCGTGCAGCAGTGAAAGAAGAGGTCCTTAGCCTTGGAGGCAAGTTTGTGGAAGTGGAAGGCGCCAAGGATGAAGCATCTGCCGGAGGCTATGCCGTGGAGCAGACAGAAGAGTATAAAAAGAAGCAGGCTGAACTGATCCAGCAACATGCCAAAGGAGCCAATGTGGTAATCACAACGGCCCAGATACCTGGAAGGGAGGCTCCTAAATTGATTACAAAAGAGACGGTGGCTGATATGCAGCCGGGATCAGTGATCGTTGACCTGGCTGCTTCCACCGGTGGAAATTGCGAACTGACCAGGAATGATGAGACCGTGCTTTCCGGAGGTGTGACCATTATCGGGAATTCCAATTTTGCCTCCACCATGCCCTCCGATGCCAGTAAAATGCTGGGGAATAACTATCTGAACTTCCTGAATATGATGATCGATGAGGAAGGAAAAGTCAATCTGGACATTGAGGATGAAATTGTGCAGCAGACCTGCATCACCCGCGATGGTGCCATTGTTAACGAACGTTTAAAATAGAGCTATGGAAAGCGTATTACAATTTTTCTATGCCAATAAAGAGGCCATTTTTATTATTGCCCTGACCATTTTCCTGGGTCTTGAGGTTATTTCCAATGTCCCTTCAGTCCTGCATACACCCCTGATGTCTGGAGCCAATGCCATCAGTGGAGTGATCATCATCGGTGGAATTATCCTGGTGGGTCATGCCGATCTGGCAAACCTGAGTGAGGGATCCAACCTGCTGAATCTGGTGCTTGGAATCTTTGCCCTGATTTTTGGAACCCTGAACGTAATCGGGGGATTTGTGGTCACGGACCGCATGCTTGAAATGTTTAAAAAGAAGAAAAAATAGGCCCGGATTATGGAGACACTGAATATAACAAACGGAGATATTATTCTAGAGTTTATTTACCTGGTTTCGGCCCTCTTTTTTGTGGTGGGTCTGAAGCTCTTGAGCAGCCCGGACTCTGCCCGCCGCGGTAACCTGTGGGCTGCAGCCGGTATGATTATGGCGATGATCGCCACCATGGTGCTTCACCGCGATGGAGAAGGCAATGGGATCAAAGGTGGAAACCTGGTCATTATTCTTGCGGCCATAGCCTTTGGAGGAGTGATCGGTGCGGTGGTGGCACGGCGTATAAAAATGACCGCCATGCCTCAACTGGTCTCTTTCTTTAATGCAACAGGGGGTGCCGCATCTGCACTTGTGGCCTTGATTGAGTTTTCAAATCCCGAAAATCAATCTGCCCTGGTGACCCTGCTTGGCCTGACCATAGGAAGTATCGCATTCAGCGGTAGTATGATTGCCTACGGAAAGTTAAACGGGAACATCAAAGATATTTTTGCCAAATGGATGACCTATGTTAACCTGCTGATTCTTGCCGGTGTTTTCTTCCTGCTGTTCTTTATTCTGTTTGGCGGAATGCCGGCCGAAACCCAGCAGACCCTGGTCTATATCCTGTTGGCAGTCGCGCTGATTTATGGAGTAAGTTTTGTGATGCCCATCGGAGGTGCCGATATGCCGGTGGTGATCTCCCTGCTGAATAGTCTGACCGGAATCGCTGCTGCCATGGGTGGATTTATATATCAGAATCAGGCCATGATCCTGGGTGGTATTTTTGTGGGTGCTGCAGGGATGATCCTGACCCTACTGATGTGTAAGGCCATGAACCGGTCCCTGATTAATGTGATTATCGGAGCCTTTGGCGGAGGCGGAGCCGGCGTGGATCGTGAGAAGGGTGTGGTAAAAGAAGTTACGGTCACGGACCTGGCAGTTATGCTGAATTACAGCAGCAAGGTGGTGATTGTCCCCGGTTACGGACTGGCTGTAGCTCAGGCGCAGCATATTTGCAGCGAGCTGGATGAGCTCCTGGAAGCCAATGGGGTAGAGGTAAAATACGCCATCCACCCGGTGGCCGGACGGATGCCCGGACATATGAATGTACTGCTGGCAGAAGCCGATGTCCCCTACGATAAACTGATTGAAATGGATGAGATCAATCCGGATATGCCCAAAACCGATGTGGTGGTGGTTATCGGGGCTAACGATGTGGTGAACCCGGCCGCCCTGGATGATCCTTCCAGTCCCATTTACGGGATGCCCATTATCAAGGTTCATGAGGCCAAGAATGTGGTCGTGATGAAACGGGGTATGGGCAAGGGATATGCCGCCATTGAGAACTACTTATTTTACGCTGACAATACCCGGATGTTCTTTGGTAGCGCCAAGGATTCACTTCAAAAACTGGTCACCGAGATCAAAGCTTTATAAATCCTTCCTAAAATAGTACCAAAGGCCGCAGCGTTGCAACGTTGCGGCCTTTTTTATGGTCATTCTAATGCACGTCATCATATGTAAATATTTACATAAGTGCATATTCAACTCATTTTAAGAGCTTTAGAACACATCAGGAATTTCGCTGTAATGGGCTATGTTAAAAACCTTTGATGAATTGAAACAGTATTAGTTAACGATGGTATTATTTTTAAGGCTTTAGGACAAACTTTTTCTTTAAATCCACGTATCAGGGGACAGTATAAGTTATGGTGTATTTAAGTCTGGAAGACCTTAGCAACAATTAGTGTTAAATGTTACGATTAGCCACAGAATGGACCAAAAAGCGTAAGGCAGACAAGATTATTCTTTATTTGATTTTGCTGCTGATCCCCATGGGCGTGTTTTCCCAGGAATCGACTCTTGACAATCAACAGGGGCCATGGTCCGATGATGCAATCTGGCTGGATGGGACCGCTCCGGGTACATCAGGTATAAATACGGATGTTCATATCTACGGCACGGTGGTATGTGATTCCGATCTTGATTTTACCGGGGGAGACCTGTTTATTCATGACACACTTACACTTTTTGGGTCGCTGACCATCGGGGATACGCTGAATCTGACTGTTGATCCGGGTGCGGTGTTAATTGTTCGAGGTGACTTTACCTGTGGTGATACCGTGGATGTATGGACCAGCGGGGAGATGGTAGTGACTGGCGAATTTTCAATTCTGGGCGACGACGATCAGGGTTCTTTCGACAATGATGGCCAGCTTTATGTTTTTGATGCCACACCTGTGCTGAAATCCGGAGCGGGCTACGGTGATTTTACCTGTGTGGATTTAGTCGATTCCTGTACCCTGTATGACGAAAGTGATCTGCTGGCCAGTGCCCTTGCTCCTCTGTACCTTTCCGGTTCCTATTTCATTGAGCCTTCGGGTCTGGTGGAATTCTGTTTGGGCGATTCAGTCCTGCTTTCAGTCACAGACACAGCAACATCCTACCAGTGGTTTGCCGATGATATTGAAATTGTTGGTGCCACAACTTTCGAATACAGGGCCTCTGCAACGGCTGATTATCATGTCACCTTCTTTATAGGAGGCGACTCCCTGGTGATGGAAGCAGTGGCAGTGACCACCAATCCTCTGCCGGTGGTTTCTATTATCGGATTAGATGTTTCTTATTGTGAGGGTGCTCCCACGGATACCCTGGTGGGAGATCCGGCAAATGGATTTTTCCTGGCTGCTCCGGGAATAAGCATACTGGGAGGTGATAGTGCCGTATTTGATCCGGCCCTGGCTGGCTCTTATGATATTCAGTACTACTATACCGATTTGAATGGCTGTACAGATACAGCTCTTGTTACGGCGGTGGTTAACCCCCTGCCTGTGGTTGATTATGCGGGTCTTGATCCTGTTCAGTGCCCCCTTGGTGATCCCGATACTCTGGTGGGTAATCATGCACCGGATGGGATTTTCTCCGGAGGGACTGTAGCTGACCAGGGCGATGGAACCGGGATCTTTACACCCCTGCTGGACGGGACTTATGAAATATGGTATGCCTATACGGATCTGAATGGCTGCACCGATTCAATGAGCTATTCCGTACTTGTTCACCCCCTGACACCTGTTGCCATAGATGCCTATGATACCATCTGGGATATTAATGATCCTGCTTTTGTGCTTGCTGGCTCTCCGGCCGGAGGAACTTTTACAGGGAATGGTGTGTCCGGGCCTGACTATGATCCTGCGCTTGCCGGTGTAGGTCTGGATACACTGGTATATGCTTATACCGATGGGAATTCATGTACCAATTATGATACCCTGATTTTTGAGATCAGGGATTATGACTTCATGGCCGGAGCCAGAATCCTAAACGATATTGATAACTGGTGTTCGCCGGATGCCTATTATACAACCATTGGTGCCACGGCCGATGAATCAGCAGGAAGTTGCTGGATCGATGGTCCTAACAACAACCGCTGGTTTATGTTTCAGGCCACCACCGACCAGGTTTTTGTGGAGGTGAAAACAGGAGCGAAAGGAACCATTCGCAGACCCCAGGTTGCACTCTGGGATACCCTGGGAGCGGAACTGGCCTGCCAGATCTACTGGGCAGATTATGAGGATGTGAACCTTGGATATATTGGGCTCACTCCCGGAGAATGGTATTTTATATCTGTTGATAACAGGGGCACCAATTATGGCAGTTTCGCCCTCTGTGTGGACGATTCGGTGGATTATGATTTCAGGGAGGGTGCCATTAGCGTACCACATACGAATTCCTGGCGCTCGGCCGATGAAGAATTCACAACAAGAAATGCTACGGCCGACCGTCTGGCAGGTTCCTGCTGGTCATACGCTGTAAACAGTAACCGCTGGTTCACCTTTACGGCACTGGAGCCAAACGTTTCTGTTGATGTGCTGACAGGAGGAGATGAAGGAAGCATGCAGTATCCACTGGTGGCCCTGTGGAATGAGGCAGGCGATCAGGTGGCATGTGCCAACTATATTTCCCAGTACGGAGATATTCGCATGAGTATTGATAGCCTGACCGTTGGGAACCAGTATTATATTTCGGTGGACAACCGCACAGGCACGGGTCGTGATGGCACATTCTCCCTTGCAGTAAGCGATACGCTTGATTACGATTTCCAGGCCGGAGCCATAGAGATCCCCCATACGGGCGACTGGCGCTCCCCGGATGAGGAATACACCACTTTGGGAGCCACTGCTGATGGGCCTCTTGGCGCCTGCTGGAACAGCAATCCGGCTTTTTCCAGGTGGTTTACTTTTGTTGCTACTGGCAATGAGGTGACCGCTGAACTCTTAACAGGTGGCGATGAAGGGACCTTGAGACGCGGGTTTTTACTATTGACCGATGAACTAGGGACCGAGCTGGCCTGTGCCAGGTATTACAGTGATTATTCGGATATCAAGCTTGGATTTGCCGGACTGATACCCGGCGAAAGGTATTACATCATTGTGGATAATTACTATACGACCAATCCAGCTTACAGGGGAACCTTCAGTCTTGCTCTTGACAATGAGGTGGACTACGACTTCAGGGAAGGGGCCTTTGAGATCACCGATCCCCACGACTGGTGTTCTGCCGATGCCCAGTTTACCACTCTGAATGCATCGCCTGACAGGGATTCCGGCACTTGCTGGCCAAACGGGCCCAATTTTAACCGCTGGTTCAGGTTCACTGCCACCACCACTGAAACCATGGTTCGGATGAAGACCGGTGCAGAAGAAGGGACATTAAGAAGAGGAATGATTGCCCTGTGGAACGAAGCAGGCGACAACCTGGCCTGCGGCAGGTATGTATCTGATTATACAGATATTAACATGGGGTATACCCTCCTGACCCCGGGAGAGACCTATTATATCTCAGTGGATAATTATTATACTGACAATACAGGATACAGGGGGACTTTTACGCTCTGTGTAGACGATTCGGTGGATTATGACTACCCGGAAGGCGCGGAACTGCTCACCGATCTGAATAACTGGTGTTCTCCATTGGAGGCTTATACCACCATCAACGCCACCGGGGATACCCTGGCCGGTTCCTGTTGGCCCACGGGTCCCAGTTTTGATAGATGGTTCCGTTTTCAGGCAACAAGCAATGAGCTGTTGGTCAGGATGCTGACAGGGGGTGCAGAAGGGACTCTAAGACGGGGATTAGTTGCCATCTGGGATGATGCATTTAATGAGATTGCCTGCAATCGTTATACATCCGATAACAGCGATGTACATGTGGGTACCACAAGTTTGACACCGGGTGACTGGTATTATATATCGGTGGATAACTACTATACGACCAATTCTGGTTACAGGGGTACCTTCAGTTTGTGTGTTTCCGATGTACTTGACTATGATTTCAGGGAGGGAGCCTATGAAATATCAGATATTGACAGCTGGTGCTCTGCAGATGCTGAGTTTTCCACTCTTGGGGCTACAGCCGATGGAGTAGCAGGTAGCTGCTGGCCCAATGGGCCCAACTATAATCGCTGGTTCCGCTTCCAGGCCACAGGAAATGAGGCCATGTTCGATATCCAGATTGGGGCAGAAAAGGGGACCATGGATTACCCGATGGCAGCCCTGTATGATACCCTGGGGAATGAAGTGGCCTGTGCCACCTATTATTCTCAGTACGGAGATGTTTCCATTGGCAGCACCACTCTGGTCGCAGGTGAATGGTATTTCCTGACGGTTGACAACCGGGATAATACAGGTTATCGGGGTACGTTTACGTTATGTGCCGACGACCAGGTGGATTATGATTATAAACTGGGGGCCATTGAGCTTACCGATATTGATAACTGGTGCTCTCCCCTGGAGGCCTATTCCACCCTGGGGGCGTCACCCGACGAGCTGGCAGGAAGCTGCTGGATCGATGGTCCCAATTACAACCGCTGGTTCCGCTTTCAGGCGACCACCAGTATGGTTCAGGCGACCATTCTTACCGGCGGGACCGAGGGGACCATGGATTATATTTTGACAGCATTGTGGGACAGCCTGGGGAATGAGCTGGCCTGTAACCAGTATACTGCAGTCCAGTCGGATGTCAGTATCGGCTATGCAGGCCTGATTCCTGGTGAATGGTACTACCTCAGCGTGGATAACCGTGATAATACCGGCTACCGGGGGACCTTCTCCCTTTGTATGGACGATACTGTGGATTACGATTACCCGGAAGGTGCGGTGGAAATCTCCAGCATCATTGATTACTGTTCGGCCGACGCTGAATTCTCCACCCTGGGAGCCACAGCTGACTATATTCAGCCGGCCAACTGGACAGAAGGCCCCAATTATAACCGCTGGTTCCGTTTCCAGGCAACTGCATCCGGAGAAGCTACGATCAGCCTTAAAACGGGAGGCCCGGAAGGTGATCTGGAGTATCCCATGTTAGCAGTTTGGGACACCACCCTGACCGAACTGGACAGCCGCAGCTGGATTAATCAGTATGGGAATCTGGAAATTGGACTGACCGGACTGGTTCCGGGTGACTGGTATTTTATTTCGGTTGATAATCGCATTAATACAGGCTACCGGGGATCTTTTACCCTCTGTGTGGATGATGAGATCTCTTATGATTATTTTGCCGGAGCCATTGAATTGAGTGATATTGATGGCTGGTGTTCCGATTATGCAATTTTCTCAACTGAGGGTGGAACTCCGGATGAGAGCATGGGCTCCTGCTGGCACAATGGTCCCAATTACAACAGATGGTTCAGGTTCCAGGCCACTTCAACTGATATAGCTGTCCAGGTACGCTCCTGGGGGATTGAAGGTACGGTCAGAAGAGCTGAATTTGCCCTCTGGGACACCCTGAAGAATGAACTTGCCTGTTCCAGATGGTACTCCGATTACGGGGATGGAGAACTTTATGCAACCGGACTGACCGTAGGGGATTGGTATTATATTTCGGTTGATAATGCTACCGGTGGAACGCCCGGTTCCTTCACACTATGTGTAACCGATCACGCGGTAAATGATTTTATGGCTGATGCCATTACCATTGCTGATCTGAATAACTGGTGTGGAGAAGATGCGCAGTACAGCAACATACTTGGTACGGCTGACGAGTCTCAGGGCTCGTGCTGGACAGGAGTGGATAACAAGAATGTATGGTTCCGCTTCCTGGCAACCTCCACCCGGGCGACGGTAAGGGTAACTACCGGTGGAGATTACGGGCAAATGGTAAATCAGCAGGTGGCTGTCTGGGATGCTTCCAGCACTGAAGTAACCTGTGCAGGACCATATGCAGGTCAAGGTGAGTTAACAGCGCTGCCGACCGGCATGACCATTGGCAACTGGTATTATATCTCCGTGGACGATGACGGTACCCCGGGGACCTTTACCCTTTGCATAGACGATACCATTGATTACGACTATCCGGAAGGAGCTGTTGAGATCACAGATCCGGGCAACTGGTGTTCGCCCGATGCATCCTTTAGCAATGCTTCAGCGACAGCAGATACAGATGGAGGAAGCTGCTGGGTCGGATCCAATTTCCAGAATGTCTGGTTTACTTTTGTGGCCGAATCAGAGGTGATCGATGTTCAGGTAAAAACAGGAACGGTTTATGGATCCATGGATCGCCAGCAAGTAGCTCTTTTTGACGTGGATGGCAATGAAGTGGCCTGTGCCGGGGCTTCCATTACGGAAGGAACCCTGCATATGCAGATCGATACCCTGACCCTCGGAAACAGGTATTATATTGCTGTAGATAACGACGATGTTGATCCGGGTAATACAGGAACCTTTACTCTCTGCACAGATACCATACTTAGTTACGATTTCAGGGCAGGAGCAGAGGAGGTGCAACATAATTATTGTAGCGCTGAAGCGGAATATGACCTGAGACAGGCCACAGCGGACGGAGCTCAGGCCTCTTGCTGGGGTGGATCAACCCTGAACAATGTCTGGTTCAAGTTCCAGGCCAGCACTCCCTATGTAACAGTCTCATTGAAGTCGGCCGGGGTATATGGAACCCTGAGAAGGGGACAGATGGCCATATGGAACGCTGCCGATGAGGAAGTTGCCTGTAAAGATGCGGTCATCCAGGATGGAACCCTGCTTATGATGGCCGATACACTGACAGTAGGGGACTGGTACTGGATCGCTGTGGATGTGGATGAGGATGGGGATAATCAGCGTCTGGGTACCTTCTCTCTCTGCCTGGAGGATGCGCTGGACTACGATCAGATCGAAGGAGCCCTTGAAATCCCTCATGATTATGGATGTTCCGGGGATGCTGCATTTTCAAACTACCATGCGACCGACGATGGTAATATGGGTAGCTGCTGGGCGACCAATACACCCAACAGAAATGTGTGGTTCATGTTCCAGGCAACTACTCCATACGCGAAAGTTGAGCTGAAGACGGGAGATGTACTGGGAACCATGAGGCGGGGACAGATCGCAATTTTCAATACAGCAGGCGTTGAGGTGGCTTGTATCAATGATATTGTGGACCGGGGGACGACTCTGTTGATGACCGATACACTTACCGTGGGTGACTGGTACTGGATTTCGGTGGATGATGACCAGAACAATGGGACCTTTACCCTCTGTCTGGATGATGAACTGAACTATGATTATCATGTGGGTGCCCTTGAAATTCCGCATGATTATGGCTGTTCGGCCGATGCGGAATTCTCCAACGACCAGGCCACAGATGATGAGCTTCCAGGCAGCTGCTGGGATAGCAATTCACCCCACAGGAATGTCTGGTTTAAGTTTCAGGCTACAACTAGTGATGCAACTGTACAGATTAAATCAGGTTCGGTATATGGGACCATGCAACGACCGCACATGGCCATGTGGAATGCGGCCATGGACCAGGTGGTCTGCACCCGGGATCTGATATATCAGGGGACCCTGGAAATGACCATTGATACCCTTACTCCGGGAGCCTGGTACTGGATCTCTGTGGATGATGATCAGAACAGGGGATCATTTACCCTGTGTCTGGATGATGAGCTTTCTTTCAACTACAAAAGTGGCGCAGAGGAGATTCTACACAATATGGGCTGCTCCGCAGACGGGGCCTATACCAACCGCTTTGCCACTGCCGATGAAGTTCCGGGTTCCTGCTGGGACAACACCAACAGCCTGCAGAATGTCTGGTTTAAATTCCGGGCAACATCCCGTTTCCTCACCTTTGATGTAAGAACAGGTTCAGTCCTGGGAACCATGCAGAGACAGAATATGGCCCTCTTCAATGAGGCCGGTCAGGAAGTGGCCTGTATCAGGGATGTTGTGTATCAGGGAACCAATACCTTAAGTGCAGACACATTAACTGTGGGGGATTGGTATTATATTTCTGTAGATGATGACCAGAATTCCGGTTCATTCTCATTCTGTATTTCCGATCAGCCTTCCTATAATTACTGGGAGGGTGCCGAGGATCTATTGCACGATATGGGATGTTCCGCCGATGCTGAATATTCCAATGCCAATGCCACAGAGGATATGTTGCCAGGTAGTTGCTGGTCAGCAAATACTCCCAACAGAAATGTCTGGTTCCGCTTTGTGGCCACTTCTCCCAATGTTACAGTTTCGCTCCGTTCAGGTACAGTTTACGGGACCATGCGAAGGCCACAGATGGCGCTCTGGAATGATTCCTTCCAGGAGGTAGCCTGCATAGGCCGCCCGGCTTCTGATTACGGAACCTCCGTCATGAGTATGGACTCATTGACCATAGGGAATACCTACTATATATCAGTAGATGATGATAATGTCGCGGGTAGTTTTACGATCTGCCTGAGCGATGAAGCGACCTATGATTTCTTTGGGGGGGCTCTTGAGCTTCCACATAATGGAGGTTGTTCTACCGACGCGGCATATGATAACCGTCAGGCCACTGCCGATCGTAGCATGGGAAGTTGCTGGTCAGGGATCGATCCCGACGACAATATGAATGTCTGGTTCCGATTCCAGGCTCTTACTACAGATGTAACCCTGACGGTCAGGAACAGCGGTGTTTTTGGAAGCCTGAGGCGTCCTCAGACTGCATTGTGGGATGCTTCAGGAGTGGAAATTAAATGCATGCCAACCACCACAGACTGGGGTGACTTTTACCTGAGTTATGACGGACTTACTCCGGGAGACTGGTACTATGTTTCTGTAGATAATGGCACCACTGTTCCCGGAACCTTCACGCTATGTATAGATGATTTCCTGAATTACGATTACAAGGGCGGCGCTTATGAAATTACCAATCCCATCCGCTGGTGTTCAGCCGATGAAGAGTTCAGCAATCGCCTGGCCACACCGGATGAAATTCCGGGATCCTGCTGGGAAGCCGGAGAGAATAAGAATGTCTGGTTCAAGTTCACTGCCAATTCAGAGAATGTGGTTGTGGATGTCAGAAATGGTACGGGATTAGGTAGTTTACGTGATCTGCAAGCGTCCCTCTGGAACGAAAATGGAGATGAACTGGATTGCGCGTTTACAAATACGGATTTTGCTGATATCCAGCTGCAGTCCGATACCCTGACCATAGGAAACACTTATTATATTTCAGTAGACGACAGTCAGACTTCCAATACCTTCACCCTGTGTGTAAATACCGATCCGCTGGATGCTGAGCTTGTTGGCACGAATGTGAGCTGCAATGGGGCGGACGATGGTTCCATCGTAGTGACTGCTACGGGAGGTACCGGCTCTGGCTATACCTATGACTGGACCCGCAATGGTGTTTCATTTATTGGAAGCGACATAGTTACCGGTCTGGATCCTGCAACCTATGAGGTGACTGTTACCGATGCAGGTGATCCTGCTACCACAGTGGTCCTTTCCTATATAGTTACAGAAGCACCGGCACTTACGCTGTCTCTGTCCAAGGTTGATGACAATTGTCCGGGCGAAGGTGTCGGTTCAGTGACAGCCACAGCAGGTGGCGGCGCAGGATCTGGCTATAGCTATGAATGGTACAGGAATGATATTTCAATTATTGATAATACCTCTACGATAATTAATCTGGATGCTGCCGAATACAAGGTCATAGTCACCGATGTTGGTGCCCCTGCATGCACCATAAGCGACAGTATAGTGGTAGTAAATACCTTAAGCAATTCTGTCGCTCCCACAGGTATTTCGATTACAAACGACAGCACCTGTCAGGGCACCACCAAAGACCTTTCAGTTGTTGGAGGAAGCCTGGGAGACGGAGCCGACTGGCAGTGGTATGCTGATGCAGCTCTGCTGGTGAATGTAGGATCCGGCAGTCCATTTACAGTTGATCCGGCCTATGATTCGGTCTTCTATGTTCGTGCTGAAGGCACCTGTGGAAATAGCGTGGAGGTTTCTCAGCTTGTTGAGGTAATCGAACCCACCGCGCCGCTTCCGGATGTGGACCCGCTGACTGATGTGACAGCTCAGTGCAGTGTAGCGGCTCTTACTGCCCCCACAGCAACAGCAAACTGCGCAGGTACGATTACCGGCACACACAATGCGACGCTTCCTATCACCACCCAGGGGACCACAATAGTTACCTGGACCTATGATGACGGTGATGGCAATGTGAGCACACAGAATCAGAACGTGATCATCGATGATATCACACCACCTACAGCATCGAACCCATTACCTGCTACCGTACAATGTCAGACGGATGTTCCTTTACCTGATGTTACTGTTGTTACAGATGAAGCGGACAATTGTGGTGTTCCTGTTGTCGCCTTTGTTTCAGATGTAACTGATGGCGGCACCTGCCCGGAGATTATAACCAGAACATATTCAGTTACTGATGTCGGTAATAATGTTATTTATGTAAATCAGCTTATTACAGTCAATGATGTCAGCGCATTAGTTCTTCCGGGAAATTCCACTTCAACGGTGGAATGTGCTGCACTGGCTGTAAATCCAGGTCCCCCTGCAGATATCACCGACGGCTGTGGCCGGACCATTTCTCCTGTCCTGGTTGGCTCGACCGAGACTCCTGATCCTGTTACCTGTGAGGGTACCGTTGTATGGACTTATCGTTATACTGCCTGTGATGGTGTGACGACTTCAGACTGGACGTATACTTATACGGTTGATCAGACCACTGCTCCTGCAGAGGTGGGCGGCCCTGTTCCGACCTCAAGTACGGTTGAGTGTGCAGCCGCTGCTGTCGCTCCGACCTTGCCTGTGGTCCATGATGTCTGTGGCAATATACTCACACCAACAGGTCCTGTGATGAGTGGCACCTATGTGGACTGCGAGGGCACGATCATCTATACCTACACCTACACCTCCTGTGATGGCGTGACCAGCTTCGACTGGGTCTATACTTATACGGTTGATCAGACCACTGCTCCTGCAGAGGTGGGTGGCCCTGTTCCGACCTCGAGCACGGTTGAGTGTGCATCGGCAGCAGTAGCTCCGACCTTGCCTGT
>Ga0180430_10001226_pt1 | contig 25643 bp, 11 predicted proteins | sample SS_ome_9_FD_132999 | JGI IMG/M metagenome (GOLD analysis project Ga0180430, IMG submission 132999) | Hypersaline lake sediment archaeal communities from the Salton Sea, California, USA - SS_1_S_2 metaG | ecosystem: Environmental > Aquatic > Non-marine Saline and Alkaline > Hypersaline >... | reverse complement strand
TTTTCCAGATCACCCTGGTGGTGCAGGAGGATGTATTATTGCCGGGGTCTGCATCTTCCTCGTCGCTGCTCACAGTGGCAGTGTTGGTGAACACTCCTTCAGACTGTGTATTGACCACAATTGTTATTGTGTCGGTGTCTCGTGCCTGCAGGCTGTCGAGAACACAGCTGATGACATTGCCGGCCCGTGAATAACCGCCCGAACCAAATCCGTCCATTGAAACAAACTCCATGCCCGAAGGCAAAGTGTTTACAAAGTCAATGTCATATGCATTCTGATCCCCCAAATTGGATACGAAGATCCTGTAGGTCAATTCCGTGTTCAGGGCAACCGGATCCGGATCATCTTCGATGCTCACTGTAAGATCAGCGCCCGGCGGCTTTTCCCACATCCATAAATTGGTGAAGTACCATCCTGTGCCTGAGTAATCGCGCTCATCTGCCCAGACAACCATATTTTCATACACGATGGGATCGATCTGACCCCGCACCTCCTCGACAACCGGCTGGGTTAATCCGCAAATTGGATTGATAAAAGTATAGAGGAACACATCCCAGTTATAATTCCGGTTATCCTGGAATACAATATAATCCTTGTAAACACTTGGGCTTTTCTGGTCCATATTGTTGACGTACCCAATTCCATTGCCCGTAAACACCGGCCAGTTGGCTTTGACAGGATCAGTGTCGGGATAGAAATTGATGTAATGCATATAGATATCCCAGTTCCCGTTTCGCTGGTCTTCCCAGACGATTCTCCTTCCCCAGATTTTGGGATTTCGCTGGTCCGCTTCATCATCTGTGATCTGAATCTCCTCTTCGTTATAGATATCATACATAAATATGTCCTCGTTCCCGTTTCGCCTGTCGAAATAGACGATGTAATTTCCGTAGATATCGGGATCGTACTGCTGGAGGTCATCGTCTGTAGTGATCTGTGTCACAGAAGCATCATCCATATCATACAGGTAGACATTGGACCTGAATTGATCGCCCTGGTGGTCGATATACACCAGCCTGTTTCCGTCAATTGCGGGATAATTCTGGTCATCCTCATAATCGATCAGCGGATAGGGACCGATGTCGGGCCTGGAGATCAGGTAGGTATAGATATCCCATCCATCATCCACATGCTGTTCCCATACGATCCGGTCGCCGGAAATATCAACACTGTGGAAATTTGCATGGTCGCAGCTGAATATGGTGGTGATGTCTCCCGTGGGGATGTGATAGAGGAAAAGGCCATTGTCTTTGGCGATATTCGTTCGTTTAAAGACGATATAGTCGCCATCCATGGCCTGTTCGGATTGGGTGAAGTTGTCATCCGTGAGTTGCGTGTAGGGGTCGTATGGTTGTCCGGATACATGTGATATGGTAGCGATACACAGGCATAGAATAAACAAAAATATGCTTGCTCCGCCTGGTATAACGTGTCTGTAATCAGCTCTGGTTTTCATGGTTTCAGGTTTTAGATTATTCGGGGAAATAATAGCACTGATCATTGCTTTCTTCAAGTTAAAGGTAGATTTGGTAAGAGTCAACAATGAATGAGTCAACCCCCACTTTCAATGAGAATCGGGGCTGTTCAGGAGCATGTTTCGATGAGAAAATGACCAAAGAAGACTATTTGGAATGCTTTAAAAAGAAGAGGTAGCGGAAAACAATAGTGCCCGGCTCCTGGAAATAGGGACTGTTTGTTTTTTTGCAATTATTCACTCATTAGAGCCGCCATTAGTATCAATTCCAGGGGTGTATGTCCCTATTCATACAAATGTTCCTGGATTGCCAGGAGTACCTTTTTTTTAAGGGTGGGAGAGACCGGCACCGTGCTGCCGTCCTTCATCTGCAGGTGTCCGCCCCCGCGTTTTACGAATTTGTCGATATGAATGATATTTACCAGGAAAGACTGGTGAACGCGGATAAACCCCGATCCGGCAAGCATTCCGTCAAACTCCTTGATGGTTCGTGATACCATGATCTTTCTCCCTGCTGCAAGCCGGAATATGGTATAGTTGCTGTCGGCCTCTGCCCGGATAATATCGTTCAGTTCCACGATATGAAGATTGTCGGCGGTTGGGAGAATGATCCGCCTCAGTCGCTTTTTCTGGTGAAGATTTCCATTCAGTGTCTCAAGCTGTATGTGCTGCTCTTCATGATTGATTGCCTCCCGGGCCTTTTCAACTGCCTGACGCAACTCCTCATTGTCGAATGGTTTCAGTATATAGTCGAGCGCACTGAATTTGATGGCTTCGATCGCGTACTCCTGGTGCCCGGTAATAAAGACCACCTTGAACTGAACAGGGGAGATTTGTTTGAGCAGGTCGAAACCGGTTCCATCCGGAAGTTCGACATCCAGCAACAGCAGGTCAGGCGGATCATGCTGAATGGCTTCAAATCCCGCTCCAACGCTTTCGGCAGATGCAAGTATCGTTATCTCCGGATATTGCTTTTTCAAAATCTTTTCAAGTGCATCTCTTGCTTTGAACTCATCATCGACAATGGTTACCTTCATACCTGACAGTTTTTAATCACTTTTATGTCTCATACATCTTCCTGTACGACAGCATCATCACCACCCTGGTTCCTGCGGCCCGCTCCTCCTCATAGAGGTCAATAATCTCAAACCCGATTCCTCTCTTCTTCAGCGTCTTTTTGAAATACTCCAGCCGCTGCACAGTTAGTTTTGTCGCAAGGGATTGCCTGTTGGCATGGTCACCTGCAGTTTTCTCAGCCCGTTCCCTGCCCACCCCGTTATCGGCCACCACGAGTTTCATCAGTCCGTTGCTGAGGATATAACTGACATTGATCTCGCCTCTTTTAGCGCCGGGGAGAAGTCCGTGTTCAATGGAGTTTTCGACACATGGTTGTGTGAGCATTGGGGGCACGGCATAGTGTTCCGGTTCGATGGCAGGATCAATCGTAATGTTGTATCTGAACCCGCTTTCAAACCTGAGTTGCTGCACCTCCAGGTAGAGTCTTACAGTTTCAATCTCTTTTTCCAGGGAGATGAATTCTTCCCTGGAGTTTTCCAGGATGTTTCGCATCAGCCGGGCAATTCTTGCAAGGAACTCGTTGGCTTTTTCTGGTTTGCCCGAAAGAATCAGATCCTGTATGGCACAGAGGGAATTGAAGATGAAATGGGGGTTCATCTGGGTCCTAAGCAGCCGCTGTTCCAGGTCGATCCGGGTATACTTCGCCTGCAGCCTGTTATGGCGGAAGTAGAGCAGAAAGAAGAGGACGACGATCATGATCAGGATAATCAATCCCTTCAGGTACATTCCCTGTTGCCTGATTTTCTGCTCCCTTACCATCCGTTCCTCCATACGGGCAAATTCGGCCGCCCTTTCCTTTTTGTCATATTCATACTGTATCTCCATCCGGGTGACCCTGTTGTGGTACTCGTTGTTGCTGATGCTGTCCTGCAGTTGCCTGTGCTGCTGTAAGTATATGTAGGCCAGGTCGTCCTTGCCCAGCCGGTGATATATACCGCTAAGTAATTCGGTGGTTCTTGTGAGCAACAGGGGACGCTTTTGTCCGGTTGCAATCCGATGGGCGGTGAGGGTGTTTTTCAGGGCTGACGGGTACTCCTTTTTGTGCAGGTGGACCTTACCCAGGGTAACAAAGTATTCCGCCAGGGCAGGGTCATTGATCTCCTGTGCAATTTCGATGGCCTTAGAGACATACTTAAAAGACGAATCGATATCCGGAACCAGCAGAAACGTTTCGGCGAAGTTGTTATAGACTGTTGCAATACCTGCAGGGTAGTTCATCTGCTGGTTGAGTTGCAGACTCCTGTGCAGAAATACCAGTGCGCTGTCATGTTCTCCTTTCGAATTATAGATGCCGGCCACCAGGTTACAGGTCTTGCTCACCTCCCAGAGATTGCCTGCAGCTTCGGAGTACGGTAGTTTTTTGTAGCTGAATTCCAGTGCCTTGTTCCAGTCTTTCTGATAGTAATAGACGAGTCCGATGTTCCCGTAGGCAAGTGCGACGCCTTCGGTATGACCGTATTGTTCCCACAGGCTGAGTGCCTCGAAGTAGGCATCAATTGCCTGGTTGAAGAGCGTCATGTCCTTGTATATGTTGCCCAGGCTGTTGATCGCATCGGCCAGTGACAGCGTGTCATTTGAAGACCTTGCTGTTTCTATGGCGCTGTTGATGAGGCTTCGCGCTTTTTCCAGCTCTTTTTGCTGTTTGGCAAGGTAGGAGAGTACACTGTATGCGTTGGCGATCCCCCGTTTGTCGCCTGCCGCCTTAAAGTGAGTCAGGCTCATGGCTCCGTATTTTTCAGACGCCTTCAGATCGCCTTTAAGGCTATGGACATAAGAGAGCCCGTAGCAGGCTCTTCCCTGTCCGGCTTTGTCGTTCAGTTCCCGGTACATTTGAAGTGCCCGGGTATTGAAATATAACGCACTGTCATCCCTGTTGTATTTTGCAAAATGCGCCATTCCGAGGGCCAGGCAGGCGTCGGCCTGTCCTCTCATGTAGCCTGTTCCGGCTGAGGCAGTAAGGGCCAGGTGTGCAGATCGAATCGAGCTGTCAGGTGTCTTTCTTGCATTGAGGTATGCTTCCCGCGTAAGGATATTGATCGCAGCAGTGTCTGTCAGAACCTGCGCAACCGTGGACGCTTTTGTTCCTCCGGTAAGGAGCAGAAGCAGAATCATCGCGGGTATTGTGAGGGGCTGCATGTTCAGTCATGGATTTTTGCACACCTTCAATTACCCTCAAGTTATAAAAAAATGTTACATGTATTGTTGTTTGGCATGCAATTCTGCATGACGGCCCCGGCGAAGCTGGAACGCCATGTCGCGGAATGATGCCTTTTTTCCTATTGCCATACCCTTACCGGGTAGGGTGGACGCACAAGGACCTCCGGCGGATCGGCCCTGAGCTGATCCATCACGATCTCGATGGCTTTCTCCAGTTGCGGATCATGCCCTTTGATCACTTCGGCGGGCCACTGTTCCACCTCAACATCGGGCGGTACACCCACGTTTTCGACCACAAATCCGTCCTTGGTCCAGATCGCCACGTTCGGTGCGGAAACATATCCGCCATCCATCAGTTCGGGGAATCCCAGCACACCGACCAGTCCGCCCCAGGTGCGTTTTCCGACCAGGGTGCCGACGTCGAATTTCCGGAACATCCAGGGCAGCATGTCGCCTCCTGAACCGGCTGTTTCATCGATCAGCATCACCTTGGGACCCTGGATCGAGGCGCTTGGTGTTTTAAGATCATTGGTATACCGCATGTTCCAGTGCGACTGGTACCACCTGGTCAGAATGTCGATATAATAGTCCGCCAGCGCTCCGCCGCCATTGAACCGTTCATCGATAATAATCGCCTTTTTATTGGCCTGCGGGAAGAAATACCGCTTGAAATACTCGTGTCCCAGACCTGCCGTATTGGGCACATATACATAGGCCACCTGTCCGTCCGTGGCTTCGTCGACCTTTTTAAGGTTTCCTTCCACCCAGTCCCTGTTGCGCAGCGCGTATTCATTGCTCACCGGGACGGCCCTGATCTCACGGGATCCGCTTCCATCGGCATTGGGACCGATTTCCAGGCTGACGATCTTTCCGGCGGTGTTTTCAAAGAACCGGTAGAAATTCTCCTCGGCGGTTACTTTTTCCCCGTTGACTGCCAGGATGAAATCACCCTTATTGACATTCAGTCCCGGTTCAGTTAAAGGTGATTTGAGATCGGGATTCCAGTTCAGACCTTCGTAGATCTTCGTAATTCGGTAGCGTCCCTCCGCTACCTCGAAGTCGATGCCCAGGAGTCCGCCCGGGACCCTTTCCGGATCGTTCAGCGATTCGCCGCCACCCACCCGGTGGTGGCCCACAGCAAGTTCGCTGCACATCCACCGGATGACCCTGTTCAGGTCACTCCTGCAGGCCAGGTCGGGAAGAAACTGTGCGTATTTCTCCTTCATGGCAGGCCAGTCGGCGCCATGCATGTTCGGATCATAGAAATAGTCGCGGTTGACACGCCAGGCCTCGTCGAAGATCTGCGGCCACTCTTTTGCCGGATCGATCTTCACTTCGATGGCACCTGTATTGATCACACCCTTGTCGGGTGCCGGTTTTCCACCTGCATCGGCGATCCCGTATGTGCCATTCTTTATGTAAAGCATTTTTTTCCCGTCGGCTGATATCGTGTAATTGTCGATCTCCGCCACCTCTTCATCCTTGCGGTCCTTGAGGCTGTATTTATGCATCGTCCGTTTTCCGTCCACGTTCGAGATATAGAGGATCTCGCCCTCCCCGGAAGATCCGAGTCCGTAATAAGAACCGGCATCCACGGGCACATCCAGGACCCTGTTCTGCAGTCTGTCTGTATCAATCACTACTTTTACAGCTTCCTCACCTTCCGTATCCTCACCTTTTTTCTTTTTGTCTTTTTTGGATGCTTTTCCGCTGTCTTTTTCAGAATCCTTGCCATTCTCGTCATCATCACCTTCGCCGTTATCCCCGTTGATTTTCACTTCGTCGCTCTCTTTGGCCAATGGAGATGCGGTTTCTTTCGAAAGTGTGACCAGGTAAATGTTCTGCGTCATCTCCATATCGGCATTGGACATGTCGAACCAGTTCACCACCGGACCTGCATCCGTGGATGCGAAGAAATACAGGTATTTTCCGCCCTGGTCAAATACAGGCTCCGTGGCATGACTCAGTCCGTCTGTTAGCGGGTAGGACTTCCCCTCATCAATGGAATACAGGTAGACCTGCTGAAAATTGTTCATCATCAGCTTTGTATAGGTGATCCATTTTGAATCCGACGACCAGTCACCGAATATCTCTCTGAATGCCCCCGGCTGGTACAATTCATCCTGGTCGATTTTCGTCACCTTGCCACTGGTGACGTCGATATAATAGAAATTACGGCCATTGTCCACATAGCAGATTTTGTCTCCGTCGGGCGACCACTCCAGGTTGTCATAGAACCCGGTCCCTTTCAGGTCAAATCCTTTCGCATCACCCGATCCGTCCTGCGCTTTCAGGTGCAGGCGATATTCACCTGAGGCATCCGAAAGGTAGGCTATCTGACTGCCGTCGGGCGACCAGGCAGGAGATTTTTCATGGTACCCCTGCGACAGGGTGATGTTCCGCGGATCCCCTTTGTCGGCAGGGGCCGTGATGATTTCCCCGCGAAATCCGAACACCGCCCGTTCACCGGAGGGAGAGATGCCTGCGGAACGGATATACTGCCTGCCTTTCACATACCTGGGGCGAAGTTCCAGGAGGTCGGCCGCGATCCCTACAGTGATCTTCGATACCTGTCCCGACTCTGTATCGTATGTGTGCAGGTAGCCTGACTGTTCCAATAGAATGGTGTTGTCGCTGTACGCGGCATTCACCACCGGGAAATCGGTAAATTCTGTATGCTGAACGATCTGGCTGGTATTGGTGTCGTATGAATAAAGGTTGAATTCCCCGTTGCGATCGCTCAGGAAGTATACCTTTTCACCGATCCACATCGGGTTGATGTCGTTGCTTTCACCTTCAGGCCTGGGAATCTCCACCACGGAATGGTCGTCGAACGAGAACAGCCAGATCCTGCTGGTCCTGCCACCCCTGTAGTTCTTCCATTGCCTGAATGCATCGGCAAGGGGAGTATACGCCATCTGTTTTCCGTCGGGCGAATAGCAGGCATGATAGGCATTTGGGATTTCCAGTTGCTCCGGCATGCCGCCTTCGAGCGAGACGGTGAAGAGCTGCAGGAAACGGTTGGTAAAAACGTTGCGCTGGGAGAGGAAGAGCACACTTTTGCCATCGGGTGTGAAGCCGCTGACAATGTCCTGCCCGGGGTGCCAGGTCAGTCTTTCCGGGATTCCGCCCTCCACGGGCACTATGAAAACATCCGTGTTGCCGTCATATTCCGCACTGAAAGCGATCATTTTGCCATCAGGAGAGAAGAAGGGACGCATTTCGTCCCCTTCGTCCACAGTGAGCCGCCTGGGATTGCTCCCATCGACGTTTGCTACCCACAGGTCGTGGGCATAGATAAAGGCAATGTGCTGGTCACTGATCGCCGGCTGCTGAAGCAGCCTGGTATCTTTCGTGTCGATGGCGGAAATGGTTCCGGGTACCAGGATCATGAAGATCCCAATGAATGACAGGAGTGTTCTTGTTTTCATTTGGAGAAATTTATTTTTCAGATTATTTACAAACGAGGTGTTTGGTCCAACAGGAAAGTAAATGTAAGAAAAATATAGCCTGGCGGCCACATGTTGTTGATCATTGTACATGTCCCGGCCAAAGCCTGTCTGTATAAACCATGCTTACGTCTGTCTATGACATGTTGCTCCTGTTGAACGCTATGATATACCTGTTTTATAAACTCTTTTTTCGTGGCGGTTTTACATCAGGAGGAGCGGCAATACTGACCTCAGCAACGGTGGATTCTGACATAGATTCTGACATAACACCGGGTATGTGATATAAGTATCCCGGCTCAGCGTGATTGTACACCGTGTCGAGCTTTCCGTCTGCGGTAAGTGAAACGGAATCACCCACTGAAGATTGCCAGGCTTCGTTTGTGGCTTTTTATCTTTTTATTGCATATATTTATCGGCCGGATCCACGAGACTGTGTTGTTAGGCAGGCAGACGGAGCCCTCCGTGAATTCCTGGCAGAGCATCCTGAAACAACATGTATTGCAAATAGAGGCGGATATCCAACGTATAATCTTGTTCAGGTGCATTAAACCTTTTTATAACCAGGAAGTCTAACTCGAGAAATAGATGCATGTTTAAACCTAATACCTTACGAAAATGAAAAAATACCGTTTCGTTATTCTTGCGGGCGTAATTGCCGTTACTTTAATCGGTATGAATGGCTGTTCAACCGAGATGAGCCAGGACCCTGTTGTCAGTGACAATGCGGTGATGCTTGTAAACAGGGAGTTCAAGGAGGAAGTGATCATCGAGGAGATCATCGATGATGTACTTTTTGATCTTGAGCAATATGAATTTAAGAAATCTGAATCGACCTGCCCGGTGGTAACCATTGAAAAGCCGGAGGATGCAAGGTTTCCAAAAATTATTACACGGGATTTCGGTGACGGTTGCGTCACGGAATGGGGTGTTGAGAAAAGCGGGAAGGTGATCGTAACGCTTTACGGACCCTGGTTGAAGGAGGGTTCAAAACGCGTGGTTGAGTTTGAGAACTATACGCACAGGGGAACGGCTGTGAGCGGCAGGAAAGTGATTGTGTGCGAGGGACTGAATGCTGACAGCCTTTTTGTGCATTCCATTCGCGGAAAAATTGAGCTGGTGAGGGACGACAGCCTGGTGGTTACCCGGGAAATGAATAAGCTAAGGACCATGCTTGCCGGATTCAATGAGCCTGGCGTGCCCAGGGAATGGCTGCTGGAAGGTACCACCAAAGTGGTGAAATCAGACGGCAGGGAATATCTCATTAAGATTCGTGAACCTTTGTACCGCATCCAGGGATGCAGATGGGCCCAGTCTGGCGTGAAGGTGATCCGCTTCAACCTCGACGATGAAGCGGTTGATCCGACCGGCGACGAAGACGCAGCTGCCGCTTACAAACACAAGGTGGTCATCGACTACAGCTATGTGGGTCCGGAAGACGGACTCTGCGACAGCTTTATATTACGCACCGTGGATGACCAGGAACCGGAAGTGGTGGATCTTGACAATCGGTAGAAATATATATTTATAGAAATATTAAAATCACTATATATATAGTTATATAAATATATATATCAGGATTTACTGAATTGTTGAATATAGGGTCTGAGGCGATGCCTGCAGGATGCAGCACGCCTCGGACCTTTTATATCTATTCTCCTTTAAGAAACGCTGCCTTCGGTTGTATCACTTTGTCATACAGTCCGTTCTGCGTTCCGTCGAAGATGGTGCCCGGATTGACCGAACTGGTCAGTGCAATACTGGAGGAATCCCTGAACCAGGCGTTCACCTGGGCGAGACGCGCTCCATTGGCATCTTCCAGCAATACGGTATGGGTTGGCGTGCCGCTTGCCAGTGCCTCGTTCTCCATGAACGCACTGCTGGTCAGCCGCGTAATTCCCGACAGGTACCCGGCCATCGCAGCACTGTCTGCCATCAGCCCCTCCACCATCCAGTTGTTCTCTGATTTGCTCAGGGAAAACTGTTCCCCCGGCAGCTGCATGGCTATCCGGGCAATATCGTTCCTGGATACCTGCAACACCTTCCTGTCACGGAACTCCCCGGCGCCGCGGTTGAACATCATCTGCAGGAAACCTTCCACGGCATAGACCTCCTTTTCGCCGGCAAGCCGCACATAGCTGGTCATGGTGCCCTGTGGCCGACCTCCATAGGGCGACATTGCCTGTTGCGGGGGCTGGGAATAGGAAAACCTGCCAATATACAGGTCAGCCGTCACTTTTTTGCCCGCCATTACCACCACCCGGGTTCCGAGCGAATCGGTGACTTCATAGCTTTCCCAGCGGTCCCTGTCCTTCGCTGCCAGACGGGTACTCGTGAGTTCAGCCAGTGTGTTCAGCATTTCTTCTGCCTGGCCGTTATCGGCATTATGGATCGATTCTCCGTCTGCAACGACCCAGTTCTTGTCCTGCTTTTCCAGGTCTACGGGGTCTGCTCCGCCGGCCGGATAGATGGTCAGGGCAGTAACCACCGAAGTGTCAATCTCTGTAAGTTCGCTCAGGAACGACCTGGTCTTTTTCGAGTTTCCGCCCACGGCAGTAATGAGCACAGCGGCAAGCAGGACCAGGAAAACCGCTGACAGTTGTTTGGTATTTACTTTGTTAAACATGGCCCACCTCCATTCTTTTGATTCGTAACATTCTGTTTTTCTGCGCACGGAAGATCCCGTACCCGATCACCAGCAGGATCGGCAGCAGGAAATTCAGGTATTTCAGGAATGTTTTTTTCCCGTCTTCCAGTTCGTCGATCGGCCGGGCAGTGGCCCCCTGGGTCCGCAGTCCCACCAATCCTGTATCATCCGATAACCAGTCGATGGCGTTCACCAGCAGGTTGACGTTGTCGGGGTTGATCTGCTGCTGTCCCTCCGCCACGGGGAATCCCCCGTCGGCGATTACTACCATTTTCGAAGGACTGCCGAACAAAGGTCCCTCCACGGCAGCTCCAAGTGTGATGTTCTTCAGGGGAAAATCATTTTTCTGCCATTGTCTTCCGGCATCAATGAACGTGGTGGCAGGTTGCGTGGCTGCCTGCTCGGAACTCAGCAGCACCGGTGTGAAGACAGTGGAGGAATCCCCGTTGAAATCAATCGAACTGGTGAAATTAAGCACCAGTTGTTCCAGTCCATCTGCTACCGGGTGTTCCCCGAAATTGGTCACCCGCGGGATATAGGGAAAGAGGATCGGCTGCTGAACGGTGAACGGGCCCTGTTGCCGGGATACCATCACGGTCACCGCACTGGCATCCAGCACAAAGTTGCTGTTGACTGTTACGCCGGTTCGGCTGAGCCAGCTCTCTATCCCGGTGCTGACAGCATTGCCCATGGGGTACCCGCTGTTCAGATCTGCGTCGACACGATCGATGGCCAGCAGCAGGTTGCCTCCCTGTTCCATGTAGGTAGTCAGTTGCTGCAGGTGCTGTTCAGGGATGGAGTCGGAGGGCCCGATCACCGCCACCGTGTTGTATTTCATAAGTTCGTTGGTGGTGTCGGTCAATACAATGTTTTCCACCTGGTACAGCACCGACAGGTCACGCGCAGCCTGCTGCATCTGTTGTATTCCGGGTTCACCATGACCAGTAAGTATGCCCACCAGCGGTTTATCGGTTACGGAAAGCTTTTTGATGCTGCTGGTGAGGCTGTACTCCATCCCGGATGTGGTCTGGATCACAGGCAATACCTCCTTGTCCTCTCCCATGCTGATCACCGCACCCATGTATGCTATCTGGGTCTTCATCTGGTCCTTCTCACGCACTTGCACCTGCATCTGCATAATCCCTGCCTGCTGGGCCTTTTGCTCACCGAAATTGTCATTCAGCGGATCGGTGAATTCGTATACCACCATGCCGTCGGAGGCCTGGTCGTATTCCACCAGCATATCGCGCAGGTCCCTCCTGATGTGGTCGAGCTGGGGAGGAAGGTTATTGGAAAAATAGGCAGTGACGGTTACAGGTTCCGCCAGGTCCTCCAGTAAATTCTCCGTGGCATCGCTGAGCGTATACCGCTTGTCCTCCGTGAGGTCGAGGCGCGTAAAGTAATTTATCGCCAGGAGGTTCAGCAGTACCACGATTCCGAGGACCAGGAAAATGATGTTGGAATATTTTCTGTTCGATATCATCGGATACAAGTTTTATGAATTGCTGTAAATTTTATGGTCGCTATGCATGATATTGATTGCTGTATATCATATTGGTTGCTGAATATATTGCTGGTGGTTGCACATGTTGGTGATCGTTGCATGTTTTACTGGTTACTGCTCAGGTTTCTTCTTACCAGCACCGCTTCGGCACCAAAGAGTCCAAGGAAGATCACCGAAAAGAAGAATATGAGATCCTTGGAATCGATCACACCTCTGGTAATGGACTGGTAGTGCCCGGAGATGCTGAACCAGTTGATCACGTTCCCCAGGGTCCCGGTGAAATTTCGCGCGATCATGCCGAACAGGAGATGAAAGAAAATCCCGATCAGCAACGCAAGCAGGAAGGAAACGATCTGGTTGGATGAAAGACTGCTTGCAAAAACGCCGATACTGATATATGCAGCACTCATCAGCAATGTCCCCAGGTAGCCGGTCCATGCCGCCCCGTGGTCGATGGGTCCGATGGAGGCGATGGTAATGTAATAGGGCAGGGTCAGTGCCAGGGAAATGCAGATCAGGAAAAAGACTGACAGGAATTTTCCCCAGACGAACTGCATGTCCGACACCGGCTTGGTCAGCATCAGTTCAATAGTGCCGCTGTTCCGTTCTTCCGCAACCAGTCGCATGGTAAGTGCAGGTATGAAGAAGAAAAGGGTCCAGTAAGCTACCCCGAAGAATGCATCCATGCTGGCCTCGCCGCGGAAAAATACATCCCCGTTCCCAAAGAGCCAGGTAAAGAATCCCGTGAAGCCGAGAAAAGCGATCAGCATGATGTAGGCCAGCAGCGAATCGAAGAAGGAACGCAATTCCCGGCCGGCAATGATCATTATGGTTCTCATATATTGTTTTTTTGTTTACTGTTTACTGATGGTCTTTGTATTGACAGTTGCTGTTGCATTTTTCACACACGCTAGTTCGCTGTCAGTTCCCTGAATATGTCCTCCAGCCTGGTCTCTGTCGGGGTCAGCTGGGTGAGGTACCAGCCGCGCCCGACACAAAGGTCGAAGATCTCTTTTGCAGATGATTGCCCGACTTTGCTGTGCACTTCGAAGAGGTTTTCCCCGCGCGCCAGCAATTCAACCATTTCCACGTTTTTGAGGCCGCGCAGGGCATCCTGCACTGCTTTTTCCTCACCACCATGGATGCCAGTTCTGAGGATCTCCTTGCCTTCGGCCCGCTTCCTGAGGTCGCTTGCGGTGCCGTCTGCAACGATCTTCCCCTTGTTGATGATCAGGATCCGGTCGCAGGTAGCTTCAACTTCAGCAAGTATATGGGAGCTGAGCAATACGGTCTTTTCCTTTCCTATTTTACGGATCAGTTCCCTGATCTCCACGATCTGGTTGGGATCCAGTCCGGTGGTGGGTTCGTCCAGCACCAGCACTTCGGGATCATGGATCAGCGCCTGTGCCAGTCCCACACGCTGCCTGAAGCCCTTGGAGAGCTCGCCGATCTTCTTGTGCTTTTCGCCCTCCAGACCGCAAACCTCCACCATTTCAGTGATCCGTTGCCTCACCTGCTCTTTTTCGATCCCGTGGATCTTTGCAATGAACTGCAGGTAATTGATCACCGGCATATCGGTGTACAGCGGGTTCGATTCGGGCAGGTAACCAATGCTGTTCTTGATGGCCTGCGGATCGTCGTGGATGGAGATGCCACCCACCCGGATGTTGCCCTCGTTAGGAGCAAGGTAACAGGTGATGGCCTTCATGGTAGTGGATTTCCCCGCCCCGTTGGGCCCGAGAAACCCCAGGATCTCACCTGTCTTCACAGTGAACGACACATCGTCAACTGCTTTTTGCGGACCGTACCGCTTGGTGATGTGCTCAACTACGATGTCCATAGGTGTATTCAAATTTATGTTCTGAAGAAAATCGCCTGTAAAAATATAAATCGTTCTTTTTTTTCAAAACAGGCCGGGGAAGGATAACGCTGGTCCGGCAGGACTGTCACTATATTTAAAACGCAGAAAATGAAATAGATAGGACATAAGTGTTAAAAAATCTTAAAGATATGAAAGCTGCTGCCGGAAGATCTGTACACTGTTGCCGGAAGTTATGCAAGCTGCTGCCGGAAGATCTGTACACTGTTGCCGGAAGTTATGCAAGCTGCTGCCATATACAGATATTATCTGCAAATACCATGTTTGTTGTTGATGTTGTATGATCAGCCACATCGTTCTTGAGAATTGGTTTTTAATTCATATTTTTGGACAGAAGGGGTGTTTGAATATTTCACAATATTTGTCCGGTTGTATTGAAACTCAGAACAATGTCAGGAATCAAATCCATTAGCAGTGTTCATATATTTTTTATTGCAGCAATGGTTGCCGTCTGCAGTGATGCAGGGGGAATGGTCAGTACTGAAGTGGACGTGGACTACCAGAAGACTTTCTACACGGTCAACGACGGGCTGACGCAGAACGAGATCACCGCCATTGCACAGGACAAATACGGATTCATGTGGTTCGGCACCCGCGGCGGACTGAACCGGTTTGACGGGTACGAATTCCTTAAGTTCAAGCCTGAACCGGGAATGCGCAGCGGGCTGAAAAGTCCTTCCGTGGAGGTGCTGTACCCCGACCGTTCAGGGAACATCTGGGTGGGTACCAAGTCGGGTGGCCTGTCTATGTACAATATCAATGCCGGGCAACTGACCGATCCCGACACCACGGGCAGGTTCCCCATACGTATTATTTCTTTTTATGAAGACGATGCAGGGCATTTCTGGATCGGCAGCTGGGCAAACGGCGTATTCGATTTCGACCCGGAAACAGGCTCGGTTACCCGGTACCTGGGAAACCAGCGCGTGAGCAGTATCCTGCAAACATCTGACGGGACCATGTGGTTTGGTGCCAGCAATGGACTCAGGTTCAAGAAACCCGGAGAAGAGGCAATCGGCAGTTATTCAACCGGATCCGGATATTTTGAAGTGACCGAAATGAGGGAAGATACGGCGGGTCAGTCCATCTGGCTGGTCGGATGGAATGTGGGACTCGTGCGGTTGAATTACAATGAACTCACCCACAAGGCCTATGAACTGGCCGATGGTGACGCGAAACTGCTGGATACCTATTCGTTGCTTACCGACCGGTCGGGTGACCTCTGGATCGGCACCTGGGGCAACGGACTGCACCGGTTCAGGATCAGGGAAGAGACAACGACCCGCGTTTCACTGGTTCCGCCATTTTATTCAAATCCGACCATGGACCTGGATATCGTTCTGGATATCTTCCAAGACAGGGCAGGGGACCTCTGGGTGGGGACCGACGGGGGCGGAGTGGTGCGGCTTTCGCTGAACAACAGTTTCAAAACCCTGTTGTCGAACGAATTCAGCGGTGCGGGATCCTGGCACATCAATTCCCTTTGTATCACCGGGGCGGATGAATTGTGGATCGGAACCCGTGTGAACGGACTTCACCTTAAAATCCCCGGACGTGCATCGCGGTTCGTGGGTTTCGGAAAGAATCATCCCAATCATGACAACAAACGTTTCAGGGTAAAGGTCCTGTATACCGATAATAGTGACTCTGTCTGGGTTGGCCTGGAGAACGGGTTGTTCATTGTTGACCGGAACGCAGCAGGCAACAGGCAACTGGTCAATGCAGCGATACATTTCGACAGCCCGGCACTCTGGCAGTTGCGCAAGGTGACAGGGGTTCTCAGGCACGAGGGCAACCTGCTGGTGGCGACGCAGCAGAACGGATTGTACCGGTTCCGCAGGCAGGAGGGAAAGTATATGCTCCTCGACCATTTTCATAGCGGCGACCGCAACAACAGTTTCGAGGACAACCGGGTTTCTGCGCTGACGGCAGATCATGAAGGGAACCTCTGGATAGGTACCTACAAGGGATTGTACAGGATGACGAAAAGCGATACTGTTCCGGTTCCGGCAGACCAGTTGCTCAGCAGCGGAAGTGATGCATTTTTGTGTGACATTGTCCTCTCCGCCACACTGGATGCCACAGGCAGTATATGGATCGGTACACCATGCGGCCTGAACCGGCTGACAAAGGCAGACGCTGACCGTTACGACCACATTGAATACACCAGCAGGGACGGGCTCACCGATGATTTCATCAATGCGGTCCAGGCTGCCGGCAACTACATATGGATGAGTACGAATGCCGGGATCTCACGCCTGGACCCATCCGACGAAACGTTCAGGAATTATAATGTCAGCGATGGCATCTGGGGATTCACTTTTTCGGAAAGTGCCACCGCGCAGTCTGAAAACGGCAGGATCTATTTCGGAGGCTCCTCCGATATTGTATATTTCGATCCCGGAGCCATGGATGTGCAGATGGATCCTCCCGTGGTAGTGATTACCAAGTTCAGGGTAATGAACCGTGATGTTACAGTGGACAGCGAAGGGGTGCTCCGGATTGCCGTAAATGAGGCGGAACAAATCACCCTCGATCACCGGCAAAAGGAATTTTCCTTTGAGATCGCCGCACTCGATTACAGGTCACCCGGAAGCAACCAGTACGCTTACCGGCTGGCAGATAACAATGGAACAGGAGAGTGGATATATACCGGACAGCGCAGGCAGATATCCTTTTCCAACCTGAAGCCAGGCACATACACACTGCAGCTGGCAGGATCCAACAGCAACGGTGTATGGAACCGTGACGGAAGGGAATTGTCAATACGGGTCCTGCCCCCGCCATGGAAAACAGGGTATGCGCTGGTCGTTTACCTGGCAGTGATCCTTGCCATTGTTGCTTTGATCAACCGGGTATCCCTCAAGCAGGAACGACTGAAAAGCCAGGCAGAGATGGAACACATGTCCAGGATGAAGGAGAGTGAAATGAATGAATTCAAGCTGCGGTTCTTTACCGATATTTCCCACGAACTGAAAACCCCGCTTTCCCTGATCCAGGCCCCTGTTGAAGAACTGATCAGTAAGGATTTCAAAGCCCTCTCCCAGGGCTTCTACAATAAGCGGCTGGGGTTGATACGCAGCAGCACGATCCGGCTGAGCGACCTGCTGAACCAGTTGCTCGAATTCAGAAAGGTCGAAGTGGGAAAGGCCAGGCTGCAGGCTTCCCTGCAGGATGTTGAGAAGTATGTCAGGGAAATCTCAGAAGCCTATAAATTCCTGGCCGAAAGCAAAGGCATCGACTTCCATACAAACATACGTGTCAAGGAACCCAGGCTGTGGTTTGAACCCTCCAAAATGGAGGTTATTGTCAATAACCTGCTTTCCAATGCCCTGAAGTATTCAGGTACCCCGGGAAAGGTAACGTTGGATTTGCAGGATACCGAAGCAGAAATCCTGCTGAGCGTGACGAACGACGGGGGGGGGATTTCCGAAGAAGAGGCCGGGAAATTGTTTGACCGGTTCTACCAGGCCCCGGGAGCAACCTACCGGCGGGGTTATGGCATCGGGCTGGACCTGGTAAAACGGTTCGTGGAAATGCACAAGGGCACCATCGGTGTTGAGAGTGAACCGGGAAGTTTCACCACTTTTGCCGCCAGGTTCAGAAAAGGTTCTGCCCACCTGGAACAGGACCAGATGGTCGACACCGACCGGGCAGTGCTTACCCAGGAAATGATGCCTCCCGTTCCAGGCGCGAAGGAAGAAGGGGGAGGGCGGCTGCCAAAAGGAGTCAAGAATGCACGGGTGCTGGTTGTTGAGGACAAGGAGGAGGTGCGCGAGTACCTGGCTGAGCTGCTTGAAGAACATTTCGAAGTGCTCAGGGCCGACGATGGCTCATCTGGATATGACCTTGTGGTAACGGAATTACCGGATCTTGTCCTGTCAGATGTGATGATGCCGGTGACCGATGGATATGAACTGTGTGAACGGATCAAAAAAAATGACCGGACCGCCCATATTCCCGTGCTGCTGCTTACAGCAAAAGGGACGCGGGAAGACCAGCTGATGGGCACCAGGCGGGGGGCAGATGGCTACATCACCAAACCCTTCGACCCGCTGCTGCTGCTGGAAAAAGTGAAACAGGTTATCGCAGCCAGGCACCAGGTGGCGGAAAAATATAAAAAGAAGGTTTCCCTGGAACCGCTGCAGACCGAGATCAGCTCCGACGATGAAAAAATTATCAGGACCGCCCTGTCCATCATCGAAAAGAAGATCATGGATCCGGAACTCGATGCCGAATCCCTGGCCAGAGAAGCAGGAATGAGCAGCTCAACATTGTACAGGAGAATGAAAAAGCTCGTGAAGCAGTCACCAGGCGAGTTTATCAAGTCCACGCGAATGAAAATGGCAGCCAGGTACCTGAAGGAAACCCAGCTGACTGTTTCAGAGATCGTGGAAAAAGTTGGGTACGCCGATATCCGGAATTTCCGCGAGCGTTTCAGGGAAGAATTCGGCATGTCACCCTCCGAATACAGGAGTATGCACCAGGAGTGAATCGTCACGAAACTGCAGGTTGCCTTGTGCAGATTTGAGGAAGCAGGGAAGAAAAATGAAAAAAGTAAAAATACAAGCATTTAATAACCAGTCATATACTCCTTACACCTGAACGGTTTACCTACCTGTTTTGCCTGAAAAGCGTACCGGCTTTAGAACGGAATACCAACCAATATTGAACGGTTTTAACATTGGCGACCCCTGAAAATGTCAGAAATTGCCTGTGGATATTTCATCGATTTTCGCGCACAAGGAGATACACAATAATTATGAGACCAAAGATTATTTCGCGGCTGTTTCCAAACAAAGATCATCGAACCAGGATGTTAACCTATTTATTATATGGCGTGCTTGTTCTGTGGGTGACACTTTTATTTGTCATTTTCACGAGATAAGCCGACTGATCTGTACAACTGTTTATATGACATTAATCTAGAAACATGAGAAAAAATTTGAGATGGAAAAGGCAGTTGCTCGCTGTGATCATCTTGTTTGGATCGATCCTCGCCACCATGGCCCAGGAGTACAGTCTTACAGGGACCATCACCGATGCAACCGGTGAGCCTTTGCCGGGGGTTACCGTACTTGAAAAAGGTTCCGTTTCAGGCACCATTACCGATGGCAACGGCATGTATACCATCAATGTTGCCCCGGGCGATGTGCTGGTATTCAGTTTCGTGGGAATGGAAACCCGCGAGATCGAGGTTACCAACCAGCGTGTCCTCGATCTGGAGATGGTTTCCACCATGCAGGACCTCGAGGAGGTACAGGTGGTGGCATACGGCCAGCAGAAGAAAGTTTCCATTACTGGAGCCATTACATCGGTGAAATCGGATGAACTGTTGAAATCACCCAACGCCAGTGTGGCCAACTCCCTGGCCGGGAAAGTAACAGGTCTTTCCACCGTGCAGTTCTCAGGACAGCCGGGTGCGGATGACCCGTCGATCTTCGTGCGGGGAGTCGCTTCACTGTCGGAAGAAAGGTCCCAGCCACTGATGATCGTCGACGGTGTGGAACGCTCCTTCATGCAACTGGACCCGAATGAGATCGAGAGCATCTCCGTGCTGAAGGATGCCTCCGCAACAGCTGTCTATGGTGTGCGGGGTGCCAACGGGGTGATCATCGTAAATACCAAACGGGGCGAGCAGGGCGCGGCCAGGATCTCTGCGAGTTTCTCTTCGGGGATACAGCAGCCTACGCGGTTGCTTGATTTTACCGACAGCTATACCTATGCGCAGCGCTACAACGAGGCACAGGTGAACGACAATCCCGAACTGACCCCCGAACAGCTGCGCTTTACCCCCGAGGCACTGGAAGCCTTCCGTACGGGTTCCGATCCGCTGATCTATCCCGATACGGACTGGATGGACTATATCCTCAAACCTTCGGCCATGCAGTACAAGGGGAATGTGAACATCTCCGGCGGGACCGAAAAAGTGAAGTACTTCGTCTCCATCGGGTACCTGAACCAGGACGGTCTATTCAAGACGTTTGACTCACAGTACGATTACAACTTCTCGCACAAGCGTTACAACTACCGGACGAACCTCGACATACAGGTAACCAAAACCACGAAGATCGGCATTACATCGGGCGGACGTGTAGGCATCACCAATCAGCCCAATACCAAGGACGGGATGAACTTCCTCTTCAGGAACATCTACTGGTCCGTGCCGTTTTCCGGTCCCGGACTGGTGGACGACAGGTACGTGCTGAGCAGCGATTACTACATTCCGGATAACAAAAAGGACGGGCTGGACCCGTTCTACGGACTGGGGTATTCCAATATTCTGAACAACAACCTGGATTTTGACATCGATATCGACCAGCGGCTGGATGTGATCACCCCTGGACTGAAATTCAGGGCGAAAGTATCCTACAATACCGATTACCGGCATGCCAAGGTCCGGAATTCATCCGTGGCACATTATGAACCCTATTACCTTCCCGATGTGAATCCTGAGGCAGATTCGACCGACCGGACCATTGTTTACCGCAAAATCGGATCCGACGGAAACCTCGGGTACGGTGAGAACTACGGAAAGGGCAGGAACTACTACATGGAAGCAGGTCTGAGCTATGCCCGCGAGTTCGGGGCGCACAACCTGGGCGGACTGCTCCTGTACAACCAGCGGAAAGTCTATTATCCCTCCCAGTTCAGGGAAATACCCACCGGGCTGGTGGGACTCGTGGGACGGATAACGTACGACTATAATACGAAATACCTGGCGGACTTCAATATAGGATACAACGGCTCTGAAAACTTTGCGCAGGAGCAGCGTTTCGGCGTTTTTCCTGCCTTTTCAGCAGGCTGGATCCTCTCTGAGGAATCCTTTATGGATGCGTTGCCTTTTATTGAATACCTGAAGATCCGTGGGTCCTACGGATGGGTCGGCAATGATAAAATTGGCGGAAACCGGTTCCTCTACCTGCCCGACAGCTATAATCCCTCGTCGGGAGGTTATAATTTCGGAATCGATAGTCCTACCAACCGGACCATTGCCAGGGAAGGTCAGATCGGTAACCCGGATGTTACCTGGGAGACCGCCAAAAAGCAGAACCTGGGGATCGACCTCAAGGTGGCCCGGGGGAGACTGGGTGTGAATTTCGATCTGTTCAGGGAAAACAGGGATGATATCCTGACTTTCCGAGGTACCGTGCCGGGCATCGTCGCGTACGACCTCCCCGCTGTGAACATCGGTGAAGTGGAGAACAAGGGGTATGAAGCGGAACTCAGGTGGAACGACCGCGTCGGAGCAGGGGCCAGGTACTGGATTAACCTGAATATTTCGCATGCCCGCAACGAGATCATTTATATGGATGAGGTTCCCCAGAATGAGGATTACCTCTACAGAACCGGTCACCCGGTGAGCCAGCCATTCGGATATATCTTCGACTACTTTTACAGTGAAGGAGATGCCGCAGATACGGAGATACCTGATCACCAGTATGATCTGAAACCAGGAGATATGGTATACCAGGATCTGAATGATGATGGTGTGATCAACCAGGACGACCAGATGGCCATCGGGTACCCGGTGTATCCCGAGTACACCTTCGGGGCCAACATGGGGTTTGTTGTCGGGGATTTCGAATTTTCCATGTCATGGGCCGGCGCCAGCAATACCTCGCGGATGCTCGACGAAACCTACCGGGTTGCTTTCGGGGCCACGCTGAACCGCTCACTGCTCCAGTATATGGCAGACGGCAGGTGGACACCGGAAACAGCTGACCAGGCGACCTATCCGAGGATGACCCTTACCGGCAAAGAGAACAATTCAAAGGATTCGGATTTCTGGTTGCGTGATGCCTCCTACCTGCGGCTGAAGAACCTGGAGATTGCCTACAACTTCAGTGGTTCGTTCCTCCAGCGACTGGGCATCAGCAAGATGCAGGCGTTCCTGAACGGGTACAACCTCCTGACGTTCGATACGCTCGATATAGCAGACCCGGAATCACGCACCGGCAGCAACTCTGCCTACCCGCTGACAAAAATCTATAACCTGGGTGTAAAGGTGAATTTCTAACCCATCGGACAAATAACCTGGAAAGAATCATACAGCAATGAGAAAGCATAGCAACATAAGAACAAGAGGAGCACTGGTCCTGATCGTTATTTTCGGAATCCTGCTGCATTCCTGCGAGGAACTGCAGTTCGGAAACGATTTCCTGGAAAAGGAACCCAGCGTGGATGTTACCGCAGATACCATTTTCACCTCGCTGGAGCTGTCGGAACGCTATCTCTGGGGCGGATACAGTACGCTGCCTTACGGACTCAATACCAACTGGAGCGCCAAAGGCAACAAGCTGGGGATGGATATCCTCGAATCCATGAGCGACCTCTGCCAGAGCTACCTGGCCTGGGGAGGGATCAACGAACTCTATTATACCGGGCAGTACAGCGCTGCCGTGGAAAACAGCAGTCCGAAGACCAAGTACCATTTCCTGCAGGAACAGAGCTGGGAAGGCATCCGCATCGGGTGGAACTTCATCGAGAATGCCGCACGCATTCCCGACGGATCGCAGTCTTATATCGACCAGCTGAAGGCAGAAGCAAAAATGATCATCGCCCTGCATTATACCGACATGTTCCGTCATTATGGCGGACTCCCCTGGGTAGACCATGCATATGCGCCGACAGAAGAAACGAATATGCCGCGGATGACCGCAAGGGCCACGGTGGATTCCATCGTTGCGCTGATCGATGAAGCCATCCCCGACCTGCTGTGGGAAGTGGATGATCCTTCCAACTGGGACGGCAGGTTTACTGCCGCAGGGGCAATGGGACTGAAAGCCAGGGTGCTGTTGTTTGCTGCAAGTCCGCTGTTCAACGATGATGCCCCTTATCTCGATGGTACGGCAGCTGCGCAGAACATGACCTGGTACGGTGGTTATGATGCAACCCTTTGGAATGATGCCATGGAGGCTTCAAAAGATCTGCTGGATATGGTTGAATCCATGGGCGGATACGGGCTGGTGAATACCGGTAATCCCCGGCAGGATTTCCAGGATGCCTATTACAGGCGCGGGAATGGTGAGATCCTGATCAGCACCCGCGTGCGCTACCAGTCACCCGGCTGGTGGAACGCGGAATACTATTTTTACCAGAGTGCCGGCAACTATGGTACGGCCTGCCCGACCAAAGAATATATCGACATGTTCGGCATGGCCGATGGTACACCCATCGATGCGCCCGGTTCAGGCTGGGATGCGGCAGATCCCTGGGCCAACCGCGATGTGCGTCTCTACGAAACAGCATTGGTGAATGGGGATGTATACCAGGGAAGAACAGCTGAGTTGTGGATCGGCGGACGTGAACGGCAGAATGCCAATTTCAAGGGTACAGCTTCGGGTTTCGGCCTTAGAAAATTTCTCCTGGAGCGGAACAATGCCTCAGCCATCGGATCCGTGGTACACTGGCCTTACCTGCGCCTGGCAGAGATCTACCTTTCCTATGCCGAGGCAGCCAATGAAGTAAACGGGGGGCCTACCGCGGAGGCTTATGCTGCCGTGGACAGGGTACGGAGCAGGGCAGGATTGAACGACCTGGAGGCCGGACTTTCACAGGAGGAGTTCCGCGAAGCAGTGTTGCAGGAGCGCGCACTCGAGTTCGGGTACGAAGAGGTTCGCTGGTTCGATATCATCCGCTGGAAACGCGAAGACCTGTTCACGCAAAACCTTCACGGGGTGAATACAACCGACAATGGCGACGGCACCTTTACCTACGAAGTTTTTGAACTGCCGCCGCGCTACTGGCAGGGCAACTGGTCACCCAAATGGTACCTCAGTGCTTTTCCGCCGGATGAGATCAACAAGAATTATGGCTTGGTGCAAAATCCGGGTTGGGAATAATATCAAATGCATTAACTGATCTGAAATGATAGAAAAAATGATCTTCAATTGGATAAAAGGGGCTGCTGCCCCGGGCCCGGAGCGCACAGTTGTTGCCGGTGCATTCAGGAAATGCTTTAAAGGTTTCAGGAATGCAGCACTGTTGGCGCTGCTGGTGTTTCCCCAGCTCCTGCACGGACAGGAGGGAGCGCTGCAGGTTACAGTGGTGGACCGGTCAGGGAATCCCTTGCAGGGCGCACAGGTTGCACTGCTGTCAGTTCCGGATGCCGTCATCCTTACCAACGAAGCAGGGGTGGCAACATTCAGCACAACACCGGGGGGACTGTTACGTATCGCGCACAACAACATGGTAAAAACCGTGCAGGCGTCGCCAGGGGCACGCATCGTACTCGATGATTCCGACAGGCGGGTCAACCTGGGATACGGGAATGTGAATGAACCGGACAAGCTTACTTCCGCCATGGATGTGGTGTATGCCGAAGACCTGGTGAAGAGTTCCCTGCACAACCCGGAGGAAAGCCTCTACGGACAACTTTCCGGACTGGCGGTGCTGCAGAACGGCGGAGAGCCTTGGAACCGTTCACCCGATATGTACATCAGGGGAAGGGGCACCTATAACAACAGCGCCATGCTGGTGCTCGTGGACGGGTTCGAGCGCGATCTTTCCTCGCTTTCTGTACGTGAGATTGAAAGTGTGGCAGTGCTCAAGGACGGTGCCGCCCTGGCTATGTATGGTCAGCGCGGGGCCAACGGCGTGCTGCTGGTGACCACCAAACAGGGCGATTACAATTCGTTCCGGGTGGATGTGTCACTGGACAGGGGCATGAACAGCCCGTTCAGGATGCCCGAATTCCTTGATGGCTATTCCTGGGCGCGGTCGGTGAACGAGGCAAGTGCCCTCGACGGCAATCCGTTTGTTTATTCTGAATGGGACCTGCAGGATTACCAGGGCGGTGACCAGCCCTTCTTCTTTCCGGATGTGAACTGGCTTGACGAGACCCTCAGGGAACAGGGTACCATGACCAATTTCAACACCAGCTTCAGCGGAGGCGGATCATCGGTTACCTATTTCGTTTCTTTGAATTACCAGAACGAAGAGGGATTGTTCGACAATACGACCCTGGATGAGCGGTACAACAGCCAGTTGAAATACGACCGGTTCAATTTCAGGACCAACCTGAAGATCGACCTTACCCGCACCACGAAATTCATGGTGAATGTGGCAGGCATGATCGACGGTCGCAAGGAACCAGGCGCCCGTGTCAGCGGGATCATGAATGCACTCTACAGCGTGCCCTCCGGAGCATTCCCCGTGGAGTCAATCAATGGTGTCTGGGGAGGAACTGAATATTATGGCAACAATCCTGTGGCACTGGTTTCCTCCACCGGTCTGCGCCAGCCCCACAGCAGGGGCATCAAGGCCGACGGACGGCTGGTACAGGACCTGGGCAGCTGGTTGCCCGGACTTTCAGCAGAAGTGGCACTGGCGTACGACAACCAGGTGGCATTCTGGGAGAACAAGACAAGGGATTTTCTCTATGAAAGTGTTGCCGTGGTGCGCAACCCGGAAACCGGTGCCATCGTGGATACATCCGTTGCCCGTTACGGGAG
>Ga0180430_10001224_pt1 | contig 25658 bp, 23 predicted proteins | sample SS_ome_9_FD_132999 | JGI IMG/M metagenome (GOLD analysis project Ga0180430, IMG submission 132999) | Hypersaline lake sediment archaeal communities from the Salton Sea, California, USA - SS_1_S_2 metaG | ecosystem: Environmental > Aquatic > Non-marine Saline and Alkaline > Hypersaline >... | reverse complement strand
CCCTGCCCGATCGACAGGTTGGCCACGCTCCGTCCGTCGGAACTGGTCTTCGCGTCGGGGACGAAACCCTCGGCGACCGCATCCAGCGGAATGTCGGGGGCGGTGCCATAACCGAGACGGCGGGCCATTTCAATGATATTCCGGGATCCGATCTCGAGACCCGCCTGGTAGAACCAGGTGTTGCAGGAACGGGTGATCGCCATGCGAACGTCGAGAGAACCCTCGTGACCCCCATGCCAGTTCTTGAACGGACGACCGGCGATGAACACGGAAGGCGGGCCGGTGTAGAGCGTGTCGAGCCCCCAGATGATCCCTCGGTCGAGGCCCGCCATGGCAACGATCGACTTGAAGGTGGAAGCCGGCGGATAGGTGCCGGTGACCGCTCGGTCGAAAAAGGGTGCCTCCGGCGCCGATGCCAGTTCCTGGAATTTCTCGTGCGAAATTCCCGGGACGAAGAGGTTCGTGTCGTACGAGGGATAGGACACCATCGCGAGGATGTCGCCGGTGTCGGCGTCGACCGCGACGAACGCGCCGGGACGCCCCGAGCGGGCGAGGGCCTCCGCCGCCAGTTTCTGCATCGCGAAATTGATCGAGAGAACCGCGGTCGGACCGGGACGCGGCGGGGCTCCCAGCTCCTCGTTCCGGCGCACTCCGTCCTCGTCGTAGAGCCGGCTGATCTCTCCCGGGACGCCGCGCAGTTCCCTGTCGAGCGCCTTTTCCATTCCGGCGCGGCCCTTCACCGGGGGAAAGAGATGTTCGACCGCGGCCAGTTTCCCGTGCTGATCCGGGATGTCCTCACCGACATAACCCGCGATGTGGGCGAACAAATCCGGGTGGGGATAGTAGCGCTCGTAGACGGTCTGCAGGGAAAATCCGTCCGGCAGTCCCCGCTCATCGAGTCCCTGCAGCTCCTCGGGCGTCAACGCACCGGTAAGAGCCAGGGGCGGTGGCGGAAGTGCTCTTTCACTTCCGAGTCGCGGGGCGGTTGCCAATTCGAGACCTCGGGGAGAAATTCCGCGATCGATTCGAGGGAAGCGAGCGCTTCGGTCGCATCCTCGCCCAGCGCAAGGGGTCGCACGACCAGTCGCTGTCGCGTGCGCGTCGTCGCGACAGCCACGCCGTCGCTCGTCACGATCATTCCCCGGGGCGGCGGAATCAGGAAGATTCGCGTTTTTCCCTTCGGAATCGAGTCCATCGGCGTGGGACCGTAGTCGATCGTCCCTTCTTCTCCGCCCTGGACGGAAGACAGGGTCAAGGGGCCGGGAACACCCTCTTCATCGCCCACGGTGTCTCGTGCATCCGCCTTCCCGGGGGTCGCCGCCAGCACCATCCCCGCCAGCGAGACGGCAGCCATCGTCTCCAACCGGAACCACCTTTCACCTCGTTCCTGGCGGTCCCGACGAAACCGCCCCTGCCTGTCCTTCAACCACATGCCCTGGATCAACTCAATTCCCGCGTCGCGATCTGCTCAAATAGGACGAATATTCCGAAGCTGGCGAATTCTCAACCAAACAATCCGTCACTTGATCCGGCCCTGACACACGCGAGACCGACCACGAACCAGGGTCGGCGCCCGCCATGAGGAACCGGATGCCGTTCCTCGACGATTGAAGGGCGGCCCAACCTGCCGTAGGCTCGCGTTCTCCATGAGCGACGAGAATGCTCCTCCCCCCACCCCAGCGGATTCGCCGGGAGGCGGTCCCTTCGCCTTTCTTTCCCGGACGCCATCGGGCCAAAGCCCGGGGCCCGGAGCGGAAAAGCCGCGCCGACGTTGGGCCCGGGTCCTCCTGATCCTGACCGCTCTCCTCATCGCCGCAGGAATCGTTACCGTCGCGTCCGGGGCGATCTACTACCACGGAAGGGCGCTCGCCTACGATCTCTCGCTCCTTCGGGAGGTGCCCCAGCGAACCCTCGTCTACGACCGGGAGAGGGCGCTCCTCGGTCACGTTTCAGGACACGGGGAGAATCGCCTCGTCGTCCCGGTGAGCGACGTGTCCGAGCACTTCATTTCCGCCCTCCTCGCCCGGGAAGACAGTCGCTACTTTCACCACGGTGGCGTCGACTATCGCGGGGTCGCCCGCGCCATCGTCGAGAACGTCAGGAGGGGCGACATGGAGCAGGGGGCGAGCACGCTGACGATGCAACTGGCCCGCAACACCTATGGCATGCGGGAGAAGACGATCGGACGCAAGTTGCAGGAAGTGGCGCTGGCGCGGCGCATCGAGAGGCGATTCTCCAAGGACGAGATTCTCGGGTTCTACATCAACCGCATCTACTTCGGAGCGGGACTCTACGGGATCGAACGAGCTGCACAGGGTTTCTTTGAAAAGCCGGCCTCCGAGTTGACTCTCGGGGAATCGGCGATGCTCGCGGGCATCATCCGCGGACCGAGCCTGCTGAATCCCTTTCGCAGCCTCGAGGATGCCAAGGCGGCCCGGGACGAGGTTCTCGGCAGGATGCTCGCGGAGGAGCTGATCACCGAGACGGAGGCACTGGCGGCCCGGGCCGAACCGGTGGTATTGCGTCCTCCCGGTGAGCGTCTTGCGACCGGGTCCTATGTTCTCCAGCTGATTCACGACCTGCTCGCCGGTGTGCTCGATCCGATCGACATCAAGCAGGGAGGGCTCCGTGTCTACACCACGATCGATTCGGATCTGCAGGAGCGTGCGGCCCGGGCGCTCGATCGACACCTCTCCGAGATCGAGGCCCGGCCCGGATTTCCCCACCCTCCGAGGAGGGACCATCCCGGCGGAAGCGGCACGGAAACGAACTACGTGCAGGGGGCCGTGGTCTCGATCGACAACTCGACCGGCGGATTCCTCGCCCTCGTCGGCGGCCGGGATTTCGGCGAGAGCCCCTTCAACCGGGCCGTGCAGGCGCGACGTCAGGCAGGTTCGACCTTCAAGCCCTTCGTCTATGCCGTCGCCTTCGACCGGGGTGGCCTGTTGCCGGGAGACTACGTCAGTGACGATCCGATTCGCCTCGACAGCGGAGGTGGAAAAATCTGGAGCCCGCAGAACAGCGATGGGACGTTCACCGGTCTGCAACCGGCCGCGATCGGTTTGATCCGCTCCCGCAACACGATGTCGGTACGGGTCGGGCAGATCGCCGGATTGCGAAACGTTCTCAGCCTCTCCCGTGCTCTGAAGTTCGGCGAGATTCCGGAATCTCCGGTGAGCTATCTCGGTGCCATGGACACGACCCTGACGACGATCACGAGCGCTTATTCTACGTTTCCGGCGGGCGGATTCAACCGCGAGCCCTACCTCATTGAACGAATCGAGGACGCAGGGGGTAACGAGCTCTTCCAGACCGAGATCCGCAGCGTCCGGGTCTTCCGGGAATCGGTCTGCTGGCTCACCAACGACATCCTCGGCAAGGTCATGGACGAAGGGACGGGCCGAAGCGCGCGCCGCCTCGGCTACGAGGCACCCGCCTGCGGCAAGACGGGAACGACGAACGACTACCGGGACGCGTGGTTCGTGGGCTATACCGACAAGATTACGACCGGCGTCTGGGTGGGCATGGACCGTCCGCAGACGATCATGAATCGGGGCTATGGCAGCACCCTGGCGCTTCCCGTCTGGACCGCGGTCATGCAGGAGGCCGAGGAGGCCGGATTCCCCGCCCAGAAGATACCCGCGCCCACCGATGCTCGCGAAACTCTGATCTGTCGGGAGTGCGGAAACCTCGCGACCCGGCGCACCACCCGGCCCTATGTGATGCCGCTCCCCCCTGATCTCACTCCCGCGCAGACCTGTCCGGGACACGGTTCCGGCATCTTCACGGGATTGGGCGACGATCCACGCCGAGCACGCCCCCTCCCCGATGACGGAAACGCCTACGACCCGAGGCTGCACGATCCCGCCGCTCCCGATGGACGGATCCTGCGCCAGCTCGGGCGATGGCTTTTCGGTGGCGGCGAACGATGATGAGGGGATAGTGCGGTTGTGCCGGATCCGGCAACACGTCATGAGCCGCCAGCCTCCCTTCTTCAGTCTCGTTCCCGAGGGATCGCCCCACCGGGTCGTGGGCGAGCGCGAGGTGATGCTCCCCGGATTCTCGCTCGAGATCCTCGCCACCCGGAAGATTCGACTCGACCGCTGGGACCTGGCGGAACTCGTCGATCCCTACTGGCGGCTCTACCTGCCGGTCGAGGGAAAGGCCTGCGTGACCCACGAAGAGCGACGCATCGATCTCCTCCCGGGCCACGCGTACCTGATTCCGCCACGCACGCCGTTCAGTTCACACAACCCGGAACCGTTCGTGAAATGGTATGCCCACTTCGTCCTCGGGGGCGCCGATCATCACTCTGTCCCCGGAATCTACGAGATGCGGTCGGATGACGAGATGGCCTCGTTGCTGGAGCGGCTTGCCAATCGCGAAGACACGAGGCCGTTCGTCTGGGAGTCCGCGAGCCTCGTGGCATATTGTCTCAGCCGCCTGCCTGAACGTGCGTGGACGGAGCGCCGCCTCGATCCACGGGTCGAAAAGGCGATGGAGTTTCTTCGCGCCAATCTTACCCGCAAGATCAATGCCGAGGATGCGGCGCGTGCCGCCGGAGTCAGCGTGCGAAACCTGAATCACCTGTTCCGGCAACAGGTGCGCATGGCACCGATGACGGTCCTCCTGAATTGCCGCCTCGACAAGGCGTGTCACCAGTTGCGTCATACCGATTCCTCGATCGAACAGGTTGCCGAGAATTGCGGATTCCCCAATCGCTACTATTTCAGCCGCATGTTGAAGCAGCACCGGGGCATCTCCCCCGCCGCCTATCGCAAGGGCCAGCTCTACTGAGGCGTGTCGCTATCGTAGTGGCTCTCGACGCGCCATGCGACGGATTCGAAAGGCGGGTCTAGATCGCACTCCCCATCCAGCCGAGCTTCTGGTTGAGGACTCCGTAGAAGTCCTGACCCGCCAACGCAATGAGGGGAAGTGCAAAGCCGGCCATCGCGATCTCGACCTCGGCCTCGCCGCTGATTTCCGCGACGTGCGCCCCATCGGCCATCAGCGAGAGGTCGTCTCGCTGGTCGGGAACGAAGAGTGAGATGTGGCTGGACCCGTCGACGACGAGGGGCCGGTTCGCCACGGTGTGCGGACAAACCGGGGTCATCACGAACACGTTGGCGCCCGGCTCGACGAGAGGTCCTCCCGCGGAGAGGGAATAGGCGGTCGAACCGGTCGGAGTCGCCACGATCAACCCGTCGCCGGTGTAGCGATTCGCCCGCAGGCCGTTGACGCGGGCCTCGACATGCACGACCCGCGCATTCATCCCCCTCCCGATCACGATCTCGTTCAAGGCAAACACGACCCGCGGCGGGTCGTCCTCGTGGCGCACCGAACACCGCAACACCGTCCGCTCCGAAATGCGGTAGTCGCCGCTGGCAAGGGCTTCGACGAGTCTGCCACTCTCGTCGGAGGTGGCGCAGGTGAGAAAGCCCAGGTTCCCGGTGTTGATCGCGGCAAGGGGCTTGATCCGGCTTCCGAGTTTCCGCATCACCCAGAGAATCGTGCCGTCGCCCCCGAGCACGACAAGGCGGTCGCTCAGCCTGGCGAGTTCGTCCAGCTCCACCCCTTCGCCGAGCCCCGCGTGCTCCGCACTCGCCCGCTCCAACCGAACGGGCAACCCGGCCCCACCGAAGCGGCAGAGGAGGTCCTCGAGAAGTGCGATGCCCCCGGTCTTGCCCGGATTCGCGATGATGCCTATGCGGGGGGCGTCAGCCATGCGAGAAATTCGACGTTTCCGTCGGCGCCACTGATAGGGGATTCCGTCACCGCCCGCCAGCACTTTCGCAAGTCCTCCTCGACGTGGCGCCGAATCTTCTCGACCGCCGCTTCCCGAAGCGCCGGTTCGCGCACGATGCCCCCCTTGCCCACTGGTCCCTCTGCAACTCGAACTGGGGCTTGATCAGCGCGACCACGTCGCCGCCGTCTTTCAGGACTCCGAACACCGGGCCGAGAATGCGGGTCAGGGAGATAAAGGACACGTCGATGACGACGAGGTCGACCTCTTCACCGAGGTCTTCCGACTCGATGTATCGCACGTTGAACCCCTCGCGGGAGATGACGCGCGAGTCGTTTCGGATCTTCCAGGCGAGCTGGTTCGTGCCCACGTCGTAGGCATGAACCCGAAGCGCCCCCCTCTGCAGGAGGCAGTCGGTGAATCCACCGGTCGAAGCCCCCGCATCGAGAACGATCCGCCCTTCCGGATCGATCCCGAACTCGTCCAGTGCCTTCTCCAGCTTCAATCCCCCCCGGCTCACGTAGCGCGGCCGGCTCTTGACCACGATCTCCGCGTCCTCGTCGACCTTGCCCCCTGGTTTCAGCGGACCTTCCACCCCCTCGATTCGCACCTCACCCGCCAGGATGAGCCGTTTCGCCATCTCACGCGAATCGCACAATCCGCGGCGGACGAGCAACTGATCGAGGCGTTCGCGAGGCATCGGAGGTAGTCTACTGCCGTAATCCGCGAATACCACAGCCTGGAGTTGGTTCGTCGTTTTCCTTCATCCCCTGTAACCGCAAGCGACCCGCATCCGTCTCGCTCCAGGAAGCCTCGCCCGATTCCCGTCTTCCCACCCGTCGCGTCCTGCCATGCTCCGTCTTGTACGCACCCTGATCGCCCTCACCATGCTGGCTGCCGGATTCACCGTTGCGGCAGTCCTACTTTTTGCTCATTACGCCGGCGAAGAGATCGAGCCACTCCCTCCGTCCACCGCCGGATCGGGATTGGGCGCGACCGCGGAGCGTCTCGATCGTGCATGGCGAAGCGAATGGAGGGATGCCGGAATCGTTCCTGCACCGGAGGCCGACGACTACACGATCGTCCGACGCCTCTCGCTCGCCTTGACCGGCGCGGTGCCCTCGGTCGAGTCGCTTCGCCGTCTCGACCTCCTGCCGGCGGATGCCGACCGGGTCAACGCGTGGCTGGATCACCTCTTCGCCGACCAACGCCACGCCGACTATCTGGCCGAACGTCTCGCCCGGGTCTACGTCGGCGTCGAGGCGGGCCCCTTTCTCGTCTACCGGCGCCGCCGCATGGTGAACTGGCTGTCCGAACAACTGATGGAGAATCGTCCCTATGGCGAACTGGTGAATGACCTGATCACGGCCGAGGGGATCTGGACGAGCAACCCGGCCGCGAATTTCATCACTGTCTCGGTGACGCAGGACGAGACCGGAGAAAGCAACGGTCCCGACGAGATCAAGCTGGCCGCGCGGACGAGCCGAGCCTTTCTCGGGATCAGCCTCGACTGCATGCAGTGCCACGACGACAAGTTCGGCGACCACTGGAAGCAGCGCGACTTTCACGAACTGGCCGCCTTCTTCTCCCAGGCCGACCTGAAGCTCACGGGGGTGCGCGAGAACGACTCGTTCGTCTACGAAACACGGCTCCACGGCGAGTCCGATCCGGCCCCGGTTCCGGCGCTCGCCCCCTACCGCCCCGACCTCATGCCGGAATCCGGATCGCTTCGCACCCGTCTTGCAGCCTGGATCACGCACCGCGAGAATGAAGCCTTCTCCCGCGCCATGGCCAATCGCACGTGGGCCCTACTCTTCGGACGGCCCCTCGTGGATCCGGTCGACGACATTCCTCTCGAGGGCCCCTACCCGGCCGGCCTCGACATCCTGGCACGCGATTTCGCGGAGAACGGCCACGATCTGCGCAGGCTGATCCGGCTCATCGCCACGAGCCCCGCCTTCCATCGGAGCAGCTCCACCGGTGATCCCGGCAATCCCGTCACCGAGGACATGGAAAACGCGTGGGCCGCCTTTCCCCTCACGCGACTTCGCCCCGAGCAGGTCGCCGGCAGCATCGTCCAGGCCTCCATCCTGCACCGGCTCGATGCCGAATCACACATCGTTCGAAAGCTCCAGCGTTTCGGCGAAACGAACGACTTCGTCACGCGATTCGGCGACCGCGGAGAGGACGAACTCTCGAGTGAGGCCGGCACCATTCCGCAGCGGCTGCTCCTTCTCAACGGAGAACTGGTCGAGGAGCGCACCAGCCCCAATCCACTCATGAACAGTTCCACGCGCCTGGCCAATCTCGCCCCATCCGACGAGCGTGCGGTGGAGACCGCATTTCTCGCCGCCCTGACCCGACTTCCGACCGAGGCCGAGCGGGATCACTTCGTGGACCGTCTCGCCGACACCCCGAGGCCCGGGAGGCCTGCCATCATGGCGGATCTCTATTGGGCGCTCTTCAACAGCACGGAATTCTCCTGGAACCGATGAAGCGACTCCTTTCTCCGAAACCCGATGACGTCGCCTGTGGCACGGCCGAGCACTGGTCACGCCGCTCTCTTCTTCGCACCGCCGGATTCTCCGGCCTCGCCTGGCTGACGCCTGTTTCGCAGATCCTGGCCCGCGCGGCGGAAAACGGGAAAACCCGGCCCCGGTCGTTGATCGTCCTATGGTTGCAGGGAGGCGCGAGCCAGCTGGAGACGTTTGATCCCCATCCCGATACGGTCATTTCGGGCGGGAGCCCCGCGATCGCCACCGCCGCACCGGGCATCCGGATCGCGGACGGATTGCCCCAGGCCGCCGAAATCATGTCGGATCTCTCCGTCGTGCGCTCCCTCGTCAGCAAGGAGGGCGATCATGCACGGGCCACCTACAACATGAAGACGGGGCACCGGCCGATTCCCGGTCTCGAGCATCCCTCTCTCGGATCCATCGTCTGTCACGAGTTGCCGGGCGATGGACTCGACATCCCCTCGCACATTTCCATCCTTCCGAGCCAGGCACCTGCCCGGGGAGGCTATCTGGGCGCCCGACTCGACGCTTTCCGGATCGGCGACCCGGTCGAACCCGTTCCCGATACGCGGTCTCCTGTCGGGAAGGAACGCCAGCAACAGCGCCTCTCGTCCCTCGAACTGCTCGATACCACCTTTGCCCGGGGACGCCTGGCCCGGCTCGACGAAACGCGCACCCTGCACCGAACGAATGCCGAGCGGGCGCTGCGAATGATGTCGTCCGACCAGTTGGCGGCCTTCGATGTCAACGAAGCACCGGCCGCGGAACGCGAGGGTTATGGGGATACCCCATTCGGCCGGGGCTGTCTCGCTGCCTTGCGACTCGTCGAGTCGGGTGTGCGATGCGTCGAAGTCACGCTCAATGGGTGGGACACCCACGTGAACAACCTGGAGCTGCAACGCGCCCGCAACGCGATCCTCGACCCCGCCCTCGCCGCGCTGGTCAAGGGGCTCCGCGACCGGGAGATCTACGAGGAAACCATCGTCCTCGTCGGAACCGAGTTCGGGCGCACGCCCCGTCTCAATGCTCTCGATGGGCGAGACCATTGGCCACACGCCTTCAGTGTCGCCCTGGGCGGCGGCGGAATCGCCGGTGGTCGCGTCATCGGCGCGACCGATCCCGAGGGAGAGGAGAATGCGCCCGCCGATCCCGTCACGGTCGATGACTTGCACGCCACGGTCCTCACTGCTCTCGGGATCGATCCCTCCTACGAGTTCATGACCCCTCTCAACCGTCCCGTCCCTCTGAGCGAGGGCCGACCGGTCCGCGGTCTCCTCGCATAGGCGCTTTGGGCACTCGGTGCCTCGCCCTCCGCTCACGAGGGTCCCCGGCCCAACAGGATACTCGCCCCCCACCCGGCGAGGAGCGCACCGATGATGGCTCCGGCCGGTACGGTGATGAACGCGAAGATCCAGCCTGCGGTCACATAGCCTGCGCCCTCTGTCCCCTGCATCTTGTCGAGAAGAACACAAACGGCGTAGAGTCCGAAGAACCCGGCAAGCGCCCCTCCGCCGACCCCGAGGAGGCTGGAAGCGAGGATGACGATGATTTTCATGAACGATTGTAGATCACGGGCATTTCCCCACGCCACTTGTTCCAGGCACCGTCGCAGGTGAGCAGTTCGGCCATGAAATGTGCCACGTTGATCCGGCTGGTGCGGCCGGGGTCGAACAGGGCGCTCCGCTGCGGGGCGAAGTCTACGTCGTAGCAGGAGGCGACCTCTTCGTCGAACAGCGTATCGGGACGAATCACGCACCATTCCCCGTCGAGTTCCCGGCCCGCCTGTCCGGAACGGAGAGTCGCGGCCGCTTCCTCGTTGTCGGCGTGGGGAGGCAGGAGTGTGCGCAGGAGGGTGAGCACGAGTCGTTCGGAACGCGACAGGGGAGCGTCGCACGCGGGATTCCGCACGCCCGCCGACCCCATCAGGACGAGGCGTGGAGGCCGGTTTCCTTCACGCCGGTTCGCGGCCTCCGCGAGAAGAGCGACGGCATCGCGAACGAGTCGTCTCGGCGGACCGAAGACACCCCGCCAGCTCAAGGGGTGTCCGAGGCAGATCGCGACGCCATCGCAACCCGCGAGGTGGGCCGCCAGGTCAACGGGACGGGATTCGAGGATATTTCCCTCGACAATTTCGAGCCCTTCGCACGGCTTCCGGCTCTCCACAGATGACGAACCGGAGCGGACCATGGCGATCACCCCGTGGCCCCGCTCGAGCAGCTGATCCACCACGAGTCGCCCGGTGCGACCCGTGGCACCCGCTACGAAGAAGGTGCGGTTTCTCGATTGCACGTCGGACACGGGAAACTCATAGGGCTCCGGCAGAGGAGGCGCATCCGTTTTCTCGAAATGTTCACTTGAACTCATTCCCGCGTCCTTCATCTTCTCTCGTCCCCCATGACCCGCACCGAAGCCTATCTCGCTCTTACCCTCCTGCCAAACATCGGACCGATCCGGGTTCGCCGCCTGCTCGACAGTTTCGGCAGCCCCCAGGACATCCTGAAGGCGAACCGGACGACTCTGCGTGCCGTTCCGGGAATCGGGAACGAGATGGCGGATACCGTCGCGTCTTGGGAGGAGCGGATCGACTTGGAGGAAGAACACCGCCGTATCGCGGAGCACGACATCGAACTGCTCACAATCGAGGACGAATCCTACCCCCCGCTCCTGCGCGAGATCCACGATCCGCCCTTCCTGCTCTTTCTTCGCGGCCGGATCGAGACACGGGATGTCCAGTCACTCGCCGTCGTCGGATCCCGCCGCACCTCGCACTACGGCAAGGAGCAGGCGCGTCGATTGAGCTTTCAGCTGGCGCGGGCCGGGTTCACCATCATCAGCGGGCTCGCGCGAGGGATCGACACCGCCGCCCACGAAGCCGCCCTGGCCGCGAAAGGCCGCACCATCGCCGTGCTCGGTTCGGGAATCGGGCATGTCTATCCTCCCGAGAATCGTGCGCTCGCCGAGGAAATCGCAGAGAACGGGGCCGTCCTTTCCGAGTTTCCGGTGCTCTACGTCCCCGACCGGCAGTCGTTTCCGCTGCGCAACCGGATCGTGTCCGGGATGTCCCGCGGCATTCTCGTCGTCGAAGCACCGGCCCGAAGCGGTTCGCTCATCACCGCGAATCAGGCTCTCGAGCAGGGTCGATCCGTCTTCGCGGTGCCGGGCCCGGTCGATCGCCCGACCTCGGAGGGATGCAACCGCCTGATCCAGCAGGGGGCCTCCCTGGTCTGCTCGGCCCGTGACGTGATCGAGGAAATGGACGCCGGACTCTCGGCTCTCCCCCTCGACTTTTCCGGCGCCGAAGAGACCGTGTCAGCACCCGCCGCCGCCGAAGTCGATCTCCCGAGCGAACAGCGCGCCCTCCTCGATCTCCTCGAAGAGGGAGAGCAAACCGCCGACCAGCTCGGGGAGCGGGCCGGGCTTCCCTCGCAGCTGGTGAGCGTGGCCCTTTTCCAGCTGGAAATGCGGGGCCGCGTCAAACAACTGCCGGGCAAATACTTCGCCAAACTCATTTGACGGATCCGAAAATTCAGGGCATTCCGTGTCCCGTCCTTTACCCCATCCCCGACTTCGATCATGCCGCAATCGCTCATCATCGCCGAGAAGCCCAGCGTCGCCAACGACCTGGCGCGGGTTCTCGGCCAGGACCCCTCGGTAGGTTCGTTCGAGTCGAAAAAGGAATACTTCGAGAACGACAGTTACATCATTTCCTCGGCCGTCGGTCACCTCGTCGAACAGCAACTGCCCACCACCGCCGACGGGAAGACACTGCCCTGGAAATTCGATTGCCTGCCCGTGATTCCCGATCGCTTCACGCTCCAGCCGATCGAGGGGAACAAGGGACGCCTCAACCTCCTCATCCGGCTGATGAAGCGAAAGGGCGTCACCGAGATCATCAACGCCTGCGATGCCGGTCGCGAGGGCGAGCTGATTTTTCGCTACATCGTGCAGTATGCGGGCATCGAAAAGCCGGTTCGACGTCTCTGGATGCAGTCGATGACCAATGACGCGATTCGCGACGCCTTTTCTCATCTGCGCAGCGACGACGAGATGCAGCCGCTCGCCGCCGCCGCCCTCTGCCGGTCCGAGAGCGACTGGCTCGTCGGCATCAACTCGACACGGGCGATGACGGCCTACAACTCCCGTTTCGGCGGTTTCAACAAGACTCCCGTGGGCCGTGTCCAGACGCCCACTCTCGCCCTTCTCGCCGAGCGCGAGGCGGAAATCGGTGAATTCGTCCCCGAGCCCTACTTCGAGGTCCACGCCGACTTCGGTGTCGCGGCGGGCAACTACAAGGGACGCTGGATCGATGAATCGTTCAAGAAAAGCGAGGACCAGCCGCACGGGCGAGCGGAGCGAATCTGGGAGCCGGAATTGGCCGAGGCGATCGTGGCACGCTGCACGGGAAAGACGGCGGAGGTGGAGGAGAAGAAGAAGCCGACCAAGCAGGCGCCTCCCGGCCTCTACGACCTCACCACGCTCCAGCGGGAAGCGAACTCGCGTTTCGGGCTGAGTGCGCGACGCACCCTCCAGCTCGCCCAGTCTCTCTACGAGAGGCACAAGGCTCTCACCTACCCCCGTACCGATTCCCGCTACCTTCCCGACGATTACGTGGGCACGGTCGTCAACACGATGAAGAACATCGGGGCCGAGGACGGCGGTATCGTGACCAATCTTCCCCCCTTCGCCCGGCAGGTCGTCGAGGAGCAGTGGGTCAAGGGCGGCAACAAGCGCATCTTCAACGGTGCCAAGGTCAGCGACCACTTCGCCATCATCCCCACCGGCCAGTTTCCCTCCAAGCTCGACGATTTCGAGCAGAAGATCTACGACATGGTGACCCGCCGCTTCGTGGCGACCTTCTTCCCCCACGCGGAGTTCGAAAACACCACCCGGATTTCCCGGGTCGGGGACGATGCCTTCCGGACCGACGGCAAGATACTCGTCGTGTCCGGCTGGCTCGCCGTCTACGGCAAGAAGGCCGCGGGTTCGGACGACGGAGACGACAAGACGATCGTGGCGGTCGAGCAGGGTGAATCCGCAAAGGTCGAACAGATCGAGCGGCTCGAAAAGGAGACAAAGCCGCCGGCACGTTTCAGCGAATCGACCCTCCTGTCCGCCATGGAGACGGCGGGAAAGCGCGTCGATGACGACGAGCTGCGGGAGGCCATGAGCGAGCGCGGCCTGGGCACTCCGGCGACGCGCTCCGCGATCATCGAAGGACTCATCCAGGACAAATACGTGAGCCGCGAGGGTCGGGAACTCTTCGTCAGCACCCGGGGAATGCGGCTCGTGCAACAGATTCGCGACATGGGGATCGACATTCTCGCCTCGCCGGAAATGACAGGTGAGTGGGAGTACAAGCTCAAGCAGATGGAGCACGGCGACCTCCCGCGCCAGGCCTTCATGGACCAGATCCGGACGCTCACCCGCGAGGTCGTCGATACCGCCAAGGATGCCGCCCACGAGTCCCTCAATCGCGAGTATCCGGACTTCGCGGTGCCCTGTCCGGTTTGCGGAGCCCCCGAGCTGGGCCAGGACGAGGTCCGCTACAAGTGCAAGCAGCCCGACTGCAAGTTCCAGCTTCCCAAGCTCCTCGCGACCCGCCCCTTCAGTGAGAAGGAGGCCGAAGAACTCCTTCGCAACAAGTTCGTCGGCCCGCTCACGGGATTCATCAGCCGGTTCAAGAAGCCGTTCGACGCCGCCGTCGAATTGGTCGAGGACAAGAAGGCCGGGCTCAAGGCGGCATTCAAATTCGAGAAGACGGAGGAGGAGGAAGCCGAGGCCGAGGCGATCCGGGAGGAGAACAAGCTCACCAAGTGCCCCGTCTGCGAGAAGGGCTACATCTACGAGACGCCGCATTCCTACGTCTGCAACGAGCGCGTCCTCGGTGACGGCTGCAAGGGCCGGCTTTCGAAGGAGATGTGCAAGTATGCGATTCCCCGCGAACAGGCTCTCAAGTTCTTCGACGAGGGACGCACCGACCAGATCGACACCTTCATCTCGAAGAAGGGACGTCCCTTCTCCGCACGGCTGGTCTGCAACCCGAAAGGGAAGCGGGTCATGAACTTCGAGTTCCCGCCCCGTGAACCGAAGAAGAAGGCCGCGACCAAGAAGACGGCGGCGAAGAAAAGCACCACGAAAAAGGCCGCTACCAAGAAGAAGTCCGCGGCGAAGAAATGATTCCAAGGAGGATTCTCTGCCCGCGGTTACGGCTCCCCTCTTCAGCGGGCCGATCGCTCGTGGAGAAGAAGGCGTTGGACATCGAAGAAGGGCGGGACACACGTGTCAGGGGCCGCCTGCAACACTGGCGGAAATGAGTTTCGGAGGTCCGATTTCCGCTGCACGTGCTCGATCGATCGTTTCCAATGAATGTGCGAAGAGCCCTTACCCGATTTCTCTCTGAGTCCTCCCTATCGGAGACGCGCGGACGGAGGATGTCCCCGATCCGGTTGAGGTCTCTCCCCGCGAGGTCGTGACAGCGAGGTCGTCGGGTCTGGGATGTCAGTTCGATGCGATCATGAAAATTCCCCTCGTCACCCTCTCGATGCTCTTCCTGTCCGGCGCACCGGCACAGGCGGATACTGTCCGAGTTGCGATGAAGGACCGCCCAGTCGCGACGTTTTCCGATCCGGGCGACATCGACTACCTGAGAACGCACCTGGTCTACGTGTTCGACATGGCCGCGCATCATTGCCAGGAGGACAGCGACTCCCACTGGAAGCCATCCGAGGACGAGATCAGGAACCTGATCCGGGAACTATCGGAGGAGAGTCATCTCGAGATGACGTTCGCGGTGCCCACTCCAGTCACGATCGAATCGCGCCCATTCCTGATAAAGCGTTTGTGGGTCAGCATCCGTGAGTGGGACTGGGCCACGTTCGACTGGTGTTTTGAAACGCCCGACGGCGGTCTCGTCGCATTGAGCGGAGTCGAGGGCTCCATCAACCGCCAGTTGGGTCCGATGATTCAAATTCTCCTGGACGACCCCGTTGGCGAAGATTCCGACACGGACGACTGAGCTGGAATGGTCTTCGTTCCGCCGATCGAAAGCAAAGCCAACGGATTCACACTCGACTCCCACCCCACCCATGGAACTCATCGAGAAGCTCGAACCGCGAATCGGTATCGTGGGGTTGTACGTTCGTGACATCCATCGTTCGTTTCGATTCTACGCCGAGGGATTGGGATTCCCGACAACCCGGCGACCCGAAGACGACTGGGTCGGGTTCCGGCTCAACGGCCTCTGCTTCTGCCTCTATCCCTACGAGAAGCTGACGGCGGAGAACCTCGAGAGGCGGCTCGATGCCGGGCGGGCCCTCGACCGCTCCATCGTTCCCGGCATCGGACTCGCCTACAACACGAGGGAAAGGCGCGAGGTCGCCGAGGTTCTCGCCCTGGCGGAGCGATCCGGAGGAACGATCGAGAAGGAGCCCGAGGACACCTTCTGGGGTGGCTACAGCGGCTACTTCGCGGATCCCGACGGTCATCTCTGGGAAGTGGCCTGGGCAGAGAGCTGGGAGTTCCATCCCGACGGCAGTCTCGTCGTCGACTGATCCGCTTGATCGCTCCGTGGCCGCACAGGAGCCCCTCCTGCTCCACGGCGGATCGCCGGTCGTTTCTCACGCTCGCCCGCGGCGCGACGATACGAATCCGTTCGCTCCTCTTGCAAGATCGCCGCGAGTGGGTCTACTGCACGGTTCGTCGTCACCGATGAAAGCTGCCATCGTCATCGCCTGGGTCACCTGGGCCTTCCTGTTTCTTTCCTGGCCCCTCGATCTCCTCATCGTCCTCCTTCAGGAGGCGGGGGATTCCCCGCCACCCGACCCGGCTCTGGCCACCGTCCTCGGAGTCATGGGGGCATTCCTGCTCACCCTGAGCTTCGCCCTGCGGTGGTTTCTCTTTCGGTTTCTCATCCACCCGAAACGGATTCCGATCGGGTCCGCCTGGACGATCGTGGCTTTTCTCGGCGGTTCACTCGTGATCTGGGCACTGGTCAAGTCGGTCGAAATCTATGGACTCGTCCTCGCCTTTATCTCGGAATCGATGGCGCTCTACCTGGCATTCTGGACCCCGACTCTGCTGGTGGTGGTCGTCCACCTCCCTTTCTTCCTCGATCCTCGCCGTTCCCGAAAGCGGGCGACCGAGATCGGAGGCTCCGGTTGAACCCTTTCGATCCCGGATCGCGCTGCGGCGCCTGATCTGTCATACTGTCCCGCCTCCCTCGTGGTCTCCGCTGCGACCGTAGCGAAGGAGCCGTTCCTGTTCGTCACCCGAGTCCCTCCTCGCATGCCGTTGCAACTCTCCACGCCCGCGCTCCTCTTTCCCGCCGTGAGCCTCCTTTTCCTCGCCTACACCAATCGTTTCCTACACCTTGCCGCCCTCGTGCGAACCCTGCATCGTGACTGGATCGAGCACCGCGATGATTGCCTCCTCGCCCAGATCGACAACCTGCGCCGGCGGCTCGTGCTGATTCGATGGATGCAGATCCTCGGGGCCGCCAGCCTCCTGTTGAGCGTTCTCTCGATGCTCTCCCTGATCGCGGGTTGGTCTCTCGCGGGGACGGTCGCATTCGGTGTCGCGCTCGTCCTGATGGCCCTGTCCCTCGCCAGTCTCCTCTTCGAGATCATCGTCTCGGGCGGGGCGCTGAAGATTCTCCTCGACCGGATGGAGAAGGACGACTCTCGGGACTCGAGGTGAATGGGGCACCCTTCCTCCGGGGCGTCCGGATGCCGCGAACGAGGTCTCCTTCACTCTCTCCCGACCTTCAAGAGAAGAGCCTTCGCCACGACTTCGGGCACATAGCCGCGAATATCGCCTCCGAGATTCGCCACCTCCTTCACAATACGGGAGCTGAGATAGATGTTCTCCTGGCTCGGCATCATGAAGATCGTTTCCAGTCCCTCCTCGAGACTGCGATTCATCAACGCCATCTGGAACTCATACTCGAAATCCGAGATCGCCCGCAATCCGCGAATGACCGCATCGGCTTGCTTTTCGCGAAAGAAGTCGACCAGCAATCCGTCGAAGGTCACCACTTCGATCCCTGTGAGGTGGGAGGTCGCCTTCTCGATCAGCCCGACCCGCTCCGCGTTTCCGAACAATCCCGATTTGGCATCGTTTCGCGCCACCGCGACGAAGAGCCGGGAACAGATCTGCGAGGCTCGCTCGATCACATCGAGGTGCCCATTGTGGATGGGATCGAAGCTTCCGGGATAGATGGCGGTTTTCATGAAGTGGCGGATGCGTCGCCTCCACCGTGGCCCACCCAACGACTCTTCGCCAGTAGGTGACACGATTTTTCAACGACAAGTCCGCAAGTATCGGTTAGTTTCCAACCAATGAAATTTCGCACCAGTTTCATTGTTTTCCCTCTCTCCACATTCCTCGTTTTCGCCTCCTGCAAAACGACCGGTGACGGAGGGAGCGATCCGATCGAGCCGACGCCCGCAGGCGAATCCGGACCGAATGGGACGAGTGGTCCGGGTGATGCCGCCGGGTTCCTCAAGACGGATTACGAGCCCCTGCAGAAGTGGCTCGACGAGCGTTTCGAGGTGAAGTATGTGGCGATGACCCCGGAGTCGGTCTTCGACCAGCAGCCGCTCAAGGATATCTTCTATGAGACCGTGAACCTCCCGGTGGATGCCCCCGCGCTGAATTTCGAATCTCCGGACATCTCCCGCCGCGAGTTGCTCAAGAAGATCTCCGGTCACTGGAATCTCAAGATGTCTCTCGTGAATTCGGAGGACGGAAAACCGACCGCGGTCCGCGTCGAGGGCCGTTGATCCAATCGGAGCGACAAGCCCCTAAGAGCCTGCGTAGACGCTGCGGGTCACTTCGCCCAGGATGCGGAACCCGTCGGTGATCACCTCGTCGGACTGGGTGAAGCTCACCCGGAGGCACTGGCTCGCGTGAGGCCATTCCGACGTGTCGAGGCCGTAGAAGAAGTATTCTCCCGGCACGACGATCAATCCGGCTTCCTTCAGCCGCCGATAGAATTCCCGGCAGCTCACCGGAAGGTCCTCGAACCAGAACCAGAGGAAGAAGGCTCCCTCACTTCGATGCATCCTCCAGGGAATCTCCGGGGGAAGGAACTCGTGCGCCAGTTCCTGGGCCCGTTCCGCCCGCGCCCGATACCAGGGGCGAATGACATCCTCGGAGAGCCGGCGTATCTCACCGGACTCGATCAACGGCCTTGCGAGCGCCTGACCGACATTGTTGTTCGCCAGTCCGATAATGGCGGTCATGGAACGCAGCTCGCGAACGATCTCCTCCCGTGCGACAACGATCCCCGTCCTCGTCCCCGGCAGCCCCATCTTGCTGAGACTGAGTGTGAGGATGATTCCCTCGTCCCATACCGGGGTCGCCTCGCCGAATACGACTCCCGGAAAGGGCACTCCGTAGGCGTTGTCGATGATGAGTGGGATGCCCAGGCGACTCGCCTCGGAGCGAAGCCGGGCGATCTCCTCGTCGGTCAGCACATTGCTGCTCGGATTCGTCGGTCGCGAAACGACGATGGCAGCGTGCTTCCCGGTCGCATCGAGACGATCGAAATCGATGTGATACTTGAACCGCCGGTCATCGATCCGCTCGATTCGCGGACGGCGACTGTCGAAGAGCGAGTCACCGCTCACCCCCTGGTCACCGTAGCCGATGTATTCGGGAACCACGGGGAGCAGGATTCGCTTCTCGCTTCCGTCCACCATTCGACCCGCGAGGCGATTCAGCAGGAAAAAGAAGGCGGACTGCCCGCCATTCGTCACCGCGATGTTCGCAGCCGTCACCGGCCATCCGTACTCGCGATGGAGGAAGGCGGCCATCGCCTCCCGGAAGGCGGGGCTGCCGGCCGGGGGATCGTAGTCGGTGAGCACTCGATCGCACTCACCCGGCGTGCCGCTCGCCAGTTCGAGGAGCCGGTTCCGAAACCACTTCTGCACCTCCGGTATGTGTCCCGGATTCCCTCCCCCCATCATCCGGACACGCCCCTCTCCCAGAGTGAGCGCCTCGCCGAGATCGTCCATCAACTCCGTCGTACCGGCATGCCCGGTCAGACTCGCGCCAAACCGCGAGAGCGGATACGGTGGATTCTCGTTCACGTCGGGGAAACTTGCATAACCCCTCTCATTCTGCCACGGTTTTCCCGTTTCGGACCATCGTGAACCCACCTGTCACACTCACCGTCGCCGGTTCCGATTCCTCGGCGGGGGCCGGTATCCAGGCCGATCTCAAGGCGTTCGCCGCGAACGGGACCTACGGCGTCTGCGCGGTGACGGCGATCGTCGCCGAGTCGCCGGGAAGCGTGCTCTCGATCGAGGCGGTGGCACCGGACCTCCTCGGAAAACAGCTGGCCGCCGTCTCGGCCCGCCACCTTCCCGCCGCCGCGAAGACCGGAATGCTCGCGACGGCGTCCCATGTCGAGGTCACCGCGGACTTCTTTCTTCGCAACCCGTCCGTCGCCCTCGTGGTCGACCCGGTCTATCGCGCCAGCGCCGGCCCCCATCTGCTCGACGAACACGGTTTCGCCTTCCTGAAGGGACACCTCCTTCCGGCCGCCCGCCTCGTTACGCCAAACGTGGCGGAGGCGGAGTTCCTGCTCGATACCTCGATCACGACACGGGCGGAGTTCGAGTCGGCTCCCCGCCGCATCGCCGAATCGTTCGGCTGCGATGCCCTCGTGACCGGGGGGCGGTTTCACGGCGAGACCGTGGTGACCGATGCTGCATGGATCGACGGCGACGCGACCCTTTTTTCGCGGCAACTCCTACCCGTTCCGGATCTCCACGGCACCGGATGCACCCTTTCGGCGGCGATTGCGGCCCGGCTCGCGTCCGGGGAAGATCTGGAGTCGGCCATCCGCCTGGCGCGTGACTATCTCTTCGAGGCGATGCGAAATCATTTCAGCTGGGGCGATGCGGACGCCGACGCGGCATTGAACCACTTCCCAACCGGCATTAGAGTGGCCGAATGACTGATCCGCGGTCCTTTGCCACCCTGGTCTGTGTCCTCACGCTTTCCGGTTTCCTTTTCTCGACTGCCACCGGGAAAGATTCCGCCCAGGCGGGTGGTCCCGACGTCGCGAGTGAGTCGCAGGAACGGGGTGCCGCGGCCATCGACGAATTGATCGACGGACTGGACCAGGGCAATCTGCAGGAGGCCTTTCGCCTGCTTCGCTCGGACTACATCAACCGCGACGACCTCGACGATCTCGAGATCAACCGGGCTGCCCTGCAGGGAATGCTGGAGCGCCTCGACTTCGGCGCCATGATCCTGACGGAGAGCTCGCTTTCGGAGCGGGACTCCCCCTTCGGCTTCCACAGCGAGACGATCACCGATTCCACCGCCTACATCCGTTTCGGACGATTCCGGGAGGGCGAGATCGCGGAACTCGACGAGGCCCTCGCCGGCTTCGCGGCCGATGAAGCCCTTTCGACTCTCCTTCTCGACCTTCGTTCCCCCCAGTCCCAGGCCGATTTCGCCATTGCCGCGGAAATCTTGAGCCGGTTTCGTCCCCCCAACGAACTCCTGTTCAAGATTCGCCGGCCGGGAAACGAACGCGCCACGCTGTTCATCTCGAAGGCCAAGGACGCGAACTGGTCCGGGGACACGATTATCCTCGTGGACAGGGAAACCGGAAACGTGGCGGAGATCATTGCCGCCGTCCTCCGGAAGGAGACGGGTTGCCTCGTGATCGGGGAGCCGACACCGGGCCTGACCGTGGAGTATCGCGACGTGCCGATCGGAAGTGACCGGATTCTTCGGTATGCCATCGCCGAAGTGATCCTGGAGGATGATTCGTCCCTCTTCCGCAAGGGGATCACGCCCGACCTGATCACGCACACGCCGCCGGCGGTGAAGCGACGGATTTTTAGCAGCTCCCAGGAAGGCACTCCCCTCGCCGAATCGCTTTTCCTCCGGCATCGTCCTCGCCTGAACGAGGCTGCCCTCGTCGCCCGGATCGATCCCGAGATCGACTACTACCTCCTTCGTAGCGAGGGGAAACCGACACAATGGGACAAGCCGGTCGAACAGGACCGGGTCTTGCGGCAGGCGATCGACCTGCTGACCACCACCGGTCATCTCGACGGGGGCCAGTAGACATCCCTCTCCTGCGATGAGAGACCCCCGCGACGAGTTGTCGGAGATCGAAGAAGCCGGTCTGCGCCGCACTCTCCGCCCAATTCACTCCCCCCAGGCTGCGGTGATCGATGGGGAGGATGGCCGACGGTGGCTCAATTTCTCCTCCAACGACTATCTCGGCTTGGCCAACGACGCGTCTCTCGTCGCCACTTTCCAGGAGAACCTCGGCCGTCACGGGGCGGGAGCCGGTGCCTCGAGGCTCATTTGTGGCACCCTGGCGCCCCACGTGGAACTCGAGGAGCATCTCGCCGCGTTCAAACGCAGCGAGGCAGCCCTGACCTTCTCCTCCGGATACGCGACCGCCACCGGCACGATTCCGGCGCTCTGCCAAAAGGGGGACTTCATCATCCTCGACAAGCTGTGCCACGCCTCGCTGATCGACGGTTCCCGCCTCAGCGGGGCGACGATCCGTGTCTTTCCCCACGACGACCTCGGGAAACTCGATCACCACCTTCGCTGGGCACGGGAGCGCGCTGGCGACGACGCCCGGATCCTCGTGGTCACGGAGTCGGTGTTCAGCATGGATGGCGACCGGGCGTCCCTGTCGGAGATCGTCGAACTCAAGGAGCGTCATGGCGCTCTCCTGCTCGTCGACGAGGCGCACGCCTTCGGGATTCTCGGCCCCGGTGGGCGGGGATTGGGATCCGAACTGCGAATCGACAACCGGATCGATCTGAGCATGGGCACCTTCAGCAAGGCCGGCGGCCTCTCGGGAGGCTATCTCTGTTCTTCCCGAAATGTGATCGACCTTCTCGTCAACCGCGCCCGGAGCTTCATCTATTCCACCGCTCCCTCCCCCGCGCTCGCGGCCACGATCTCGGCGAGTCTCTCCCGGATCGAGGGGCCGGATGGTGAGGAGCGACGGAGGAGGCTGTGGCGGAATCTCCGTCTCATCGCCCCGGAGCCTTCGTCCGCGATTCTACCCTTCGTCATCGGGGAGAACGATGCCACGCTCGCGGCGGCCGGGGAACTCGCGCGGGAGGGGTTCTTCGTTCCCGCGATCCGCTTCCCCACGGTACCCCGCGGAACGGCACGGCTGCGGGTCACGATTTCCGCCTCGCACGCTTCGGAGGACGTCGCGAAACTGGCCACGACCCTCTCGTCACTTCGGAAGAAGGTCACGGAGCGGGAGCTTCCGGTCCGCTAGGTGGCGGCATGGGGGGAGGTTTCCCCGGCTCCCCGCGATTTTTCCGGATTCGCTTCAACACCACGAAACGGGCGAGAAACAGCGCCGGGATGCCGAAGAGGAGGCCCGACAGGACTCCGATGACCGCTCCGATCACGATCGAGACTTCGCCGTCGAGCGAGTCCTGGACGTCCGCCTCCCAGAGGGCCCAACTCCCGAACACGAAGCCTCCCCCCGAGCAGGATGAAGAACCCCGTCGCGGTAAGGCATCCGCACCCACATCCCGACAGCCAACCTTTCGTCTCGTCGCCCATTGCAGGGAGGATGCCGAAAGTGAGATCGACCGTCAATCCCAGGCAGGGCCACAGAATCGACACTTCACGCTCGACCGTCGCGTCCCGGCGATTCACGATGAGGTCATGAGATGTCTCAGTTTCTCCTTCCCGTTCCTGCTCCTGGCCCTCACCGCTTCGGCGGATCCGCTGCCACCGGTCCCGCTCTGGCAGGGGGGCGTTCCGGAGGAAGCCGATCTGGAGCTTCCGGATGAGAAGGTCGAACTACGGGGAGACTACCAGATCGAGATCCTCTCGAACGTGTCCACCCCCACATTGACCGTTTTCCCGGCAGAAGATCCGAACGGTGCCGCCGTTCTCGTCTGTCCGGGCGGGGGCTACAACATCCTCGCCTACTCCCACGAGGGCACGGAAGTGTGCGAATGGCTCAATTCACTCGGAATCACGGCCGGTCTCGTGAAGTATCGCGTGCCGCGCCGGAAGGACCGGCCCAAGCACGAGGCCCCTCTCCAGGACGTGCAACGGGCTCTCGGCATGATGCGCACCCGAGCCGGCGAGTGGGGCATCGATCCGGAACGTGTCGGAATCCTCGGATTCTCGGCCGGGGGACACCTCGCCACGATGGCCCTCACATCGGATGGGGAGCGGACTTTTGAGACCGACCCCACCCATGACGGACCATCCTGCATACCCGACTTCGGCATCCTGGTCTACCCGGCCTATCTCCAGGATCCCGGGGAACCCGATCGCCTCCCGGAGGAAGTTCGCATCACCGAATCGACTCCTCCCGCCTTCATCGTCGTGGCCCACGACGACCGCAAATTCGTCGAGGGGGCCGCCCTGCTCTATCTCGCGATGCGGAGAAAGGAGAGAGCGGCCGAACTCCACATCTTCGCCAGGGGAGGGCACGGCTTCGGATTCGGAAACACCGAGGAGGAGATTCGCTCCTGGCCCCGTCTCGCCGCCGCATGGATGAAGAGACTCGAACTGACTCCGTGAAGGTGCGACCGGCCTGGATCGGCCCCTAGGGCTGGATAACGCAGTAGTCCCCCACTTTCATCTTGTTGAAGAGGAACTTCGCACTCTCATAGGGCAGCCGGATGCACCCGTGAGAAGCCGGGTAGTTCGGGACGTATCCCTGGTGCAAACCGAAGGCGCTGCAGCTGAAGCGCTGGAAAAACGGCATGCTCGAACCGTAGATCGACGAGTTGTGATGCCGGTGCTTGTCTGAGATCACGTACTCTCCCGTCGGGGTCCGGTAGCCCGACTTGCCCGTCGAGACGCGGCTCGAGTAGACCGCCACCCCGTTCTCGTAGAGGGTGAGCCGCTGGTCGGAGAGATCGATGACGGCTTTCCTCGGCTGCACCTCCGGCGAGTGGCCCCAGAGGGCGATCTGCATCATCTTGACATCCTTATACCAGGATCCGATCGAAACCGGGAAGAGCCACTTCCGGGAATAGACATTGCCTTTCGCTCCCGCGTCCATGAGGGCTTGCGCGACGGCGTGATTCCGCTGGGCCGCCGCCATCATCATCGCCCGGATCCGGCCGTCGACCCTCAGGTGATACCGGAAGGTGGTGCTGTCGAACTTCTCGCGAAAAGAGGAGATGGCCGGCTCGCGCTCGTAGGCTTCCACATCGACACCCGCCTCGATCAGCCCGATCGCCACCTCGGTCATCTCGTGGGCGATCGCCCACCCGAGAAGGGTGTGTCCGTCCGGAGCACGCCCACTGGAAGGCGGCTTGGCACCGTGGTCGAGCAACGCGTCGGCGAGGGGGGCGTTCCCCTCCACCACCGCTTTGACGAGCCAGGTCTGGTCCCCGTCGTAGCGGGCGTTCGGATCAGCCCCGGCCTCGAGCAGGAGTCGTGCGGCCCGGTAGCGCTCGCGCGAGAGGCAGTAGTCGAGGGGATCTTCTCCGCCGGGTCCCCTCGTGCGCGGGTCTCCGCCATTATCGAGGATCAGGTTGACGAGATCATCCTGTCCCGTGAGCAGGGCCGCCCAGAGATTGTCGCCGATGCTGGCTCCCGCGGAGAGAAGGGTCCGCACCGCTCCCGTCGCCCCCTGCTCCACCGCCGCGTCAAAGACCCTCTTTCCGGTTCCGGGAAAGGTCGACTCCGGGTCGGCCCCGGCATGGAGGAGAAGGTTCATCAGCGGGTCGTCACGATTGGCGAAGGCGCTCGCCAGCATCCCGGGACCGTCGAAGGCGGCCCCCTCCTCGATCAGGCGCCGGGCCACAGCCATGTTGCCCTGTCCAACGGCGCACAGGAGCGGAGTTTCCTCGCCCTCTGGTGCTCCGTTCGGATCCGCCTCCCGTTCGAGCAACAACTCCACGAGGGAGAGGTTCTCATCCCGAATCGCCCGAAGAAGCGGAGTTTCGCCGAACCGAGACGGGGCATCGGGATCGGCACCATACTCGAGCAATTCGTGAACGAGATCCGAATCGCTGTCGGCAACGGCCCGGTGGAGGATCGGGTCGCCTTCGGCGTTCGCTGCATCGGGGCTGGCGCCAGCCTCCAGCATAAGGTGCCGGATCCAGCCGTCCTGCTGGTCGATCGCCATTTCGAGCGCCGGCTTCCCGGTGTCGGTCGCCCTCACGTCCACCTCGGCACCGCGCGACACGAAAAATTCGAGCGATTCGTAGTTCCCGGCCTCGATCGCCTCGATCAGGAGGGGTTGACCACTGAGACCGAGAACATTGACGTCTGCCCCGGCGTCGACCAGTCGTTCCACGAGTGAAAGATTACCCAGCGAAGCCGCGATCGCGAGGGCGGAGTGAGCCTGGGCCCCCTGGTAGGCGACGTCCGCATTTCGCTCGAGAAGGTAATCCACCATCTCGGTATCACGATTT
>Ga0180430_10001223_pt1 | contig 25708 bp, 20 predicted proteins | sample SS_ome_9_FD_132999 | JGI IMG/M metagenome (GOLD analysis project Ga0180430, IMG submission 132999) | Hypersaline lake sediment archaeal communities from the Salton Sea, California, USA - SS_1_S_2 metaG | ecosystem: Environmental > Aquatic > Non-marine Saline and Alkaline > Hypersaline >... | reverse complement strand
CTTCCAGCACATCGTCTGAACTGTCAAGGCCCAGCTCGCGCGACTGAGCGAGCGCAGCCTGAGCCTCCTGACTGCGATTCAGAGCACTCAACGATTTCGCGCGCCCCAGCCATGCTTCCGCGAGGTCGGCATTCAGATGCAGGGCATGATCGAAGTCCTCCAGCGCGCGAAACGAATCGTGAAGTTTCAGATAGACCTTGCCTCGATGCAGATACGTCTCCGCATTTCGCCCGTCAATCCGAATCAATTCGTCAAAATCTGACGCCGCTTTCTCCAGATCACCCAGTTCGCAAAATGCCAGGCCGCGGTTTCGCCACGCGAGTGCATCTTCGGGATTCAGAACCAGCGCCTGCGTGCAGTCATCGATGGCTTTGTCGAACTGGCCGATCCGTGCATAGACTGTACCCCGATTGTTGAACGCTTTTTCCAGTGTCGGAGCCAGTTCAATCGCCTGCGAGTATGCTTCCAACGCCTCCGACAGTTTGTCCTGTGCTGCCGCCGTGACTCCCACGTCATACCAGGTTGCAGCAGATGCCGGATCCAGTTCAATCGCCCGCCGGTATGCTTCTTCGGCTTTGGCGAATTCGGATTCGCGCTCGTGCCGAAGCGCGAGTTCCACAAACTCGTCCGGCGTATCGATTCTTTCTGCGCAACCACTGAGGACCATTCCGAGAACAGCAACTGCCAACGTAGAGAACCCAAAGAGTGGTGTTCGCATTCTTTCCAATCCAAAGGTCATAACAAACTCAGCAACGGTCCTGAGCGAACGTGGCCTGTATTCTACGGCGAAGGACACCGAGACTGACGTCACCATCCAGAACATGGCTCGGTGACTGTTCAATCCGTCCGTTGAGTCGACGGGATTGCCGATTGGACAAAACCAGAAACAGTGGCTCCGGATGCTCTCGTTCGAAGTGAGTCTCTTTGAAATGGAGGATTTCACTATCCGAAAGACCGGATCCCAGGATGACTGTAGCGCGCGGATGAGTGGAGTCACTCAGGATACGAGCTTCCGTCGTACTGTCCGTCACCAGACATCTCAGGCCACGATCTGAAAAGTAGTGAAGGCACTGCATACGGCGCTCCAGCCTGGGATTCACACATAGTATGTCCGGCTGAGGTACAGGTGGCACAACTGCCTGCGGTGCCTCTCGAAAATCGTCCATAGACTGGATCCCCAGAACGTAGCCAGCGGTTCTAACAGTCCTGACTACTCGATCGATGGCAGATCTGGGCCAGAAAGCCACGTGACCAAAAATCATAATCAGGCCAAACGTCCACATTCCCATCATGGCACCGATGCCGGCATGCAGCAGGAACCCGAACACGAGGACATATGGTCGTGCCGGACGCACCCAGATGAGCGCAGCAAACGAGACTTCCCAGATGATGGTGGCGTGAGTCGCAAGTTCTGCGATCCACGGGTACCAGGCAATCCATGTCATATCGATCGCCTGATACTCTCGATTGGCAAACGCCGGCCAGACCGCTTCGCCACTCCACCAGGCCGGTCCCTGAAGTTTTGACAGGCCCGCATAGATATAGATCACACAGAAATGAACCTGCATCAATCGAACAGCGAGACCGGCTGCCGTACTCTTTGGTGGACCGGCTGCATCCTGACGGTGTTTCGAATTGAGAACACGCCGGCGAGTCCACCAGGTTGTCAACAACCGATCCAGGGAAAGTGCTGCACCGCTTGGACCAATGCAAAGGTACAGGCACAATACGGCGTTGAGTTGATCCAGCCCGAAGTTGGCCATGTGGGCGCGATACGAATAGGAAATCGTAATCGCCAGTGACAGCAGCGACGTGATTCGCGTTCCCGCCCCCAACCAGAACAGAAACAGAACTCCGATACAGACGCAGTGAACCGTATGCATCCACTCATCGGCAACATACCACCAGAACGAAGGAGCAATCATCCCGTGCTGAAGCTGAGCCAGCAGTTCCGGATTGTTCCAGCCATCCGTTCCAAAAAAGGCAGGCAGATCCATGCCCCAGATCAGATGAGTGTAAACGAACATCCCGCCGACCAGCAGACGCATCAGTCGGAGTACGGTTGGGTCAGCGGGAGTAAACCAGAAACGCTTCCACCCGTCTGTCACGTGCCGCAGCGTGCCGACAACGCAGCGTGCCGCTCCCGGCAAGGTCCATGCAGGCATGTCTTTTACGGACATTGTGCTATCCGCTGACTGAACTACCTGACCGGATCCATCCACTGGAAGTCTCCCAAAGGCGTTTCCTCATAGAGATCTCCATCCGTCAGGCTTCCTCCGGCTCGAATTCTCGCCATCGTGGGCAGGTCGTGCCGTACGGTCGTCAGAGTTGCGGTTTCCGCGGAGTGCTCGCGGCACAAATTGATCGCAAACGCACTGGCGATGCCCGCCTGCTGATCGATATCCGCGTTGCCCAGATACTCAGACAGCATGAAATAGCGGTGGTAGAGCAATCGCGGTTTGATTTCGAAGTTTGGGAACCGACCGGATTCAGTGGAACCATCACTCCGCGTGACTTCCCAGTCCACCAGATTGCTGCTTCCTGGCTGCGGAGCGAAATAGTGAAAGCCGTGATTCAGGTAGAGAACCTGCAGGTATGGACTGACAACATCCCAGACGTTACGGGCTGTCTGTGACGACGGACCGACGGTCGCGGGAGCCGTTGTGATCGCCACCAGGTGCACCACCATCCAGGCGTTCAGAAGGAGAAACCCTGTCTTGCGAAGTCGCCCCGTCCACCGACTCGCTGCGTTTGATTTGCCCGCCTCCTGCGATGGCTCTGATAGCTTCGAGTCCATCAACTGCCCCTGGATCACGGGCAACACAAGTTGCTGTCCACAAAAAGCGGGAGGAGCACGCTCCTCCCGCCGATCACTTTCTGCGGAAAATCGCTGTTCCTCGTCAATCAATCACAAAACACATGATGCACACAACGGCGCTACCGCATTGCTACCGCAACGAGTTTGCCGGATTCCTTCGATTCGGCCACGGAAACTTCCGTCGTCTTTCCACGTCGAATCCGATAGACCCGATTGCTGACAACTTTGCGACCGTCACGAATCACTTCAACACGTACCGGATAGCGGAGTTCCCGGGGGGTATCAGGAGTTGGAATACGGAAACGTCGTTCTGTACCCGTCGCAGCCATCTTTCTATTGACGAGGAAGACGTCTGCGTCCGCTGGTACATTCATCACCAGCAGAGCGCTATCCCTTGCGACAGCTCGCTGCTGCCTCTGAGCTGGAGACACCCTTTGCTGCGCCACCACAACCGGCTTCCGTAGGACTGCCGAAGACACCACTGGTCGCCGTACAACCCGACGAATCGTTACACCACCAGATGATCCGCTGCTGCCGGACGAACCCGATGATCCGCTCGAACCATAGCTCGAATACGAACGCCCAGAAGAACCGGAAGACCCACTGGCCCCTCGGCTTGCATAGACCCTTCCCGAAGACCCACTCGAACCATAACTGTTGGGCGCCTTGCGAATCACTCGAATGACTCTGAGTACTTGACGACCTCCGGATGAACCGCTCGATCCATGGCTACTATAGGAGGCCGAAGATGACCCGCTGGATCCACTCGAACCGTAGTGTCGCCAATGACTTCCGGCCTCCACCCGCGGCAGCATCACTGCCAGACTCAGGAAACCAGCTGTGACGATGGACACCTGTTTCAGAATCGTTCTTTGCATTCCTCACTCCGTGCAGAACTGATGTGGGCCGCTGACGCTCGAACGAAACCCGTCTGTTCCACCGAACTGGAATCAGATCCCCCGGCTACGCCCAAAAACACAATGGGTAAAAGGCACAAAAACCAACACCTGTGTCAATCCGGAAAAATACATTGATACTAGTAAGCCTGAAACACCTCAGACCGCCGATGTATCATCGGAGATGTGCTTAGGGCGCCTTCGTTGCGGGTTCTTTCAGTAATTTCCTGTAGCGTTTTTGAAACTTCGACAGCTTCGGACTGATAACCACCTCGCAGTACCCCTGACTTGGGTTTTCGTCAAAGTAGTTCTGGTGATAGTCCTCAGCCGGGTAAAATGTGCGAAGTTGCTCCAATGTTGTCACGATCGGAAAATCGAAGTCACCGGCCTCATCCAGTTCCTTGATGATCGCCGCAGCCGCTTCCTTCTGCTTCTTGTCCGCCCAGAAGACTGCTGATCGGTACTGAGTTCCGACATCGGCTCCCTGACGATTCAAAGTGGTTGGGTCGTGGGTATGAAAGAAGACATCAAGAATCTGTGCAAACGAGATCTCACTCGGATTGAATTCGATACGCACAACCTCAGCGTGCCCTGTCTTCCCTGTACAGATTTGCCTGTATGTCGGATTTTCAACCGTTCCACCCGTGTACCCCGATGTTACTTTAGTGACGCCGCGCAAACGAAGAAATACGGCTTCAGTACACCAAAAACAACCGCCACCGAGGATGGCAACTTCGACGCGATCTTTCTCCTGCTCATTTGGCATATCTGGCTTCCTTTCTGTTCGGACCGCCTTGCAGCAGTCTCACGGACTCAGGGGCAACTGAGAAAAGTAGGCGGCACCAACGAATTGTCGCCAATCAGTCTAAATGACTTACACAGTTCCATGTGCAGCACGGGTGAACATACGTAGGCTTCAGAGTAACGTTAAGCTCAGATTCATTTTTATCCGCTTCAAAATCGAAACACCAGTTTGTCAAATGTGTGGACGCTTCACACTCAAGGCTCCGGCGCCCGAACTGGTCGCCGCTCTGGGGCTGACTGAGTTTCCTCAGTTTTCACCTCGATACAACATCGCACCCACACAGCTGGTGTTCTGCATCCGAGTGTCTGAAGATCATCCGGCCAAACGTGGGGCTTCGATGCTCCGCTGGGGACTCATCCCTTCGTGGGCAAAGAACACGGAGGCCAACGTCCCATTGTTCAACGCTCGGTCAGAAACAGCCGCTGAGAAACCCGCTTTTCGTAATGCCTTCCGATTCCAACGGTGCCTGATCCCGGCAGACGGGTTCTTTGAATGGAAAACACTGCAAAAAAAGCACTCAAAACAACCATGGTACATTCGGCAGCCGGATGAAGGTGTGTTCTGTTTCGCTGGACTCTGGGAAACGTGGCAGGATCCATCCGGTGCATCGATTGAATCCTGCACCGTCCTGACAACACAGGCAAACAAAGACATTGCTGAACTGCACAAACGTATGCCTGTCGTCCTCCCGGCTTCCTCGTACGGTACCTGGCTCAGCAACGCATCCAGTCCAGGGCAATTGCAGGACCTGATGTGTCCGCTTCCGTCTGGTTCACTTGTGCGATACGCAGTCAGCTCGGTGGTGAACAAGGCGACCAATGATTCGCCGGAATGCATCCAGCCCGTCGAACCTGAAGCGAATGCAACCAGGCCTCTTAACCGACAAAGAAGGCTGTTTGACTGACCGGCTGCGCCGATTACTTCTCGCCGGAAACAATCTCTGCGATGTTGTAGGAATGATCGATCACACGTGAGTAGGCATTGAGCGTTGCCAGCAGTGCAACACTGACGACAGGAGCAGTCGTCCCAGCCGACAGCTCTTCCAGATGGCCTTTCCGCAACTGTTTGACTGCGTTGCGAATACGTTTGGCAATCGTTTCAGTCTTCGTGAGGATGCTGCGATTCTGCTGGCTCATCCCCTCATTCACCTGAGCAATGTAGTCCAGTGTGTCTGCATTCAGCTTGCCCAGTTCCGCCCGCTCAGCCCTGCTGAACCGGTGCCCGTCGCGGCGCAGCTTCCGATCAAACTTCTCCAGATCGGCAATGTAGTCACTGATTGACTCATATTCATCTGCCATCCGTAGCTGCTGTCGTGCCTCATCTGCTACCGAATGAGGTATGTTCGCTGCCAGCAGGTTTGTGACGAAGTCAGATACTTCATCCTGGATCGAATCCAGTACCTGCTCGCGTTTCTTCAATCGATCCGCAACCAGCTTGTCCGGTTCGTCGTGTTCGCGCAGTTCATTCAGCCATTCCAGCATCCGGTGACAGCCAACACCCATCTTTTCAATCTCCCGTCGCGACTGTTCTATCGCCAGCAAGGGAGTTTCCAGCATACGGATGTCTAAATCCGTCAAGCGCGGTTTTTCTTTGAATGCCTGAGACGGAACCACCCAGTTGAGGAATCGAACCAGCAATGGAGCAATGGGCAAAAACAACAGCGTATTCACCACATTGAACACGCTGTGAGTCGCCGCGATCGCTGCGGTTCGGCCTGGGTATGTGTCAGCACCATCCTGCGGCACCACTGCATTTACATCAATGCTGGCAAGGATCCTCATGAGCGACTGAATGAATTCGATGTACCAGTGAAACACGAGTGTGATCCAGAACACTCCTGCCATGTTAAAGATCACATGGAAGTAGGCCGCTCGACGCGCGTTGGTTGTGGCTCCCAGTGACGCCAGGAAAGCTGTGATCGTCGTTCCGATGTTTTCACCAAGCACCAGCGCTGCCGCCGTTTCGTATGAGATCACCCCCTGCGTTGCTAGCGAAATCGTAATCCCAAGAGTAGCTGACGACGATTGAACCAACGTCGTCAGCACGCATCCGGCAAGTGCGCATTGAAGAACGCCTGGGTAATCATCGGCCTGAAACTTCTGAAACCACGCTTCGAAATCCGGAAGCTCCTTGATGATCCCACAGGCATCCTTCATCAGTTCCAGACCAAAGAACACCATTCCAACGCCCATGACCGCCATGGCCCAGTACCGCCAGCGATCGCTCCGAGCAAACAGATTCACGAATGCGCCGGCTCCCAGAATCGGCAGACCGTACTTGCCGATCTTCAGCACCAGAATCCATCCGGTAATTGTTGTTCCGATATTGGCCCCCATGATGACGCCGACGGCCTGCGTCAGTTGCATCAAGCCACTGTTGACAAACCCGACCACCATCACGGTGGTAATTGAACTGGACTGTACGACGCAAGTGACAACGACCCCCACAATCGTGGCCATGATGCGATTGCTTGTCACCGCGCTGATCATGCGGCGCAGGCTGTTTCCGGCTACCGCCTGCATCCCGTCTGACATGTTCTTCATGCCGAGCAGAAAGAGGCCAAGCCCGCCCACAATCTCGCAGATTAGTTTGAATAACGCTGCGCCGTCCACGTGTACCCCGCCACCAGATCTACATCAAGAAAACGCCGAGGCGGGGATTCTGGCCAGACGAACGAGGTGATGCAACGCCCGGTACTGGCTCATTGTGGAACTCTGGAGGTTTGCCATGAAACGGAACGTTCCGCCTCCGCCTTTTTCGCACCAAATAGCCGAATAGACCCAACAAATGGACATTGGCGAGTTGCGAGACGTCAGTCCGCAGAATTGCCTGTCCGGCAGCGGAACAATTCTTGCGATGCTCGCCTCCACCGAGCCGGTGGCGCCTGCCACGCAATTCCGGCGTGAGCCCACTCCGACCTACAGCGTACTACGCTGACTTGTGGCCGCGTCAGACGTGAAAGAACCGATGAATCAGGCATTCCCACGAGCCAGAACGACTACGACAAAAAGTAAATTGCTCTATTCAATCTGAAGTGATTCAATGTCCAGTCCGGGATCTGCATCTCCGGAGTTCCAGACCGCAACCTGCCGAAGCCAGTCACCTGTCGGCCACGCAAACGGACGGAACTTTTCCACAGCGCCGGTCTGATCACGGTACAGCAACGCGCGGCCGGGCCCCAACCCTGCGGCGATGGGGGAATCGACCAGACTCGCCGAATCTGTCTGATTCATCCGAAGGCCAATGCGGTTTTCAAACTCTCGTAACAACGAACTGGAAAGCCACCTCATTGCATTGTTGAACGTATCTGCCCAGACGACAACATGAATCCCCACCAACGGTCCCCGACGAATCAAATCAGCAAACTGTGATGACAGGGTTACTTCCTTCGGCTCACCAAAACTTCCCAGGCTGAATTCGTCTTCCTCCCTGCGAAGGTCACGAAACTGACCAATGTCGCGAATCACCAGCAGCTTCTCAGCGGATGATGCATGGTCCGGCAACTCTTCACGTCGCTGCATCTCAGCGCTGAATTCTTCAATGACAGAACGACAGGCGGCACTGGTCGCAATCCGACAGCCCGAAACTGCACCGGAATTTGTCAACTGATGGTATCGCGCAGCGACATCTTCGTTTCGATCATTCAGCATCAATGTCACAGACGATGCTGAAGCCGCCCGTGCTGCAACACTCAGAACAATCAACGCGAGCATGCTGTCAATGAGGTTCTCATCCTGTCCGACCAGCAACAGATTCTGGCCTCCCGCCCGACGCAGTTCCACCTGAACGGGCGCGGCAATCGCGACAGGTTCGCCGAGCCAGACAGAAAACGAGTCATACGCTCTTCGCGTTGCGTCGTCAGACTGACGGAGTGACATCTGCAATGGCCGGCATTGTTCAACCTGCGGTGGAACATTCCCTTCGAAGACAATCATGGACGGCTCCGCAGGAGACACTTGCGGACGATGACTCAACGGAGCGAGCATCTCGTCACGCAGGTCGTCATCCAGCCACGCAATCTGAAACGGATGATTGCCTTCCTTCAGGCCATTCGCGTCGTTGTAGATTGCTTCTCCGGGACGCGTCAGCAACCTCGCGGCCGAGTTGTCTTCACTTAGAATCAAATGAGCGTCACTTTCGCTGCATTGCAAAGCCACACGCACGGCGACCTGGCCCATTGTGCTGCGGGCCAGTGAATAGGCGCCGCCGAGTGTCTGTGATCCCAGCATCAGATGAATGCCAAACGCACGCCCCTGGCGTACCAGTCGATCGAGCAGCAGCGATGCTCGGGATGAAACACGATCCTCAGCGACAAAGAACTCCTGGAATTCGTCCACCAGAAGCAGCAGCCGAGGCATCGGCGTGTCGGGGAACTCACGACGAAACGATGGCACGTCCTGCACACCATGCGTACGAAACAGGTCACCTCGTTCCTGCAGAATTTCGTCCAGCCGTTCAAGTACACTCAGACCAAACTCACGGTCACTTTCGATGGCAACGACTCTTGCGTGAGGCAAACGATTGGATGCGTAGGTGCGAAACTCAACCCCCTTCTTAAAGTCAATGAGGTAGAACTGAATCTCAGAAGGGCTGTAGTGCAGCGCGAGATTGGTGACGAGGATGTGCAGGAACGTCGACTTTCCGGAACCCGTCTTGCCGGCGACCAGAACATGCTGCGACGTCCCGCGCCCCAACCGCAAATACTGCAAGCGCGCCGCACCGGCTCGACCAATCGGCAGGTCGATGCTTTCCGCTGTCGAATGCTGCCAGATGGCATCCTGTCGAGGAGCCACACGTCGAAAGCTCACTTCAACTCGGCGAGCATCTTTTGACTGCTCCCCTACCGCTTTGACAAGATCCACGTAAGTCGAAGAACTCGGTTCCTTCAACGCTTCAAAGAACAGCGGCGATGGCATCTCAGTGGCCGGGACCACCGCTCCATCCGCCACATGAAACGCCCGACAGTTGGCTCGCAACTCACCTACATCGAATCCGGGAGGACTCCCAACGGCAGGGTTCCAGGCGATCAGCGCATGAACACCACAACCTGGCCCACTGGTCAAAATGGAAGACAGGTGACGCGCTGCATCTTCAGAAAATGCCTGAGGAAACCCGGCGACAACAACAAAGTGATACGGTTCCGCGACTTCTCCCGCAGACTCGTTGTATTGCTCGATCGTGGAGAACTCACTTCGCAGATAGGTCTGGAACACGTTCTCCATGTGCTCCGTGATTGACTTCAGCTGATTTCGAATCTGCAGTTCGTCCGTCCAGATTCGTTTCTGAATCAGCAGCTCGTCATAGTCGGCCAGATGCATCACCGCTGAGAAGCTCTGTCCAAGACCAACCGGATCGATGAGCGTAAGCCGAAGCCGCCCCGGTGGAATTGACGTCAGTAACTGCAGAATCTGTGTGCGAAGAAAACTGATCGCCTGCTCACGGCCCGCAGCATCATGCTCGACAAGGATCGCCGTATCCTGTGGAAAGCGAAGGATCGCCGGCATTTCAATGCAGACACCCGCATCCGACCGATCGTCGATTGATTTCGGTGCATCCGGCAACGTCAACAGGAATTCCCCAGGCACTGTCGTTTGAGGCATCACTTCCGATGGAGTCCAGTTGCCATTTGTCAGGCGCGGCAATTTTCGACCAGCCGCTCCCGACTCCAACGACACGCGAGAAAGCTCTTTGATCGCGTCCAACTGGCCACGCCAGTCTGAAATCAGATTGTGCAACTGCTGTATCGTCGCATCGGTTGTTTCCGCGAACTGGCGATGGCATTCCGCAGTTTGTTCTTCGCAGTGATGAGCCGACGTCCGGGCGGCATTCTGCTGATCGATGTCCAGCTGCTGTGCGAGCCTGTGCCGTTCTGAATCCTGTTCAGCCGAAAGACGTGCTTCGTGTGCTGCACAACTCGCTTCGCACTCGTCGCGCGCCTGACTCAATCGACGTTCAACAATGCCTCGCTTCGCTGCAAACTGCCGCTTGATCTGTTGCGTCCGACGTTCGCGCCGTTTCGTCACCTGCACACGCCATTTCTCGGCAGCACGTTTGAGTTTGCTGAGCTGTTGCTGCGAACGTTCCTCCCACAGTTCCGCCAGGCTGCGAACGTTGCTCGCATGCTGCATCATGGACTGAAAGCCACTACGTAGACGGGACTGCACAACCATCAAACTGGTGACGGCGAAGAACGCGGCCACCACGAATCCACTCAACGCGGAAACTCCCAGCCATGGCCAGTTTGGTGTGGCAAGATCGGGGTTCAACAATGCTCGCAGCGCATCAGGCCGAATCAAGCCAGCCACCACTGTCACGGTCACTCCAACGACACCTGCCAGCAGCCACAGACGAGATCCACGCGTCCATTTGGCCAGAAACTGCGATTCCAGAGCAGCAGCTTCCGCCAGCAGCTCGTCCCCTGTCTCACGAATCACATCGGTCAGATCGCGACCGTCCGCACGATACTCCTGGGCCGCCGGTGTTTGTCGGTCGATCGACGCGTGACAGTCTGACAGAAACTGCTGAGTTCGATCCAGTTGCTGTTCCAGGACGTCAGCCCGTTGCTCAATAGCTGCCTTCTGCAGGTCGAAGTTCTCGCGCTCACGATTGATCTGGTCAATCGGACTGTCCGCAGCATCTTCGTCGAGTACCGATTGCAGAACCCATAACTCACTCTTCTCCTGCTCGTCCAGGCGAGCAACATCTTCTGTCAGTTCGGACGTAAGCTGCTGCAGAGTCTGTTCCTGTTGCTGACGGTACGAACCAGTCCTCGACTGCAAATCGAGTGTGAGCGTGTCCAGCTGCGACTGATGCGCGGCTTGAAGCCGACTGATCTCCTGCTCCAGCCAGGATGCGTTGTAGTTCTGAATGATTTGAAGGTGTTCGGCCTTCTCCGTCTCCAGTTCAGCAAGCCTGACCTGCGCTTCGCGAGCTCCTTCACGTGCCGAATGGCAGACCGAAACGGCACGAGCCAGAATCTCCAGCTGGCGTTCCATCGTGTTGTGTTCCGGATCTATCACGCCGTCTGCCACATAGCTCTCAGTTATTCCGCTGTTACCGTCATACGACGAGTTACGACAATGTTCTCTATTCGCTCAATACGAAGTAAACGAAAACCCCGGCAATAGATCCGCACATTTCTTTCACAGGGTGGGACCGGATTCTCGCTGGTGCAAACATGCACGTTCTGCATGCCCCATCACGTCTGACAGTCTCCCAATGGCATCTCGCATCAAAGTGACCTGGTTGTGTAAGGGGATGAGGTATTCATCTTCAACGGTCTGGCTAACGGAATCCGACCAGTCTTCTTTCGTGTTCTGCCACGCTTGTTCCAGACGCTTCAGCGCATCTTCCAACCGAGCGGCCGGTGTTACAAAGTCAGCGTTCCTCATCTTTTTCCTCCTCAGGATCTGTGTCTTCTGCGTGCTCGTCTGGCGACTCAAGAGGTTGCCCCACACTCCAGGCCTGCGGATCTCCAAAGTCGAGTTTCTCGGGCGACCACGAAGGCAACTGCACCTTGTTGTAGCTGTCCAGACGATCAATCGACTGCTGCAACAGCGCGATCAATCGGGGCAAGTCTCTTTCCAGTGTCTGAACCAGCTGAGTTGCCCGACCAAAGTACTCGTCCGCTTCCTGACGAGCTGTAATCGACCAGTGACGAATCACACCTAACTGCTTCCGAGCAAACTCCAGCTGCTGCTTGCAATGGTGAACCATCTTCTGTTCTTCAAAACAGGTCGGTCGAAAGTCACCCACGCGACGCATTCGACATTTGTGCAGCATGACGCGAGATTCAGCGTAGCGCCGGTCGCAGTGTTCCGCTTCGCGTTTCCAGAAGCCAGGCCGATCCCGTTCCAGCCAGCCAATTACTCGGCCGATTTCCATTTCCAGTCGAGTCACACAGATCTTCGCTTCTTCACGAAACTGGACAACAGCGGCCGCAAACTGGCGCACAGCATCAATCGATTTCACATTGGCAGAATCAGACATAATGCTACTGCTGCTGCAGATACTCTTCGATCAACTGAGCTTTTCGAACGAGATACGGGATGTACGCTTCGTTCATTTCCACGAAGCGGCCAACGGCTTTCATACTTTGGTGAAAATCCTCGGCAAACTTAAGATGTTCCTGATCGCGCCAAGTCTGTGACAGCGTGTTGAGTTGGCCGCCGATGGCTGCCGATTTATCGTTGAGTTCTTCATTGAATCGCCGCAGTGCCTGAGCAAACCGTCTCAGTTCCGCCGGATCTACAATCGCCTGAGCCATCAGTGACCTCTCAAAGTGTCCTCAATAACCAACTCTGCCAGACTCATACAAACGCAATCCATTGCCGTTCGTAAGCAAAAAAACGGGATTCTGCGCGCAGAGGCTGGATTCAGAAGCACGATCTTAGCAGTTGGGCACGATTCAACGAATCGCTGCCGGACGAGCAGTGATGTCAGTCCGCAAAGATGCGTGCCAGACAGCGGGCTGACGTCGCGCTGCTCGCTTGATCGGGAGCACGTCGGTTGCAGGTCCGCTTTTAGATCGGAGCGTGTTCCGGACGGCCCTGTGAGAGTTCATTCAGTAGCTGCTGCCCACGACTCGCCTGTTGCGTTGCCTTTTGAGCATCCCGGCGATGGATGATCTCCAAAGCTGCCAGGCGGTAGGCCTCGGCCATCGTCGGGAAATTGAAGACTGTCGTGATGAATGCATCCACGTTCATGTGATTCAGCAGAGCCATCTGGCCGAGGTGGATCAACTCGGTCGCACCATCTCCGGCGATCTGGACGCCGAGCAGCTTTTTGCCTTGCGCATCAGACACCAGGCGCAGCAAACCTCCGGAAGACGCCATGATGTGGGCGCGGGCCAGACGATTGAACTCCACACTGCCAACCATTGCACCGCCGTGTTCTTTGATCGCCTGCTGTTCAGTCAGACCGACCGTCGCCATTTCGGGAATCGTATAGATGCCTGATGGGATCAGGGCGGATGACGGATGTGGCTGACCGGAGCAGGCGTGACACATGGCTCGTCGCCCCTGTTCCATCGACGCAGACGCCAGAGCCGGTGGGCCAATCGTGTCACCAACGGCATAGATGTGAGCCACAGACGTCTGGCAGAACTCATTCACATCAAGCAATCCACGATCACTCGCCTGAAGCCCCGCGTTTTGAATCTGCAGAGTTTCCAGATTGGCGACACGCCCCTGAGCAATTAATGCCTTGTCTGCCGTCAGAACTTCTCCATCCTCAAGCTGGACGCGAACGGAACTCACGCCGTCCCAGTCAATCGATGTCACATTGCAGTTGCCTCGAAAGACTCCACCTTTTGACCGAAGCTCGGAGAGAAAGACATCGACCAACTCAGCATCGAGGAAGCCCAACGGAGTCGGCCATTTATCAATTATTGTGACCTGCACGCCCAGCGACGCGAATGTGGATGCGTACTCACATGCGATGACACCGCCGCCCTGAACAACGATTGACTGGGGAAGGTAGGTCATCGAGAGGACAGAATCACTGTCAAGAATGTTTTCATGATCCACGGCGACGTGTGAGGGATCCCGAGGTCGTGAGCCGGTGGCAACCACAACGTACTTCGAATTGACGTGCGTGACTTCGCCGCTGAGATGTTCAATCGCAATTTCGTGTGGAGATACGAACGAAGCCTTCCCCTGAGCTCGCTCAACACCGGAGAGCTCCAAAGACTGCTGAGTCGACGCCTGGTGAGCCTGAACAACTTCCTCCAATCGAGTCATCAGACTGGCGACGTTCAACTGACTATCATGCCGAATGTCGTACACGCCTCCGCTGCGACGGCGAAATGCGGTCAGGGTCACTGCTGTTTCACGCAGCGTTTTGCTGGGGATTGTTCCATACTGAACACACGCACCGCCCACGCTTCGTTCGCGTTCAACGACAAGCACACGCGCGCCGTGACTCGCGGCTTCAACGACAGCGTTCTGACCAGCCGGGCCACTGCCAATGACAACGACATCATAGTCCTCGCTTGCAGCAATCATTGAGTTGACTCCACCCATTCAAGAATCTGTGAATGTCGACCGATGACTGACTTAAAGTCTTCCGGATACAGATTCAGCACCGAAATTATTGGATGCGACAGCTCTTCCGGCACTTCTGCTTCGGCATCGAGTGTCATGTTTGCCAGGTCGATGGCGAGATTCAGCATGGCCGCCTGCTGATCCAGATCACCCGCTTCAAGAGGCGTCGACTGGTGCTCAATCGTGTTGCTCAGACGCTCAGGCAGTTCCCACGACTGGATGAGTTTGGAAGCCATTTCGATTCGCACTTCCTCTGCGGCTTCCCGTATATCGTCGTCTGTCGCGTCACCGTCAGTCGCCTTTCGGTCATCGGAAAGTGACTGCAAGAGGACGGGGCGGCCAATATCGTGCAGCAGTCCGCATAGAAACGCGTCTTCAACATTCAACCGCCGCACCCGAGCAATCTCCTGAGAGTACGCAGCAGTCGCGAGGGAGTGAGCGAATGAATCACGCACGTCCTCCTCGAATCCTCCTACGTTGAAAACCCTGGTCTGGCACGAGATGAGCATTACGACTTCGCGGACGCACAACAGTCCCAGTCGGGCCACAGCCTGCTGAATGGATGTCACGGTCTGCCCGCAGGTGTAACGAACGGAATTCGCGATCTTCAGCAGGTGTCCGGTCAGTGACTGATCACGTTTGAACAGATCAACAATGTCTTTGGGATCGCAATTGACATCGGCGGTCAACTTGAGCAGCTGAACAGCGACCTCTGGCAGAACCGGCAGTTCGTGATCATCTGAACGCACAATCGCTCGTGCACGATCAGCAAGAAGCTGGCAGGCTGTTGACCGCGTTTCAGCACATTGTGTTGACATTCGAGTTCTCCTTCCGGCTGGTCCAACACCAGGACCGGACAGTTACGACATTTGTATCGGTTCAGTCGCGCATCGAGTCTGCTGCTAAGAACTTGCGTAACGTCCCGGACCTGTCATTGGATTGGCTTCTGTTGCGGGTCGAACTGGCGCGATGAGGCCGAATATTCCAGCCCCGTTCTGGAGCCGGACGGGATACCCCATCCCCCTGAAAATCCCCCTTTGGCCGGCAATCCCGGAGCTGCAAATTCGTTGATTTGCGGGTTTGCTGGCACTGCGGCTCGATATCAGAAACAATCCCATAATCAATCAACCACAATCGGCCAATGAGGTGTCACGTGTCTGACGGATCATCGGGCAGGAGTCTCTACCAGAAAGCCCGTTTGTACGGACTGCTGTTCGTCGCTGCGGTTTCTCTTGTCGTGATTTTCCAGAACACACAGCAGGTGGAAACGCAGTTTCTATTCTGGACGTTTAGCCTCCCTCGCGCCGCATTGCTGGCGGCCACGCTGCTGGCGGGATTTGCGGGCGGTGTCATCTGGACCGGTCTTCGACGTCGCAAATAGTCAGGAAATCAGCGACAACACTTCTTTCCGTCCAATCAACGCCCGACAGAAACGACCAAAGGTTCCCTCTGATGCCACCCTGGCTCAGCTCATTCACAGATCACACGTTGCTGCTGTCTGCAGCTGACTCATCAAGCACGCTCTTAATGCTGGGTATCGCCACTGCTCTGGTGATTGCGAATGGCTTCTTTGTTGCCGCCGAATTTGCGTTGGTGAAGATCCGCCCCAGTCGTCTGGACGACCTGGTTAACGAAGGAGTCCGCTTTGCTCCAACAGCCAAATGGCTGGCAACGCGACTGGAACACTCCCTGTCAGCAGGCCAGCTGGGAATCACGATGGCTTCCCTGGCGTTGGGCTGGGTCGGAGAACCCGCATTCGCACGACTCATCATCCCCGTACTCAATCTGATCAATGTGACAGGAGAGAGTACGCAGCACATTGTGAGCTTCATCATCGCATTCACAGTGATCACGGCGCTGCATCTCGTGATCGGTGAGCAGGCTCCCAAGATCTTTGCGATTCGTGAACCGGAAAAGATGCTGCTTTGGTGCGCCGTCCCGATGAAAGCCTTCTATCTGTTTTCCTACCCATTGATGGCCGCACTCACCACCACGACGGCCTGGCTGTTGAATCTTGTTGGCCTGGAACAGGTTGATGCCCACGGAGAAACTTTTACTGAAACGGAGATCCGTGCTTTGGTGCATCAGGCTCACGTCCATGGAGAACTGACACGCAACGAACACACACTAATCGACCGAGTGTTCGAATTTGATGACCAGGTGTGCCGCCGGATTATGCTGCCTCGGCATGACGTCGCCTTCATCGATATCTCACAGCCAGTCAGTGACACGATGCACATGATCCGTCGGACGCGGCACACACGATATCCGGTATGTGACGGATCCCTGGACAACGTCGTGGGAGTGCTGCATATCAAAGATCTGCTCCAGAAGGATATTGATGAGTCTTTCGATTTCCGGGATGTTGCCCGCCCGCCGAGGAAAGTCCCGGAAAGTCTGCCGGTCGGAAAGCTACTGAAACACTTCCAGGGAACGCACCAGCTGATGGCGTTCGTGATTGATGAGCACGGCACCGTCATCGGGATTGTGACACTGGAAAATGTCATGGAACAAATCGTTGGCGACGTTGCAGATGAATTTGATATCGAGAATCCGGAAATCGTTCCGGATGGCCCTGGACAGTTCGTAGCCTTAGGAACCACACCGATTGAGGCCATTGAGGAACGCCTCGACGTTCAGTTTTCTGCTTCCGACGCCGACACGCTGTCCGGACTTCTCATGCAGTACTCGCACGACATTGTGGAAGAAGGACAAAGCGTCCGACTGGGGTCAGTCGACGCAGACGTTCTGGCGGCCTCCAACGGTCGAGCCGTCCGCGTTCGTCTTACGCTGCCACAGGATCAGACAGACAACTCCTCCGCTGTCGGCGAATAGCGCTGGATCCGGTGCCGCAGGTCCGCCCCCTTCCGGGGGCTCAGCGTCGAATGTCGGCTGTCGAACAAAGCACAGGCAGCATAATCACTGCTCTATGAATAGTCAGAAGGTTCGGCAGAACTTCGCAGATAACCAACCAGGACCAGCCAAAGAGCGGTCAACTGCTGGAGCCACATGTAGGGGCTGGGAAATCCCGGTAGAGTTCGCCGGCAGGAAATGCTGTTCCCGGACATGCACGCGCAAATCCTGCCGAAAGATCAACGTTCAGCGAAGGCAATAACCGACAAGAGTGATGCATTGAAGTTTCTGGCCACTCTTCTCTCTCCATCAACAGAAAAGGTTTCACTCTATGAAGCTCGTTCCAGCCTTGTTGGTCGCGGCGTTCCTTTGCACCACCGCATCTGCCTCCGACAACTATTTCTATTCGTCGTACCAGACCGCACCGATTGTTGGGCAGACAATCGGATACAGTCTGCACAGTGACTCCTGCGGCTGCAGCACTTGCGCTCCAAGTTGCGCAGCACCGTGTGACACCTGCGCTCCCAGCTGTGCCGCACCATGCGACACCTGTGCTCCAAGTTGTGCCGCACCTTGCGACAGCTGCGCACCAAGCTGTGCTGCACCATGTGATGCATGTGCCCCCACTTGTGCTGCACCATGTGAGACATACTGCGACTGCTGCTGTCCGGAACCCGTTTGCTGTCCATGCGAACCTGAAAAGAAGTGTCTGTTCGACAAGATTATGGATATCGAACGACGCAAGAATCGCTGGCTGCTGGGTCTTATTGGCCACTAGCAACAGCCGACAGGAGCCCTCCGCCGGGCACTTCTTTGCCCGGCAAGTTACGTGACGCTCATCTTCAGATCGTATTCTTCGACGATATCATTCTCCGACCTGAAGTATGAGCAAACAGATCCGGGCGAAGCATCCTGGTACAGGCACAGAACGTGTCTGTCCGGGTGGCTTCGCCCGTTTGTAATTGGCACCAATGACGATTCTCGCAGCCGGTGTCAGCCTCAACGACGCCTCATCGCAACAACCGGATCCATCCGTGCGGCTCGAATGGCGGGAATCACGCTGGCAGCCGTGCACAGCAGGATAGAGATCGCGACAACTCCGACTGCCGTTGGCGTTGAAAATTGAAACAAATCTCCGGGGACACTCTGCCGAACTCGTCCCTCGACGTACATTTTCAGAATCCAGCCGCCAGCTACAGCAATCAACATCGACACAGCGATTGAGAAGATGCCGCCCGCCGCTCCCAGAACAGCTCCTTCACACAGCATCAGATGCCGGACATGGCGATCATCCGCACCGACTGACTTCATGATTCCGAACTCGGGCGTCCGCTGCAGGATGGATACAAACAGAGTGTTACCGATTCCGATGCACGTGGTAAGCAGAATCACTACGGCAATGCCAGTAACAACTAAACCGGATTGTTCAATGGCTTCTTCTACCCGTTACATAATCTGCAGTGCAGACGTACACACCAGCCGACGTGACTGCAGCAATGCGGTAACGTCGCTAAGGTGGCGATAGTCATCAACCGTTACCATCGCGCCCCAGACCCTCGCGTTCTCGCGAGACTCGCTGAACAGTTCATTGCTCACCTTCGGATCCACAAGGAACCCGCCATACAACCCGGCACCGGAGACCTGAAACAGGTCCGCCAGGCCTGAACTGCCATCCGCCACGTACACACCACAGATACGAAACGTCTTTTTGATGGCCACATCTTGTGGTTCGGACGGTTCAGCGCCTGCCTCCGGCAGCGACTTTGCCAGTTCTCGAACCAGCTTCTTCTGTGGCTCTGTCAGCGAAGTCGAATCAATCTCCTCAATCAGCTTCGACACAGCAGCTACTGCCTGAATCTGCCGACCGAAATCATCGACGCCAAACGGCAATCCGGCAGTGATAAGACTGGAAAGACTGAACAGGCTTCTTTGCTCCCGCCGAATGAGTACCTGGACCTCGCGACCAATAAGCTCCCTGAGACTGACGTCATCGCGGAACCCCATCTTCCAGGCCAACACATCGTCGATCAGGATCTCGTCGACAGAGTTTGCCGTCACCGATGAACCTTCAACAATCTGTCGTTCCATGAGTTCCGGGCTGCGGGGACACGCTTTGAGGTCCGCCAGGATTGTTTCATCACCAACCTTGACCGATGCCTGGATTCTGTTGAGCGGTGCTACCTGAACCACATGCGGCAGCCGTTCCAGTTCATCGAGTTCTTCGACTGTCATATTCCACTGGGCGCGCTGATGATCTCTCAGCCACCGGATTCGTAGATATTCCTGAATGCGTTTGCGTCGCTCCTCATCCATGTCCCCTTCGACAACAAGGATATCATCCGGCACCACAAGCCCCGCCATTCGGTCTCGCCGAATCTGAATCTGACGCACGACATCGGACGACTCAAACAGCGTCCTCATGGCCTGATGCACTCCACGAACGCCGGCGTCGGTCATCAACAGCATACAGCAGCCGACGACGATCCCCAGCAGACTTAGCGCCGACCTACTGCGTTGACACCAGAGATTATGAAACGCCATTCGAATCGTATCGGTCCATGTCAAATGTTGCCGACCTCCCGCAACTCACCGTCGTGCATCGCCACGCAGCGTGTCGCACAGGTCCGCGCAAGCGACTCATCATGCGTCACTAGAACCAGTGTCATTCTGTTGGCGTCACAGGCATTCAACAGCACTTCCATCACGTTCGCTGCTGTGTTGCTGTCGAGATTCCCTGTTGGCTCATCCGCCAACAGGACCGGCGGTGCCTGAATGATCGAACGAGCAATGGCCACACGTTGCTGTTCTCCTCCGGACAGTTGCCACGGGAAATGTCCCGCCCGGTGAGCCAGTCCCACTGTTTCCAGTTGATGTGCCGCTCGTTCCTGTCGTTCTGGCCGCGAAATGCCCGCAAGAATCAGCGGCAACTCGATGTTCTGCAGCGCAGTTCTGTGAGGAATCAACTGAAAGGACTGGAACACGATTCCGACGGTTTGCAGCCGGTACGCCGCCATTTGTCTTCGATCGAGTTGGCTGACGATCTGATCATCAACCTTCAGCAGGCCATCCGAAGCCGAATCCAGCCCGGCCAGCAGGTTGATGAGCGTTGTCTTTCCGGATCCACTGCGTCCCACAATGCTGACTCGCTCTCCTGCCGCGACTCTGAAAGTCACGTCGCGAACGGCAGCAACTCGCACGTCGCCTTCGTAATACCGACAGAGCGATTGTGCTTCAATCACATGTGCATCCTGTCTGAAGCATCAATGCCGATCCTGTTCGGGGCTGGAAGACACCTTGAGCCGGCCGTTCGCATCCAGCGTGACATGAATCACACATGGATGGCAACACACAGGACAATCTTCCACATACTCCTGCTGACGCCCTGCTGTTGGATCGATGGGAATGACAATCTCTTCACCGCACGAATCGCAGATATAGCTGGCTTCGTCTTCCACCGAATCAGCCCTTCTTTTTGGGCCGAAATGCGACAAGACGATCTTCGTTGGTTTCCAGGAATGGACCACCGATCAGGTCAATACAATAGGGAATCGCAGGAAAGACTGCGTCGAGGCATTCCGCGATGGCTCGTGGCTGCCCCGGCAGGTTAACGATGAGTGTACTACCCAGAACACCGGCCGTTTGCCTCGACAGAATCGCCGTTGGCACTTTCTCCAGCGACACCTTTCGCATGAGCTCGCCGAATCCAGGCATCATCTTGTCGCAGACTGCTTCCGTTGCTTCCGGAGTCACATCACGCGCTGCTGGTCCTGTACCGCCTGTGGTCACAACAAGGCAGCAACCTGCATCGGCCATTTCCTGGAATGCCGCTTCGATCAGGGGTTGCTCGTCAGAAATCACGCGAGCGTCCGGACTCCACTGACTGCTCAGAACTTCGGACAGGTAGGTCCGGATCGCGGGCCCGCCACGATCTTCATATTGGCCCCGGCTGGCGCGGTCAGAAACCGTAACGATGCCAATCACTGCGGGATTATCCATGTATGATTCCGTCTGATGAAAACAGTGCCTGAAGATCGATGCCTCTGCGGTGCACAGTCTAGCCAACGTCGGCATGTGGTTCTCCACTCAGGCTGGAGATTTCTGTGTGTGGACCGATCGAAATCGTACCGCCGTCTCGGACATTCCCGTTGGTAACTCGCAACCCGATGTGGTTCCGTTATAGTCTGTCCACCATCCGACCAGCTTGATTTTCCGAGACGAATCAGGATGAACCCCAGGCGGTATATTGCGTCCCGTGTGGCGAGCGGCATTCAGGCATTTCCCGATATCTGTAAAGACCAGGAACTCACAACACTCGAATCATGTCTTCGCCTTCCCGCCATCCGTCAGCAGCTCCGTCGTTTCTGGATTCCGAATCCTCTGAAGTCCACTCAGCGGACGCATCACTGAATCTCAGCACTCAAAGCCTGAGTTTTGTTGAAGCACAGTACACACGATACGTACATGATCCGAATTCTGTATCACCGGACTGGCGAGAGTATTTCCATAACCTGCAGGCCGACCACGATACGGTCACACCAGAGATCCTGCAGTCGCCATTTCGGCAGGACAGCATTTTTCATCGCGCAACCGCTGCTGCTGACACTGAACAAAGTGGATCGGACGATGCGGCTCAGCAGGAGAAACTGGACCAGCTGATTCGAAACTACCGAGTCCGCGGACATATTATCGCCCGGATTGATCCTCTACACGAAGCGCGTCCGTCCCCCCCGGAACTGGACCCGGCGTTCTACGGCTTCACCAAAGAACATCTCACTCGTCAGTTTTCCACTCAGTGGTTTGGAGGACCGGAGAAACGAACGCTCCGGGAGATGCTGGCGTGGCTGCAAACGACTTACTGCCGTTCCATCGGCGTCCAGTTCATGCACATCGACAGCCTGCAGGTGAGATCATGGCTGCAGGACAGAATGGAACGCGCCGCCAACCGAATCAAACTGGACCGCGACCAGCAGATTCGCATCCTGACGCGCCTATGTGATGCCATTACCTTCGAAGAATTCATCCAGAAGAAGTATGTCGGTGCCAAGAGTTTTTCACTGGAAGGGGCAGAGAGTCTGATTCCCCTGCTGGATATGGCGATCGAACGGGCAAGCGAACACGGAGTCAAACTCATCGTCCTGGGAATGGCTCATCGCGGGCGACTCAACGTACTGGCCAACATCATGGGCAAGAAGCCCAGTCGGATCTTTCGCGAGTTTGAAGATCGCGATCCCGAACGGCAAATGGGACGTGGTGACGTCAAGTATCACCTGGGATACAGCTCCGACTGGACAACACAAACCGGAGAAAACGTACACCTGACGCTCTGCTTTAATCCGAGCCACCTGGAATTTGTCAACCCGGTCGTATTGGGGCGGTTGCGTGCCAAGCAGGACGAACAACAGGACTACGACCGTCGCGACAGCTGTGCGATCATGATTCACGGCGATGCCGCTTTCGCCGGTGAAGGAGTAGTGCAGGAAACACTTAACCTGAGTGAACTGCCTGGCTACAAGACCGGCGGGACGCTGCACATCATTGTCAACAACCAGATTGGCTTTACGACATCACCATCAGAAGGACGTTCATGCACCTACGCCACGGACGTGGCCAGGATGCTGCAGATTCCGATCTTCCACGTGAACGGCGAAGATCCCGAAGCAGTTGCTCAGGTCGTGAGCCTTGCAATGGACTTTCGCCAGCACTTCCAGCGCGATGTTATCATCGATATGTACTGTTACCGTCGTCGTGGCCACAACGAAGGCGACGAACCGGCGTTCACTCAACCGGTCATGTACCAGACCATCAGCAAACGGAAATCCGTCTTCGAAAGTTACCTTGATTCGCTGCTGTCCATGCGAGGTCTGGAACGCAACGAAGCAAAGAACATCATGGAAGCCCGTTCGCTCATTCTCGAAGAAGAACTCGCGGAAGCACGGCAGGATAAGTTCGAATATCTGCAGGACAGCGGCGGTGGAATCTGGCAGGGGTTTGTCGGAGGCCCCTATTCAAATGCAGAACACATTGACACGGGGCTTCCCGCATCAGAAATCCAGCGACTGACGGAACACCTCAACACTCCCCCAAGAGACTTTTCGCCGCACAAGCGAATCAAACGAATTCTGCAGCAACGCATCTCAATGGGGACGGGGGATACTCCATTTGACTGGGGTGGAGCCGAATCGGTGGCGTTTGGTTCACTTGTAGAATTCGGAATCCAGATGCGATTCAGCGGACAGGACGTTCGTCGAGGTACCTTCAGTCATCGACACGCGGCTCTGTACGATTCCGACAACGGAAAGGTGTGGATCGGCTTACAGGATCTGGCGGAGCGCCCGGAATTAGTGGAGATCCACAACAGTCCACTGTCCGAAGTCGGGGTCCTGGGATTCGAATATGGCTACAGTCTGGATTGTCCGGCGGGGCTTGTCGTGTGGGAAGCTCAGTTCGGTGACTTCGTGAACGCCGCTCAGGTCATCGTCGATCAGTTCATCTCCAGTGCCGAAGATAAGTGGAATCGCCTGAGTGGACTGGTGATGCTTTTGCCGCATGGTTTCGAAGGGCAGGGCCCCGAACATTCCAGCGCACGCCTCGAACGGTTTCTCATGCTCGCAGCAGAAGACAACATCACCGTTGCCGTGCCATCCACTCCGGCCCAGTACTTCCACATGCTCCGCCGGCACGTGCTTCGCAAATGGAAGAAGCCACTGATCGTGATGACTCCAAAGAGCCTGCTTCGTCACAAGCAGGCCGTCTCAGCACGGAGCGAAATGGTACAGGGAGTATTCCAGGAAGTCATTCCGGACAACATTGATTCTGCCAAAGACAACATCCGACGCATCCTTCTGTGCGCCGGAAAAATCTTCTACGAACTGGAAGCCACACGGCAGGAACATCATCATGATGATGTTGCTCTTCTTCGTGTCGAACAGCTCTATCCGTTCCCGGAAAAGCGGCTCAGCGAACTGCTGGCAGAATATCCCAGGGCAGCGCCTGTTGTCTGGGTTCAGGAAGAACCCAAAAACAACGGTGCCTGGCCGTTTCTTCGCCTGCAGTTTGGTGACAAAATCGCTAACGGACGTGCGCTGCTGGAGAACTGTCGAGTTGCCTCGGCCAGCCCCGCAACCGGATCGGGTACCAGCCACAAACTGGAACAAAAACGCCTCATTCAAAAGGCATTTGAAGTCTCATGAGCAATGAAGTTGAAATCAAAGTCCCTGCTGTCGGCGAATCAATTACCGAGGTGTTCATCGGTGAATGGTATACTGAAGAAGGTGCCTACGTCGCAGCCGACGAAAACCTCGTGGGTCTGGAAACGGACAAGGCCACGTTCGATGTTCCGGCCCCATTCGGAGGCCTGTTGACGCGAATTGTCAAAGAGGCCGGTGATACTGCCGAAGTGGGCGAAATCATCGGATACCTGGAGGAGGCACCTCGGCCCGCCGAGTCGAAACCTTCGCCGGAACCGGCTGAGCCGGCTCCTTCCGGACAGCGAGTGATGCCGGCCGCCGAACGGCTGATGCAGGAAAATTCGATTGCCCCCGGCACCGTACAGGGAACCGGTCCTGGAGGGCGTGTGCTGAAAGAAGATGTCTCACGACATGTCAGTGGTGGTTCCCGTACAGGTGGCCCGCGCGAAACAAAGACCGTCAAACTCAGCCCCATTCGGCAGACAATTGCCTCACGACTCGTTGGAGCCCAACAGGCAGCAGCGCTGCTCACAACGTTTAACGAAATCGACATGTCGCAGGTGAAGGCGCTGCGACAAACCTACCGAGACAGTTTCGAAAAAAAGTACGGATTCAAACTGGGTTTCATGTCATTCTTCGTGAAGGCAACCGTCGCCGCACTCGAAGAATATCCACTGGTCAACGCTCAAATGAACGATGACACCGTGATGTATCACAACTACTGTGACATCGGGATCGCGGTCGGAGGTGGCAAAGGCCTGGTTGTTCCGGTCCTGCGAAACGCGGAGAGCATGAGTTTCGCCGATATCGAACATGCCATCACGGACTTCGCAGTACGAGCCAGCAAGAATCAGATCGGCCTGGACGAACTGGAAGGCGGGACATTCACGATTACCAATGGCGGTGTCTATGGATCACTTCTGTCCACGCCGATTGTCAATCCACCGCAAAGTGGCGTCCTCGGCATGCATGGCATCGTTGATCGCCCTGTTGCCGTGGATGGCGAGATCGTCATCCGTCCCATGATGTATGTGGCACTCACATACGACCACCGACTGGTCGACGGTCGTGAAGCCGTGTCATTCCTCAAACGCGTCAAACAGCTG
>Ga0180430_10001221_pt1 | contig 25722 bp, 22 predicted proteins | sample SS_ome_9_FD_132999 | JGI IMG/M metagenome (GOLD analysis project Ga0180430, IMG submission 132999) | Hypersaline lake sediment archaeal communities from the Salton Sea, California, USA - SS_1_S_2 metaG | ecosystem: Environmental > Aquatic > Non-marine Saline and Alkaline > Hypersaline >... | reverse complement strand
TTAAATTAGGTTTAGAAAGTTAAAGAGTTCCGGTTGAAAAGAAGTTTCTTAAAAAACGGCCTTCGGGTCGTTTTTTATTTCTTAAGGAAATGGTGGCCCCAGTCGGATTCCAACCGGCACCAGGAACACCTCAAATTCGAGGAACCGTCTTTTTGTATTAAGAAAATACCTGGATTTATTTATTATATAGGCAGCTGCCCCGGGCTTAATAAGTTTCGAACCAATTTTTAGGAATTTATCGGGTTTAAAAACTATTTTTTAAACCCTGACAGTTAGTTTTAACCAGGCTCTATTATGCTATATCAACAGCTGGAAACCTGGATCAATACTATTATAAATAATTAGAAGCACCCCTCCTGCCTTAAATGGTTGTATGCTGAAAAATTTGCTTTATTTGGTCTTAATTTTTATGCCGGTTTTTTTTCCGTTGTCTGGAAATAAATGAAAGAATATGTACGATATATCCAGTTTTCAGAACAATGGATTTACAGTTTTTGATAGCTATATTTTTGCCTATTGCCTTGCCTCCGACTGTAAGCGAAGACACAAATCCTGCGATCAATGCACCCAGCAATGCAGTTTCTAGATCCGGATTGTTCAGCAGGATCCTGAAGACAATCGCAGCACCTATTGCGCCACTGATAATACCGCAAATATCTCCTACCACATCATTGCAGAAGCTAGAAGCCCTGTCTGCATTTTTTAAAAGCCCTACTGCTTCTTTTGCCCCTTTTATTTTATTGGCAGCCATGGAGTTTACAGGGACTACAGGACATGCGGTTATTGCAACTCCTATTATGTCAAATAGGACTCCGATTGATATTATTAATACAAGTATTATTAAAGAAGTTATTATATTGGCTTTGATTATTAAAGTTTCAGAAATAAAGCTTAAAATAATAGCCAAAAGGAAAGTCAAAAAAGTGATTATTATAATCCAGTTTCTTATTTTATTCCTGGATTTTTTTATTTTTGCCAAATAAAGTCCCCCCAAAAAAAGAGATGGCGATGTGATAAGTAAACTTTGCAGTTTAAGGTCCAGTAGGATTTCCCAAACAGGTACTGTGTGTTGCCACATCAGCGGTTTCCCTTTAAACTGTTTCTATAGCGTCACCGCTTATAGGACTGGATTGCCACTAAAACCACACTATAATCCCTACCACATCTCTCAAGAAGAGAACAGCCTAGGGGCTTTCCCCAACAGTCTTAAAATCACTAGCCTTTTTTGCAATAACATGTTTCATATCTGACACATTGCAATAATGCCGAGCTCCAGCATCATCACAATCCAATAAAGATCTTCCCCATGTATCACGCAAGGCAGGCTACGCTGCAATGCCTATTAAACAATTGCAGGTTATCTCTAAATGATTCCTTAGTTTACATTTAAAGACTCCACGAAAACTGGGTATACGCCCATATGCCATTATGGATCACCCACTTTTCTTAACCCCCAGGACCAACCCCCGACTGGGCGTCAGCAGCCAATTCCAGGGACTTCACATGTATGCCCTCAACGGATTTTTAGCCCCGCCTTCATGATAGCAAGCACTGACTAGGATACTGCGCCATCTCAAAAATTATCAAATTAACTTTATTTTAAATAATAACATTTGTATTATAGCATAATTTTTTGAAAATGGATGGCTGCCCCGGTCTTGTGAGATTCCGAACCAATTTTTAATATTGCTGAGATTTTTAAAAAACTTATAGCAATTTTATAATTATCTCCTATAAAATAACTAATTGAAAAAGTCTTAATTATGATAAACTTTTATCCATTGAGACTCTTTGATCAAATGAATTTATTATTTTGGCAATATTAAGGAAGGGGAAATGATGGTACGGAGAATTGCATTAATTTACTCAATTGCTGTTGGGGCCCTAATGATTGTTATGTGGTCTTTCTTTATCGTTGCAGGACAGGTCCCCGAACTTCAGACTGATCCATATGCGATTTCTCTTCATCTCTTTGACGAATTTACTACTGCCATACTTCTTATTGTTGGTGGAATCGGCTTGATTAAAAGGTCCAGATGGGCACTGCATATCCATCTTATATCTATAGGTATGCTTATATATACATTAGTAGTAAGTCCTGGTTATTATCTTGACCAGGGTCAAATATACATACCGGTTCTTTTTGGAATTTTACTGGTAATGGCAATAATACTTTCTATCTTTATATTTATACGAAGGAGAGAGTTTGTGAGCAGCTCTTATTTTTAGAATTGGCCGGGGGGAGAGGAAGTTAGAACCAGGATAATGACTTCATGCTACGATATTTTTATACCTGAATTATCTGTCTAAACAAAAGATGGTATGAAAATTTTAGGTGTGGGCTATTGTAAAAGTAAAGTTCTGAAAGATAAATATATAAAAAAGGACAAGCATTGACCCTTCAGCAAGGAACACCCTTAATATTAATCAATTGATGTATATTTATTGACTAATATATCAATTGATTGTATAATCCATTAAAACAATATTTAACAGGAGCTAAAATGCTTTATGGAAAAGGAAGAAGAATGGATAGAAAGCATTGAGGAAATAAATCATTTTCTAAAAAAGACACAAACTTTTTTAGCAAATGATGACTGTCAGCTGGACATTCAAAGAGATAGAAGAGATGAGGATTTATTAGATCCAAATACAACAAAAAACACACTTTTAGATTTAGGTGATGTGAATATAAAAGATGAGCTTCTCTCTTTGACTGTCAAAGATTATGTAAAAACTGTAAAAGACAGAAAAAGAAAGGGGGATCAATATTACAGAATTTTTACCAAGCAAGTAAAAGGTAGAGACATTTATATAAAATTTAAAATATGTAATTTAAATAAAATACACCTGATGTCTTTTCACTATGCTAAATGGGATATAGAAGACAGACCATATAAATAAGTTATTTAATAGTTTTTAAATATAATTTTTTAATTCAAGAAAGAGAAAGGATTACGAATATGGACGATAAAGTATTTGTGGAGGAGGTTAAGTATAATTGTCCTATTTGTGAAGAAGTACATAAAGTTAAAGTTTATAAAGAACCAACAAAGGCATTAGTAAAAAAACAACCCGTTGAATATATTGAGACCTATTATTATTGCCCTATTAGTGAGGAGGAATTTTATCCTTCCCGGGTTCTAAACGACAATCTGTTAGAAGCCAGGGATAGTTTTAGAAAAAGTAATAATCTTCTGACCTCTACAGAAATAAAAGAGATCAGAAAGTTTTATGGCTTAAATCAAAAGGAATTTTCAAATATATTCGGCTGGGGCGATATAACCATACAAAGATATGAAACAAAATTGATACAGGAAGAAACCTATAACGAAATGATAAAAAGGGCAAAAGATGACCCATTATTTTTATATGAAGAATTAAAGAAGCATAAGGATAAATTCGAAGAAAATAGATTTAATGAAATTGAGGATCTTCTAAAAGATGAGATCAGAAAGAAACAATTTATTCATTTAAATAAGGAATGTCTGAAAGCTTTATATTTGGACCATGAAACACCGTCTGAATTTAATGGTAATAAAATACTGAACTTTGAAAAAATAGAGCAAATGTTGAGATTCTTTTCCCAATTTAACAAAAATCTATACAAAACTAAATTAATGAAACTTCTCTGGTATAGCGATTCATATCATTATAAAGAGTATGGTGAGTCAATTTCCGGACTTGTCTATCAACATTTACAGTATGGTGCAGTACCAATTGGTTCTAATGAGGTTTTGGGAGCATCCGGAAATTCTATTGCAATAGTAGAAGAAAATCTTGGGTGTAAAGATGATGGCGAAGAATTGATTGGACAAAGAATAATTAATCTAAAAAATATTGATAAGACAAAATTAGAGACTTCAGAAATTTCTGTTTTAGAAGTTATAAATAAGAAATTCAAAGGACTGGGAAGTACTGCAATAAGCAAGATAATGCATGAAGAAGAAGCATATAAGAAAACAGGTGATAAAGATTTAATCTCATTTAAATGGGCCAAAATTTTGAGCATTCGTTGATCTGGGCAATACTTCTAAAATCTCTTTTATATAATGGTCCAATGCTAGTTTTTATCTAGAATAATATATTTCATAGATATATAATATTATAATATTAATTTTTATTTAATAAATATTATGACTGAAAAAGATAATATAAAAAAGAAGAAAGACATACATACCGGAATGGCAGGGGAGAGAGGATAAGAACCGACACCAGGATTAGCTCCCCAATAGAAAATAGCCGAAGATCTCCGTCGATCCTCAGCTATTTTTATTATTAACTACTTATCTTTTTTCTTGCCGTTATTACTCTTTTCTTTTCCTTTTCCATTGCCTTCATCCTGGCCCCTGCCGTTATCTTTTTCCTTTCCTTCATCATCCTGGTCCAGGCCCTCATCAGGACTGCCTTCTTCATTTGTGGTTACTATCTCATCTTCAGGCTCATAATCCTTGATCTTATTGAAATGGGCATGCAATACCAGGTTTTTCCTGTCAAAACTGAGTTCATAGAGTTTTCCCAGCTCATCCGGATATATCTTGGTATTTCCTACCCTCAGCCATGCCAGCTCATAGCCTTCTTCGGCAGTAAAATCATAGGACAATATTTCTCCGCTGCTTCCGAAATAGATGCCTTCAATATTAAATGAGCCGCCATTATTGCTATTAGTCACAATATGGAAATATTCTGATTTGCCTTCCCCGGACTCTCCTTCTTCCAGGTATTCCATAGCATCATCAAGCTCATCAGCAGCTTCTTCCAGCATTTCTTCCAGTGCTTCTATCTCCTCTTCTGTATAGTTTCCGGCTGCCAGGGCATCATCCAGCGCCTTCTGCGCATCTTCTACTGCCTGCTGCAGCTCTGCCAGCTTTTCTTCGTCCACAGTGTATGTACCGCTGTAACCGGTATAAGCTTCATCGGCCTCTTTGGCAGCAAGTACGGCTGCATCCAGGGCTGCCTGTGCTTCCTGCACTGCCAGAAGAGCTGCTTCCAGTGCGGCTGCAGCTTCGTCATATGCAAGCTGTGCTGCTGCCAGGTCAGACTGTGCAATCTCAAGGGCAAGAACTGCCTGGTCATAAATCATGTTCCCCTCGCCCAGACCAGCCTGTACTGCTGCATCCAGGGATGCCTGTGCTTCCTGCACTGCCAGAAGAGCTGCTTCCAGTGCGGCTGCAGCTTCGTCATATGCAAGCTGTGCTGCTGCCAGCTCTGCCAGGGCTTCCTCCAGTGCCAGCTCTGCTGCTTCCGCTGCTTCATTGGCCTGGTCAGCTGCAGCTTTCAACGGATCAAGCGTGACATCTGCTGACCCGCCGGTGCCGGTAACTCCTCCAGATACGTCTATCTGGAAACCGAATACAAAGAACAGGCATATACTGAGCATAGAGACCAGCAGTAATGATATTATCTTTTTTATCCTCATATCTTCCCCCTTATTTAAATTGTATTGACATAATAAATTATAAAATTATTACAAATATTATTATAACTATTATTATTAAAATTGCAAATTATCTATACATACTTATATTGATATAATTATTGATTTTTACGGTTTTATGATCAGTTCAAAAGGAAAGCGCCAAAATATGTGACTGTATTTACTCCATTGGTGTATTTCATGTCACAGGGCCCGGCCAGGGCAGATACGTCCATGCAGTAAGCTTCCAAAGATGAGACTTGTCTTACCCGGGAACCTGCAGGGCTGGTCCTCGGTCCGGGCGCAGACCGGACAAACCATACACTCGCCGGCACTTAGCTGGAGATGATCATCATACTGTTCTTTGATATGGTCATTTATAATACCGGCAATACGGGAATGCCTGGAAGCTGCTTCATTTATGCCTTCAAAATCAAAGGAATCCTCAATAGGGGTAACCGTCTGGAAGACCAGCGCTTTTTTGTATTCCCTGGCTTTGGCGATCAGGGTTCCTGCTTCGCCGATACCGGGAGGACAGGCATAATTTTTGCCGTAATTGCCGCAAATGTTGGCCTGTCAGTAGGACCTCAAGCCTTCATCAAAAGGTATTTTTCAGTGGGGATGATATAGGCCTTGCGGGCACCGGCTTTGAGGCATATATCCACTAAATTGTCATTTATTTCCATAAAATATATTTCTTAGTCTTTTTTTAATAGCAGCAGTATCACCCCGATTAATTTTTCCTTATCCTTTGGGCTGCTTTCTGCTACCAATAAAGTCAGTGCTGTTAGTGCTTCAGGTGTGAAGCCTGCGCTCAGCTCTCCAGCTCTTTTCAAAAACCAGACAAAAGAGAAGGCTCCGCATCTTTTGTTACCATCTATAAAAGGATGATTTTTTACTATGAAATATAAAAGATTAGCTGCTTTTTCCTCTATTGAAGGATAAACATCCTGCTGTGCAAATGACTGAAAGACATTTCCCACGATCCCGCTTACTGCATCTTTATTTGTTTCCTGCCCGAATAGTCCTGTGGCCTGGCTCCTGACTATTAACTCTCTTTTTAAGTCCTGCAAAGCAAGAACCAATTCTTCACCAGTAAAATATACCTGTTTTTTACTTGCGCCCTTTTTAGGGAATTTTCCTTCATCATAAGCATTAAGTGAAAACCAGGTACTGGCAAAGATATTTATAAGCTCCAGCACATCCTTTGCGCTCACCGTATTCCCTGCCGGTAGAAGAGCTTTTACATCTTCAACGGCCCGCATAAACTTATTATAATTCCTGCTTATGCTATTTTTATTGATGGTATATCCCTGCAGGAGGTGCTGCTTCAGGGTTTTAGTCGCCCAGATGCGAAATGCGATAGCTTTAGAAGAATTTGTTCTGTATCCAACAGCCAGAATAACATCAAGAGAATATAATTTAACCGGTTTATCCGATTTTGCAATGTGCGTTTTTTGCACATTGCTTTTTCCATCGATTTCCTTATCCTTAAATATTTTATTGATGTGTCTTGTGACAACTGTTCTATCAATACTAAATACTTCTGCTATTTGTTGTTGTGTTCCCCAGACCGTATCATGGTCAAAATCGCCGCGAAATTCGATTTTTCCGCTTTTTGTCTGGTAAATCGCCAATTGGTCCCGTTGTTTTTTAAGTTTCCTTTTATCCATAATAACCGGCAGCAATGATCTTTGAAGAACAAAAAAATATAATATTTGGATCCTGCTATTTATAAACAGTCTATTGATAATCCCTTGTGCAGTCAAATCAATTTTATTTTATATTTTAATTGGCAGGACAATTCGAGCTAATGCTTTTTTGCATTAGAGCTGGAAATTTTTACGGAAGGCAACATTTGAAATAAGATAAGATCAGTGGCTGCGCACTATATCCTTTACCTTCATCAGCCTGACTGTGGAAGCCCTCTCATTCTCGTCAAGCTTCATGGTTATATACTTTATAGTCTCCTGAAGATCCGGGATAAGCTTGTATTCCAGGGCATTGACCCTTCTCCTGGTCTCCTCTATCTCGGTGGCCATAAGCTGCACCGCCTTTTCCTTTTCCGCCAGGTCCAGGAGGTTTTCAATAAACCTGTCAAATTTATCCAGGGCTATATCCATATCGCCGGAAGAATTCAGGAAGCCGTAAGGTATGATATCTCCCTTTACTTCCCTGGAGTATCGCGGGACCAGGACACTCATCATATTCTTCTCCCCTATTGATACCGATATTTCCTTGGAGGGCATAAGCAGCGCCTGTTCCGCCTGTGAAGGCCCCATTGCGGCTTTCGCCAGCACAAACTGTTCCAGTATGGAATTAAACTGGCTCTCTACGGAAAACCTCATCTCCTTGACCTCGTCTATTATCTCCAGCAGCTGCCGCATGAGCTCATCGCGCTTGTCCTTAAGCAGCTTATGTCCCCTGGCTGCCAGCTGGAGCCTTTTTTTGAGCCGGAGCAGCTCCATCCTGGTGGCATTTACCCTGACCAGCATATATTATCCCTCTTCTCTTTTATCTTTTTTGGGCAGGTATTTGTCAATATAGGCATCATCGACCCTCTTAAGTTCTTCAATGGGAAATACTGAAAGCAGCTCCCATCCCAGGTCCAGGGTCTCCTCTATGGTCCTGTTCTCATATTCTCCCTGGGATATATACCGGTTCTCGAATTCCTCGGCAAACTTGAAATATATCTTATCCAGTTCGGTAAGGGCAGCCTCGCCCAGTATGACAGCCAGCTCCTGGACCTCTTTCCCCCTGGCATAGGCGGCATAAAGCTGGTTGAACGTATCGGCATGGTCCTCCCTGGTCTTTCCTTTTCCGATACCCTTGTCCTTTAAACGGGAAAGCGACGGCAGCACATCCACCGGGGGAGTAAGCTTCTTCTTGTGGAGCGACCGGGACAGTATTATCTGCCCCTCGGTTATATAGCCCGTAAGGTCTGGTATGGGATGGGTCTTATCATCCTCGGGCATGGTTAGTATGGGTATCTGGGTGATGGATCCCTTCTTGCCCTTTATCCTTCCCGCCCTTTCATATATGGTGGCAAGGTCTGTATACAGGTATCCGGGATACCCCCTTCTTCCCGGTATCTCCTTCCTGGCTGCAGATACTTCCTTCAATGCCTCGCAGTAATTGGTCATATCGGTAAGGATGACCAGGACATGCATATCTTTTTCAAATGCCAGGTATTCGGCACAGGTAAGGCCGACCCTGGGGGTGGCTATCCTCTCTATGGCAGGGTCGTCTGCCAGGTTAAGTATAAGGACTGACCGGCTTATGGCGCCGGTCCTGGTAAAATCTTCTATAAAATATTGTGATTCCTCGAATGTTATGCCTATTGCCACAAAGACCACGGCAAACTCTTCTTTCTTTCCCAGCACCGCAGACTGCCTGGCTATCTGGGCGGCTATACGGTTATGGGGAAGCCCGGAACCGGAAAAGACCGGAAGCTTCTGCCCCCTTACCAGAGTGTTCAGGCCGTCTATGGAGGATATGCCTGTCTGGATGAACTCATCAGGATAATCCCTGGCAAACGGGTTTATGGGAGAGCCGTTTATATCCATGCTCTTTTCGGCGATTATGCGGTCATTGTCTGTCATGGGTTTTCCCAGGCCGGTAAAGACCTTGCCCAGTATATCCTGGGACAGATACATCTGGGTCCCCCTTCCCAGAAACCTTATCCTGGTATTCTCTGAATCTATGCCTGAGGTCCCTTCAAAGACCTGGACCAGTGCCTGGTCTCCTTCGACCTCAAGCACCCTTCCTGTCCTGAGCGACCCGTCGCCTAGCCTTATGTCCACCAGCTCTTCATATTTGACTCCGTCTACGCCTTCCACCAGCAGCAGGGGACCGGATATACTGATAATGCTCTTATATTCTTTTAGCATATTTATTCCTCCAGCGGGGTTTTCTCATGTAGGTTTAAAAATTCTTCTTCGGTATCTTTTTTTATCCTGTCTATCTTTGAAAGTTCTTCCTGGGAGACATATTTCATCCTGGCAATGGCTTCCCTTACCTTTGCCTTCTCTATATCCCTGATATCAGCATCAAGCCTCAGGCTGTCTGCCGCCTGCCTGTAGAAATGTATTATGACATCTATCATCTTGTATTGTTTTTGTATGGAAGAATAGGTATCCACATCATGGAATGCGTTCTGGTGCAGGAAGTCTTCCCTTATCATCCTGGCTGCCATAAGTACCAGCCTGTCAGGCCCGGAAAGGGCATCGACCCCCACCAGCCTCACTATCTCTTCCAGCTCCGCCTCCTTTTCCAGGATCCTCATGGCTTCGGCCTGGAGATCGAAATAATCCTCCGACACTTCCTCCATGACTTTTTCCCTGATGGAATCATTATATAGCGAGTATGAGTTCAGCCATGATATGGCGGGAAAATGCCTGCTGTAGGCAAGGTTTGCCTCCAGAGACCAGAATACCTTGACTACCCTGAGCGTTGCCTGGACCACTGGATCGGAAAGGTCTCCTCCGGGAGGCGATACTGCGCCTATTACTGAAAGGGCTCCCGACCTTCCATTAGAGGAAAGGCAGTTTACCATGCCTGCCCTTTCATAGAAGGATGCCAGCCTGGCTCCCAGGTATGCCGGATATCCTTCTTCCCCGGGCATCTCTTCCAGCCTTCCCGAGATCTCCCTCATGGCTTCGGCCCATCTTGAGGTGGAGTCTGCCATAAGGGCTACAGAATAACCCATATCCCTGAAGTATTCGGCTATGGTTATCCCGGTATAGACCGATGCTTCCCTGGCGGCTACCGGCATATTCGAGGTATTGGCGATCAGTATGGTCCTTTTCATAAGCGGTTCCCCGCTCTTGGGGTCCACCAGCTCGGGGAACTCCATGAGCACGTCTGTCATCTCGTTTCCCCTCTCTCCGCAGCCTATGTATACGATGACTTCGGCCTCCACCCATTTTGCCAGCTGGTGCTGGATAACCGTCTTGCCGGAACCGAATGGCCCGGGAACGCAAGCTGTGCCGCCCTTGGCAAGCGGGAAAAACATGTCTACAACTCTCTGACCGGTAAAAAGGGGAATATCCGGTCTTATCTTCCGCTTATAGGGCCTTGGTTCCCTTACGGGCCATTTCTGTACCATGGTCACTTCTTTATCGCCGTCACTGCCGGCTACCACGGCTACAGTCTCTTCAATGGTAAATATTCCGCTGCTTATCTTCTTGACTTCACCCTCCACTCCCGGAGGGACCATTATATAATGCCTTATAAGAGGAGTCTCCTGCACATATCCCAGGTGGTCTCCAGAGCTTACCCTGTCTCCCTTTTTGGCCAGGGATTCAAACTCCCACTTCCTGCTTTTGTCCAGTGCATCCGCAGTCACTCCCCGGCCTATAAAATCACCGGAACTCTCATATATGTCATCAAGCGGCCTCTGTATGCCGTCATAGATCGATTCTATTATCCCGGGACCAAGCTCCACTGCCAGGGGCTCGCCGGTGGGATAAACGGGTTCCCCCACGCCTATGCCCCCGGTCTCTTCATAGACCTGTATGGATGCCTTATCGCCGCTGAACTCTATTATCTCCCCCATCAGTCTCTTGTCTGAGACATGCACTATCTCAAACATCCTGGAGCCGGACATGTTCTCCGCCACCACCAGGGGGCCGGCTACCTTAATGATCCTTCCTGTCTTTGCCATCTATTTCTCCTGTCCTTTGCTTTGCACTCCTTCGGCCATCACATCTGCGCCAACTGCCTTGATTATGGCTGTCCTGAGCTGGTTTACAGCATAATTATTCCTCTTTCCCAGACCCGGGATCACCACGATGGAAGGGGTGATCCGGTTTGCATAATGCCTGATGACGCTGTCCAGCCCGGCAGCTATGGTCTCAGTCATGAATATGATGCCATAGCCTTCCCTTACCACTTTCCTTAGCTTTTCTTCAGCATCCCCCATATGGGAAATATCGTCTACGGGATAGATGTCTGCGCCTATAGCCTTGAAGATGAGCATTATATCGCTCTCCCCGAATGCTGCTATCTTTGCTTCTTTCATAAGTCTACTTTACACCTTATATTGGATATATCTGCATTAAACCTTTTTCCGGTATAAAGGATATTGATATTTTTAAGCTCTATCTTTTTCCTTAAGAAAAAGCGGAATATCTTCTCCAGGTTGGAGACGCTGTACTTTATGCTGTCAAAATAATTCAAAAAATACAGGTCTCTGTTTCTATCAAAAGAGGCGAAACTGCTGTCTGAAAAAAGCCCCTGCGCTCCCTTTATTACAAGGTCTGCATAGATAGTCCTCTCCAGTTCCTTGGTTATATAATCCATGCTCTCGCCTTCCAGGCCTTCCAGCATCCTTGTACCCAGCAGGCCTCCTTCATGCAGGGATCCTGCAAATGAACCGGCGCGCTTAAGGTATATATGCCTGAAAACTGCCTCTATGTTTAAGAGGTCTATCCGGTATCTTACATAATCGGCTATCATCTTTCTGTCCAGGCTCACAGCTGTGTCCAGAATGGCCCCGGTATAAAAAGATTCCAGGGAAAGCTCCAGCTTCCTGGGTCCCATGCCTGCCGCACCCTCTACAAGTTCCCTCATATTTCCCAATACCCCGGGGAACAGGCTGTCTATCTCATCATCTTTTTTATGCCTGTATGCTTCCATCAGGGAGCTGTGGTCGTATTTCAGCGGGACATACAGCGGGCTTAAGTCTTTTTCCATAAGCAGTGATTTGAGGATAAGCTTCATATTGTTAAGAAACTCCTCAAAGAAAAGAACGGACACAAGCTTTTTGTGTTCATCCATTAGCCTTTCCTCCAGGAATACTATGGCCTTCTGGTAGCCTGATACCATAACCGGCTCAAAACTGTTTTCCGAAGTGACAGCGTCCATCTCAGATGCATAAACTGTCTCGCCAAGCACCTTCAGGAATTCTTCCATGCCCGGAGCCTGGATCATCCTTTCTATCCTGCCCCGGTCCGTAAACTCTGCCTCCCTGGCCTCGAGTTCTGCGCAGGCAAACAAATAGCAGCTGTCATCTTCTATTTCATAAGGGATGCCGGTCATCTATCTCCTCCGTCAAAGATGTAAGAAGCGATCTCCATCCTGAGGTCTTCCACATCCATCTCCAGGTAGTTTTCTGGTGACAGCAGGATCTCTGCTTTCCCGCCGGTTATCTTGAGGCCCCTGTCAAAATCTGCCTTCATATTGGCGGGCTTTATGCCTTTAATAACAGAAACAGTCTTATCATCCAGTGCCTTTTCCATTTTTCCTATCACATAACTGCCTTCGCCTATATCCAGCTCTTTTGCCATCTTTGCCAAAAACTTTTCCCAGCCTTTTTTATCCAGGCGGGACAGTTTGTCCCTGGCTCCGGCTATTATGCTGTCTATGATATCCAGCTTGGCCAGGAGCACCTTCTGCTCCAGTTCCGACCTGGCCTTGAATACTTCCATCTCCAGGGTCTTTTTGTAATGCCCCTCAGCCCCGGCACTGGCAGCTTTATTCATCTCTTTTATCTTACTGGCTGCCTCAGCTATGATACCGGCAGCCTTTTCTTCGGCTTCGGTTATATTTCTTTTGGCCTCGCTCCTGGCATCTTCTATTACTTTTATGGATACATTGTCCATTTCAGTCATATCTGCCGCCTATGAGAATTGAACTAAATTATTCAGGAAGAAGGTTATCAGCAGGCCCAGTACCGCATAGGTCTCTACCATTGCTGCAAATATGACACCCTTCATGACTTCCTTTGATCTTTTAGCTACCAGGCTTACACCTGCTGCACATACTTTTCCCTGGTGTATTCCGGAGAAAAGTCCGGTAAATGCTATGGGAAGAGCTGCAAAAAGAAGCTGCATCCCCTGGGCAGTATTAGTCACATTGGCTATATTGCCTATGATAAGGAATGCTGCCACAAAACCGTAAAAACCCTGTGTTCCCGGAAGCACCACCAGAAGGAACAGGCTTCCGAATTTGGAAGGGTCTTCCGATATTACGCCTGCTGCTGCCCTGCCGGGATATCCTATCCCTATAATTGAGCCGATACCTGCCATCATCGCTGCCAGTCCTGCTCCCAGCGCCGCCAGGATCACGCCCATTGATGCATCTGTCATATTTCCTCCTTGCTCTACTAATCCACTATTGTTATATATTTATGCTCATCCGCCAGGGCCTTAAAAGGCCTTCCGCCTCCGGTATAGAATTTGGGAAAGAATTCTACATATTGAAGCCTGAGAGTATGCACAAAACCGCCTAATATATTTATGCCTATATTAAAGATATGGCCGAATATAAGGATGACGACCAGCATCACTATTCCCGCTACCGGTATGGAGACAAACTGGAATGCTATGCTGTTTATGGCTACCCCGATGCCGGCAGTGACCAGGCCCAGGGCCATCAGCCTTATATATGAGAGAAAGTCTCCCAAAAACGAAGTAAGCCCGTTTACTATGGTGAGGTTAAGAAATCCCATGAATATGCGGAAACCCCAGCTCTTCTCATGGCGGGCGCTGAAAAATATTATAGCAATAGCTCCGGCAATAATAGGCCATATGAGTATCCCGGATACAGAGGACGGGAAAATGGGGGCTGACACCAGCTGCATGCTGACTGCCATCTCCGAAGAAAGCAGGATGACAATCAGTGGTATCAATATCATTATCCAGGGAAGCCCGTCAAAGAATGCTACCTGCCAGTCCTTCTTCCGGATGCTGTCAAAAAACTTTATAAACAGGCCGAATATTACATGGATGACACCAAGCCCCAGGGCCAGCCTGAAGAAATTCATGGAGCCCTCATCAGAATTTACGGGATCTCCCAGGATGGCTAATCTATCAAAAAAGCCGCCCATCCCCAGGTAAGAGGGAAGGTCTCCAAACCATCCATTGAATATGGCGCCGGCAAATATGGTAAAGATGGCGCCGATAAATATGAGCATAAGGAATTTTTTGGCGCTTTTCATGCGGAAAGCAAAAATAAGGGTAAGGACTGCCAGTATGACCCCGTATCCGGCATCTGTAAGGCAAAGGCCAAAAAACATGGCAAAGAAAAGTGATACAAAGGGTGTTGGGTCTATCTCAAAATACCTGGGCACGCCGTAAAGGTTTATGACCACCTCAAAAGGCCTGAAAAACGGCTTGTTATCCAGCGCCACCGGTATGCTCTCGCCTTCTTCCGGTTCTATCTCCTCTATCCGCACGAAACTGAACTCATTTATGATGGCAAATATCCTGTCCCTGTCCTTCTGTCTTATCCAGGCAGTGTAGAATGATACCGAATCAGTGGAATATCCCAGATGCAGGGCTTCCTCTATCTCCAGGTTATTGTCCAGGTAGTCCAGGTATACGGTGAGAGGCTTTTCATATTTATTGGTAAGCCCTTCTATCTCCCCTATTATCTTTGTCCGGCGGTCCTGGTAATATGATATATTCTTTTCCAGTGTCTTGATGTTTTCTTCTATGGTGCCGGTAAATGATGCCAGCTCCGCCTCTTCAAAGGCCAGTCCGGAAATATATTCTTCGGCCTTTTCCGAGTGATCATTGTGGTAGGCCAGTACTACATATGTTATATCTCCCTCTTCCGAGAGCTGCTGGGTGGAGACAAGATTATCCCGGAGCCCTTCCAGTATTTCCCTGAAATCAGTCCTGCCGCTCCTTATGTGGCCCAGCCTGATGGTGTATTTTTCCTTTTTGCCCAGGTCCGCGATATCATGACGGTAGCATGACCAGACTTTTAGCTGGTTTATCTTGGGGGTGGATTCCCCTATCCTGTGAGCCAGGCTTGCCGCTTCATTGTCCAGGTCTATAATACTGTCGGCAGCCTGGTCCAGTTCATGGTCCTTCAGTATCTGTTCATATTCCGACCTTTTTATGACCATCCTGCCGGCTTTGGCCGCAAGCTTCTTAAGTTCCTTATCCTTATATGAATAAAGTATATCCAGGGCTTTTCTGGCTTTTGACTGGTTTTCCCTGGCAGCGTCTACGGGCAGGGTGCTGGTCTCTATTTTTTCCGAATATGGTTTAACCTCTACTGCCGATGTCCTCTGCAGCCTTTTCAGGAATGCTTCGGTATCGGATTTATGCGAGGCTATGAATAATTTGATAAGTCTAGCTACAGCCATATTTACCCAAGGACCTTGTCAACAAGCATTTGTCTTGCTTCTTCCTCTTTCATCCTTGAATCATCTCTTATGGCTTTTATTTTTTTCTCAAATTCTGCTTCCAGCCGGACCTTCTGGACCTTTGCGTCTTCCACCGCTTTTTCTCCGGCCTGCTTCAGCATTTTTTTTGCCCTTAGTTCAGCATCCCGGATCTGCCTGTTGGCCTTCTGGTATGCTTTCTCTATTATCTCTGATGACTCTTTTTTTGAAGAGGTGATAATGTCTTTTGCTTTGTTCTCTGATTCTTTTATCTGGTCTATGATGCCTTTTATCATTTTCCTTTAAGTGTTTTCTTTTTGGAAAAACTGGATTGTATTATATCAGCATACAAAAACCTGTCAATATTATTTGCATGCGCTTAAGTGCTAAAAGTTGCGGTGGGTGTATAAAAGTAAAAAAGATAATTACATAAATTAATCCGCCCGGAGGGCCTTGCCGTCCTTATGGGCTGCTCCAGCCTTATGTCTGGACTGGTTTATCAATATCCCCTCTTTGCTTTTTCTGGTCCTTTATTGGAAAATATAAATATATGCTTTTTTTAAAAGGAGGACCCGGGATGTCTGATCTAAGCACTTCATATATGGGATTAAAACTTAAAAATCCCGTAATAGCAGGGGCTTCTAACCTCATGCTGGATATGGATAATATAAGGCGCATGGAAGAAGCTGGCGCGGCGGCCATAGTATATAAGTCGCTATTCGAGGAGCAGATCGAGCTGGAAGCGCTGCAGCTGGATGAGATGATAGAAGAATATTCGGAACGCCATGCCGAGATGATAACTATATTTCCCTCTGTAGAGCATGCCGGGCCCATGGAATACCTTAACAGTATCCAGAAAGTGAAACAAAGCGTATCCATACCGGTGATCGCCAGCCTGAATGCCACAAAAAGGGATACCTGGATAGAATATTCCAGAAAGATAGAGGAGACCGGCGTGGACGGGATCGAACTGAACCTTTTCTATATCCCCGGTGATATGGAAAGAAAAGGCAGCCTGGTGGAGAAAGAGCAGCTGGAGACGGTAAAGGGCGTCATCGATAATCTCGACATCCCTGTAAGCATAAAGCTTTCCAGCTTCTATTCCAACCCTTTAAACTTCATAAAGCAGGCAGACGGCCTGGGGCCGGGAGCATTCGTCCTTTTTAACCGGCTTTTCCAGCCTGATATTGATGCCGATAAACAGGAGCAGTCATTTCCTTTCAGGCTTTCCAGTCCGGGATATCACAGGCTTCCCTTAAGGTTTACAGGACTTCTGTATGACAGCATAGATGCCGATATATGCTCCAGCAGCGGTATATTTGACGGAAATGATGCGGTAAAGCTCATCCTGGCCGGAGCCGGCTGCATACAGTGTGTGAGCACCCTTTACCAGAATGGTATTGGGCAGATAACAAAAATACTTGAGGGGATAGACTCCTGGATGAAGGAAAAAGGCTACAGCAAGCTTGATGCTTTCAGGGGAAGCCTTTCCATGAAAAACCAGAAGGATCCCTTTGCCTATGAGAGGGCCCAGTATGTGGACCTGCTTATGAAGGGTGCCGATGTAATAAAAAAGGATTTTAAAAGATAGGATCCTTTTCAAAGAAGCGGTCTGCCAGTCTATGGCCTTTTTCTATCATGATGCCGGTGGATGAGGCATATCTCTCGCTGAATCCTGTCTTTTTGGGCCTGCCGGCTGTCCGGCTGTCATGGATCACAAACGGCACGGGGTCAGGGGTATGAGTCCTGATGCTTATGGGGGTGGGGTGATCGGGAAGCACCATCAGACGGTAGTCCAGCCCGCTTTTATCCAGTTGCTTCCTTGCATATCCCACCACTTTTTCATCAATAAGCTCTATGGCCCTTATCTTTTCCCCCATATCCCCCTGGTGGCTGCATTCATCCGGGGCTTCTATATGCACAAATACAAAATCCTTTCCCGACAGCAGTTCGTCTACTGCAGCTTTTGCCTTTCCTTCCATATTGGTATTAATGGTTCCGGTAATACCTTCTACTTCCACCACATCCAGCCCGGCACATTTTCCTATGCCCCTTATAAGGTCGACAGCCGATATGACCGATCCCCTTACCCCGTATTTTATGTAGAAATCATCCAGGAAAGGTCTTTTTCCCTGGCCCCAGAGCCATATGGAGTTGGCAGGCCTTGATCCCATATCCACACGGGAACGGTTAAGGGGGTGGCATACCAGCATGGATGCGCTTTCTTCCATCAGCTCCAGTATGGTACGGCTGCCGCTGCCTGAAGGCAGGTGGGTGGCTATCTTTTTTTCCAGTATGTCATGGGGCGGCGTAAGCTTCATATCTCCCGGGCCCCCGCTCCATACCATTATATTGCGGTAGCTGACACCGGGATAAAAACTTATGCCGCCGGCCTCAAGGCCGGTCCTTATATAATCTATGAGTATTTTCCCGTCTTCTGAGAGGATGCCGCCGGCGCTGTGGTCAATCATGGTCTTTGCCCTGTATTCAGGTTCTCCTGAAAGAGTGACCAGGTTGCAGCGGAAGACCATGTCGTCCGGGGCAAGGTCCAGTCCCATGCTTACTGCTTCCAGGGGAGAGCGGCCGGTATGGCAGCTGGCAGGATCATAGCCCATCACCGAAAGATTGGCTACATCGCTTCCCGGCGGCATGCCCCGGGGAATAGTCCTTACCAGTCCGGTCTCTCCGGCAGAAGCCAGGCTGTCCATAAACGGGGTCCGGGCATATTCCATGGGCGTCTTTCCCTTGAGCTGGTCCATGGGGAGGTCTGCCATGCCGTCGGGTATTATTATCATATATTTCATGTCTTCTCCTGCCGTATGCCAAGTATCCCTGATACCATTTTCTTCATGCCGCCTGTGCTGCAGCTCTTATTATGTATCACCTTCTTCGACTCCAGCCCTACAAGTGGGATGGGGACCTTTATCCCGGATATCCATGAAAGGACATCCAGCAGGCTGAACTCATCCATATCCCTGTACTTCTGGTCAATGGCGCCGGCCACGCTTCCGGGGAATTTAAAAGGACTGGCGGTGGATGCAATAACGGCAGGCCGTCCGTCCCCCGTTTCTTCCAGGTATTTCCGGTATACCGAATAACCCACGGCAGTATGGGTGTCTATAAGGCAGCCGGACTGTTCATATAGATGCCTTATGGCAGAGAAGGTCTCCTCTTCCGTGGCAAATCCCCCGTAGAAACAGGCCAGGCCTTCCTGCATACGGCTGTCTATGGAGAACTTTCCCTTCTCCGACAGGTCTGATATGAGCCTGTTTATGACATCCGGGTCCTTTCCCGCCAGGTCAAAAAGCAGCCTTTCCAGATTGCTGGATACCAGTATGTCCATGGCAGGGGAGCTGGTCACTACAAACTTCCTCCTGGCATCATATATGCCGGTGTTTATAAAGTCGGTAAGTACATTGTTTATATTGGAAGCGCAGATAAGCCGGTTTACCGGAAGTCCCATCTCCCGGCTATAGTATGCTGCCAGTATATTGCCGAAGTTTCCCGTGGGCACCACTATATTTATCAGGTCCCCGTCCTTTATTTTCCCCATCCTTAAAAGCTCCAGCCAGGAATGGAAATAATATACTATCTGGGGCACCAGCCTCCCGATATTTATGGAGTTTGCCGAAGAAAACATATATCCGTTCCTGTCAAGCTCTTCTCCGAAATCACTGTCGCTGAATATGGCCTTTACCCCCTTCTGGGCATGGTCAAAATTACCCTCTATGGCTATGACATGGGCATTGGCGCCTTCCTGGGTGGTCATCTGCCTTTCCTGGATACGGCTTACCCCGTTTTTGGGATAAAAAACGATTATGCTGGTGCCTTCCACCCCGGCAAAGCCTTCCAGGGCAGCCTTTCCCGTATCGCCGGAAGTAGCGGTCAGGATGACTATCTTTTTTTTATTGCCCTCTTTTGCGGCTGCCGCCTTGAGCAGATGAGGCAGCATGGTAAGTGCCATATCCTTGAATGCCAGCGTGGGGCCGTGGAATAGCTCAATGAAGCTGACTCCCGCCTTTTCCTCCACCGGCACTATGCGGCTGTCATCATATTTTTCATCATATGCATTGTCTATGCAGGTCCTTAAGACCTTCTCATCAAGGTCGGTAAAGAAGCTGGAGATGATGCAGTGCGCCAGCCCCCGGTAATCAAGATGGGCAAGTTCATCAAAAGACCTGTCGATGGGCGGTATGGAGACGGGGACATAAAGCCCTCCGTCCGGCGCTATTCCGGACAGTATGGCACTTGATGAAGAGACCTCCCCGCCGGGGCTCCTTGTGCTCCTGTATGAGATATCCATCTGTTTTCCTGTCATCATTAGGATAATAAGTTCAATATTATGTATAATAATGTATACTATATTTTTTTACAAAAGGATAGCCGGGGAGGTCAGCATGCTTGAAAGTATCGATCCCGGAAGCACCGCTTCCTGGAAGGCTCTGGACGGCCATTATAATGAGATAAAGGATGCTTCTGTAAGGGATATGTTCGAAAAGGATCCCGAGAGATTCCGGGAGCTTTCCATAAAGTTTGAAGATATCCTGTTTGATTATTCCAAGAATATAATAAATAAAAAGACCATGGGCCTGCTTCTGGGCCTGGCCCGGGAGACAAAAGTCAGCCAGGGCATAGAAAAGATGTTTTCCGGGGAAAAGATAAACGCCACCGAGGGCAGGGCAGTACTCCATACCGCATTGAGGAATATACCGGGCAAGCCGGTATATGCAGACGGCAAAGATGTGATGCCTGATGTCTTCCGGGTTCTGGAAAAGATTAAGGCTTTCTCCAAAGACCTGGAAATCGGGAGGCATACAGGCTATACCGGGAAAAAGATAACCGATATTGTAAATATAGGGATAGGAGGTTCCGACCTGGGGCCGGTTATGGTGACAGAAGCCCTGAAACCTTATGGCAGCAGGGGTATAAACGCCCATTTCGTATCCAATGTAGACGGGACCCATATAGCAGAGACCCTCAAGGGGCTGGATCCGGAGACTGCCCTTTTCATGATAGCATCAAAGACCTTCACCACCCGGGAGACCATGGCCAATGCCGCCACGGCCAGGAGCTGGTTCCTGGAAAGGGCAGGGCAGGAAGAATATATCAAAAAGCATTTTATCGCCATTTCCACCAATACGCAGGGCGTCAGGGATTTCGGCATAGACCCGGATAATATGTTTGTCTTCTGGGACTGGGTGGGAGGAAGATATTCACTGTGGTCGGCCATCGGCCTCCCCATTGCCTGCTTTATAGGGTTTGAAGGATTTTTATCCCTGCTGGAAGGGGCCCATGCTATGGATGAACACTTCCACAGGGCTCCCCTGGAAGAAAACATACCGGTTATAATGGCACTTATGGGGATATGGTATAATAATTTCTTTGGCGCCTCCACTTATGCCGTACTTCCCTATGACCAGTATCTTCACCGCTTTCCCGCTTACCTGCAGCAGCTGGATATGGAAAGCAATGGCAAATACGCGGGCAGGGACGGCAAGGAGATATCACACCAGTCGGGGCCGGTACTGTGGGGCGAGCCCGGCACGAACGGACAGCATGCCTTTTACCAGCTCATACACCAGGGCACCAGGCTGGTCCCCTGTGATTTCCTGGCGGCAGCCAGGCCGCATAATCCCATTGGAGACCATCACCGGATACTTCTTTCCAATTTTTTTGCCCAGACAGAGGCGCTTATGAACGGGAAAAGCCATGAAGAAGTTTATGCGGAGCTGAAGGGTAAGAAAATGGAAGATAAAGATATTGAAAGGCTTCTCCCGTTTAAGATATTCGGGGGGAACCGGCCCACCAATTCCATACTTTACAAAAAGCTTACCCCCCGGACGCTGGGAAGCCTTATTGCAATGTATGAGCATAAGGTGTTCGTCCAGGGGCTTATCTGGAACATATTCAGCTTCGACCAGTGGGGAGTGGAGCTGGGAAAGAGCCTTGCGGGAAAGATACTGCCGGAGCTGGAAGATGATAGGAAAGTTGACAGCCATGACAGCTCCACCAGCGGGCTTATCAATTATTACAAAGAGATCAGGTGAGATTTGCTCAAGCCAGATCACTAAAAAGAGATCTTACAGCTCCCTTAATATACAGTTTGAAACTTCACTAAATTGGGACGTCACCATACCTGTATATATGCTTTGATTATTTTTTTACAGGAAATATTAATACTGGTTCGAACCCTCTCTCCCCAGCCAATTATTTATTAAACAAATCCAAATATTTTCTTAATACAAAAAGACGATTTCTTGAATATCCTGTAATTTCGTTCAGTAAATCCAATTCTACCAGAGACTTGACCAGGCGATTAGCACTATTAAAGCTAATACTTAATTCCTTCATTATTTCTTTATTATTTGTAATTGGTTTTGAGAATAAATAATTTAATAGCATTCTGGCTTTTTTGGCCCGGCTGCCTAAGATAATGATCCTGTCTTCATATTCCTGATTGAGTTTAATGATTTGTCTAAAAGTCTCTATGCTATCATTAGATATATTGATCACTCCGCTTAAAAAAAATTTAATCCACTGCTCTAGATTATTATCTTTCCTGACCATTGTTAAAGAATCATAATATGATGCCCTATTCTTTTCAAAAAATGCCGATAGGTATAAAGTCGGTTTTGTCAAAATTCCAGATTCAACAAGCTGCAGGGTTATCAATAGCCTGCCCATTCTTCCATTTCCATCTAAAAATGGGTGGATTGTCTCAAACTGATAATGACTTATAGCAATTTTTATTAATATAGGAATTTCTAAATCTTTATTATGCCAGAATTTTTCCAGGTCTGTTAAAAGATCAGGTACATCTTCCTGATTGGGAGGAATAAAAAAAGCATCTATTAGAGAGGAACCTCCTATCCAATTCTGGCTTTTTCTTATTTCGCCGGCAGATCTGTGTTGGCCCCTGACACCTTTTAATAGTTTTTTATGTGTATTTTTTATTAGTCTGACACTTATAGGGAGTTTCCCTAATTGTGAAATTGAATAATTCATAGCTTGTATATAGTTCTGAACCTCATTCCAATCATCTCTCTTTTCAGGGGTTATTTCCTCCCTGGGAAGGATGGCTTCACCTATCCCGGTTTTTGTTCCCTCTATCATGCTCGATTTAGTTGCTTCTTTTATAACGTGCATTTTTATAAAAAAGTCTATATCCGGTATAAGAATGGAATAGGCATTAAGCTCTCCCAAAAGTCTCATAGCCCGGGATAAGAGTAAATCTATTTTTTTATCGGTCCAATCAAATCTTCTATTAATCACAGAAGGAGTAAAGCTTTTATATTGATACTGTTTTTTGTAAATGCCTGCTTTAAAATTATCCATTATTTTGCAAATATAGATTTTTATATTGTCATTTTATCCATATTTTGGAGATAAATCAATTTATATCTCCAGAACAGCAGTCGGTAGATTATTTGATAGATTGCAGTTATAATTTGCCAATTCTTTGATTTTTAACCAATCAATATAAACCCATCTATAATATACAATCTTATCTGAACTTAAAATCCTGGTTCTACTTCATGCGCTCTCAGTCCAGGTCCTCTACCCTGATCACGCTGCGGACATCTTCGACCACATCCAGCTGTTCTATTTCCCTTACAGAGGCGTACAGGTCCTTATTTGTAACCATGTGGGTTATAAATATAAGCTTTGCCATCCTGTCATCATCAGCCTGTTTCTGTATCATGGAGTTTATGCTGACATCATGGCCGCCGAATACCCTGGCAATGCTGGCCAGGACTCCGGGACGGTCTTCCACATCCATCACCAGGTAGTACTTTGACCTTATTTCATCTATGGAGCGTATGGGCTTATGTTCAAAACAGGTGCATCCATATATTATGCCTTTCTTTTCCCGGTCAAAGTTTCGGGCAATATTTATTATATCCCCCACTACCGAGCTGGAAGTGGCCCTGTCGCCGGCACCCAGCCCATAGCTCATTATCCTGTCTATATGGCTGCCGTACACATAGACCGCGTTGAAGACATCCTCTATGGAAGCCATTATATGGCAGGCAGGTATGAGGGCGGGATGCACCCTTACCGATATCCTGCCGCCCTTGTCTGTGCCTATGGCCAGAAGCTTTATGCGGTATCCCATGTCCCCGGCAAATTCTATATCTTCTGCGCTTATGCCGGTTATGCCTTCCCTGTAGACATCATCTACGGCTACCCTGGAATTGAAGGCGATCGAGGACAGTATTGCCAGCTTGCAGGCGGCGTCATATCCCTCTATGTCGGAGGAGGGATTGGCCTTTTCGGCATAGCCCAGGTCCTGGGCCATGGAAAGAGCCTGCTCAAAAGACAGCCCCTCTTTTTCCATCCTGGTAAGAATATAGTTGGTGGTGCCGTTTACTATGCCGGCTATCTTATAGATCCTGTCTGCGGCCAGGGTCGATTTGAGGGGCCCTATTATGGGTATGCCTCCCAGGACGCTTGCCTCAAACAGTATATCAACCTCATTTTCTTCAGCTGCCCGGTATAGCTCAGCCCCCCGGTTGGCCATCATGTCCTTATTGGCTGTGACCACATATTTCTTTGCCTCAAGCGCTGCCTTTACAAATCCAAAGGCCGGTTCTATGCCTCCAATAAGCTCTACGGCTATATCCACCTCCGGGTCTTTGTAAACATCTTCTGCATGGGAAGATAAGGTTATCCCCTCCAGGTCAGACTCCGGCAATGACCTGAGCTTTGCCGGGTCCTTTTCGGCTATCCTTATTATTTCAAGCTCTTTTCCAGTCTTGCGGGCTATATATTCTTTCTGTTCCCGGATAAGCTGGAATACCCCCCGGGCAATATAGCCAAAACCCATCATCCCTATATTTATTTTTTTTATATTCCTATTTCTCATAATGACTCTCCCGGCATATTGGTTATATATTGGCCATGCCCCGGCCTACATCTTTTCCGGAGCAGAGATATTTAACAGCTTAAGTGAATTCTGCAGGACCACCTGCACCAGCATGACCAGGTAAAGCCTGGACCTGTCAACCGATGCCTGTCCATTGCTTTCCATTATTATACGGTGTTTGTTATAGAAATGGTGGAACTGGGCCGCCAGCCTGGTCAGGTACTGGGATATGATATGGGGGGCATCATTTACACAGCTTCCGTATACGGTATCGGGAAAAAGAAGCAGGGTCATGGCCAGCTGCTTTTCACTTTCCGAATCCAGCTTTATATCTTCAATGTCTATTTTATCCAGTGATAGCCCTGCCGCACAGGAGTCTCCGGGGCAATCTTTTTCTATCTTTTTATATATACTCTCTATCCTGGCATGTGCATACTGGATATAATAGACAGGGTTCTTATTGGACTGCTGCTTTGCCAGGTCTATATCAAAATCCAGGGGGGTGTCACAGGATACGCTGGTAAAGAAATACCTTACCGCATCACTCCCGACTTCTTCTATAAGGTCGCGCAGGGTGTAGAGTTTTCCCTTCCTCCTGGACATCTTTACAGTTTTTCCGTCCTTGACTATGTTTACCAGCTGGCCGATTATTATATGAAGCCTGTCTTCTTCAAGGCCCAGGGCCTTACCCACTGCCTTAAGCCTTTCCACGTACCCGTGATGGTCTGCGCCCAGCACATAGATCATTCGGTCAAATCCCCTGTCTGCCTTGCTCTCCAGGTACATTATATCGGAAGCAAAATAGGTAGGCTCTCCTGTGCTCCTTATGACCACGCGGTCCTTCTCATCGCCATATTTTGATGAACGGAACCACAGGGCGTTCTCATCTTCATAGGCCAGGTCCCGGTCCTTAAGGTCCTTTATGGTCTTTTCAAAATTACTGCCCTCATAAAGGCTGCTTTCATAAAACCAGCTGTCAAAACCTGCTCCCATCATAGCCAGGGTCTCTTCTATATATCCCACCATTATGGCAATAACAGCCTTTTTAAAAGCATCGGGGTCACTGATGCCGCTGTCCCCGCCGGTAAAGCTTTTTCCATGGCCGGCTATGAGCTTTTCCACGGCTATGGATACCACTTCCCGGGGATAACCGTCACCGGGATAATCTGCTTTAATATCGTTTTTCTCAAGGTAAAGGGCCCCGGCACATTTGGCAAATGAAGCCGCCTGGGTGCCGAAGTCATTCACATAATACTCCCTGGAGACCTGGTATCCGCTGGCAGCATATATATTTGCCAGGGAATCCCCCAGGGCGCCCCACCT
>Ga0180430_10001220_pt1 | contig 25732 bp, 23 predicted proteins | sample SS_ome_9_FD_132999 | JGI IMG/M metagenome (GOLD analysis project Ga0180430, IMG submission 132999) | Hypersaline lake sediment archaeal communities from the Salton Sea, California, USA - SS_1_S_2 metaG | ecosystem: Environmental > Aquatic > Non-marine Saline and Alkaline > Hypersaline >... | reverse complement strand
CGGCTTATGCACCATATATATGTCATTGAAATACTTAAGGGGTATCCCGTACTTTTTCAGGGACGTCCTTTCAAAACAATCCCTTACCACATCCTTTATGTCCCCTGCATCGATCCCTGATATGGGTTCCGGGTAATTTTCAAAGAAATCGTCGATCAGCTCCTGGGCGCAGCCGTGCCTTATGGAGATGTTCTTGAGCCGCGCCTCCAGGTCGAATACCGCCCTCCGTGGGTAGACAAAGAAGTCCCCGGTAAAGTACAGGTTCTTCAGCTGCCCCCGCTTCATATCGATATTTGCCGAGCATTTTATCACGCTCTTTCTGGACTTGGTTATGGCTTTTATATAATGCTGATGCTTATTTTGGCTTATCCTGTATATATGGCGTCCGCTTTCAAAGAAGCCAGCCTTCTCTTCCAGCAGCTGTTTTTCCCTGGAGTTCAGGTCTCCGGGATAAGTCTCTATGCCCAGCTTTTCCCTGAAGCCCTTAAGCAGATTTTCAATTATTTCCTGCCTCTCCGGGAGATATCCTGCCTCCCGGGAAAGCCAGGTGACCCGCTCCTTCAAGGAATTTACCTCGCTGTAGCTCAGCTTCTCGATAGGGACCCTCAGGCATCTCAGCATCACATCTATATCCAGGTCTACCAGCAGGGTGCCCTGGAACATAAAGGCATTCCCCAGGGAAGTCCCCCCGGAACCCGAGATCTTTTTACCCCCGCATTCTATATCATTCCTGGGCCTGAAGGCACAGTGTATGCCGAAGCGGTTTATGCCGGCAGAGACAGCACTGCAGAAGAGCCGGTAATAATCCTCCACTTTTGATACCTGCGGGAAAGCATCCCGGGTGGAGAATATCTCCCAGCCCACATCAGGGGTATTCCAGTATAGGGCTCCGCCCCCGGTTATCCTGCGGTTTATATCTATGCCCATATCCCTGCAGTATCCGGGCCTCAGCTCCTTTTCCACTGCCTGGAACTGGCCTACCAGGGCGGCGTGGGGCTCGAAGCTCAGGAACCGTATAGTATCCGGTGAACTGCCTTCATGCCTGGATTCCAGCATAGCCTCATCCAGGGCCATATTCCGGGCTGCGCTCAGGCATCCTGTATCTATTACCCTGAACTTTTTCTTCATCTTGAATTAAGGACCTTTGACTCATGATCCGATGCAGCCTCAGCCCAGTCAAAATCCCCCGGGACATTGCTCATCCGGCAGAACTCCTCCCATACTGCTCCTGCAGGCGCGGTCTTCAGGTCTTCCAGGAAAGCCAGCCTGGAGAACAGGTCTCCATCTTCCTCAAATCTTTTGAGCCTGTCTGTGGGCTCAAGCAGGGCATAAAGGAGCGCCTTTGATATGGTCCTGGCTCCCAGGGCCAGGGCTCCCACCCTGTTTATGGAGCCGTCAAAATAATCGGTGCCTATATATACCCGGTCCAGGGCTTTTGCCCTGACTATCTCCTGCATTATGGATATTATCTCTCCGCTGAGGGTGGTCACGTGGTCGCTGTCCCATCTCACCCCCCGGCTCAGGTGCAGCAGTATGCCTTTTACAAATGGGAGCACTGCAGATATCTTGTCCGATACCAGTTCCGTGGGATGGAAGTGTCCGGTATCAAAGGTTATAAGCTTGTCCTTTTCCCGGGCATAACTGAGATAGAACTCATTGGAGCCTGCGGTATATGACTCGATGCCGATGCCGAAAAGCTTGCTTTCCAGAGCGTCCATCATATTCTTATCAGGATGATCTTCTTCGAAGATCTTATCCAGTGAGCTTTTCAGGTATTGCCTGTGCTCCAGCCTGGTGACAGTATCATCCTTGGACCCGTCCGGTATCCAGATATTATTTATGCAGACAGTACCCAGCATGCTGCCTATATGATCCGCTATGCGGCGGCTCCTCTTTACATGCCCTATCCAGAAATCCCTCACCCCGGGACTGGAGCTGGCCAGGGTATAGCTGTCCTCTGCCATGGGGTGGCCGAATAATGTGGGGTTAAAGTCAAGACCCACCTTGTTTTTTTGGGCCCACTGTATCCAGGTGTCAAAATGTTCGGGGAGTATCTCGTCCCTGTCTACTTTTTTCCCCTTAAAATCTCCATAGACGGCGTGGATATTTATCTTTATCCTTCCCGGCACCAGGCTGAGGACTTTTTCCAGGTCGGCAAATAGCTCTTCCATATTCCTTGCCTTTCCCGGATAATCGCCTGTGGAAAGGATGCCTCCTCCCGGGGAAGCGGCCTCCTTTACCTCAAAGCCGTCTACGTCATCCAGCTGCCAGCAGTGTATGGACACCGGTATGCATCCCAGGATTTCCAGGGCAGCGCCGGTGTCTGCCCCTAATTCCTTATACCTGCCTGCGGCATATTCATATTGTCTTTTATCAGCACCCATCTTTTTCCTTCCCAGACTTTTTATTTATATTACCCGTTTCCAGTCCCGGATAGACCCGGTAAAAGTATTTTACATCTAATAAGGGTGAGTATACAACCTCAATGTCCTTGAAATGCTCCCGTTTTTGGGTATAGTATCTATACAGCCGGATATCTGTCTGGATCATCCGGCAGTATTTATATTATTTATCCGTTTAAGACCGGAGCCAGAGGATGAAAAGTCCAGAATATGTGCAGACAAGCCTGGCAGCAGCCCTGTCTCTGGGGCTGGAAAAGGGTAGCTTCAAGGACAGGGTAAAGCTTACCGGGCTGAACCTGCTTCTTGTATACGATAAAAGATGCGCCGGAAGATGCGCCTACTGCGGCATATCAGAAAACAGGCCCGCGGCCAGGGGCAAAAAGACTTTTATAAGGGTGAAATGGCCTGTATACAGACTGGAAGAGGTCATAGACAGGACCCTCTCCCGCCCCAACCATTTCCAGAGGATATGCATCTCCATGATAACTCACGGCCATGCCGTAAAAGACACCATTTACATCACCGGGAAACTTAAGGAGACCATAGACCTTCCCATAAGCCTGCTAATATCCCCTACCGTCATAAAGGGTAAGGACGTATTTTATGAGTTTAAGAAAGCCGGGGCTGATATGATAGGAGTGGCCCTGGATGCGGCCACCCCGGGACTTTTTGAAAAATACAGGGGAAGCGGCGTGAAAGGCCCCCACAAGTGGGAAAAATACTGGCAGGTGCTTGAGTGGGCTTCCGGATTCTACGGGCGGGGAAAGACCGGCATCCACCTCATCTCGGGACTGGGAGAGACCGACAGGGAGATGGTGGATACCATACACCGGGCCCAGATGCTGGGGGCCAGGACTCATCTGTTTTCTTTCTATCCCGAAGCCGGCAGCCTGCTGGAGGACAGGGATATGCCCGATCTTCTCACCTACAGGAAGATACAGATAGCAGCTTACCTTATTAACCAGAAGCACCAGGCGCCGGATATAATAAGTTTTGACAGTTCCGGCAGCATTACCGGTTTCGATTATGACCTGGAGGAAGTGTTGCGGGAAGGATTTGCCTTTATGACTTCAGGCTGCCCCGGGACTGATGACAGGTATGCGGCCTGCAACCGGCCCCTGGCCAATGAAAGGCCTTCCCAGGCATTCAGGAATTATCCCTTTATTCCGGACGAAGGTGACAGGGATCTGATACGGGAACAGATAAAAAGCCTGCTCCCGGAAAAAGCCCGCGTCTGACAGGCAGGTAATATCATGACATCAATACCCGGCAGGAAAAGACCCCTTATATTTGCCGTACCCGGCAGCAAGGTCTATATCGGAGACAGCTGGACAAACACCAGGTCAAGTTTTTTGAATATCAGCATCACCGGCAGTTCATGCGAACTCCAGTGCCGGCACTGCCGGGGCCAGCTTTTAAAGCATATGACAGCTGCAGCAGACAGCAGCACCCTTGTATCAGTGGCGGAAAAATACATGAAGAAAAGCGGCCTTAAGGGGATGCTTATAAGCGGGGGGTTTGACAGGAGGGGGATGCTCGATTTTTCTCCCCTGGCCCGGGGCATGGAGGAAATAAAGAAAAGATACCCGCAGCTTACCATCTATGTCCATGCCGGTTTTGTGGACGGAAGCCAGGCTTTGATGCTTAAGCAGACAGGAGTGGATGCAGTGCTGGTAAACCTTATAAACAGCCAAAAAGCCATAGAAGAAGTCTACAACCTTAAAGGCAGGACTTACCGGGACTATCTGGACAGTATTAAGGCGCTCAAGGACCATGGCCTGAAGGTAGCTCCCCACATAATAATAGGCCTGGAAAAGGGAAGCATGTCAGGCGAGTTCAAGGCAGTTGAAGATGCGGTAAGGCTGAGGGCAGATTCCATAGTATTTGCAATCCTCAAGAAGGCTTCCCCCGGCATTGATTTTCCCGCTTCCGGCATCCCCGATGAAGCGGTCATCAGGCTGGTAGGACATGCCCGCAGGCTGTCAGCTGATATAGGGCTTTCCTTCGGCTGTGCCAGGCCCCCGGCCAGAAACAGGCATCTTCTGGAGATAGGACTTATAAAGGCAGGTATTGACTCTATTGCATTTCCATCTGAGAAGACAGTAAGATATGCGCTAGAAAATAAGATAGCGCATGCATTTGTAGAAAAATGCTGCGCTAACTTATGATCTCCATTATCAGGCTTTAGTTTTATTTCTTCTTTTCTTTAGCGGCTGCTTCCAGCATCTTCTTGGCTATCCTGAGCTCTGTCTTTCTCCTGGTCTCTTCAGTATATACCCTTAGCTCGGCAACCAGCCTGTTATACCTGGTAATAAATATTGTATCTCCAAGGTTTTCGGTCAGGTATTTTGTGAGGTTGACCCTCAGCTCATTGGTATCGATCCTTTTGATGTCATCATCATATGGCATATCAAGCTCCTTTTTAGTTATCAAAGTAGAATTTATTATTATAAAGTAATTACTTTATAAAAAATAATTTCATAAATGATTTATTATATTATCTCATATTTAATTAAAAATATCTATAGCTAAATGAATTAAATTTAATATACTAAATATATTATAAAATAAAATTATAATAATTAAAATATTTTTTAAATTTATTACAAAATAATATCTTTTATTTTTATAATAAATTATGAAGTACATAATTATCATTCATAATTATGATCTATTGCCCTATGACTAAACACGATTAAAAACATTTTCCTGAAGATAAATACAGGCATGTCAAAGTCTATTCACCGGCAGGATTCATAAGCCAATCTGAAAGCCTGAAAGGACAGCTGCCTGACAGGGATAACAGCGGAGCCTCTTAATGCCTCCTGGCAAATAAGCCGTAAATATAGCCGAATACCTTGGCGCTGTCTATATAGACAAGGAGAAGCGGTATCAGGACCAGGGCTGAGGCTTTGGCGGCTCCCTGCGGCCTGCATCTCTCATTACCCTCCCAGCGGAAAAACAGCCTGTAGTACGCCTTATGGCAGTATAAAGCCCCCAGAGGCAAAAATGCCGTAAATATCAGGGGCGACAGGAATATTCCGCAAAGCATTACCGCCAAAAACAAAGCACCCGAAGCAAATCTTATCATATGCCTTAAGGGATACATCCTTCCCAGGGCATCTCCCTTTGCATACCTGAAAAATTGCCTGAATATGCTGTCCAGGCTGCTGCGCATCTTCCAGTAGACCGCAGCCCGGGGGCAGAAGGCAAGCCTGTATTCCTTATTCCTGATATTGAAATCAAACTTCATGTCTTCGCCAAAGTCCAGGTCTTCCGGATAGCCCCCCGCATCTTCCCACTGTGATTTCCGGAAACATATATTCCTGGATGAGGGCATAAAGTTTCCGGAGTCTGTCTCGTTTAAGCCCGGCATTATAGAAAGCGCTGTAAGCCTCTGGAGCATCCCGGCGCACAGGGGATAATTCATGCCCCCGTTTATCCTGCTGGGATCTTCGTCCATTTTCCGGTTTATCTCTTTCAGCCATCCCGGGTCCAGCACGCATCCGGCATCGCTTACGCTTATAAAAGTCCCTGAGGCCTTGTCTATAGCAATATTCCTTCCCCTGGATATGCCGGCTCCGGGGCTGCTTATAAGCCTTACTGCCGTTTTATCCGCTTTCCGCCCGTTCCTGCCGCGGCCTTCCGGCAGCATGTATACAGGACCCTGCCCCTTCCGGGCCCACTCTTCAAAAAATCCTTTCAGCAGGGAAAATGTATTATCGGATGAACCGCCGTCTACTATTATTATCTCTCCCGGAAGCGCTGACTGTGCCTTAAGACTCTCCAGGAATTCCTGTATGGATCTTTCTTCATTATAGACAGTACTTATAAAGCTGGTTTCTTTTAGGAACTTTTCCATGTGCTGTATCAGGCCCTGCCGGCATCCTGTCTTTTTTTACAATAATATATATAAACCGCCCTTAGATATGAGGCAGCCCTTGTCCTTGCAGGTTTCGAGAATATCGACCCTGCCCCGAAGATGATTATACGGTTGATTATGCCGGCAAGATATACCAGGCTGAATACCGCCGCCTGGACAGCTGAATGGTTCTTGCTGAAATAAGTCCTGCGGCTTTGCCAGACCTGGGCTTCCCTGGATGCCTTATCGCGGGAAGCGATGCCTGCATCGGCATGTTCTACAGCATAATAGGGATAATAATAATTCTTATAGCCCCTCCGCACCAGTTCCAGGCACAGGGCAGTATCCTCGCTGTACATGAAATAATCACGGTCAAAACCCCCTGCCTCCTTAAATACCCTGTTTTCTAACAGCATAAATGATCCCGACAGCCAGTCTGCCTGCCTGGCGCATGAGTGGTCCCACCAGGTCATAAAGTATGAGCCGAATATGGGGCTGGACCTGAAAATCCGGCTGCAGAAAAAACTCTCATAAAACTGCCTGGCCAGCGTGGGGAATGCCCGGGGGCTGAGCTGCAGCTCTCCATCTTTACCCATAACTTTTACTCCCAGGACTCCCGCGTCACCGGCCTTCCGGTAAAAATCTACCGCCTTTCCTATATCCCCGTCAATGATCCTGCAGTCAGGATTCAAAAACAGAAGGAATTCCCCGGATGCCTTTTCTGCCCCCTTATTGGATGCAGACCCGAAACCCTGGTTGGCGCTATTTCTTATGAGTCTGAAGCTGCTGTTTTCGCGGCAGAAATTTTCTATATATTCCCGGCTGCTGTCAGTGGAGGCATTATCCACGATTATGGCTTCATAGGAGATATCGCCTTCCCGGGCAAATCCCCGGCTTATGCTTTCCAGGCAGTCCTCTATAAATCCTGTCCCATTATAATTTACGGTCACTATACTGATATCGGTCATAAATGATAACTCCGCCTATGGCTTCATCACATCCTCTACTACAGACAACAGGTCCCTGGCAAATCTCTCATTGGAGAACCTGCGGCTGCCTGCGGCTGCCTCCTTCCTGACTGCTTCCTCATCTATTTCCCCCCGGATTATATCAAGGGTCTTTTCCTTAAGCTCTTCCAGGTCCAGGAAGGTAAAACCGTTAACGCCGTCCCGGACTATCTCCTTCTGGCCTCCCTTTCTTATCACCACCGGTATGCAGCCTGCCGACATAGCCTCCACCGTAGTTATGCCGAAGTGCTCGAATTTTTCCGGATGGGACCTCTCATCTTCACCCAGTCCGGCAGCATGCCAGAATATGGACGCTTTCCCGAAAAGGCGGGCCAGCCTTTCAAAGGAAATATTAGCCATTACCTCTACCGGGTATCCTTCCGATTTTTTTCTTATGCTCTCTACATATTCCATGTGGCCGGGCCTGTCTTCCAGCCCGCCTGCCAGGTACAGTTTGTAACCTTCCATCTCCCGGGGATATTTTTTTACCATATCGATAAAGGCTGCCGCCAGCTCATACTGTTTCTTATTGTGATGCCGGGGGAAAAACCTTCCCACACTCAGTATGGCCTTTTCCCTGGGGATGTTTTTTGATGATGCAAAACTATCTGTATCTACTGGAGGAAAAAGTATGGTGCTCTGCCTTTTCCAGTATTTTTGGATCCAGTAGCTGGAATATTCGGAAATGGACACTATCTTCTGGTATGAGTCCAGGAACCTGAGGTCTTTGGGGAAAGAGGTCAGAAACAGCGGCACATAACCTATTGCCTTGAGCACCAGGCGCCTTAGTATCCCCGTCCTGGACTCATCATACAGCACTGCGCCCAATTTCCTGGAATCAGCAGCATGATCCTTTTCCTTCGAGGGTGTGAATGTATCTGATCCTATGATCATCCTGTATCCTTCTTCATCCCCGTCCAGGCCCGGGTCCAAAGTCTGCCTCTGGCCTCTGCCCAGGGTCTGCCTGTACTCAAAGACGGGATCACTCTTACCCCCGCTTTCATCTTCTTTGCGGTATACCCGTATGTCTACCTTCATATCTTCCAGAAGGCTCCCGGGCGGATTTTTTATGCCCAGCCGGAAACCTCTGCCCCGGCTCACCGCCAGGGACACCCGGCCGCAGGACCAGCTTCCCCTCCTAAGCATAAACCTCCTGGGTTCATAAAGGCCCTCCTCTACCGCAATACCGGAAAACCCCCGGGTCATATTTGCCGCCAGGCGGAAGACCCAGCGGGCAGGCTGGCGGAAAAACAGAAGCAGAAACCGGTGAAGGAAACCGAAGTCTACATCAAATGGAGTGGGGAAATAGCAAAGATATATATTTTTCCTGCCATGGGCAGAAAGAGAGCTGAGGTAGGTGGCATTTATAAAAAGGTCATAGCTGCCGGTAAGCCGCCTGGCATAATCATCAGATATATAGGGAAAGATCCTCAGCCGGACCCGGGAAAGGTCCAGGTTCAGCTTTTCCGATAACGAATCCAGGTCTGTAAAAATATCGGTTACCAGTTCTACTGAATAATAGGAGACCCTGGAAAGCACCTCTGCCATTTTGCAGCTGTACCTTTCGCCTCCTCCGGCTGTGGATAGATATCTGTCATAGATGGCTATTTTTTTCATAGTCAAGAATGCTACCACGATACGGGATTATTTAAAATCCCTGAACCATTGCCTTATCTGCCTGTCCCTTATCTTCCTGGAGGACCTTATGGATGCCCTTCTGGGCAAAAATGCCGGAAGAAGATAGAAAAGCCTGAAAAATATCCTGAACCTTATGCCTATATCTATCCTCCTGGCACGGTCTCCCCTTAAAAGCCGGGCCAGGTAATAAACACTGTGAATGGCTTTTGCCGCAGTAAATGCTGCCAGGCTCCTTAATACCAGTACCGGCCATCCGCATTTAAAGATCATGAGCAGCCGGTTTCGCAGGACATTATAGGTAAAATCATAGGACCATTCCCGGCCGGACCCGCAATGATGATGCCTGACCAGGGCATTTGGAGTGAAGAAATGTTTCCATCCTTTAAGCCTCGCCCGCCAGAAAAGGTCTATATCCTCATAATAGGTAAAGAAAACCTGGTCGAAACGCCCGGTATCCTCCAGCATCTCCCTGTCCGCCATAAAGCTGCTGCCGCTCAGGGCGAATACCTCTTCCACCCTGCGGTACTGGCCTTCATCAAAATCCATAAAACCGCGGTCCCTGCTGTAAAGAGAGCGGTTGATCTTCACGCCGCAGCTGTTGATTATGTCCCTTTTATGTATATACATCTCCGGCTGGATCCTGAGCATTATTTTCCTGGTCCTTTTTCCCAGCCTTATATCCCCTATTATCTCTTCCCCGATAACCGCTTTTAAGTGATTGGGAGACATAAGGGACGATAAACGCAGCTCCACATAGGTTGGTTTTTCCAGGTCGTAGATGGGTAAAGCCACAGCAGCGTTACCCTGGCTCCATCTCGATAACCTTCCCCTGTCATCAGCCTCGGGCGGATGGAAACCGTCCATATATTTTATCACGGAAGACTCCCATTTGCTGCCGGAAGCGCTGCTCTTTACCCTGGCATCAAGTATTTTTATCCCCAGCCGCCTGGCAGGTGTTCTTTTGTCCCCGCCCTGCCGGCTGTTTATGCTGCCGGAAAGAAGCTGCAGGGAGATATAGGGCCAGAAAAAGACTACTTTAGGCCCCACCGCCCCTATTTTTGCATCGTCCGATGATCTTTTAAAAATAGACAGCATCCCGCACAGCCAGTCAGGATCAGCAATGCAGTCATTGTTTATGAGGGCGATATATCTGCCCCTGGCCCTTTTAAAACCTTCATTATTTCCTCCGGCATAGCCCAGGTTCTTTTCCAGCCTGACTATTTCTACCTCCGGGAATTTCCTTTTTACATAGTCTGCAGATCCGTCAGTGCTGGCATTATCCACCATTATAATCTGCAGCCTGTCCCGGGGGTAGTTCTGGCCTATAAGGGATGAAAACAGGTCTGAAAGGTATTTTTTACCATTCCAGTTTACTGTTATAATCGATATTAAGGGATCGTCTTCCTGGGGCAATTATTACCTCGCTTTGATGTGTTCTAACCTCTTGATAAGACTACTACGCCGGCAGTTATGATAAAAGCTCCTATCCAGCGGACCGGATTTACATCTTCCCTGAGGATGAATTTTGACAATACCAGTACCAGCACATAAGTAAAACCTAAAAACGGATAGGCAAAACTAAGATCTACGGCAGACAGGACTATCATCCATATGGCAGCAGATATTACATAAAGCAGCAGACCGGCAATTACCATCGGGCTTTTGATTATCCCGGAAAAGAATCCCCCCACAGCGCTTAAGCTGCCGAGATCGCTGACACCCATCCTGTTTATGCCGATCTTTAGCATCAGCTGGCCTCCCACAGCAATGGAAATACTCAACAATATCAGCAGGACTGAGTATAAAAGGCTCAACTTTTTTTTCTCCCCTATCATATTAATAAATAAATCTTATATCAGATTTAGAAATTTTATGCTACTTTTTCCTGGCCAGGTAATATTTGTGGGTTATGGAAAGACCAAGTATCCTGTCAATATTCTCCATATCCCTCAGGAGGACTTTCAGGTTCTGGTCTATGCTGTCGCCTGTTACCTTTGACTTTTGCTTTATGGGCAGGTCATCCAGAAGGTTTTTGAGGCTGCCTATATCATACCCCAGCCCCTTTATCTCCTGGTACAGGGTCCTGAATATATTGAAATATATGAGTATCATCCTCTCCCTGTTCTTTCGGTTAAGCTCATTTATCTCCTGGTTTATCTGCAGATGGATATTATTGCTGAGATTCATCATGGACTGGTTATAGCTTTTCCTCATATTCTCAAAGTACATGCTGGTAAGCAGGTAGATATATCTTTTGAGCCTCCCCTTTACCGAACGGTCTGCTAAAGACTCTTCCGATTCAAGTATATCGAACCGGCTCAAAAGCTCCAGCTCCTCGAATCTGCTGCGGTCCATCCCGATCTCGAAAAGCTCGAACAGCTCATTTTTACCATATACCTGCCCCAGTTCCTGGTCTCCCAGTATCCTTTCCGCCTGTTCGATACTGTCCCAGTCTCCCTGGTCGATTATGCTGAAACCGTAATCCTTGAGTATATATTCCATGGTAAAGTCATCTATCCTTATCCCGGTCCTGTCCCTGGCTTTCCCCCGGCCCAGGAGCTGGACAAGTCCCCTGTTTTCGGGAAGGGAGATAAAGAGCAGCCCGCCTCTTTTTAGTTTTTCCCCCAGTACATTGACCAGGTCATAGAAAAACTTCGGCTCTACATCCTGGTAGGCATTGGATATTATCATACCGTCAAACTTGGTCCGCTGGGTTATGCCTGCCTTAAGCCTTCCTATCTCATCCAGGTCCTGGCCGGTCCTGTCTTTTTGCTTCTGGCTGTCCAGGTCCAGGAAAAACACCTTGCCCACTTCCCCGTCAACAACAAGACCCTTATCAGACATTTTATCCCGGGTGACCATAAGTATATTAGTGCAGCCCTCGAATCTTTCCTTTATCATATTCTTCAGCCGGCTGTTCTGGTATTCCACCAGCTGGTAGGTTTTCTTTTTGTCCACAGCATACCGGGGAGCCCTGCAGTATCTTACCAGGGGCCTGGTCACGTTTTCCCAGAAGAACCTGGTCCTTATCCTTTTGATATTCTTCCTGAATATATCCTGCAGGCTTTTGTTCTCCAATATGCTTTCCATGACCCTGGCCAGCTGGGTGGTGTCCTCATACTTTACCACTTCCCCGATATTTTCCTCTTTGACCATCTTGGCTATGGAATCGCCTTCTGTGGTTATAACCGGAAGGCCTGCCCATATATAATCCAGGACCCGGGTTCGGAATGAGAACTCTGTCTCTATCCTTTCCTGGTGTATGGAAAGGCCGGCATCTGCTTCCAGGAGCAGTGTCTGCCTCATATCATAAGGGGTCCATTCATTGAAGAATACCTTTTCATTATATAATCCCAGCTCCCGGGATAGTTTTATGGCATCCAGGCATTTTTTCATCTCGGGAAGCTTGGGGTCCGGATGCTTTATCCCCATAAAAAGCAGCTTGAGGTCATCCCGGTCCCGGGCAGTCTCCCACAATGCCTTTATGGTGGTTATGGGGTCCAGCCAGTTCCATATGCCTCCGCCCCATAGAAGTATCTTGTCGCCTTCCCTGATATTGGGGATTATGCCGGAAATAGATGCGCCTGACCTTTTAGGAGGTTCTGACGGTATCCCGAAGGGAACTACATCTATAAGGGTCCGCAGCGTATTGTCAGCATCATAGCTGTAAGGATTGACCCGTCCCATGGCGCCCAGCATGCCAAGCCAGTAATCCCTCTGTTTTTCGGAAGCGCATATAAAGTAATCCCCTATAGCCAGCTGCAGCTTTATTATATGATTATTGCTGCGGTCGATCCTGAGCCTTTCGGCAATGCTGCTTTCCTTATACATCTCCAGGCTCTCCAGGTTGAACGGATTATACAGGTCCACGATGATCTTGCCCGGGAAATTCTTAAGGAAGGGAAAATAGTAAAGGATATGCCCCTGCATGATCATGACATCGGCATTCTCCATATTCTTTGCCAGGCTGTTATAGTTTTTTATATTATAGTGCCTTAGCCTTACCCCTTCCGCATCGATATCCACTTTATTGGGGGTATGCAGTGTTACATCCATATATCTTGAAAGGATCCTGGCAAATTCATAGAATCTTATACCCGGCCCTGCCATCTTCTTGCCCACGATATCATAACTGATTATGGATACCCTGGTCTTTGCCTTCTTTTTTGAAGAATCCAATACCATTTCCCTCTCCCGGTGATTATTTTTTGATTGTAATGATCAAATAGAGACCATCACTCATTTTAACTCTATTCTGTTCAATATAAAATGATTTTTTATCCTGAGTCCCAGGTTGAATAATAAAAAAACCGAATTAATGAAGTAGGCATATAAAAGAGGAGCTGCCTGGTCCCTGGTGGCGCCCTTTTTGAGCCATCTTATCTCTGCGGGAAGGAAGATGCGCACAAGCTCCAGTATGTCCATATTGAGGAGGGCGCACCTCAGCCTGTTCTTATGATAGTGGCGGTAGAACCTGTGGCTGAAGCTTTTTACAGATGCCCCCTCAAAATGCCTGCATACGGCTGCCTGGTTGGCAGCCACTCTCCAGCCGGCTTCCCTGAGCCTGAGGCAGTAGTCCAGCTCTTCGAAATATACGGGGCGGTAACCCCGGTCAAAACCTCCCGACCGGCAGAATAAATGATACCTGGTGGCAAAGAAAGCGCCGGTGACATAATCTGACTCTACCAGGCCTGCATCTAAGCCTGTTGAATTTATGTCGAACTTCTCCCCCGATCCTTCGTGGCTGGTGATAAAGTTGCCGGTTATCCTTCCTGCCCGGTGCTGTATGACATCCCGGTCATATTCCAGTATAAGCCCCCCGCAGGCTCCAACGGCAGACCCCCCCTCCTGTGACCCCATACGGAATGTGGACACCAGTTTTTCCAGGGCATCAGGGAAAAGGCAGATATCCGGGTTTAGAAGGACAAGGTATTCGAATGGATCAGTTTCCCGCCTGGAAGCAAGGTCCAGGGCTGCATGGTTTACCGCCCGGGAAAACCCTATATTCTTCCTCAGGCGCACCAGCCGGAAATTATCATTATCAAGCCCGGCAGACTGGTTCCGGAACTGCCTTATCCTTGAAAGGGTCCCGTCCGACGAATTATTATCTACGATTACAAGCTTCCAGTCCCTGTATGTCTGGTCTGTTACAGATCTAAGGCAGTCCTCTATAAAGTCCCGGCTGTTGTAGGTGACTATTACTATAAGGCTTCTATTATGCATCCGGCCCCCTGTCCTGCCTTCTCCCTAACATCCTTAATGCTTTTTTAAGGTAGCCGTACATCCTGTATGGCAGGCGTCTTTTTACCAATATCTTAAGTTCTTCTATCTGGATATCCCTTTCAGCTATCATCTTCTCCTGGTCCTCCGATATACCCTGCAGGTTGCCAAGAGCTTCCTGCATCCGGGAAAAAAGCATCTTTTCCCTGCCGTAGTCGGGAGCCCCAACCGGTTCCCGCACCCACTCCCGCAGGGACTCTGTAGTCCGCCCAAAGCTGAAATTTTCCCTGCCCCATCTGCTGCCTGCCTCTGCGGTTATCCTTGCTTTTGCCCGGTCAGAGGAAAGCATAAGTATCTTATGGGCCAGGTCTGCTGGATCTCCCGGCCGGAAAACAAATCCGGCCCCGGCAGCGGCCATCTGTTCCGTAAGCTCGCATACATCCGAGGACAGTACGCAGAGCCCGGCCCTGAACCAGTCCAGTATGCGGTTTTTGCTGCCCAGCCTTACTTCATATATATCCCTGTCTATGTTTATCCCTATATCAGCCTCCAGATAATGGCCGGAAACATCGCTTCCCGGGATCCATCCCTTCATTATGAACCTGTCCCCAAACCTGCCTGACCCTATAAGGGAAAGAAAATGGGGATAAGTCTTGCGGTCCTGCTCCGGTATCTCTCCCCCGGTGGACACGAATCTTATGGAATCATCCTTTTCCATGGCTTTTATAAGTCCTTCATAAAGGGTATCCACATCAGTCCATGTATTATACCCTCCCGACCACAGGACAACGAAGTCTTTACCGGTTATACCGTTTTTGCCCCTTATGGCTGTACCGGCATGACTGAACTTTTCTACAGGCATACCGCAGGGTATGGTCCTGGTAAAACGGTAGCCCGAGGTATGCCGGTTCAGTCTTCCAGCCGCTCCCAGCTCGCCGATAGTGGCATATTCCTGCCTTGCGGATACACAGGAGAATATATCTGCTTCCCTGAGTATCTTGTATTCGCTGTTCCAGTAGTGGAAAAGGGGGGAATCATCACCGTCTATAAATGCCCTGGCCTGGGCCTCGGCCATAACATGCCCGAAAAGGTCGGCCCATAAGGGAAGGATGACAGGCTTGTCTATTTTGCCGGAAAGCGCCCGTCTCAGTCCGGCTGCCATATATGAGGGATAAAAAGTGCAGCCCACCAGGCAGTCCGGCTGGAAATCCGCAGCTATATCCGCCAGCAGGTCTTTATCCTCAAAATCCTTTTTATTCAGTATATGATACCGGAAGCCGTATTTGCCGGTTCTGAAATCCTCATCATGCACGCTTTTAAAACCTTCCGGATAGGCTGAGGGAACGGCATATCCGGCAATGCAAAGCCTGTGGCCTTCCTCCAGCAGGGGCCGGGCAAACTGCCATGTCCTGATCCCGGTGCCGTAAACCTTTATATCGTTCTCAAAGGGCATGGGGCTCATGCCCAGTATCATTATTCTCTTTTTCTTCATCCGGCATTATAAGGTTTTTATTGTCTGGCCCTATTATATCAGTTATTCATACAATCTTAAGCCAAAAAATTGATCCGTTTTTAACTCTTTTTATGACCGTATATTTTAATTCTGTTTGTATAAAAAAGTTTTTTATACTACTATAATAAAAATGGAAGATTTAATAGTTTTTTAAAATTATTATATGAGAGTTATCTTAATATTGTTTTTAATCCTGTTTGTGATAGTTTCCTCTCTTTTTCTCACCACTTTTATCAGCAAGATGACCGGCGCTCCCCCTGATATGGAGCTGGCTGCGGAAGCTCCCCCGGAAGAAGAAAGCATGGCCATCGTATCTGACAATAAGCCGGATACTGCTCCCGGTATAGAAGTCCTGGAAGAGCCCCGGGCAGATGAAGCCGGTTTTCAGTCAGCAGATAAGGGTACGGACAGTGCGGCAGAAGATGATGGCCGGGAGGAAGAAGAGGCCTCCCTGCAGGAAACAGGGGAACCTGAATATGCAAAAACAGTAGATGCAGCAGGAGAAGAACCGGAGCAGGATACTGTCAGGATATACTTTGACGGTGATATGGAAAACGGCATATACCTGGGTGCTGCCTCATATGGGACTGCGTCTTCCCGGGCGGCAGAGTTATATGGTCCTGACCTGGCAGACACCGGGTTCAGTTTCAGGTGGAAGGACACAGGCCTGGACCTGGAGCCGGGTTCCACCCATTTTGTGTATATTTATTACTATAATACTGAAAACGGCTGGGACTACCTGAGGCAGGAGATAAATATCACCGGCCCCAAGCCGGGAAATGCTGATATAAAGATATTTATTGACGAACCCGGTGAAAAGAAAGCAATTGACACCCTGCAGAGGATACGGGGCTGGGCCCTTGATTCAACCGCTTCGGGCAGTACCGGGATAAGCAGGGTAAGGGTGTTTTTAAACGGGCCCCGGGGATTCGGTTTGGAGCTGGGTGAAGCGGATTACGGCATCCCCCGTTCCGGAGTGGTCGATTTTTACCAAAACCAGGATTTTCTTTATAGCGGATATAATATGGACCTTGACGGTCCGGGGCTGGAACCGGGTACAAAGCACACCCTGTTTATATATGCTGAAGGCCAGTCGGGCGCTTATAATTTCGAGAAGACTGATGTATATATATCAGGAGAAAGACAGGAAAAAGCAGTCATAGAAGCTTCGGTCGATATCCAGGCGCTGGTATCCGATGATACCCTCATAATCGAGGGATATGCCGTCAGCAGGGACCAGGTCCAGGAGTTCCTGCAGAAACAGCAGCAGGAAAGCAGCGCCGGCGATGCCAGCCAGGCTTCAGACTCTGACCTCAGCCAGGACAGGGATGGATACAGCATCAGGAAAGTGGTATTCAAGTCCAACCGGGACGGCAATTACAATATCTACAGCATAGATCTCGACGGATCTGACTGGCAGAGGCTGACCGATAATAATGGAGATGACCTATACCCCGAAGTCTCGCCTGACGGGAAAAAGATTGCCTATACTGCCGATATCGGGGGCGTTTGGCAGATAATGATCATGGACTGGGACGGCAGCGGCAAACGGCAGATCACCAATAACAGCTACAGAAGCGCCTACCCTGCCTGGTCACATGATATGAAGTATATATTCTTTGAAGCATACCTGGACGGAGACTGGGAGCTTTTCCGTATAAACACAGACGGATCCGGCCAGAAAAGGCTGACCCATAACAGCGGAGGCCATGACTGGCACCCCAGCGCCCATCCATTCGATTCCAAGGTCATATTCGAATCCGGCATGCCGGGCCATGACGATATATATATCATGAACAGCGACGGCTCCGCCGTATCCAGGATATTCTCCCGTCATGAGAGGAGAAGGACTCCCGACATGTCCCCCGACTCCACCAAGCTCACATATACCAGGTATTTCGGCGATAATAGTGAAGTATATTATGCAGACATAAGGGACCAGGATGAGATAAGGATCACCACCAACGGCGACTGGGACGGACACCCCATGTTCTCTCCTGACGGAAAGCTCATCGTCTATGAACAAAGGTCGGGCGGCAAAGAGGATATCATCATATACGACATCCAGACCGGCCAAAAGACAAATATCACTAATACAGGCTATAAAGACAGTGACGGCTGCTTTATGTACCAGGATTGATACAGGTCTTGCCAGCCCCGGATCAGTATCCTCATAAAAATCGGCTTATGGGCACATATCAGTATAATATCTGGCAAGGGCGGTTAAATATACTTTTTTAATATAGGGACAACAGGCGGTATGACCGGATTAAATCTCAGGACAAATATAATAAGCGCGTCAGTTTTATCTGCGGCTTCGCTGCTTTTTTTCTTTTTTTCAAGTTTTACCCTTTTCCTTTCTTTCATGATGGCTGCGGTGCTGGTCTTCTCCATGTTCGCCATAACTATAAATGTATATAAATACATATACAGGAGGCAGGACACAAAAGCCCTGCAGCTTACTGTCTATGTTTTTTACGGCAAGCTTGTTTTCCTGGGGATAATGCTTTTTATAGTTACAAGGTTTGCCCCTGTTGATATTGCCGCTTTCTTAATATTTTTTACTATTTTGTTTATAATATTCCTGGGTTTGGAAATAATTTTGTTATACAGGGGACGGATATTTAAAAAATAGGCAGGACGGTATAGATGCAGGAGGGGACTTTGGAGGTTTTGGATTTTTTCAAGCTGGAAGTCCTGGTGCCGGTAAAAGTATTCGGCATAGATATCTCGATCACAAACCTGGTTGTCTCTATGGCCGGGGGCAGCTTTCTTTTCTTTATTCTATTTTATTTTCTGGCCATAAAGCCCGGGACCCGCCCCTCAAAAAGGCAGACGGTTGTAGAATTTTTTATATATTTTGTAAAGAATCACCTTGTATATAATATTATGGGCAAAAAGGCAGGAGAAAGATGGTGGCCCTTTATTGCCGGCATTTTCTTGTTTGTCCTTTCCAATAACCTAGTCGGGCTGATCCCTGGCGCTTATGTACCCACGGCAAACCCTGTATTGCCATTGATGCTTGCAGTTTTTGTATTTATTATCGTGCAGATAACCAATATTGCTACACACCGGTGGGGTTATTTCAGGACTTACGCACCTTCAGCGGTCCCATCCTGGATGTATGTGATAGTGATACCAGTTGAGATCATAAGCACGATTGCGAAACCCTTTTCCATGTTTTTAAGGCTTTTCGCAAACATGCTTGCCGGCCATGTCATTATATTTGTAAGCCTGGCGCTTATCATATATTTTAAAAGCTATTATGTAGCGGCAATATCGATCCCGTTTGCGGAGGTGATGAACCTGTTTGAAATATTTATTGGGGCAATACAGGCATATATTTTTGCTATATTGTCTTCAATGTATATAAATGAAGCAATCAGTGAAAAGCATTGACTAAGGAGGACTGAATAAATGGATACTCAGACAGCCGCAGTACTAGCTGCAGGATTTGCCATAGGAATAGGAACAATAGGACCGGCACTTGCAATCGGAAATCTTGTCGGCAAGGCTCTGGACGGAATAGCAAGGCAGCCGGAAGCAGCGAACCAGATACAGACAGCAATGTTTATCGGGATCGCGTTTGCAGAAGCTATTGCTCTTTATGCGCTGGTTATTGCTTTTATATTGATTTTTGTAATATAAGGTTAAATATTTAAAAAAGGCGGCATAGATTGGATCAGGTCTTAAGTATATTAAACCCCATGACCAGCACTATCTTCTGGTCAATAATTGTTTTTGGAATACTGGCATTCGTGCTGTGGAAGTTTGCTCTCAAGCCCGTAGATAATGCTGTCAAAAAAAGGCAGGAGGAGATAAGAGCGAATATAGATGATGCAGAAAAGAAAAAGCAAGAAGCCCGGGAGATCTTATCAAAGCAAAAAGAAGAGATCGATAAAGCATTGGACAAGGCAAGAAAAGTAATAGAAGAAAGCAAAGCAGAAGCAGAGACCATAAAAAGGGAGATTGAAAAGAAAGCAAAAGCCGACTCCAGGCAAATGCTGGAAGAGGCAAGAAAAGAAATTGAAAGGGAAAAAGAGAAATCCCTTGAAGAGATCAGGGACAGGATCGTAGAACTTTCATTCAGCGCCGCTGAAAACCTGATCTCCAGAAGCATCTCAAAAAAAGACCATAAAAAGATCATAGAAGATAGCTTAAAAGAGATAGAAAAGATCTAGATGACAGATAAAAATATGAAAAGGATCGAATACATCGCAGGGTCCTTCCTTGATATAGGGCTGGCAGAAGATTCAGCCGAGATGCTTGAGAAAGAATTATGGGGCCTGAAAGATATTATGGATAAGGATCCAGTCATGAAGGCATCCTTTTCTGATGAAGGAATACCCCTTGACCGGAGAGTCTGCAGCCTGCTGGAAGCTCTGGGGTCCAGCGCTTCGGCTGCAATGAAGGCTTGCGCATCCGCCCTTATAGCCCTGGACTTATTTGACCGCATGGATGACATATGCAATAAATATTCCGGGCTTGTAAATGATTTAAAAAAACAGATAGATGTGGAAGTCATAAGCGCTGTAAGACTTGATAAAAAGACCATGGCATCGATCAAGCATAAGGTTGATAAAAAGACCAATATGGATTCAAGGATAAACAATATTATAGATGGATCGATACTGGGCGGACTCATCATACAGGTCAGGGATAGCCTTATCGATCTAAGCATAAAGGGGAAAATGGAGGCCATGAAAGAAAATTTAAAATCCAGAGACCCGCGGGGTGAGGACATTGGCTCTTAGCATAAAGCCTGAGAAAATAGCAGACATCATCAGCCAGAATCTGGAAAAGTATAAGAAGGGATCAAGAATAGAGGAAGTGGGCAGAGTGCTGGAAGCTGGCGATGGCATCGCGAGGATCGGAGGTTTGTCTAAAGCCGTTTCTGGAGAGATGTTGAAGCTTCCCGGCGGCATATACTGCCTTGCCCTGAACCTGGAAGAAGATGAGATAGGCGGGATCATACTGGGTGAAAGCAGAAGCATCCAGGAAGGCGATATCGTGAGGCGGACCGGCAATGTATTGAGGGTCCCTGTAGGAGAAGAGCTTGCCGGAAGAATAGTGGATCCCCTGGGCAGGCCCCTGGATGATAAGGGACCCATAAGGGCAAAAAAGTACAGGCCCATAGAATTTAGGGCTCCGGAGGCCGTAGAAAGGCAGCCTGTGCAGGAACCGCTGCAGACTGGCATAAAAGCAATTGATTCCATGGTACCGATCGGGAGGGGCCAGCGGGAGCTTATTGTAAGCGACAGGAGGATCGGCAAAACAGCGATCCTGTTAGACACCATAATGAACCAGAAGGGCAAAGATATATACTGTGTCCTGGTGATAATCGGCCAGAAAACATCATTAACTGCCAGAATTGCACACAAACTTGAAGAAACCGGCTCCATGGAGCATACCACATTGGTTGTGGCATCGGCCCGGTATCCGGCTTCCCTGCAGTACATTGCCCCTTATGCAGGCTGCGCCATGGGGGAGCATTTTATGTACAATGGTAAGCATGCCCTTGTCATGTATGACGACCTTTCAAAACATGCGGTAAGCTACAGGGAAATATCATTATTGCTCAGAAGGCCCCCCGGAAGAGAAGCATACCCGGGAGATATTTTTTATATACATTCAAGGCTTCTTGAACGCTCTGCCAGGCTTTCAAAAAAATTAGGGGGGGGCTCCCTTACCGCCATACCCATAGTGGAAGTAAAAGGAGGAGATATATCAAGCTATATACCGACCAATCTGATCTCAATGACAGATGGACAGATATACCTGGACATGGACCTCTTTAATGCAGGCGTAAGACCGGCGGTCAATGCCGGCATGTCGGTATCCAGGGTCGGGGGAAACGCGCAGATCCCGGCAATGAAAAAAGTATCCGGTATGCTGAGGCTTGACCTTTCAAGATACCGAGAGGTTGAGACCTTTGCCCGGTTTGGCACGGAGCTGGATAAGGAGACAAAAAAACAGGTTAAAAGGGGGGAAAGGATACAGGAGATATTAAAACAGGATCAATACAGGCCCATAGCAGTCGAAGAACAGGTCTTAATAATTTTTGCCCTGACCCATGGTTTTTTAGATGATATCCCCATCAGCGGAATAAAGGATTTTGAAAAGGGATTTATCTCATACATGCATAGATATCAAGAAGGAATATTAGATAAGCTCTCACAGAAAAAAGATATAGATGAAGAGCTTCACCGGGATCTAGAAGACGCTATAAAGGATTTTAAGTCCGGCATTGAAACAGGAGCGGAAGAATAAGTGGTAAAGGCCAGAGAAGTAAGGGAAAGAATAGAAAGTGTAAAAGATACCCAGAAGATCACTAAAGCCATGCAGATGATAGCTTCTTCCAGGATAAATAAAGCACAGCAAAGAATAGAAGAGGCACGGCCTTTCATAGAGAAGGTCGAGGATTTCATCTATAATCTTGGTTTCTGCAGGGAAGTAATGGACGACAGGCTGGTTGCAGAACGGGAACATAAAAAGGCAGTCCTGGTACTTGGAATAACTGCTGACAGGGGCCTCTGCGGCGCATATAATTCTAATATTTTTAAATTGGTGAAAAGCCAGATAAAAAAATACAGGGAAGAGGGCCTGGAGGTTGCCCTTGATATCATAGGCACCAGGGGAAAAAACCATTTCCAGCATGCGGGTTATGAGCTTATGAAAGTATATGAGAATCTGTCAGAATGGCCCAGGTTTATGGATGCCACCAAGATCTCAAGAGACCTGATATCGAGATATATAGTAAGAGATGCCGATAAAATAATAATATGCTACACAAAATACATAAACCCTGCAAAGCAGGACCCCAGGGCCATGCAGCTGCTTCCCATACCCATAAAAGAACATGTAGAGGAAAAAATAAGGATGGAGGAACAAAGGGGCCGGAGCCCCATGGTATGCAGGTACCTTCCCGATTTTTATTACGAACCGTCCCTTGAAGAAATCGTCCAGTCTGTAGTACCGGAATATATTTTTACCAGGATATATGGCGCATTGCTGGAATCTACCGCAAGCGAGACCGGTTCAAGGGCAACTGCAATGCGCAAGGCAAGCACTAATTCAGAAGAGCTGATTGGAGCTCTGACAAAAGAATACCATCGTCTCAGGCAGCATGAGATCACTACAGAGATAATAGAAGTGGTATCGGGAGCTGAGACTTATGGCTGATACAGGAGAGATTCGTTCTTATGGATGACAGAAATGATAAAGGGATAATAATAAGCATCAGGGGGGCAGTCCTGGATGTCGAATTTGCCAGGGGAAATATTCCTGATATTTATACAGCCCTGGAGATCGATAAGCCTTTAGAAACTATGGGCATGGAAGAAGGTCCGGGCAGCAGCCCCCGGGATCAAAAAATAATTGCAGAAGTACAGCAGTCTATTGGAAACAACAGGGTAAGGGCTGTGGCCATGTCTTCCACTGACGGGCTATCGAGGGGAATGGAGGCCAGGAACACAGGCAAGCCTATTGAAGTGCCCGTGGGAAGTGAGACGCTTGGCAGGATCTTCAATGTCCTGGGCCAAACGAAAGACCTGATCAAAAAAGAGGTAAAAGCAAAGAAGAAACTGTCAATACACAGGGTTTCTCCGGAACTTGAAGACATAGATACAAAGACAGAGCTTTTTGAGACCGGGGTCAAAGTAATAGATTTTTTGTGCCCTTTCGTCAGGGGCGGGAAGATCGGGATGTTTGGAGGTGCAGGGGTCGGTAAAACTGTGATCATCATGGAGCTGATACATAATATAGCTATTGAACATAAAGGACTTTCGGTTTTTGGGGGAGTGGGAGAAAGGACAAGAGAAGGAAATGAATTATGGCTGGAGATGAAAAGATCAGGGGTCCTGGAAAATACCGCTCTTGTCTTCGGCCAGATGAACGAGCCTCCCGGGGCCAGGCTCAGGGTTGCCCTTACAGCGCTTACCATGGCAGAATATTTCAGGGATTTCGAAGGCAGGGACCTGCTGCTTTTTATAGATAATATCTTCAGGTTTATCCAGGCTGGCCAGGAAGTGTCTACTCTTCTGGGAAAGATGCCTTCGGCTGTGGGGTACCAGCCCACCCTGGCAAGCGAGATGAATGCATTACAGGAAAGGATAACTTCCACAAAAAAGGGGTCCATAACTTCGGTGCAGGCAGTTTATGTCCCGGCAGACGACCTCACAGATCCTGCTCCCTCTACAACTTTCGCCCATTTGGACTCAACAGTAGTGCTGTCTCGGGATATATCTGAAAGAGGCCTGTATCCCGCGGTAGACCCTCTGGCCTCTTCGTCCAGGATACTGGACCCGGAAGTAGTAAGCCAGGAGCACTACAATGTCTCAAGAAAAGTTAAAGAGATATTGGAAAGGAATAAAGAGCTTCAGGATATAATTTCAATACTTGGGATTGACGAACTTTCAGAAGAAGACAAATCGACAGTCCAGAGGGCAAGGAAAATAGAGCAGTTTCTCTCACAGCCATTTTTTGTGGCAGAGCAGTTTACAGGAAGAGAAGGTAAATATGTAAGCGTCCCGGAAAGCGTTAAAGGCTTCAAGGCAATTGCTGACGGAAAATATGACGATTACCCGGAACAGGCATTTTATATGGTCGGCAATATAGAAGAAGCCGAGAAAAAAGCTGAGGATATGCAAAAAGAAGATCAGGGCAGCGGAGGAAGTTGATGGAAATGGCTCAAAAGAAGATTATGGCATCCATTGTAAGCCCCGAAGAAAAAATATTCCAGGGAGAGGTAGATTTTATCAGTGTGCCTTCCGTAGAAGGAAGTATGGGCATATTGCCTGATCATATACCGGTCGTGTGCCAGCTGAAGATCGGAATAGTCAAGTACCGGAATGAGGAAACCGTAGAATACATCGCAGTTCAGAAAGGGTACATGGAGTTTTTTGACAATACAGCAAATATTATTACCGGCAAGGCAATAAGAACCACTGAAAGCGGGAAAGAAAAAGCCCTGGAAGAAGTCTCCAGAAAACACGATATGGTACAGGAGATCTCTGAAGAGACCAAAAAAGTCATCGAAGCCATAGGGTCTTTGAAGGGATTAAGGAGAAAATAATAAAATAAGCTTTCCGGCAATATACGGGTCAGGCTGTTTGATCATCATAAGATCCCAGGATAGCCGGGGGCCTTCCGGTATGAGGGTATGATACAGGGACTTTAATCCATTGCCTGATGCTTGTACTTTTTTTTAGGCTGCATAAGCCTGAGCCTTACCGATGCACCCGCAGCGATACCAAGCCATAAGGCCCATATATCCGTCCTGGAGAAGAAATAATAATAGAGCTCTCTTATGGCCTCATTGCCGGCAAAAAAGGTATTTATAAGGAAGCTTACCAGCCCCGAAAATGAAAGTATCAGGGCAAGCGCCGGAAATAACCCGGCCAGAAGCAGTACCTTTATATCAAAATAATTCATGCTAACCCTGAGCCTCATGGCCAGTATCACCAGGAGTCCGATCAAAAAGCCCAGGCAAAATATTATGAAGTACTTGAGAAAAGTCAAAAAACCCACCGGAAGCTCATATCTTGCCAGGGCGGTAAGGATATTGTCATAGTAGGAATATGCAGTGTAATAGAGGAAGATATTGACAAAGCATATTATGATAAGCAGAATGCGCATCATGGCATGACCGTTTTTCTTTTCCTTATTTCCTGTGTCTTTCCTGGAATAGGTGTATTTAGAGCTCTTTGTTACCTTCATCCTTCTTTTCTTCTGCCGCCTGTTCTTCCAGCACACTGTAGCTGGCCGCATGCCTGTGAAGCTTTTTCTTAAATGATATCCTTACCGACGTTCCCAGGGCAAATCCCAGCCACACAGACCAAAGGGATTGCCTGGAGAAAAGGTAAAATAGTAGTTCCCTGATGCTTTCATTACCGGAGAAGACCTTTGATGCTATAAGCTCTAAAACCGGGCCCGGTGATAGTATGAGCAGCATGAAAGGTACTATACCCAGCAGTATAAGGTTCTTTATATCCACCCGGCTCCGCCTCATACCCGGTGCCAGCATCAGCATAGGAATAAGGCCCACGCAGAAACCGGCCGCTGACAGGACCAGCACCTTCAGGAAGCTCTG